>ODAI010687133.1_pt1 | contig 39832 bp, 75 predicted proteins | sample 1539321 | NCBI WGS metagenome assembly ODAI01 (sample SAMN02144231, study PRJEB22623) | gut metagenome | biome: sheep rumen | host: Ovis aries | place: New Zealand
TATAAAAACAATATTGACCTTTGGTATTTAGAAATGTGTAGAGCCGGATTAACTGTTAAAGAACAAAAAGTTCTTGAGCCATATTTTAAACAATCTTATTGAGTGCCTCCATCACAGGAACAATTAATGCGAATGTTAATGGATAAAAATATTTGTAATTTTTCACTTAAAGAAGCAAACGCAGCCAGAAAAATTGTTGGTAAAAAACAAATGGCAAAAATTCCAGAATTACATCAACAAGTGCTAGATAGAGCAACAAGTCCAGCTTTGGGAAAATATGTTTGGGAATGTGGTGTTGGTCCTCAGATGGGATATTCATTCTCAATTATTCATGCTCTTGCATATTCATTCATAGGAGTGCAGACGATATATCTTGCAACTCATTGGAATCCAATTTATTGGAATACGGCTTGTCTCATTGTTAATAGTGCATCTCTTGAAAATGAAGAAGATGATGACGACGATGGAAATACAAAAGATAAATCAACTGACTATTCTAAGTTAGCAAAAGCTATTGGTGATATAACATCAAGAGGAATTAAAGTATCTTTAATTGATATTAATAAATCTGGTTTTAGTTTTGAACCAGATGAGACAAATAATGAAATTCTGTTTGGATTGAAAGGTGTTAATAAAATTGGCGGGCCGGTGATTGATCAAATTATTAGCGGTCGCCCATATACAGGAATTATTGACTTTATGAATAGATGTCCATTAAATAAAACTCAAATGGTATCTTTAATTAAATCAGGAGCTTTTGATAAAATTGATAATGAATGGGCATCAGAAATTTGTAAAGAAAATCCACGATATGCAATCATGGCATATTATATATCATTGGTTTGTGAACCAAAAAAACGATTAACCTTACAAAATTTTAATGGATTGTTAAAAAGTGGATTAATACCAGAAGAATTAAATAAACAAAAACAAATATTTGTATTTAATAAATTTCTTAAAGATAATAAAAAAGTTGGAAAATATTATGTATTTGATGAAGGCTCATTAAATTTTTATTCTAAATATTATGATTTAAATGAACTTGATGTTATTAATGGCATTACTTGTATTCTTCAAACTAAATGGAATAAAATCTATCAAAAAGAAATGGATGAAGCCAGGGATTGGTTGAAAGATAATCAAGAAGAAGTATTAAATCAATATAATAATTTATTATTTAATGAAGCGTGGAGTAAATATGCTGTTGGAAATATCTCTGCATGGGAAATGGAAAGTTTATGCTTTTATTATCATAGTCATGAGTTGGCTAACATTGATAAGTATAAATATGGAATTGTCGATTTTTCAACTTTACCATCAGAACCTGAAGTAGATTATTTCTTTAAAAGGTCTGGTAGAAATATTCCTATTTTTAAGTTATATAAAATTGTAGGAACAATTATTAGCAAAAATAATACAAAAGCATCTGTTAATATTTTAACAACTGACGGAGTAGTAAATGTAAAATTTACAAAAGAATATTATGCGATGTATAATCGTCAGATTTCTGAAATTCAGCCAGATGGAACTAAGAAAGTATTAGAAAAAGGATGGTTTTCTCGTGGTACTAAAATTATGGTAACAGGTTATCGAAGAGAAGATACTTTCGTAGCAAAAACATATAAGGCAACTCCAACTCACCAATTATATAAAATTACAGATGTAAAAAATAAAGATATTATTTTAGACCATGAAAGGGTAAAAATAAATGAATAAAATTAAACTTCTTGCTTTATTTGGCGAGTCCAGTGCTGGAAAAGATTCCATCCAGCACTGGCTTGAACGTGAATTAAAAAATTCACATGGTATGGTATCCTATACATCGCGGCCGCCGCGTGATTATGAGATAGAAGGCCGAGAATATCATTTTATTTCTCAAAGTGATTTTGAAAAAATGATACAAGAAAATAAAATGCTTGAATTTTCATGCTTTAATAATTGGTATTATGGAACTTATATTAATGAACTACAAAAAGATAAAATTAACATTGGAGTTTTTAATCCTCAAGGGATTCGTAGTCTATTAAAAAAAGTAGATGATTCTTTTGAAATTCTTCCCGTCTGGGTTCAAGCTCCTGAAAAAATTAGATTACTTAGGTCTTTATCAAGAGAAAAAGATCCAAATTGCACAGAAATTTGTAGACGCTTTTTAGCTGATAAAAGAGATTTTTCAAATATTAATTTTGATTATGAAATTTATTTAAATGATAAAAATAATGAAGACTATTATGGTTTTTTAAAACGTCCAAAGGTAGCTGACTTTTTAAGGTCTGAATAAAATAATCTATATAAAAGTTTTTTAATATAATAAGGACGATTTTATACACTTTTTAATAAATGAGGAGGTTTATAAATGATAACGCTATATTCAACAAACTGTCCTAAATGTAAAGTTTTAGAGCAGAAAATGAAACAATGCGAAATACCTTTTAGTATTTAGTATGATATCTAGCCCTTAATAAATATGGGTTTTTTAGAAGCTCCTATTTTAAAAATTAATGATAATGAATATCTTAATTTTTCAGATGCTATAAAATGGTTAAAAAATAAATAAAGTATATAGGAGGCTTTTTTATAATTGGATATTACAATAAAACTAAATAAAAATTTTACAACAGCTTATAATAGACTTCAAGCTGAATATGGAACTGAAATTGCAAAAATAAATGGTTTTGCGGATTAGCAATTATCTTATAATGATTTCATTAGTAATTTTATAAATGAAAATACTGTTGCGGATGTTAGTATTGACGGTAATTCAAATGTATCTCATAAAGATATAGTTACTTTATTAAATGAAATGCCAAAGCCGCATAGAAAACTTCTTGCTTTTAATAAAATTTTTTATGAGATACAAAAGAAATATGGATTTAAAACTGCTAATGAGTGGTTGAAAGCAGAATGGACTGGCGTGCTATATATGCATGATTCAGATACTTCCACTTTTAAAAGTTATTGCTTTGCTTATGATTTAAAAGATTTAGCTGAAAAGGGGTTATTTTTCCTTGGTAAAAACTTTAATGCAAAACCGCCGCAACATTTAGGTACTTTTGTAGATTTTGTAAAAGAGTTTATTTCATATAATAGTAATAGAACTTCTGGTGCAGTTGGGCTTCCAAACTTAATTCCTTATATGTATTATTTTTGGAAAAAAGATATAGATTCAAATTACTGGGAAGGAGATCCTAAAAAGTATGCTATTCAAAACTTCCAAAGATTTATTTATGCGGTGAACCAGCCCTATGTCCGTGATGGATCTCAATCTGCTTTTACTAATACATCAGTTTTTGATAGACCATATTTTGAAGCGCTTTTTGGCGGAAGCACCTTTCCAGATGGAAGTTTTATGATTGATTATGAAGATGAAATCATTGATTTTCAAAAAACATATATGGAAACTATGTCAAAAATTCGTTCTGAAAATATGATGACTTTCCCTGTTAGCACTATATCATTACTATATCAAAATGGAGAGTTTGTAGATAACGATTTTGCTAAATGGGCTATCAAACATAATATGAAATGGTCAGATAGCAATTTATTTATAGATGATAGTGTTAATAGTTTATCTAATTGTTGTCGTTTAAAATCAGACATCAGAGATCTAGGTTATTTTAATTCTATAGGCGGAACCGCGCTAAAAGTCGGATCTGTTAAGGTTAATACTATTAATTTAGCAAGATTAGCCTTAGACACTAACTCAGAAGAAGAATATTTAGAAGAACTTGAAAAAAGAACTTTGCTTTGTTTAGAGTCTCTTGATTGCATTAGACATATTATTCAAAGGAATGTTGAAAAAGGACTTCTTCCTAATTTTAAATATGGATTAATTGATTTTGAACATTTATATAATACCATTGGATTTTTAGGTATTTATGAAACAATGAAAGCTTTTGGATATACGAAAAAAGATAGCTTCGGGAATACTTTTTATACAGAAGAAGCCTCTCAATTCGGATAGAAAATATTTAAAACTATGCGAAGAGTTGCAGATGACTTCATTGATAAATATCATTTAGATTATAAAATTAATACAGAACAAATTCCTGGAGAAACCGCCGCAGATAAACTTATGAAGAAAGATAAATTCTTTTATCCAAATGCAAATATTTATGACTTACCTTTATATGGTAATCAATTTATTCCTCTTGGAATAAAAACTACTTTGCAAGAAAGAGTAAGAATTCAAGCTCAGTTTGACCATTTTTGTAATGGAGGTTCTATTTTACATGCTAATATAGATGCACCTTTTACCAACTTCGACCAAGCATGGAAAATGGTTAAATATATTGCGGATCAAGGAGTAACTTATTTTGCTTTTAATACAAAAATTCAAGCTTGTGAAGACAATCACGCTTTCTATGGAACTACTTGCCCAGTGTGCGGAAAACCAATCGCAACAGAATATACTAGAGTCGTAGGATTTTATACTCCAATTCGCGCATGGTCCTTAGCTCGTAAAAATGAATATAGTATGAGAAGATGGGAAAAAGTAAATGAAAATGAAAATTAAGGGATTAATTGATGAAGATTTTGTAAATTATAAAAAACCTGCTATGGTAATTGAATTTCCTTATTGCACTTTTAAGTGCGATAAGGAATGCGGTGAACCAGTATGTCAAAATAGTACTTTAGTGAATGAACCAGATATTGAAATTGATTATGATAATTTAATAACCAGATATTTAAAAAATCCAATCACTGAAGCTATTGTATTTCAAGGACTAGAACCTTTTGATTCCATTGCAGATGTTACAAATTTAATACTTTGGTTTCGAAAAAAATATAATTGTTTAGATGACATAGTTATTTATACTGGATATAAAGAAGAAGAAATTAAAACCTTTATAGAATATTGTCAACTATTTGAAAATATTATTATTAAATTTGGAAGATATATTCCTAATCAAAAACCGCATTTCGATGAAGTATTAGGTGTAAATCTATCATCAAATAATCAATACGCAAAAAAATTAGTTAAAGGAGCTATATGAGCAAAGATATTGTTTTAGGTAACTTATATGATTTTAATAAATAGATTATGAAACAAGCTGCCCCTCTCTCCTAGCAAGAGTTGAGACCAATAAAGCATAAACTTGAAGATTGGTTTAATTGGCAACTCGATGGTTATGCTATGTTATTATGTAGAGAAAGATATGATTTTACAGTTTTTCATTTATATGAAAAACTAAATAAAAATCCACCCGCAGTTGCCACAAACGAGCTTCTTGAAGCGTTAAACAATAGAGGAGAAATTATCTCTATTGAAAAAACTAATGATGATGAAGCTTGGGAAATTTGGCTTAGAATTGATGAAGAAATGTTTGTTTATTATCTATTTTGCTGCGATGATTGGGTAATTCAATGCTAATAAGGAGAAGAGTTATATGAAAAAAATTATAGGAATCATACATCCTTTTGATAATCTTCAAACACTTTATGTTTACTAGGATGGAAACAAACTTGATTTCAAGCAAGTAACAATAGATGAAATTCCTGAAACAATTTTTAATTTATCATAGAATTATGATGTTTATTAGGTAAATTTATCAGGAGCACAATCTTTTTCTCAAAAGCTTGCAAAAGAAATTCAAAAAAAAGAAGCTACTAAATATAAACAAAGTAAATTAACAATTAAATGTATTTAAGGAGAATATAATGTCTAAATATTTAATTAGTACAATAGAAACTTACAGAGTAGATACTGAGGCGGAAGCCACACAAATTATTGAAAACGCAAAAAATGATAGTTCTTATATTCTTGGTAAATATACCAGTGAACATAAAGAGCGTAAATCAAAAGGTGAAGTAATTGATGAATACTGGAAGCTTTCATTGACAAAAATATTCAATGATATTAAAGAACCAGATACTTTTGTTGATGTAACATATGAGGTAGAATAAAATGGAAAATATAAGTTTTACATTAGTCCCATGGGATAATCCCGCAACTATTAAAATTAAAAAGCTCAATGAGCTAGCTAAAACTCCAACAAGAGGAAGCGAATATGCGGCGGGATATGATTTATATGCGGCAACTGATAAAATTATTGATATTGCACCACACTCTACTATAAAGATTGGTACAGGACTTTCTTTTGAACTTCCTCGCGGAACATTCGCGGCAATATTTGCTAGATCCGGTCTTGCTACTAAACGCGGTCTCCGCCCCGCAAATTGCACAGGTGTAGTTGATGCAGATTACAGAGGCTAGGTTATTGTAGCACTCCATAATGATACCGATGAAATGCAAAGTATTGAACCAGGAGAAAGAATTGCTCAAGTAATTCTTCTTCCATTTATTGAAATAAAATTTGATGAAGCGAATGAACTTTCTGATACTGAACGCGGTGAAGGTGGCTTTGGTAGCACAGGAAAAAAATAAAAAAAATGGGCAGATGATAAATTAAAATCATCTGCCCTTTCTTTTTTTTATTCAACAGGAAGGTTTGTTTTAAAATTCCTTCCACCATTCGCCGCATTTGCAAAATCAATTACAGCCTTATATTTCTGAGGATCGAAGTTTTCTACAATTTCTGCGGCTGCCGCAGCATTAGCGGGTAAATCATCAATAAATTGACTGATCATCGCACCCGCACTTCTTCTATGTTTAGAACTTGCTTCTTTAATAGCATTAAGTTGTGTAAAAAGTTCATTATATTCATCTTCATTTATTGCTTGGAAAAATAATTCATAAAAACCATTACTTTTTAAAGTATCATATAATTTAAATTCGTCTTCCTTTTGTTTTTCAGTAAATGAAATATTAGTATATAAATATACTAAGTTTAATTCAAAATAAAGATTTAATTTAAATTCATTATATGCTCCTTTTTCCAAAGCTTTTTGTAACGTTACCATCAATAAATCATACTTATCTTGTGCGGGAAGGTACTGAAGTACTTCAATCTACTGCCCGCAAAAATTAAAAGTTTTTACAGAATTGTTTACTTTTAATTTCATATTTGCATAAGATACTTTCATTTTTTAATTCTCCTTTTATCTCTTTTTATTATATTATAAAAAAATTTTTTTCATTTGTCAAGAAAAGAAAGAAGCTGGTATATTGTATGCTACTGAAATTTTTTGTTGATGTAACTAATTTAAAATATTATAAATTCTATCATAAACTCTTGTTTGTTTTCGATTTTCTAAATAAATATTAGAAACATTATCTAATCCGCCTATTTGATTCATGTTATTTTTTAGTATATCTTGAATGTTTTTAACATAAACATTACCAGTTTCTCTGTTTATAAATACAAAAACATTTGCACTTTTTACTCCTTGTTTTAAGGGATTTCCTGAAGAAAAAGCTTCAAATGCAACTTCTTTTTTAACAATTTCATCTAATTTCTTTTTTCCAGGACGATACCTTTTTTCTTCGTCAGGGTTTAAAGCATGTAAATTTAACCAATGATTTCCAAAATCTACATATGATTCATAGTTATTTAAAAAAACTAATGTAGAAAATAAATTTATATCTTGTAAATCAGGTCTAGCTGCAAAACCCTCTCTAGTCACAGAAGTTTTTACAGAAGCGGAAACATCTTCGTTTTCAACACTAATTTGAACGTCAACTTTATTTTGCGTTGATCCTAAAGTATATTTTGTTTTATCTTTAGAGCTTGTGTTCAAAAATTGTTTTCTACCTTCTTTTTTTCTAATTGCTAATAGATCTTTATCAAAAGTAATATATGTTCTTTTCTATCCTTTTAAGGTATTTTCTAAAAATTCTGCTACCTACTTTTCTGCAAGATTGCTTGCGGTATCATCACAAATAGCAACAAGCATTTCTCCAAATTTTCCGCCGATCGCATTAGCCGTGTTTTGATAACGTTTTTCTTTTATAGCTTCTTCAATTCCCTCAAGAGTGGGGTTTTCTAATGAATCTCCAGATAAATGAGTGTACTTTTCATATAATCTTATTAAAGTTTGAAGATTCTATTCTGATTGCGGTTGTTTTTCTTTATTAATTTTATCAATTAAAGACTGAATCTCTTTATATTTATCTTTAGCTTTATTATGTCTTACCATTAATTCTTGATGACTTAATGAAGATGCCCAATTTTGAGAAATAGACACGTGTTGTCCTTTTCCTTCTTCATCAGTAAAATAAAAATTTCCTGATGCAATTTCTCCTAATCTTTGAACACCCTTAACATTAGAAACTCTTTCATATAATAAAGAATAAATTTCATCAATTAATTTTTGTTGATGAATTTCCCATTCTTTATCAGCTTCCTATTCCCTTTTAGAAGAATTAGCTTTTAATCTTTTTTCTAAAGTTGTTAAAGTGTTTTTTTTAACTTTAGGAGTATTATTTTTAATTCTTCTATTAATTACATCCATAGAATAATTCGGAACGCCTTTCCCATCAGGGTCTTTTTTAGTTACACCATATTTTTTATAATTTTTATAATGTAAATGGATGTATTCACCTAAAGCACTCATATTATTAATTTCCTTTTATATAAAAAATAAGAGGGATTATAAAATAATCCCTCTATTTAAATTTTTATTATATTCTTTCAACTTTTACGCCTATTCCAGTAGCTAAACTGCTATATGTGTCATCCCTTGGGACTCCCCATAGATCAGTTTTATTATTTAATCGTTCCCAAACTGAAATAGACCCAATTAGTTTCCCGTCTCGTCGTTTCCATCTACAGAATCTTTTGCAGATTCATCAATAGTAAAGCCAGTTGGATGCGGGAAGATAGTCTTCATAGTCTCACCAGTTGCTCCTTCCGCATCATCAACAATTTGGACGGCGCAAAGAACTTTCTTAGTTCTATCAAAATAAGTGTAGCCAGGGAACGCGTCCATTGTAAATGTGAATGTACTCGGATCTCCAGTTGCCGCCATTGAGAAAGTAAAGTTAGATTGAATCTTAACATTTGGAAGAGTAATGTTAGCAGGTAAGTCTTTACCATCAGACTGACGTCTGAATAAAGTATCTGCTTCAACATAATAATATCCGGCAAAATTATTAGCATCAATCTGTAATTCAGAAACTGTACTAGCTTTCTTAATTACATAGTAATCAATCATAACAGCCCCAGTTCCACCAGTCACAGTAATTTTTTTACCATCTGTATCAACAGTAGCGTTTTTAATAATTTCTCCCGTAATATCTCCATCATTAGTTAATTTTAAAAGATATAATGGAGCAGTTTTATCAATCTTTTCATTAGTCTCTAAAGCATCTGTTAAATCAATAACGCCGTCTGTTCCAAAGACTGCATTTGTTGTTTGATGGAAATGGACTTCATCTGTACTTTCACTGCTTGCTTTAAACAATCCAGCTCCAGATAACATTGCGAAACTAATTGGAGATAAAAGAGCGTCTTCAACAGTAAAAGTAAGAGTCTTCTAACCTTCCCATGCAATTAAACGAGTATTCCCAGGTCCTCCTGTCGCATAAACCGTAGTCGCCGCACCTTCTAAAGTAGAAGTTTTTGCAGTATCCATATAAAACACCGGCTGTCCTTTTTCAAAAGTATAGGGACCGATCTTCTGCGCATTCTTTGCTTTAAATACTACGTTAGCAATTTCACGTACACCAAATTTCATTTGGTTAATCCTCCTTATTTTTATATAAAATAATTTTATAATCAGCTTTCTTCATGTAAATCTTTTAACCAATCCTAAGGATCTTCTAAGCCAGTTGCCCCAGCAACCTTAAATCTTTCCCATGTATCGTATTGATTTTTTAACTGGAATCGGTTAAATTCATCCATGAGTTGATAAACAGTATAATCCATCAATTCATTTATATTTTTTTTCTATGCAACAGCTAAAATTGAAACATATCGACTAAAAATTGTAATCTTTTCATTTGGCGCCAGCTCCGCCACTTTCTGTCTACCTCTTTTCAGTTGATTTGCAATTTTTTCAGCTAGACTGCCGCTCGGATTATACTATTTATTTTCTTTATTTGTAAGACAAAACATATTAATTAAAATCTCTTTAAATATCTCAAAATTATCATTATTAATTTCTTTTATCTATTGAGTTTGAGTATCTTTTAATAGAATTGTCTATGTTCCTAATGATATTTCACATGTTGGAAACAATAAAGCAAGAAGAGAAAAAGCTCCTATTCGTGTCTATAAAGTTTCTTTTCTTTTTTCTTGCATTATCATCATTATTATATTAAAATTTGACCTATTCAATAAACTTTTTTTGTCCTAATCAGATAAAAAATTTTTATCAAATTTAAATAACTCACATCCAACCCAAAATTTTTGTTCAGTCATATATGCTATTTCTTTTAGGCGGGGTTGATGAATAGATACCCCAGCCTGCGGAAAAGGAAGATCATTACCAGATAATAATAGTAAATCATCAATTAAATTATTCATTCTTCTTATTAATCCATCCATGAGAACTTGGTAATTCATCATCCGTTCCATGAATAGCTTCAAAAGTTAATGTATAACCAGAAAGAGTCTCATCCAAAACTAATTCATCACATCCTGCAAATTGAAAAGTTCCAATTCCAGACAACCTAGCCTTATTTAAAATACCATCTATATAACCTGCAATTTTTAAAGGTCTAATCCTAAAACCACCTAAATCCCAATAATCGGTGTGACAAAGAATATCAATATGTACATTGCAATCCCTAAATTCTGGATTTGAAAAATTTGGTCTAAAATTATCAAAACTAAAAAGTAAGTAGCTTTTAACTTCTTCATGCTCTGGCATTTTTATTTTTGGCTAAAATTTAATATATCCATTCTATCTTAGCTTAGCAAGACTCATATCTTTTATAGCATTTTTATATACAACACTTTCTTTATTATCTAAACAATCTTTTGTATTTATTACTAATAATCTTTTTAAATCATCACTATAAGGCTGACTGCTAACAAATAATTTTTTTAAAATCGTTTCTAAATCTTTTTCACAAGATAAAAAAGATGAAGTAAAATCAGTTGGTTTTAAAGCCAAATCTCTTTTCATATAAAACTCCTTTTATCTCTTTTATTCTTTTATAGAGCGATAATTTTTACATCCAACGTAATATCACTCTATCCATTTCTACGATAAATTAAAGTAAAAGTCCCTAATTCACCAATAGAAATGTTCAATGGAATAATTTTTAAAGAACTATTTAAATTTTGTTCTTCTTCTTTCCATTTTAAATACCAATTTCCATTCTAAGCATTATGAATTTCATAATAAGCTTTATCATACTGATGTACAATAGTAGGTCCATCTATGTATGCGGCGGTCTCGTCTATAGGAAGTTTTTCACTAGTATCAGCGCTCTTTTCTGCTGCAACCGCATCAGCGATTGAATTTTCAAAATATTCATCTAAGAATACTTGAATAATTCCATCCCCGTAATATGGATCAACCCCAACTACTTGCCAAGTTTTTTCTTTATTATATCTTGGATCTAAAACTTTTACTGTTTTAAATCTCTCAAAATAATTATTTGTATTTTCATCCGCAGTAATATACATAACTAATGAATAATTTAAACTATTCCATTCTATACCTGCTTTTTGCGCCCATTCGATAGATGTTTCAGTTGGTCCGCGCAAATAAACCCAATATGATTTATCTCCAACTTGGATCTATTGATCACATCTCCGAATTTCTGACCTAAAATAAGCATCTTCTTCTATATACTACAAATATACTAACCAATGAGTATTTGTTTCTTTCCAAGTAAAAACATCTCCAGGTCTAATCTTAACATCAACTTCTCCTTCAGATGTTTTACCTACTCTTTGAGCATTTAAACAAATATCTTTATAAGGAATAGAAAGAATTTTATTATCATAAGCAGGTTTATTCTTATCAGGATTTATTAAACACCTAAATTCTTTTCCATCTGATAAAATTGCGGTTGCAGCTTGATAAGAATATAACAAAGCACGTTTTAATGTTTTTAATTTATCTTGAATAAAACGTTGCTATTGGTTTCCACCTTGATATTTTAATCTTTTATTTAATAATTCTAATGACATAATTTTTTTTGCAATTCATTCATTAAACTTAAACATTCAAATATTGTTCTTCTGTAACAAAGAAAATCTTTTTCCTAATTTAATGAATAAAGCCCTTCCAATTTATTTAACAATGGGAAAAATAATTCTGAGGAATCTAACTATTTTATTAATCTTTGCATTCCAGCTAATTCTTCTAAAATAGTTTCTAAAGGTTTTTCCCAATCATGTCCTTCTTCCCTATTTGGTAATAATTTATAAATTTGATTTACTAAAATTTGTAATCTTTTTTGAATTACCTAGTTATTAATATAAATATCATATTTTAGTAACATTTTTTACCTCACTTTTTATAAATAGCAAGGTCATTAACTGTATAATCAACTGGCTATCTTAATAAACCAAAAGTAGATCTCATTACACCATTCTAATCAGGAGCACGACGTTTATAAAGTCTTTGCAAATGAAAACCTTCTCTTTCATAATCTTTTTTCATTTGCAAAAGTTTTTGCATATGATTAGCTTGAGAAGTAAATTTAAAATCAGAACCGCTATATTTCATGCGCGTATTTTCTACACTAGCTAATTGTTGACTTAGCCACTATACGATCATATATACAGCTAAAATATTTATTTCTTCATGAGTTAATTTATTGTTGAACTATCCCCCTGCATAAAGAATCGCTTCAACATCTTGATAAGCACTTTCAACTCCATTATAAATTTTTTCATCAGCAATTTCAAAAGACTAATAATCATTTAAATTTACTCTAGGAAATTCAAATTTTTCAATCGCAGAAAATAAAAGCTATTCCAGCATTTTAAAAGTATCAAGCTATGTCAATTCTAGATACATATCATCTGTTAATTTTGAAAGAAAGGAGTCATATACAAGTGAAAAAGAAGTTTTACTCATTTTTTATATACCTCCTATTAAAAAAATTTTTACTGTTTTGCGGCAGGTTGATACCTACGTCCAGACGGTGCGGGAGCTGCCTTTTTTCCCATTACACTAGCTCTTCTTGTAGCTTTATTAGATTGATTTGAAGTATCTGCATCGCCACCATCATATTTAGTATTTTTAATTTTAATTGCTTCAGTAACATCAAAACCTAATTTCTTTTGAATAGCTTCTCTTTTAGCAACATCATTTAGAGGAAGAGAAACCGCAATATCCTTAATGTTTTCTAAAACTGAAGCTGGAGCAAAATCTAGACAGTCTAAAAATTGATCTAATGTTCCTTCCTTCATTAATTTTTTAATATCATCATTGGAATAATGATATTCTGGTTCTGGCGTCTGTCCAAGCAATAATCTATAAGCTTCTTCATCCTTAATCTCTAAATAATCACTTAACATTACCCTGCCACCAGGAGCAAAAGATAATTTTTCTAACTATTCAAAACTAATTTCTTTTCTTTCATTAGGATAAAAATTTCTTTGAACTCCCAAGTCTGGAACTTTATATCCAACAGTTCCACCAAATTTATTAACAACTTCAATCATTTTGTCTTTATTCATTTTTTTAATCTCCTTTTATCTCCTTATAGTAAGAAAAAGGGAGAAATAAATTTCTCCCTTATTATATTTTTTCAACTTTTACGCCTATTCCAGTGGTTGAGCTATTATATGTATCATCTCGTGGGACTCCCCACAAATCAGTTTTGTCATTTAGCCGTTCCCAAGCTGAAATAGACCTAATTAGTTTCCCTTTGGCCAGTCCTTATCTTGAGCCATAGGAGACATAGTTTTTACTAAATCAACCATTTTATAAACACAAATGCCAGGATTGATCATGTAAGTAGCTACGCCAAGTTTTTGATAAGTCTGGATTTCTGTTGACCAGTCACGATTATCAAAAGATTTAACTTGAGCCGCGCCTTCAAAAGCCACTTTAACCGGTTTCTCCGCACCAGTCGGAATAATATATGCAAAAGATGGATCAATTACTTTTTCAGAATTTTTTTCATCTGTAAAAGATTGCGGAAGAATAACAACCTGATGTCCCTTATAAGTTGTAAAGTAACCATTATTCCAAATTGTTTCTTTCATTCCATCTGACCAGCTTTCGGAATTAGCAGGAATCATCTTTGCCGCAAATTCAAAAGTGCAATAAATTGTACTCTTCCCATAAGCGTCTGCGGTCATAAGAAGCTGATCCATAGCGTTTTCATTAAACCCGGTTTGAGCAGTTCTATTAGTTGCAGGAATATTTAAAACAGTCGCTTCAAGAGCTTTCGCAATTTCACGATAAACAGCTTCATCCATTCCTTCAAGAACAAGACTATAATAGTCATTCATAGTCATACGACCATCAAGAAGCTCTTCCCATTCAATACGAGAAGCTCCGCCGTATGCTGCTGTTGGAACTTCAAGAGTAACTCCATCTAATTTAAAGACTTCATATCTACCCGCTAATCCAACTCTTGTTACGAACTGTTTAGCACGTTTTCTAGAAGCTTCACTAATTCTTACTTTATAAACAGGCCTATCTCCCTGAGCAAAAGAACGAACATCAGCAAACTGTCCATAATTCTGCATAACTTTTTGCGGAAGAACCTCAGTAAGACTTACCTCTAAAAGTGTATAAATAAGATTTTTATTTTCTCTAAAATCTTGAGGAGTAGAACCAAGTTCATTTAACTCCTTAACAAATGTTTTATTTAAAGCTTCAGCAGAAAGCTTTTCTCCTTCAAAAGAATAAGCAACAGAAGGATTTAATGAAGCTTTTGCGTTGGCTCTTGCTAATGCAATAAGTTGATCTCTTGTTAATGCCATTTCTTCTTTCCTCCTTATTACTGTACTCTCTGAATCTTTACACCAGGTTGACCATCTGGCATCGTATATGTTTTAACAACTCTCCAAGCAATTCCATTTCCTGCGGCGTTTGCTTTTGTAAGGAAACCATTTTCTTCATTAATTGTAAGATAATCCCCTACAGCAAGAGTCTTAGAAGTTGTAGGTTCTACCGTCTTACTATCGGAATCGTTTGGAAGTTCAATAGTATTAGTTGTCATAATATCGCCAACGTAAGTTCTAATTAAACGAGGATATAATTGTTTATCTGTAAAATCCTCTTTCTTATATACAAAATCTTTATGACGCCATTTCCTTTCATCATAAAGTTTTTCCTCATTGTAGACAAGCATGAATTCACCAACGCCATCAAAACTAACTTTACCTTCAGCATAATTATATTTTGCAAATTGACCTTGTTCAAACTGATCAATACTAGCATCTGCAGGTAATTGTGCGTAGATTTGACCGGTTACAATACCAGAAAGGTGATTAGGTTCAACCTGTCCATAACCTTCTCTATACATTGTTAATGTATCCGCCATTTTTTAGCATCCTCCTAATAAAAAAATTAACTAAGTTTTTCTTGCTCTTTAACAGCTTTCACCCAATCTGGTAGGCTGTCATTTTCATCATTATTATCTAATTTATATGTAGTAATTGGTTTCTACTCAGTTTTATCTAATGTAAAACTTACTTTTTTATCAAAACAAATTACAGAAAGTTTTGATTTAATTTCTTCTAAAGTATACTTCTCTATATTACGAACTACATCTGCTTTATCTTCATCAGAAAGCATATAAAATTCATTAATAAGTTCTTTCTTCTTCTAATTATCAATTTCTTTTTTAAATTGAACAAGTTCTTGATATTGAGTCTGAAGTGCGCTATAAGATTCTTTTAAAGATCTTAATTCTTCTTCAATTAACGCATATTTTTTTGCGTCTTTCTTATCATCCTACTCATCATCATCCTTGTCACTGTCATCTTCTTTGTCAGAGTCATTAGGATTTTTATCATCATCCTAATCTTCTTTTTCATCTTCTTTGACATAACTAGAAGAAACAGAAGTATCTTTAGCTTCTTCCTCTGGAACTACATTAGCCGCTTCTTCTTGTGTGAAATTAGTTTCAACACCTTTTTCTTCAGTAGCTTCAGTAGTTACAGACTGTTCTAAATTATCCATCTGTTGTCCTCCTCCGTTCAAGGCATTCTTTAAATCTTGCATCATACTATAAAGTGTATGCTTAAAATTGTCATCTAATGTAAATTTTGTACTTACATCTGGAGCCGTTACAGAAGCGCCTTCGAAGCAAGGCTCAACATCGTCTCCCAATATGCAAATTTTTTGAATAATTGCATCATTTATAATAAAAAAGTCTAAGCCATTGTCATAATTAGTTCTCCACTATCCTTTTACAGATTCATTTTGAAGTTCCATGGATTGCGGACGACCCTAATTCACAGGTAAGCTGGATTCTGGGAATTGACCGGTCCAAAGATAACCAGTAGTCATAAGATATTTATGAACAACTGTATTACCCATTCCATCATTGTCTTCAAAATTTTGGAACCAAACTTTTGCATCTGGTGACACGAAACCATAGGGAATAGTTTGACACTCAAACTTGACTCCTTCATCATCAATAATTACTTTTTCTCCGTGGTCTGTAAAATCTTCTTTAGTATCTCGATAGTAACCCACAATAGGAGCGCCGCGAAGAGTTTTTCCAATTTCAGTCGCAACTTCTTCAGAAATAAAGGTATGGTTTCTATTTGCTCCTATATAAAAAACTTTAATTTCACATTTTGACATTAAAGGATTAACATCAAGTGGTTGAAGATTTAAAAACTCAGGAGAATCTATTGTTGCAACTGATTGATGCATAAATATTTTTCTCCTTTCCAACCCTTTACTTATATATAAAAATTTAGGATTTTATTTAATAAAGGTTGTCCAAAAATTTTTTAACTCATTGACTATTTATTTTGTATTGTTTTTGTTGATTTTTCGTCGTCTGCTTTTTCAGGCCTGCCCGCACTTTTTTCTTCTCCATTAGCTGTCTTATTTCTATTTAAAATATCCGAGTTCATTGTGCTAGACATTAATGGCGGAATAAACACATTAACTAAATCTAACATATCATTTTCAAAGAACGCATTTGCTAAAACAGATCGCTGAGATTGTCCAAGAGCAATTTGTGGAAGCATTTTTGAATAACCTAATTGAGTCTGTTCTTTATATAATTTAGCCAACTCTTTAAAATTATAAATAGTAGTTGGAAGAATTTGAGCTTTATAAGTTACTTTTTTAGGACTCATATTATAAGGTTTTAATAAAGTATTTAAAAATGTTTCAAATTGTTGAATCAAATTCCATAATGAAGCCTCATCATTCAAAATTGATTTTTCAAGAGCAATATTTCCATCAGTATTAAATTGCATCTGTGAAACACCAGCTTCATTATATACAGTTCTTTCAACCTTAGCTAATTCATCCGTTGTTGTAGAAGTGTTTTTATCTGCCATATCCGCAACTTCAACATCTGCAAAAGTAGTTAAAACATCCAAACCAATAGCCTTTGATAACATTTGAACAACGTTATTATGAAGCTGTTGTGCTTCATCAACATCAAAAACTAAATCTCCATTTTTATCAATGGGCATCTTTTGAATAATAATTTTTAATAATTGCTGTTGCATTTTTCTACGGTCAAGATCTTGCGCGGCGTCTAAGTCAATAATTGCGGGAATGACCGCAATAAAAGGAGGAAAATCTTCTCCATTTAAATTAAATTTAATTGCCGCACCAACTGTTAACATATACCATCCAGATTCATCCCCAGGAAACTAAGGTTTTAATTTCCCCTGTCTATAAAGTTGGTATCCTTTTTCAAATTCTTTTGGGAAAATTTTTAAAATACGATTTCTTTGTTCTGTATTTGGGAAGCAGTCTTTAAAATATTGCATATTAAATTCAACAACTGGCTCATTACCATCAGAAATATATCTCTGTCTACAATATCTGACAGGTAACTCTTGAACCACAATTTTTCCATTTTTCGCTACTATATAACCATAATAGCATCCATTTCTTATAACTTTTAAAGCTACTTCTCCAAAAAATTTTTTAGTCTCAAAATCATCTAAATAAGCTAAAACTTTATAGAATCCCTATAATAATTTTTCTTTTTTAATTGAATCAGTATAATATGGGGTAACAAGCCAATCATATCTATACATATAAGCCATATATCTACAAAGTCTTTGATAAATTCCACTAATCTTATAAAAATAATTTGAAATTTCTCTCATTTTTTCAAGATCACCTTGATGAATGGCTCTTAAAACATTCTCTTTACTAGCTAATAAAGGATTTATTTTTTTAAAATCTCCTAACTTCAAAACAGCGTCTGAAAGAGATTTTACTCCAACCTTTATTTTTGAAAAATCAATAGGGACATAACCATTGGCTTCTGCTGGTATCTGATAATCTTCGGTTCTAACCATATTAAAACCTTTTTTCTTTATCTAATCCATTCGATTTATCAATATTAGATACCTACCTTCCTTAATAGCCGGCCGCCTAAAGAATATAATCATAAGTAATTCTGGCTTCATCGTAATAAGGAATTATTACTAAATTTATACCATGCTCTTTACAATACTATCTTTTTTTCATATCATTATATTGTTGTTTTCTTAATCCATTATAGCCTCCAAATTTACTTTTAGGCTCATAATGTTGAATTCCTTGAAACTCAATAAGAAAATCAATATTATGCTAATCATCAAAAACCGCAAAATCAAATCTTAGCGGACGACCCATGTTACTTACTAAATCTGGAAAAGAATATTCTTCTGCAAACTCCAGTCCAGATTCTTGTAAAATTTCTTCTATTTTTATCTATCCTCTCGATGCTCGCATATTTTTCTCCTTTACCATTTCATATATATAATAAAAAAACTTTTAAAACGATTAATAAAGTTCGACCTTAATTTGGTGTAAAAAATAAAAAGTCAGAAATATTTCTTTTCTTTTTTCTTTTGCTCATTTCTTCATCTTTGTAAATATAATATAATCCATAAATAAAAGCTGAAAATTTATCTTTTTTAATACTAGAATTACTTCTCTACAAAATAATATTTACACCTTCATTTTTTTCTACTAAATTTAACATTTGCTATTTAAGAATAGAAGTTAAAATAAAAGGTTTTAAATATTCGTTTCTTTCATCGACTCCCATATTTTGACCTTGCTTTGTAGACATTAATTTTGTTTTAGCAAGTCCTTCATCAATTAAAAAACGAATTTTCCCACTAAACATTTGCGATTGAGCATAGCTATATGCTTCTGTATTTATTGGTGCAGTAGCTTTTATTAAAAATAAAATATCTCTCTAAGTCTCTGTTGTAATAAATTTTTTATAATTAGAATCTGGAAAATCTTCTGTATTATATACTCCAAAAGGTGGTAAGAACTAACCATCATCAGTTTCTTGAGCAGTTACTAAATAATCTACTAATCCAACTCCCAATCCATTAGCATCTATTGCAATTCTACGAGGTTTATATTTATAATATAAACGTTTTATGTTGATACTTTGAAGTCCAAAATGTTCTGCTTCATAAGTATAGATATTTACTAATGTTTTTATCGCAGGACCTTGTATTTGCGGCGTTACTTTAAAAACACAAACTTCTGTTGTACATTTTATTCGACCAACGTCGATTCCAAAGACATAATAAGCATTTTTTGAAGATCTCCCGCTATACTAATATTCAGGTTGTAATAAAACTCTATATTTATCAAATTTTTCTGAAGAGAAGAAAGCATTCTCTACATCACCAGACCAAATACTACGATACTATCTGTTAAATGATTCATCATTGAAAGTTCCTTGAATCCTTAATTGTTCAACAAAGTTTTCATCTAACAAACCGGAAAGAACGGGTGTTTCATATGTTCCACCCATGATCATATATTCATCAGGATCTAAAATAGAGTTAATTAAAATCTAGATCAGTTTATGATACATTTTATTTTTAAAATCGGACTATTTCTTAATTTAAATATTTCCAGATATATCCATAAGCCGTTTGTTGATTGTTTTTATGTTTTAAAGCATTGTCAATATTTACTCTACTTTTTCCAAAATACTAACCTGCCTATTTTACAGAATTAAAAGTTTGTATTAACTAATTTTGTTTATTAAACATTCCAACTTTTTTGTTATCTGTAATTTTTTTATTTAAAACATTTACTCTATGATTAGAATTCTCTTTTGCTGTAACCCATTCTAAATTAAGTATATTATTATTTTTCTTATTGCCGTCTATATGATTTACTTCTTTTTTATTATTACTATTATCTAACCAAAATTGAGCTACTAATCTATGAATATATTTATTCATAAATTTATTTTTATTGTCAATCTTTAAACTAACTTGTAAATATCCATTAATGGTTTCTCTACCCTTTAAAATATATTTTGTAGTTTTGTTCCTAACAAAACCAGTATTAGAAACCTCATAATTACTAGCAAAATCAATAACTTTCCATTGTTCTTCCATTATAAAATTCTCCTTTTACTTATTTCTATAATTAATAAAAATTTTGCTTATAAAGTTAATTGATTTTGTCCAAAAATATTTAACTTCCATGCGCTTCGGAAAAAGCTCTTCCTCTTTTTCCTACTCTACTCACTTCTACTTTATTAATAAAGTATGTTTTCGATAGTCTCTGAACCTTCTGCATTAAGCAGCTTGGCATAGCGTTACTTTATTAAAAGCTTTCACTATTAGCAATCTCATTGAGATCACACCCTCATTTTGAGGTTCACATGGTTTTACTTCGCCTATCATACCTCTTTTAGGTTTAGCGAATGAATTTTTCCAACCAGCGGTGGTTATATAAATTTGTGATTTATTAACATTTTCTTCTTTATGTCGACTACCATCTGAAAGTCTTCTATCAACGTTTGTGGTAGGGATAATAACTTCATTAAGAATATCTCCATCAATTAATACACATTCTTCCATTAATCCACCAGTACGACGCTGACCTCTGGAAGATTGTCTTGCCGCAAGAATATCAATAGTAGAACCGTTTTTAAAAACATATTTTACATTGTCTTTAGATTTCGTTGATACTCCACGATCCCAGTTTATTTCATTATTTAATCCTGGAATAAGTCTACAAATCTACTAAATTTTAGCTACGGTAATACTAGCTGCTTGCTACTTACCGCCAGTAGTTACAAACAAATGTGAGTTAGGATATAAAATGCACCTAATCATCAATGCCATCATTGATAAGAAAGATTTAGAATATGCACGCGGGAAAGTTGCGTATACATACCTATGCCGCATCACAATTCTAAGAAATATTCTTTGATAAAATAAAAACTAAAAAGTGCTATCCTTGCCTTTTATAAAATCAACAAAAACATCTGGATACTCTCTAAAATAAGCTATTATATCTCTTAGTCCATCCATATTTGCCATCAAACGCTATTCTGATAAACCTATTTTTTTATATTCTTTATTGGAAGAGAGCTATAATAATTCTTTTAATTTCATACTTGTTTAACCCTCTTATCCATATATTCTTCCTAGATTAATTCATCATCAAGCATAGCATCATGATCTTTCATATGAGATAAAGACTCTTTATATTTTACAAAATCTTCATCTTCAAGCTCAACAGTATCTAATCCCTTTTCCCTAGCTTTTTTTCTATCTTTTTTCATTTCATCTGAAATTTGTTTATCCTTTAGATATTTTTCAATCTATTGAGCTAAAGATTTATCTTCATAGATAAGATTTCTATTATAAGCTTTTAAATCTAAAATAATTTGATCTACTATATCTTTTGGTTCATTGCATTGATACCGAGGAATTTCTCCGGTATGAGCTTCTACAAAGTCAACAATAGCAGCCGCAGAATCTAAACTTCCGCCATTCTAATCTTTATTTTGTGCTTCAGTAAACTTCGCGGATTTCATCATGGTATCGTAAACTCTAGATAATTTTTGATAAGAGTCTATATCTCCGCTATCAATAGCCTGGTCCATTTTTAAAGAAGTTTTACAAATTTTCTTTAAAGTATCTATTCTTGCCGCACCTTGTATATCAAAAGAACTCATGAACTCATTATATAATTGCTATAATGCAACCCATTCGCTTGGCCTATATAATCTGCCCCATTTTAAAGCTAGATACATTTTATCGTCTTTATCTAAATTAGCCGCGGGGTCCGTAATCTCACTTTCAGATAAAAAATTTTGCTACTGAAAAGGATTTTTAGCTTGACTTAGTGCCTAAGAAAATGGAGTTGATTGACCAAGATGTTCTCCTGTAATAACGTTCCCCCATCGCGGGAGTTCATCTTTCAAAGTTTCAGTGCTTACTAAAGTTTGATACTAAGCAGAACTAATTTTTCCTTCACTCAATTTAACTTTTAACTATGCTTCATATTTAGCTTTTTCTTCTGCTTCTGCTTCCGCCTTTTTAGCTTTTTGCATCTAAATTTCTTTTTGAATGGCTTCACTATCCGCATAAGTTTTATCTTTCCATTGTTTAAGTTTCATCTTAGCAAGATATTTTCCGATAACTGACATTCCATTCATTTTATAAGGATCTTTAGCAAAAGCTCTATCTCTTAAAATATTCCATTCAGAAGGGACATAGGGAACGTCCATTTTTTCAAGAATCCATTCAAAAGTAGAAGGTTCAAAATTATTAATATGCATAGTTAAACATGGTTTACAAATTTCACATTTGCTACCATCTCTATATGTGTAAAAATTACCACTAGCTAACCGCTTGCCGCATTTTTCACAATAACATTTTTTATTAACGTCTTCTTCCTGACCTTTTCTTTTTACTGTTGTTGTTGCCATAAAATCATTACCTCCTTATTTTTAATAAAAAAAGAATAAAATAATTAATTTTTTTTGTCCTTTTTTTGTGCAATTATTTTTTTCTTATTTCTACATTCTTTACACATACTATACCATCCATCTTTTGATGTTTTGTTTTTAGTGAAGAAGTAAGAATGAGCTAATTTTATTTCATGACAACGAGAACATCGTTTCCATTGACCAGGAACTTTATAAGTATAATACCAAAGAATCCACTATTCTTTAGCTTTATCTGAAATAATTTTAGGAATTTTTTTCCGCCAAACAGAAGATAAATATTCAACAGAATAAGTAACTTCATAATCCTATTTTAATTTAATAGAAATATCTTTATTTTGTAATCCATCAATTTTATAAATAACAATGTCATAAAGAATTGGGTATTCCTATTTTAATGCTTTATCAATTAAATTATCAAAATCTTCCATCAAATACCACCAGTCGTTATCAAAATATCCCCAAGCTTCTTCTTTGATTTTTGAATAATTACATAATAAACAACAGACATGATGAGGATTGAAAAAAGATATTAAACCATTACTTATAGGTTCACCATTTTTATCTATTTCTACTTTCTAATTTAAATCTATTTTATTTACACTTTTTGTTAATTTCATCATTGTAACGGGCGGCTTGAAAGAACTTTTTAAAATATATTGATCTTGTCTCATTTCTATTAACTGTTTAGTTAATAAATATTTTTGCTTGCCGCGCGCACTTTTTTGCTTTTCTTCTATTTTTTTTATCTATTCTCTTAATTCTTTTAAACCAGGTATTGTTGCAATATCATCTTCTGTAATCTATATTTTAGGAACCAATAAAATATTCTTATCGCCGCCAGTCATAAAATTATAAATGCCATCTTCGCCATTCTCTAATTTTTCAACGAGACCCTCATAAGAAGTCTATCTTTTATTAACTGTAATCATTCGATTATCTGTTAATATTTCTTTTTCTTTTTTGCTTTTTGGTGTCTATGTTAAATATTTTGTTAACTACTCTAAATAATAAGGAGTTATTTTCTCTGGTGGAGTTTTTTCAATAATTTCATGGACAATTTTATTTCTCTATTGAGGATCAACAATAGTATGATCTAATTTAGGATAAGGCCGTTTTGAATTTAATTCCTGTTGCTATTGTTCTCCCTATCCTTTTTTACTATTATTTTTTTCCATGAAAACCTCCTTTTCATAACCTTATTTACTTCTATATTATAGCAAAAAAAATTTTTTTTGTCAAATCTAGTTTAAAGATTTTCTTATTGATTTTTTTAAAAAATTTTTATATAATAAATACATAAGATAAAAAATAAAAGAAAGGAAAATATATGAGTTTTGTTTTAGGATGTTTTTTAGGCATTATAACAGGTTGTTTACTTGGCTTATTCGTTGCGGCGGTGGGAACCGCCAATAAAAAAGATGATTCTTATTATAAAGGATATAATAACGGTTATACTAAAGGTTATAATGAAAAATGTCATGGAGGTACTACTAAATGAATGTAATTTCTGATTATAATTTAGTATTAGATCAGGGTACTTTTATAAAAAATAAAACATATAAATATAAAAAAGATAATAACAAATTCTTTGTAACAACAGAAGAAGGTAAAGAACAAGATTTTTCAACATTTGAATTTAATACTTTTTTTACTATTGTCGCTACTAATAATTAAATAAAAATATAAAGGAGATATAAAAAATGAATAGAGTATTTACTGAATATTATGTGAATCGAGACAAAAAGACTGTAGTATGCACTATTACTACTTTTGATGATTTTCAAACTCGACTGTGGAAGTACGGTCTGCTTGATTTCGGAAGATACGAACCAGAAAAGATGGTTTTTAAGGGAATCGCTAAATGCCACCCAGAAGATCAGTTTGATGAAAATCTTGGTAAGAAAATTGCGGAATATAGAGCTTCAAAAGCAAGAAAAGCATATGTTAATACTAGACTAAGAGAATTCGTCAATAGAACACTAACAAACATTGAAAAACTTCGTGAATATGGATTTATGCGGGAACCGCATAACCCGATTCCTGGAGCAAGAGATAAACAGGTATGATAAATAAAATTTTAAATATATTTAGGAGGATTTTTAAAAATTCTCCTAAATATAAGTATTATGATTATAAAAAGGGAAAATAATTATGGAATTAAAACTATACGATCCTTCTAAAAAAGCCAAAAATCCTAAAAAGAGAGATTTCTTGTTTGCGGCAACCAATGGAGAAAAATCTGTTTGGTTAGTAGAAACTTGGGATGAAGAAGGTCCTATCTTTTTAGAACAGCGCGGTTTTCAAATTATTGCTATTTATGAATTACCTGAACTAGAGGCGGTAACCCCTCCTAGCACCACAGATTTAGGATATTCTCATTATCAACAGCTAATGGAAGATTTTTGGTATAATAAGTGAGCGGTTGGTGGGGGTCATAGACCGCCAGCCGCCGCAACAATTAAGTTATTTAATATGCTGGAAGGGGATGAATGAAATATGAAATTTTTTCATGCAAACGTTGACGGCCGCAATTCCTGTTCCTCACCCACAGATGATAAAATTATTGAACCTAGTTGGAAAGAGGCTCTTAAGCAGGAATCCCGCAATAGGTTCTTCAAAAGAAAGGTATAAAGATTAGGGAGATAGATTTATGATTATATATTTTATTTTTTGGATTGTAATTACTGTAATTAATTTTGTTTACTGGAGAACGAAAGAAAAAGATTATGATTTTGTTTGGAAAGAATTTATTATAGCGTGGATATTGGTTTTTGTTCTCTTGATTTGGATAGGAGGGCTAGTATGAAAAATAGATGGTTTGTAAATGTTTTTATTTGTTTTTTAGTTATTTTAATTATATTATTAGTTGTATTCTTTGGGTGCGGAGAGTCGATTAATAAAGCAGTTAATATGCGGACAGAGGTTATTACTGTCACAGATAAGATGGTAAAAGATGAAAAATATTTGATTTATTCTGAAGAAACCACTTATCAAATTAGTGATAGTTTACTTTTGTGGAGATGGAATTCTTCAGATTTGTATGGTCAAATTATGGTTGGAGAAACTTATGAGATTAAGGTTGCGGGTTATCGAATACCTTTCTTGAGTTGGTACCCTAATATATATGAGGTGGTGAGGAGGTGAGGAGCAAAGCTCCTCACCTTTCGCTTTTAGATTTGAAAAAACTTTTGTCGCTTTTGGATTTGAAAAAACTTTTGGAGGGGGAATATACCTGAAGAAACCCAAACCGAACATCTGTTTGTTTTTGTTCCCGCAACCCACGCCCGGTATACTTCCATTGTTTGAACAAATAAATCATAAAAGAATTGAAGTATGACCCCTAAAAAAAAATAAAAAAAAATCAAAAAACCCCTTGACAAAACAAAAGTAAAGAGTTATAATAAGTACATCAAAAGAAAGAGAGGTAAACAAAATGACTGATTACTTAGTGATGTGCTATTACGAAGATGCTTGGGGTGGTGATGACCATGAATTAAAGTCTTTCCCGACTGAACAAGAAGCATGGGACTATGTAGATATGTTAAAAAAAGAAGATGAAGAAAATGGGGATGAAGATTATACATATGATGTTTACAAGCGTACAACACACTTTGACGGAAACTATAAATATTATACTTATGAATAAAAAGGCTGAAAAGCCTTTTTTATTTTTGTGGAAAAACAAGCTGATTAGACAATATGCACAAAAACTCATTTTTAATTTTGTGCAAAAATAAAAAAGAAAATTTTCAAAAAACAGTTGACAAACAAAAAACAGTTTGATATAATGAATACATCAAGAGAGAGGAGAACAAAACAATGACAAAGACATTCATCTACAATGTAAAAGGGTTTGAGTACAGAGACAATGAAGCATTCGGAAAAGCATGGAAAGAAGCAAAAGCAAAAGCAACTGAACTTCATTGTGGTATCTTCAGAACTGTAAAAAAGGGTGACGATGAAAGATATGAGTTTTATGCGGGCGGTGTTTTCTTAAACATGAAATTTTATGATGAATCTAAAGTTGCGGTTTTTTAAAAACCGCAACTTTTTTATTTATTGGTTAACGCGAACGGCTGTTCGCATGCCGCAAAATTATACCATATATGAGAGCGGTTTGTCAAGACTAACTTTATCAGCAAAATATACAAAAATTCATTCCTAAAATTGTGTAAAATGACAATAAAAAATTTTTCAAAAACCGCTTGACAAGTTGAAACAAAAGAGTTATAATGAATACATCAAAAGAGAGGAGAACACAAACAATGAAGACTTATACAAAAGCATTTCAGCACAAGGGACAGATGATTAACTACTATAAAAAGCTTGTGGCAGATGAAAGAGTTATCACATATTGCACTTACTATGAAGCTAATAAAGGGTACGTTATTCTTTACTCTTACAAAAAAGGCTGAAAAGCCTTTTTTATTTTCTTCAAAGTTAGTTGACGCAAACGACTGATTCCATACCGCAAAATTATAGCACTTAGTGATGCAGTTTGTCAAGGCTAACTTTTGAGAAAAAATGCACAAAAAACACTTCCTAAAATTGTGCAATCTGTCAATAAAAAAAATAAAAAAAAACGCTTGACAAACTGAAAGATAGGATATATAATAAAGTCATCAAAAGAAAGAGAGGTAATAAAAAATGTACGAAGTATGGTTTGAAAATGGATGCGGACATGCCTTTGTAGTAGAAACTTTTGATACTTATGAAGAGGCTTCAGCTTATCTTGATGAACAATGGGAAACGCTTGAATATGATGACTGGATGGAAATTTATGAAAAAAAAGAGGATTAAAGTCCTCTTCTTTTTTTTAGCAAACGACCGGACGCAGCCCGAAAAATTATATCATACTATGGTGCGGTTTGTCAAGACTAACTTATTCGTCAAGTTGCACAAAAATTTACTCCCAAAATTGTGCAAAAATAAAAAAGAAATTTTTCAAAAAATGCTTGACAGACTGAATTAAAAGAGTTATAATAAGTACATCAAAAGAAAGGAGAACACAAAAAATGTTCGAAGAAATGATTGCTAATGGTGCTACTATCGCGGAGTTGCTTGAAGCGGCGGGCGTTGACCCGGCAGAATTGGATGAGGATTGAAAAATCCTCATCCAAACTCAAAAAAATTTTAAAAAAACTCTTGACAAACTGAAAAGCATCTGATATAATTAAATCATCAAAAGAAAAGGAGAAAAAACAATGACAGAGGAAATGAAGAAATCTTGTTATGAATCTTATCTTGGAGATTTTTACTATGAATGGGGAACTTATAAGGGGGCTATGACTTACGAAGAATTTTGTGAAGATTGTGAAAAATTTGGGTGGGATTTGATTTAAAAAAGCTTGACAAATTAAATTAAGGATGAGGATTAAAATCCTCATCCTTTTTTTAGCAAACGGACGTTCGGATGCCGCAAAATTATAACACACATAGCCCCAGTTTGTCAAGACTAATTTTATTGAAAAATTGCACAAAAATCAACTCCCAAAATTGTGCAAAATAACAATGAAAAAAATTTTAAAAACTGCTTGACAAACTAAAAGACAAGGTGTATAATAGACTTATCAAAGGAAAGAGAGGTAAAACAAAATGATGATTAACAATCTTCCGTCTTACGCTGATGAATATGCTTATATTGTTGTCCGTCGTGTCAATGGGGAGCTTTGGTTCTGGGGTGCATGGAATGACCGTAAAGAAGCTAACGAGGCGGCGATTGAAATTGGCGGTATAGTAGTCACTAACGAGTGACTACTATACAAATAAAAAAATTTTCAAAAACCGCTTGACAAGTTGAACCAAAAGAGTTATAATAAGTACATCAAAAGAAAGAGAGGAAAAACAAAATGACAGAAATTATCATTATCGAAATGCAGGTGGCGGGCGCTACTATCGGAGAAATTCTTGAGTTTCTGGGGGTTAACCCGGAAGAGCTGGAAGAGGATTAAAATCCTCTTCCAAAACTCAAAAAAATAAAAAAAACCACTTGACAAACTGAAAAACATCTGATATAATAAAAACATAGAAAAACAAAAACCTCTTCTAAGGAAGTTTAAAGAAGGTTCGAATCCTTCTAAGAGGTCGCGGCAGTAACAATCTTCGGGCCTGCCTAATGGTAAGAGGTCGCCTCTTTAAGAGGTGGACGGTACGAAACAAAGACGGAAGAAAAGGGGGTGAGAATCCCCCAAAAAATTTAAAAAAAACTCTTGACAAGCTAAAGAGAAAATGATATAATAAGTACATCAAAGAAAAGAGAGGAAAAACAAAATGATTAACATCCGTAGCATCAAGAAGCTGACTAACAACGGTGGTCTTACTCTTAAAAATGGCAAGCCTATCACCTATAAAAGCGGGTGGCAGGTAGCGACAGAGGGAGTTGAAACCTCTGACGCGCGGGAAGCAATCAACGCCGTAAAGACATACGGCGGAAACTGCGGGGTCTGGTTCGCTGATGGGGTCTACTACATTGACCGAAGCAAGAGAGTCAACACGAAGCGGGAAGCCCTTGAGATTGGACGGACATGCAACCAGATTTCCATCTTGGGGTGGCGTCGCATGAACCTCGCATACTGCTAAGGGGGCCTTAGGGCCTCTTTTTCTGTTGGCGTGGCGTCGGCGCCCGCAGACGCCACGCTTTCTCAGTTTAACGCGTTAATCGACAAAAGTTTGGCGCTTTAACGCGGTGAAGCATTAACGTATTAACTCCCGAAACTGCGGCACTTCACCGCGTTAAAGTGTAACAGTCTAAAGTGATAAAGTGCGTGAAAAATATTTTTTAAACACTTTAGCGCGTTAAAGTGTGAAACAAATTTAAAAAATTTTTAAAAACCGCTTGACATACAGATATTCTTTTGCTATAATAGAGTCATCAAGAGAGAGGAGAACAAAGAACATGACAAAGACATTCATCTACAAGGTTGCAGGATACGAGTACAGAGATACAGAGGCTTTTGGCCAGGCTTGGCGTGAAGCAAAGGCAAAGGCTACCGAGCTTCATTGTGGTATCTTCCGCGAGGTTGAAAGGGCCGAGGCTGAAACTCGATATGAGTTTTATGCCGGTGGGGTCTTCTTAAACATGAAATTCTATGATGATTCTAAACTCGCGATTTTCTAATCGCGAGTTTTTTAGTAAGCGATCGGGCTATGCCCGAAAAATTATACCACACATGACTGCGGTTTGTCAAGACTAATTTTATCGACAAAATGCACAAAAATCAATTCCCATTTTTGTGCAAGTTTCAAAAATGTTTTTATTGACAACTTTATTTTATTTTAATATAATTATCTTATCAAAAGAAAGGGGAGTAAATATGTTTCTTGTTAAATGGGTATCTGCTGACGGGTCTGTTTCAGAAGAAAGTCTTTCAGAAAAGGAGTTAGGTCAGAAATGGGCGGACATGCGCTTGGACATTATCAGTGTCCGCCCGCTTTAAAAAAATTTCAAAAACCACTTGACAGATTGAATTAAAAGAGCTATAATAGACTTATCAAAAGAAAGGAGAAAAACAATGATTACTGTAACAACCCTTCCGGAGTGCGCTTCTTTTATCAGATTTGAAGATGGATTTGAAATCTGGAAAGGAATCAGCGGAAAAATTTACAGAAAAATTTAAAAACCTCTTGATAAACCCAAATCAAGATGCTATAATGAATATATCAAAAGAAAGGAGAAAAAACAATGACAGAAATCATCATCATCGAAATGCAGGAAGCTGGAGCCACTATCGAGGAGCTGTTAGCTTTTGCCGGGGTTGACCCGGATGAGCTGGAAGAGGATTAAAAATCCTCTTCCAAATTCAAAAAAGCCCTTGACAAATTAAAAACCATCTGCTATAATTAAAACATAGAAAAGGAAAGCAACAAAATCGAAAGTAAGGTGGCGGGCAGAGCTTAGCGCCTATCCGTTATCTGAAAAGACAGACAGCTTTCAAAAAAGGAGAGTGAGAAAAATGAGAGACCCGCCGATATAATTCCTGACCATGCATAGCCCAAACCTATCGAGGGCTTATGACTGCAGAGATTGCCTAGCAAGGCGCAGTTGGAGATAGGTCAAAAAATCTCAAATTTTTTTAAAGCCCTCTTGACAAACCCCTTTTTCGGTGATATAATAGGGTTACAAGATAAGGAAAGGAGACAGGCGAAGATGCTGACACCGCCGCAGAATTAATTTAAAAATTGAAAATTTGAAACCAAACTTGCGGATGACGACTCATGGCAGTCACAATGGACGAGATAGACTTCCCAGTTCGCTCCGCAGACCTTTAAGATTTGAGACGTATTGGCTATTACGTCTCAAATCCTTTTTGTGGGGCGCGTGCGTTCGCCGCGCCCCAGCCTTCCATTATATCATACCTGTGCAGATTTGTCAATAGGCAAATTGCACAAACTTTTCTTATAAAAAAGTCCCAAAATTTGTGCAATTTTTTTTAAAAGAATAGTTGACAAGCCCATCCACCCATGATATAATAATATCATCAAAAGAGAGGAGATAAAAACAATGACACGCGAACAGATGATGGACAAAGTTATCACTACAATAGGCATGGAAGATTTCTGGACTATCTGGTTTTGCGGATTGGCGGAAGCTCCGGAGATTCCTGATGATATGTTACTTTCCATCATGGAAACACTTCTCAAATCTTATTAAAAAAACTACTTGACAAATAAAAAAACATATAGTATAATATAATTATCAAAAGAAAGGAAGTAAAAATAAATGAAGATTAACAAGAAAGAAGTTACTATTTGCACCATCTGCCCAAATTGTGATTGTGTTAATGGGGTTCAGGTTAATGAATCTGACTATATAGCTTGGCAGGATGGAGAGCTGACACAGATTGCTTTTCCCTATCTTAGCGCCGAAGACCGTGAAAAACTCATCGGCGGTTTTTGCAAAGACTGCTGGGGCGCTCTGTTTGGCGGAGCTAAGATTGATGAGGAATGGAGTGGCGATGATGAAAACTATGACCTCGAAGTAGGGTTTGACCCCTATATGGGATGCTACACCGAAGATTGCTGAAGAGGGGGCGACCCCTCTTTTTGGCCGCGGCGCGAGCGTACGCCCCGCCGCGAAACTTCCATTATACCACACTCCGCACATTTTGTCAAGTAAAAAATTGCACAAACTTTTTAAAATTTTTATCCCAAAATTTGTGCAGTTTTTTAATCAAAACCGCTTGACAATTTAAAAAGTAAGGCGTATAATGAGTACATAAGATAAAGAAAGGAAATAGAAAGATGGTTAAAGTATTAGTTTTAGCAGTTATATTTATGATTATTCTTCCTATTGTTGCCCTTGGGATTGCAATCTATACTAACGATAAAAATGTAACAATAGTTCTAACAACTTTAACATTTATTCTTCCTATTGAAGTAACCATATTTATAATATATCTAGTAATCGAACTTTTTAATCTAATTTATTAAAAAAGGAGCTATTAAGATGAGCCTAAATAAAGCTATTGCGCACGGAAAAGAACATCGTAAGCCCTATATAGGCGCAAAATCCATAGATAAAAGCTGTCGCAATCATGGCGGATGTCCGTGGTGTGAAGCAAACCGCAAATATAAATTTATAAAAGAGGATGAAAAAACTCTTGACAAAATGAAAGAAATGGGTTATAATTAAAGCATCAAAAGAAAGGAAATAAACAAATGAGCGGATTTTACGAATTAAAGGGTATAGACAGACTGGGATTTTTTACTTATTATTATTTTTACAGTCCTCGTCCCATACGCAACCCCAAAACCGCATTACAGAATGGTTACGCTCCTGATGCTATGCGGATTGTATTTGATGATAGATACGAAAGCCCTATTGAAATTAGGTTTATGCACAATATTTTTGAATACATCTACAAAAAGTATTTTAAAAAAGCAGGAACTTTCAGATTAGGTTATCGTGTAAACTGGGAAAAAGAGATAAAAAAAATTTTAAAAGAGGATTGACAAAAACAATTCTCTATGATATAATAAAAGCATCAAAAGAAAAGGAGATAAACAAATGAGAGCTGTACATTACATCGTAGGAAATGCAGAGGGAATCTTCCACACGGAAAATTACATGGACGCCACCGCAGAGGGGAACCATATTTTAAAGGTGTACCTCACGGATGTCGATGAAAAGAGCGGGGCAGAAAGAGAATATGAGCGGGCAAGAGTGGCAAAGCTCAAAGCAAAGAGAGGGTGGTGACACGCCCCCTCTTTTTTATTGCTAAGCCTGGCGCGCTTTTGTCCGCAAAAGCGCGCCATTTCCATTATACCACCTGCCGCGCATTTTGTCAAGAGAAAAATGAAAAAAATATAAACAATTTTTCTTCCCGAAATTTGTGCAATCTGTACATTGACATTTTAAAAAATAAATATTATAATATATTCATAAGATAAAGAGAGAGGAAACAAAAATGATTGAAATGACTGAAAAAGAATGGAATAATAAATCTTTAGAATGGAAAAGAGGATGGCGAGCAGGAATTGCGGGTGAAGATTTAGACATGAGTAAGGAAGAAATTGAAAATATGTCAGACGACTGGAAAGATGGATTAAAGTTTGCCATAAAATGCCCCTTTGGCGGTTCAAAACCTATGTAAAGAAAAGAGAAACAAAAATGATTTCCTATACAGAAGAAGAACTTGAAAAATGGTTTGAAATTATGGAAGAAAAATACCGAAATTGCTTTCTTTAAGACGACCTTCTCAGGGTTCATCGTTTAATGCTCAAAGGGCCTTTTGACAATGATAATCTTAAAAAAGTAATTGACAAATCCAAAAATGTCTGATATAATATATACATAAGATAAAGAAAAGGAGAAATAAAAAATGACAACAACATGGTGGTTCGGTATTACAGATATAAATAGTGAACTTTGCGGTGAAGAGTTTTTTGTAGAAGTAGATACTGTATCTACACCTCCCAGCTGTTTGAAGAAAGAAGCTCAAAGACTTGCAAACTTATATTTTCCAAATGAAAAACCTGTTTGTTATGGACGGATTTCCGCAACAGAAGCAGAAATGATGGGTTTAGATACCTATTGAAAGGAGTAAAATATGGGACTTTTTGTTATAGGCATGATGGGCGGATTCGCCCTTGGGATTGCAGTAGGGATTGTAATGATGATTTACGCAGAAGAGAAGAAAGGAAATTAAAAAATGGAAAATCATATCCAGAATTTATTTTATACAGTAGTAAAAGCTGATGGTACTTATGCGGGCGTTCCCTGTCTCACCACAGAAGAGGCTTATGAACTCGGCGCTCAGCATCCCGGCTCTAAAATTTTTATCAGTAAATTAGAATATGGTTTTCCTGAAGAGGAAGAGTCGGAGTAATCCGGCCCTTCTTTTGGTGGGGCGCGAGCGGTCTTCTCGCGCCCGAACTTCCATTATATCACATGATGCAAGTTTTTGTCAATAGACAAATTAAACAAAATTTTATTTAGAAATTTCCCAAAATTTGTGCAATTTTTTTATTGACAAATCAAACTCTATCGTTTATAATGAATCTATCAAATGAAAGAGAGATAATGAAAAATGAAATTTACAAAAAAATATGAATATGAAATCGAAATTGATGAAGAAAAGCTTTTTGAATTTGTAAAACAACTTAAAAAAGACGAATATAATTATTTTTGGCCTGAAAACAAGGATATTTGTCTTTGGAATGGAGATATTGTAAATAATTTTCCGTGGCAAGTCCAGTCATGGGTAACAGAGGCTTTTTATGATGGATGTTTTGAAACAGGCCTTGATTTTATTAAAATTGATGGTTATCATATTGATGGATTTGAAGAAATTGACGTAAATTTCCCGAATGGAATGCATGAAGATATTCAAAAGGCTATTACAAGACTTATTGTAGAAAAGGAGATAAAAAAATGAAAGAATATCATGTATCTTTTATGGTATCTTATGGTGATACTGTTGAAGCGGAATCCCCCGAAGAAGCCGTAGACATTGTAGTGCGGGATTGCCCCTATGATGGTATTGATGACATTTTTGTAGTAGACACCGAAACAGGCGAAGAGTTCGAAATTTTTTAAAAAACCGCTTGACAAATAAAAAACAATGTATTATAATAATATTATCAAATAAAGAAAGGAAATAAAAAATGCTGACTATTGTACTCATCATTCTGGGAATCCTTGGAGCCGTAGCACTTAGCTTCTTTCTTACCGCAGGAATTGTTGCGGGTATCTGCTGGGCGTTCTCATTCGCCTTCTCTTGGAAACTTGCGGTAGGAGTTTACCTTATCTTGCTCCTCTTAAAGAGCATCACACAGGTGACTATCTCAAATTCAAAGTAAACAGGGGTAACCCTGTTTATTTTATTTTAAGTGCGCGGGGCGTTTGTGCGCGCACAAACGCCGAATTTTCCATTATAACATACGCCGCAGATTTTGTCAAGAGAAAAATTAAACAAAAATTAAAAAAATCTATTCCCAAAATTTGTGCATTTTGTATATTGACAATTTCAAATCTATCCATTATAATAAGTACATAAGATAAAGAAAGGAAAACAAACAAATGACAATCTACTTCGATATGGACGGTACAATCGCTAATCTGTATGGAATGGACAACTGGTTAGAACTTCTTAGAGCGTATGACCCCACTCCTTACGCAAATGCAAAGCCGCTCCTTAATCTCAATTCCCTCGCCCGCATTCTCAACAGGCTTCAGAGACAAGGATATAAAATCGGTGTTATTTCGTGGCTGTCTAAATGCTCCACTCCTGACTACGATAAAGCCGTGACCACCGCAAAAAAGAAGTGGCTTGCCACTCATTTAAAATCCGTGCAGTTTGATGAAATTCATATCGTAGGATATGGCGTTCCCAAACAGATGTTCGCAACTTCCGCCGATGATATTCTCTTTGACGATGAAGAGAAAAATCGTATCAACTGGACAGGCAAGGCTTTCGATGTTGACAATATCATTGAAATTTTAAAGGGGATTTGAAAAAATCCCCTTGACAAATAAAAGTATTTAGTATATAATAATATTATCAAAAGAAAAGGAGAATAAAAAATGTTTAACTACGATGCAGAAAAAGGAATTGTCTCTATCACAGTTGACCCATTAGAATTTGATATTGATGATTTAGTTGGAACTGTCCAAATTGCATTAGACAATGCACTTGAACGGTATTATACCGAAGGGAGTATTGAAGACATGGATGATGCTGATTATCTAAAACTTTGTAATTTAATCTTTGAAAAAGCAAAATATTAAAGGAGAATAAAACATGAAAGTAATTTGGTATTTTCGCTTTTGCGGTAAAGCCTTTTGCCTTAAAGAAATCTCTTTTAAAGACTGTGACGATATGATAAAAAATTTAACAAATACGTGGTGAGAACATCTTCCCGGCATTGAAAAACATTTCATAAAAATTGTTTAAAAACCTCTTAACAAAACAAGCGCTTTGGATAAAATGCCGGGGCGCTTTCACGCGTGAAAGCGCCGAAACTTCCATTATACCACACTCCGCACATTTTTGTCAAGCACTTTTTGAAAAAATTTTGCACAAAAATAATCCCAAAATCTTGTGCAACATTCCGAGATTGATTTTTTAAAAATTTTTTGTTATAATTTACTTACAAAGTTAAGAGAAAAGCAAACGGCTTACAAAAAAAAATAAAAAAAATAAAAAAAACTCTTGACAAACAAAAAAACTTATGATATAATAAATACATAAGATAAAGGAAAGGAAAACAAAAGAAAATGCTCTAAAGACAAGCGCCATTAGGTGATGTAAGGCGCAAACAAAATTCTATCGTCCGCATGGTATAAGGCGCCAAATCCATGAAAACAAAAAAAATAAAAAAAAACTCTTGACAAAATAAAAAAAATAAGTTATAATAAATACATAAGATAAAGAAAAAACAAACAAACAAATAAGAAAGAGGTGTCTACTATGACGAAGAGAACTAAGAGAGAGAACTTTGAGATTCTGATGAACATTGATGCGGTTAAGGAGAATGCTGACCTTGTGGACTTCATCAAGCACGAGATTGAGCTTCTGGACAACAAGAAGTCCGCTCCCCGCAAGCCTACCGCAAATCAGGTGGCAAATGAGGGTCTGAAAAACGCTATGTTTGATGCCCTTGCCGATGCGGACAAGCCCATGAGCATCAAGATGCTGAAAGAGGTCTGCCCGGAGATTGCAGACGAGACTTCTCAGAAGATTGCTCCGCTTCTGAACGCTATGGTCAAGGATGGCAAGGTTGTCAAGACCTACATCAAGAAGGTGGCATACTTCGGACTTCCCGATGCGGATGCGGAGTAACAGTCAAAGGGGTTTGCGGTAATCCCCTCCCAAAACCGCATCACTATGGGGCAGTAGTTCAACGGGAGACGGCAGTTAACAAGGTGCTAGCCCTTGCCTGCAAATCTGGGGTTCGAATCCTCAGCTGTCCACTCAACTACCAATATTCGTTCCTCCTTTCTTTGAGGGGCGCCCCTGTTTGGGGGCGTCCTTTTAAAGTTGCTGGGTCGCGAGCCAGGGCCTCGCGACCGAAATTCCATTATATCACATCACCGCACATTTTGTCAATAGACAATTTCAACAAAATTTAAGCTTTAAAATTCCCGAAATTTGTACAATCTGTACATTGACAATTTCAAACCTATCCCTTATAATAAGTACATAAGATAAAGAAAGGAAAACAAAAAAATGCTTGACAAATAAAGAATAATATATTATAATAATATTATCAAAAGAAAGAAAGGAAATAAAAATGGAAAAGCACAGATACTTACTTAGAAACGAAGATGAAGACCGCAACCTTAGCTTCCTTTTATTAACAGAAACAGAAGCGGGCTGGATAAATAGAACGATTGACCTTTTAAATGACAATGGCTGTCTTAGTGATTGTATTGAACTTATCAACCTTGAAGATGATGCTATTTATGAACAAATGAAATAAAGAAAGGAAAAATAAAAATGGAAAAATCAAAGTATTTACTAGTAAATGGAAATGACCGCATATATTTAGGCTTCTTCGAACTTTCTCCGCAAGAAGTAGATTTAGTAGAAGAGGTTCTTAAAGGTCTCTGTGAGATGACTTCTGCGGTGGAAGATGTTTATTTATTAAATCTTGATAATGAAGAATATTTCAATCCAGAAAAGGAGGAATAAAAAATGATTCGATGCCGTTCTTTCTTAGAAGCAAGGCTTACAGCTGTTGAAGTTTTCGCATCAGATTCTGAAATTACTTTAATTAGAATTTTTTATGCAGATGGAAGTTGGTGGGTAGATAGAAAAGACCCCGATGAAATAAATGATAAAGAAACTTTAAAAGCAATAGAAAAAGAATTAATTTAAGGAGAATAAAATGAAGAATTTTTTTAACATCGAAACTGGATACAAGTTTGAGTGGAATGACCTGCGGTGCTTCGTGACAGTAATCAACGTAATCCTGATTATGATTTATGGTCTGTCAATTTCATGGTTTGGCTTATTTGTGGCGGTTGTCGGTATTGTGAAAGACCTTACCACCGACCGCAAAGTGAACGGCCTGCTGATGCATATCGCCAATGCAGTCTTGAATATCTATTTTCTTCTCATCTGCTACGGGTTTATTTAACCCGTAGCTTTTTTAAGTAATAAGTAAAGGCCGGAGCGTTTTTGCTCGCAAAAACGCGACTTCCATTATATCATACCCCCGCACATTTTGTCAATAGACATTTTGCACAAAAATTAAAAGAAAAAATTCCCAAAATTTGTGCAACATTCCAGATTGACTTTCCATTCCCCCTTTGCTATAATAATACTTGTCAAGAGAACAAAAGAACAAAAAACAAATAAAAAAAATAAAAAAAGTTCTTGACAAACTCTGATTCATTTGCTATAATAAGGACATAAGATAAAGAAAGGGAGAAAACACAATGGACAAGAGAAAGAATTATTACATTACGATTGATACGGAAACATGTGGAGACTTCGGGTGTCCTCTTGCATATGATATCGGATTCACGATTCATGATAAAAAGGGAAATATCTATGAAAAGCGTTCCTATGTTGTACGTGAAATCTTCTACGGTCAGTGGAAGAAAATGAGAACCGCCTATTATGCAAACAAGATTCCGGCATATCGTGAAGGAATTAAGTCGGGAGACTGGATTGTAAAATCCTTTTGGGATATTAGAAAAGAAATTTTCCATCTTATTAAGAAATATAATGTAAAGGCGGTAATTGCTTACAATGCAGGTTTTGACGTTAGAGCTTTAAATTCTACTTTGGAGTTTTTAACTAAATTTGAAGCTAAACCGTTCTTTGATGAGAAAACAAAAATCTATTGTTCATGGGGCATGGCTTGTGAGACAATTTTAAGACAGAAAACATTCTTTAAGATTGCAAACGCTGAAAAGTGGGTGAGCGAGTGCGGAAATGTTAAAACATCTGCTGAAATTGCTTTTAGATACATCAATCATTTGCATGATTTTGAAGAAGCACATACCGCGCTCAATGATGCAATTATTGAAACGGCTATTTTCGCAAAGTGTGTAGGAAGCCACAAGAAAATGACAAAAAATATCATGGTCATGCCGTGGAAAATCCCCCAGCCGGATTTTAAAGCCTATCTTGGAAAAATTGCGGTAGGGGCTTGACAAAAGCCCTTAACCGCGGTATAATAAGACTATCAAAAGAAGAAAGGATAAAAAATGAGTGTAAGAATGATTGTGTTTATTGTATTCGCTGTTGCTATGTTTGTAGGTTTTCTTTATAGCTGTTGGTTTAACATTTATAATGACGAATGGTGCGGTGATGAGACTATTCCCAGAGCCTGTTACGCACTTGTCGTCCGCGTCATCATTGTCTGTATTGTCTATTTTATCTTCCTGTAACCCAATATTTTCAGACAAAACGCCCCGAACCATGGGGCGTTTTTGCTCGCAAAAACGCCGAAAATTCCATTATACCATGCTTTGGGTATTTTTGTCAATAGACAAATTGCACAAACTTTCACCTTAAAAATCCCAAAAACTTGTGCAAAACTCCGACTTGATTTTTTAAAAAATTTTTGATAAAATATATTTACAAGGTAAGGGAAAGAGAAAAACAAAAGCCTTACTCAAACCCAATACGCAAAGATGCAAAAGGCTTGCTCCTATGTGTTCCTTGTAAAGTCAAGAAATAAAAAATAAAA
>ODAI011630055.1_pt1 | contig 39829 bp, 36 predicted proteins | sample 1539321 | NCBI WGS metagenome assembly ODAI01 (sample SAMN02144231, study PRJEB22623) | gut metagenome | biome: sheep rumen | host: Ovis aries | place: New Zealand
ATCCGAAATGTGGTATCATTATAAGGAATGTTCTGATTTAACGAAAGGAAGAGATAAATGGCTAAGAAACAGGATTACGGCAACGAAAGTATCACTATGCTCAAGGGCGCTGACAAAGTCAGAAAGCGTCCTGCGGTAATTTTCGGCTCGGACGGTCTCGACGGCTGCGAGCACTCAATTTTTGAGGTCATCTCAAACTCTATCGACGAAGCCCGCGAAGGCTACGGCAACAAGATCGTGATAACCCACTACCGCAACCACGATATCGAGGTCGAGGACTTCGGACGCGGCTGCCCCGTGGATTTCAATAATAATGAGCAGCGCTATAACTGGGAACTCGTCTACTGTGAGCTCTATGCCGGCGGTAAATACGATGATACTGCCGAGTCATACGAATACTCCCTCGGTCTGAACGGTCTCGGTCTGTGCGCAACTCAGTTCTCATCTGAATATATGGACGTTGAGGTAATTCGTGACGGTTTCAGGTACAACCTTCACTTTGAAAAGGGCGAAAACGTCGGCGGTCTTAAAAAGGAGCCCTGCAAAAAAAAGCAGACCGGTACCAAGACACGCTGGCGCCCAGACCTCGAAGTCTTTACCGATATCGACGTTTCTGACGAATATTTCTGCGATATTCTCAAGCGTCAGGCTGTTGTAAACCCGAATATCCTCTTTGTGTTTCGCTCGGAAAACGAAGCCGGCGGCTTCAATGAAACTGAGTTCATATACGAGAACGGCATTACCGATTATGTTACGGAAATAGCCGGTCCGAACGCTATGACGACTATCCAGCACTGGTCTGCCGAAAAGCGTGGCAGAGACCGTGAGGACAAGCCTGAATACAAGGTAAAACTCGATGTTGCACTCACTTTCTCAAACAAGATCAAGTGTACTGAATACTACCACAATTCGAGCTTCCTTGAGCACGGCGGTTCACCGGAAGATGCTGTAAAACGCGCATTTGTAGCGCAGATTGACGCCTATATCAAGTCTGTGAACGGATACCAGAAAAATGAAGGCAAGATCACATACAATGATGTCGAGGAATGTCTCGTGCTCGTTTCATCTTCCTTCTCGACACAGACCTCCTACGAAAACCAGACAAAAAAGGCTATTACCAATAAATTCATTCGTGAGGCTATGACTGAGTTTCTCCGCCACCAGCTCGAGGTGTACTTTATCGAAAATCCAGATGAAGCTCAGAAAATAGCCGAACAGATACTCATAAACAAGAGAAGCCGTGAGAATGCGGAAAAGGTTCGTCTCAACGTCAAAAAGAAGCTGACAGGCACTATCGACCTCGCAAATATGGTCGAGAAATTCGTTGACTGCCGTACAAAGGACGTTGCAAGACGCGAGATATACATCGTGGAGGGCGACTCGGCTCTCGGTTCTGTAAAGCTCGCCCGTGACGCGGAATTTCAGGCTGTTATACCTGTCCGCGGCAAGATACTCAACTGCCTCAAAGCCGACTACGCCAAGATCTTCAAGAGCGAGATAATCACCGATCTCATCAAGGTACTCGGCTGTGGAGTCGAGGTAACTGCAAAGGCTAACAAGGAACTCTCAACCTTCAATATCGACAACTTCCGCTGGAGCAAGATAGTCATCTGTACCGATGCGGACGTGGACGGTTTCCAGATACGCACACTTATCCTCACTATGCTCTACCGCCTGACTCCTACGCTTATCAGCGAGGGCTACGTCTACATCGCGGAGTCTCCCCTCTTTGAGATAAACACCAAGGAGAAGACCTACTTCGCTTACACGGAACAGGAAAAGCAGCGTATCCTCAGTGAGATCGGCGACAAAAAGCATACTATACAGCGCTCGAAAGGTCTCGGTGAGAACGAGCCAGATATGATGAGCCTTACAACTATGAATCCCGATACCCGCCGTCTTATCAAGGTAACTGTCAATGATATCAGGGAGTCAGCTGAGATATTCGAGATGCTTCTCGGTGATGATCTTCAGGGACGTAAGGACTACATTTCCGAATACGGTGCGGATTATCTTGAACTCGCTGATATCAGCTGATCTATGAGTGAGATAATAAAAGCGTCGCTGAATGACACAGACGCCGTTTACGACATAATACAGACAACGATAAGAGCTGTATATCCGCACTATTACCCTGCCGGCGCTGTGGAGTTCTTTTCACAGCACCACAGCAAAGAAAAGATAGTATGCGACATCGAAGCCGGCTGCGTATGGCTTGTTTTGGACGAAAACGGCTCCCCTGCCGGAACAGTAACGGTGAATGACAACGAGATCAACCGCCTGTTCGTGCTTCCTGAGCATCAGGGAAAAGGCTTCGGCAGAATGCTTATGGAATTCGCTGAGAAGCTCATTTCGCAGAAATTCAGCACCGCTGAGCTGAGCGCTTCGCTTTCAGCCAAAAGCATATACCTCAGGAATGGCTACAGTGAAGTAAGCTACAACATTATCGACTCCCCGAACGGCGACAAGCTGTGTTATGACTATATGATCAAGCATCTCGACTCCAAAGGAGGATCTGATTAAATGCCAAGAAAAAAAGAAACCGAAAAGAAAAAGCCGGCTTTCAAGCACGAGGCTTATATAGAGGGCTCCGGAAGCATTGTCAACGAGCAGATAGCTGATGTTCTCAAGAACAACTATATGCCCTATGCTATGAGCGTTATAATTTCAAGAGCGCTCCCGGAGATAGACGGCTTCAAGCCCTCCCACAGAAAGCTGCTGTATATGATGTACAAGCGCGGTCTGCTCAGCCCCGACAAGGAGAGGTCAAAGTCGGCTAACGTTGTCGGTGAGACTATGAAGCTCAATCCGCACGGCGATCAGGCTATTTATGAAACTCTCGTCCGTATGACACGCGGCAACGAGGCTCTGCTCCACCCCTATATCGACTCTAAGGGTAACTTCGGAAAGCAGTATTCAAGCAAGATGCACTTCGCTGCTCCCCGATACACTGAGGTAAAGCTCGAGAAGATATGCGGCGAGCTCTTCCGTGATATTGACAAGGAGACCGTCGATTTCGTCCCGAACTACGACAATACTATGCAGGAGCCGACTCTCCTGCCAGCAACCTTCCCGACCGTTCTTGTCAACTCGAATACAGGTATCGCTGTTTCTATGGCGAGCAATGTCTGTCCGTTCAACCTCGAAGAGGTCTGCGAAACAACTATCGCTCTTATGAAGGATCCGGAGTGCGATATTCTCAGCACACTCAAGGGACCTGATTTCCCCGGCGGCGGTTTTATGCTCTATGACGAAGCAGAGCTTTCCAAGATCTACGAGACCGGCAGAGGAAGCGTCAAGCTGCGCTGCAAGTACAATTATGACAGCGCTGCAAGATGCATCGAAGTAACTGAGATACCGTACACGACCACTATCGAGGCTGTAATCGACAAGATAGTCGAGCTCGTTAAGGCTGGAAAGATCCGCGAAATATCCTATATCCGCGACGAGACTGACATCGACGGTCTCAAGATAGCTATCGATCTGAAAAAAGGCACAGATCCGGACAAGCTGATGCAGAAGCTCTATCGTCTCACGCCTTTGCAGGACAGCTACCCCTGCAACTTCAATATACTCATCGCCGGAACTCCCCGTGTTATGGGCGTTCGTGAGATACTTACCGAGTGGACTGCCTTCCGTGAGGAATGTGTTCAGCGCCGCACCTACTATGACCTGACAAAGAAAAAGGAAAAGCTCCACCTCCTTGAAGCACTCTCCAAAATTCTTCTCGACATCGACAAGGCTATCCGTATAATCCGTGAGACCGAGAACGAAGCTGATGTTGTTCCGAACCTTATGATCGGCTTCGGCATCGACGAGATACAGGCAGAATACGTTGCTGAGATCAAGCTGAGAAACATCAATAAACAGTACATACTGCGCCGTGTTGAGGAGGTCGATCAGCTCAGGAAGGACATCGAGGAAATGGAGGAGATCCTCCGCGATAAGAAGAAGATACGCAAAATTATCGTGAATGAGCTCCGTGATGTTATCAAGAATTACGCTCAGCCGAGAAAGACGATGTTCTACTATCAGTCTGACGTCGATGACGGTGAGGAGATAGATGATACTCCTGATTATGCTGTAAATATCTTCGTTTCTGACAGCGGCTACTTTAAGAAGATAACACCGCAGTCCCTCAGAATGAGCAGCGAGCACAAGCTCAAGGAGGGCGACTTCATCTGTCAGAGCTTCGAGGCTACTAACAAGACCGAGCTCGTGTTCTTCTCCGATAAGGCTCAGGCTTATAAGTCCCGTGCGAGCGCATTTGACGACACAAAGGCAAGCGTTATGGGTGACTATATCCCTGCCAAGCTCAGTTTTGATGATGGCGAAAATCTCAAGACTCTCGTTCCGACTACCGATTACAGCGGATATATCGTGTTCTTCTTCGAGAACGGCAAGGCTGCGAAGGTGCCGATGAAGTCCTATGAGACCAAGACCAACAGAAAGAAGCTCGCAAAGGCTTATTCCGAAAAATCGCCGCTTGTTGCTGCACTTTTCGTTGGCGAGGACAGCGATGTTATCCTCCGTACTTCCTCCGGTCACGCACTTCTGTTCAACACAGGTATGATACTTCCGAAGTCAACAAGAGACTCTCAGGGCGTTCAGGTTATTACCCTGCGAAAGAATGCTGTACTTGCTTCGGCTTCGATAGTTCCTGCCGAAGAGCTTGAGCAGTATGAAAAGTACCGTTCAAAGAGCGTTCCGGCTGCCGGAAAGCCTGCAAAGGAACTCGGTGACACAAACCAGCTAACATTTTGAACAAAAAGCTCCCGAAAGGGAGCTTTTCTCTATGACTTTCAACGTTTTTTTCTTTAAAATGTCACATATCCTACAGTTTTTACGATTATTTATAGTGGGGCAAAAAACGTTCGTCAGATCAGCGGACGAGAATTTCTAATTGTTAAGAAAACTTTAAATTTACTTATTTTGATATTGTTCTATTGCAAATACCACCATTTTATGATATAATAAATTTTAGGTGTTTATATTTATCAATACACTATTTTTATCGTTATTATCGGATAAAATAGACAGGAGATGTTTTATGAATAATTCTTATTACGCAAACCAGATCAACACTATCGTCAACGAGGTGAAAAAGGCTGTTATCGGTAAGGACGCCATTATTATCAAGGTCCTTCTCGCTATCCTCTGTAAGGGACACATTCTTATCGAGGATATTCCCGGCGTCGGTAAGACAACTCTCGCTCTCGCTTTTTCAAAGGCTCTCTCCCTTGAGCATAACCGTATGCAGTTCACCCCGGACGTTCTCCCCTCTGATGTTACCGGTTTTTCCGTTTACAACAGCTCTAACGGCAAGTTTGAATTCCGTCCCGGTGTTGCTTTCTGCAACCTCTTCCTTGCAGATGAGATCAACCGTACTTCCAGCAAGACTCAGTCTGCTCTTCTTGAGCTTATGGAGGAAAAAAATATCACTGTTGACGGCAATACCTACAAGCTGCCCGATCCATATACAGTTATCGCTACACAGAACCCTATCGGTTCTGCCGGTACTCACAATCTTCCCGACTCCCAGCTTGACCGCTTTATGATAAAGCTGAGTATGGGCTATCCGGATTTCAGCGGTGAGGTCGCTATCCTCAAATCCAAGTACAATACCAATCCGCTTGATTCTGTAAAGGCTGTTGCGGACGCTGGCTTCATTACACAGCTTCAGGAATACATCGACAACATCTATGTTGACGACAGGATATACGAGTACATAGTTGCACTCGCTGCCGCAACAAGAAATCACCCCTACGTCAAGCTCGGTGTCAGTCCGAGAGGTACTCTTGCACTTATGCAGATCGCCAAGGGTATCGCTGTTGCTATGGGACGCGATTACGTTATCCCTGACGATATCGGTTATATATGCAGCGATGTCTTTGAGCACCGTATCATACTCAACTCAAAGGCTAAGCTCTCAGATGCAACTCCTGCCGGCATCATCACAGAGATACTCGGTGCAGTTCCGGTTCCCGGAATATCAGCTCCGCAGAGGTAAGGGAAAGTATGCTGCTGACTAAGATACTATTCGCTGCCATTATCATAATCTGTGCGTGCTTCTATATCCTCTATGTGTGGGATTTTGCACTCGTTCTGCTCATCGTTATGCTCATTCTGCCGATCATTATGTTCACAACAACTTTTATTACGAGCCGATGTATCGAAGCGGATTTTGCCCTGAAGGACAAGACTGTCACCAAGAATACAGATTTTCCTATCCAGCTCTGTGTTGAGAATACAAGCATTTTTTCCGTTGGCAAGGCAGAAGCCCGCATCGAGTATTACAACGTCTTCAATAACAGCATATCAACATTCGATATTTTTATGCCTGTCCAGCCGTCAAATTCCCAGCGTATGACTTTTCAGATAAGCTCTGAATTCTGCGGTACGATCGTTGTCAGGCTCGCACGGTTAACGATCTACGATCCTCTGAGATTGTTCAAATTCAGGATATGCAAAAATATCCAGACAGAGGTAACGGTCCTTCCGTTATTCCACGAGATCAACGGTGAAGTAACAGAGTATGACAGGATAGACGATGAGAGTGAGGTTTTCTCCGAAAACAAGCCCGGTGACGATCCCTCTGAGGTATTCAGCCTCCGTGAGTACATCGCCGGTGACAAGCTGAACCGCATACACTGGAAGCTGACTTCAAAGAAGAATAAGTTCATCGTCAAGGAATACAGCCTTCCTGTCGATATCCCTTCAACTATCTTCCTTGACCTCAAATGCTATGAGGACTCTGAGAATACCCTTCCGATGTTTGACACTCTCCTCGAAACAGTCCTCTCTGTTTCGCAGTTCCTTGCGGAAAACGAGAGAATGCACAGCATAGTTTACTATAACGGCAAAAAGAAACGTTTTGTTGATAGATGCATCAAGGACGGCAGTGAACTTTCAGACTTTGTCGGCGAGCTCGTGACCTCCTTCAATGATAACCTCTACTGTCCTAAGCCTGAAGTATATTTCGCAGACACTGACATTTCGGCCGCCTCATTCACTTACATCTCTACATCTGCCGACACTAACATATTGTCGTACATCGCTGACGACATCGACGCCGATTACCGCAACGCTCTCATCGTCGTAAAAAATGACACGGAGGGCAGCAGGATTAAGATAACTGACGAGAATATCAGGATAATGCCTGTTATTATCGGCAGGATCTCCGCTTCAATAAAGGACATTGTGATATAATGAAAAAGAATAGAAAAACAAATGCCAACGGCATTACGATATGTGACAGTATCGTTATGTCGGTAAGGAAAAAACGGCATGATTTCCGCTTTCCGCTTGCATTGTTCATAGCTGTCTGCGGCTTTACAGCGGTCATAATGTCGTTTCTCGGTATGTTTCATCTGGTATATGACAGGAAGTCTCTGATGCTCGCAGCAGTCGGATTTTCAGCGTTTTACATAATGCTGACAGTCCTGAACCGCAAGGCGCTCTGGGTATATGCAGCCTCAGCCGTTGTGTTTGCGGGAGTTGCCTACAAAAAACTCGGGACGATAGTCGAGGGCTTCAAGTACACTTATAATGTTATCTACGCGCAGACATACCACACCAATACCGCCTACTACAATAACCTCAGTGCGAAGAACGAAAAAGCTGCCGTGACAACTATGCTCATCTTTGCAGTGTGGATGCTCGCTATCGTGATCTATTACTTCACGATATGCCGTCCTAATCCTATCCTTCCGCTGATGATAACCTTCCCCATTATCGAGATTGGTCTCTACAACGGTATAAAAATGCCGATATTCTGGGGAATGCTTACTATCGCCTACTGGCTTGCGCTCTTTGCTATGTCAACTATCGACGTCGGTGAGTACACCGGCGGCTCCGGAGGCTTTGTCCGGAAGGACGACCTTTTCTTCCCCAAACGCAAGATGAAGCTCAAGGTCACTGAACGCTGCGGAGTTTTCATAATAGCCGCTGTTATGATTATAACCGGCATTACTTCCGCTTATATCAAGGCTTCCGATTATGAGAGAAGTGACAAGATCAATCAGAAGCGTGTTGACATCAGTGACGCTTTCAGCGCATTCACTATGGACGACTTCTTCGGCAGCCTTGCGCGTGTTGCAGCTGCATTCGGCTTTAATGTCAAGATCGACAGCAATAAGCTCGGTGCTAATGACAGCATCGAGTACGATAACGAGACTGACCTTATCGTGACCTTCAGTGATGTCTGTGACGGAGCTGTTTACCTCAAGGAGGATAACTCCGCCATATATGAAGATAATGAGTGGAAGTCACTGAGCGACGGCGTTTATGACAATGATAACTACAAAAAGGCTGTCCGTTCTATGTATCCTCAGGAATTCTACGGCAGATTTGCAAGCTATATCTACCCGGAAAAGAATGATACGAGGATAACTGTTGAGCCTCAGATGAAAAGCAAACGCTTCTTCACTCCGTACAGCACCGTGTACGGCGGTCTCGACTTTATTGATGATACTATCGCTGAAACCGATGATTTGGATAAACAGCAGTACCATGTGAGGTACGCAAGCTCATCTGCTATAATCAGATCTCTTGCTCAGGACGACAGCTCTATCACTACATACAGTGAATACAATGAAGGAAATCGCGCTGTGAGCAGCGGCGGCTTCCGCAGACTGCTGAACGATCACCCCGAGAGCTACGACGTTCAGAGTGCTGAGAAATACTACCGCGAATTTGTTTACGAAAACTATCTCCAGGTTCCCGATACCCACGATATGCACAGGCTTGCGTTCCAATACCTCGGCAGCGAACGCTTCCGTACAGCACGCAAGGACGCTCAGAGCTGTATAGAGGTGCTGAACTCGATAAAGGAACAGATGTCCAATACCTGTACCTATACTCTTTCTCCCGGCAAGACTCCTTACAGCGAGGATTTTGTAAGCTACTTCCTCCTGAAAAATCAGCGCGGTTACTGCGTTCACTTTGCGACAGCCGGTGTCCTGCTTGCGCGTATGGCTGGTATCCCTGCTCGTTATGCTTCCGGCTACGTTGTGGTCGAGGACGACTTCAAGAACGCTCAGAGAAACAATATGGGCTCATATGTACTCAGCGTCAAGGACAACAGAAGTCACGCATGGACAGAGGTGTATCTCGACGGATTTGGCTGGGTGCCTTTTGATTTCACGACCGGTTACGGCGAACACTCTATTGATCCCGGAAACAAGTCTCCAAAAACACCCAATGATCCGCCTACAACGACAGCTCCAAGCGGCACTTCACCTACGACGACAACAGTAACTACCACTACAAGAAGCAGCGGCGGCGGAGGTCAGCTTACAACCACTACAAGCATCTCCGGCACATCGCCAAGCGGAGCGGTGAAAGGTTCAACTGATAACAGCAGCTCGCACAAGGGACTTTCAAAAACTGTGAAGACGGTTCTCATATCTGTCGCTTTTGTACTGCTTGTCATTGCTGCTTTCCTGCTGAGACGCAGATACATTATCGAAAAACGTTCTGACAGCTTTACAAAGGGCAGTGCAGGTGACAGAATGACTGCGGTATATGCTTATACTGATAAGCTGCTTGCGGCTCTGCATACCGAGATCGGTGAGATGAACTATATCGAATATGCAGACGAAGTCGAGCAGAAATTCGGCGGCAGATACTTCAATAACGGTGATTTCAGGCTGATTATGGACACGGCTTTATGTGCAGCTTTCAGCGGCTCCGGACCAGACGAGGACGCTGTAAAGAAATGCAGCTCGATAGCTGAGAAGTTTGCACGAAAGCTATATGCAGACTCCGGCTTCTTCAGAAAGCTCCTGCTGAAATACGTTGACGTTATTATTTAGGAGGTCAAATATGAAAAAAATTCGTTCTGATTATATAACTAAAGGCATTGTTCTGACGATCAGCGGCGCTCTGATAGGCTTCTTTCCCGGTGTTATATCCCTTCTCTTCTACATTATAGGCGGCATTATAATCGTCGGCAGCGTATTTATGCTGCTCGGCGGTCTGGGTGAGGGTATGGACGGAAGCCTCTTCGGCAGCGGCATTGCAGGCATCATCATAGGTGCGATAGTTTGTCTCCTTCCGAGACTAATCTCTGTCGGAATACCGATAATTGCCGGTATCATCTTCCTTTACTCAGGCATTTCGAGACTTGTCAGCTCTCTCAAGGGCAGCAAGTCTCCCACAGCTAAAAAAGCCGGCATCATCTTCGGCGCTGTACTTTCGGTTTTCGGAGCGTTTCTCCTGTTCAGTCCGTTCAAAGCAGGCGTTCTTGTCCGCATAATCATCGGCGTACTTATGATCGCGCTCGGTGTTTTCAATTTCTATGTCGCTCACGTTGCTAAACAGCGTATCGACAACGACGTCCCGAATATAATTGATGTTTGATACGATCAAATAAAAGAAAAGTCCTGAGAAATCAACTTCTCAGGACTTTTTTATCAGTCAGCCATAAATACTGAAAATGCTTTATAAGCCATATATGTATCTATTTTTGAAACTATCTCGTAAGGTGCGTGCATTGAGAGTACCGGTACACCCATATCTATTGTATCAACATTGAGGTTTGCAATATAGGCTGCAACCGTACCGCCGCCGCCCTCATCGACCTTGCCAAGCTCGCCGGTCTGCCATATAACGTTGTTTGCGTCCATAAGTCTTCTGATCCTGCCTGTAAATTCGGCAGAAGCGTCGGACGTGCCGGATTTTCCGCGGGCACCTGTGTACTTTGTGATGCAGACACCCTTGTTAACATATGCACAGTTGTTGCGCTCGTTTACCTCGGGAAATGTCGGATCAAATGCTGCATTTACATCAGCGGAGAGGCATTCAGAAGCCGAAAGAACTGTTCTTCCGTCAGAGCCGAGAGCTTCTGCGAGATCGTATATGAAGTATTCGAGGTAAGAGGAGCAAAGACCTGTATTTCCGTCGCTGCCGGTCTCCTCCTTGTCGGTGAGGACTGTTACAACAGTATGCTTCGGAGCTTTGCAGTTGAGTGAAGCCATAAGTGCAGGGTAAGCACATACTCTGTCGTCGTGACCGTATGAACCGATGAGGCTTCTGTCAAAGCCGATGTCCTTTGCCTTGAAAGCCGGAACTGCTTCGAGCTCAGCTGAGATGAAGTCAGCCTCGATAATGCCATATTTCTCGTTGAGTATCTGCATAATGCCGAGCTTTACTGCATTGCTTGCCTCGTCGTCGCGGAACGGTCTTGAACCGATGATGATGTTGAGCTCCTCGCCCTTTATAGCCTGAGCAAGAGGTCTCTTCATCTGCTCGTTTGCAAGGTGCGGAAGAAGGTCTGATACGCAGAAAACGGGATCGTTCTCGTCCTCGCCGATGTTTACCTTGACGGACTCGCCATCTGCCTTTAAGATAACGCCGTGGAGCGAAAGCGGTATCGTTGTCCACTGGTACTTCTTGATGCCGCCGTAATAATGAGTCTTGAAGTATGCAACTTCCTCGTTTTCATAGAGCGGATTCTGCTTGAGATCGAGTCTCGGAGAGTCGATATGAGCAGCGCAGAGACGAACTCCCTCAGCGATCGGAGCTTTACCGATAATTGCGATGAGAAGTGCCTTGCCGCGGTTCACACGGTAGATCTTATCCCCTGCCTTGAGCTTCATACCAGCCTTGTACTCCTTGAAACCGCCCTTTTTGAGCATTTCAAGTGAAGTCTCAACTGCTTCGCGCTCAGTTTTTGAGCTGTTCATAAAATCCTTATAACCCTCGCAGAAATCGTCGCAAACAGCAACTTCCTTGTCTGTGAGTCTGAATATAGCGTTCTTTCGCTGCATAAGGAGCTTTTCCTTGAGTTCCTTTGCAGCATTTTTCTTTTCAGCCATAGCAATTCTCCTTTATATGTTGATTTTATAGCAATAACCGCCATAAGGCGGCTATGAGTATACTAATTACAGCATTTCAGTTCTGTATGTTCGCGGTTGCTGTACAGCTCTCTTATCCTGTCTGAGACCTCCTTAGAGATCTCGTTTACAGTGTCGATCTTGCCGTTATTGCGGATTATGTAGTCAGAATGTGTTCTGAAAAATTCCTCGTCAAGCTGCGAATTCATACGCTTCTGTGCCTGTTCCTGCGTAAGACCGTCCCTCGAGATTATGCGCTCACGGCGTATATCAGGATCTGCAAGAACAGAAATTATTATCTCACAGAAGTCATCAGCACGGCTTTCGAAAAGTGTCGGAGCATCGAGCAGTATGAGCTTATCGCCGTTGTCTGAGCACTCGCGTATCCGGCGCAGTATCTCACCTGTGATGTAAGGATATATTATTGTATTGAGAGCTTCCAGCTTGATCTTGTCTGAAAAAACTATCGCTGCAAGAGCCTTGCGGTCGAGTGTTCTGTCAGCGGTGATAACGCCGCTGCCGAACAGGTCTTCGATCTCGTCGAGGCATTTTGAGCCTTTTTCAACAACCTTGCGGGCAATGTTGTCAGCATTTATGACAGCAAATCCGTTCGCGGAAAAAATCTTTGAGACCGTACTTTTTCCGGCGCCGGTCTGCCCGGTAAGTCCAACGACCATTACTCCGTTGAGACTGTTCATATCCTTATCACCTCGAATCCTGCCGCCCTGATAAGGCGGTTGTATACTGCAAGTCCGATGCCCTCCGGTGAAGGAGCACGGACGTAAACTTTCTTTGCTCCGGCTTCGTCAAGTTCTCTGAGGCGCTGAAAGAGAAGGTGCGCCTGCTGTGAACTGTCTGAGCCGTATGTCATATGCCTGTAAGGGCAGCTGTCTGTATCGCCGTCGAATATGAGCGCATAAACGTCCTCGCCGTAATTCTTCTCAACTACGTTCAGGAACTCGTCAAGGTTACTTTCGACCATAATTATATCAGCCTTCGGCGAATAGTGCTTGTATTTCATTCCGGGCGAAGCGACCTTTGCTCCCTCCTCGACCTCGTGAAGAATAGCAGGATCAATTATAACGTCACTGCATACTTCGAGGAGCATTTCACGCGTAACAGCTCCCGGTCTGAGTATGCGGACGGTGTCCTCGCTGTCAAATGAGATCACCGTCGACTCTACCCCGAAATCAGACTGTCCGCCATCAACAATAGCAGCAATCTTCCCCTGCATATCGCGCATAACGTGTCCGGCAGTAGTCGGGCTCGGGTAGCCTGAGGTATTTGCAGATGGCGCTGCGATAGGACAGCCTGAGAGCTCAATTATCCTGTGCATAACCGGGTGCGAGGGTATCCTTATGCCTACTGTATCGAGTCCGCCTGAGGTAACCATAGGTATCCTGTCATTTTTCGGCAGGACCATTGTCAGCGGTCCCGGACAGAAACGATCAGCGAGCTTATATGCGAGCTGCGGTATTGCAGAAGTGTACTTTACTGCGTCAGAAAAATCTGCAAGATGAACTATCAGCGGATTGTCGGCAGGTCTGCCTTTAGCAGCAAATATAGCCCTTACAGCTTCCTCGTTAGCCGCATCAGCTCCGAGACCATAGACAGTCTCGGTGGGAAGTCCGACTACGCTGCCGTTTTTTATAAGTTCTGCTGCTTTCAGCAGGTCATTTTCGCTGTCATTCAGTAAAAAAGTGTCCATAAAAATTACGCTTCCTGATTTGCGAGCTTTGCAGCCTGATCGGCAGTTGCAAGAGCGTCAAATACTTCATCAAGATTTCCGTTGAGAACGTCCTCGAGCCTGTAAAGCGTCAGACCTATCCTGTGGTCTGTCAGACGTCCCTGCGGATAATTGTATGTTCGTATACGCTCGGAACGGTCGCCGGTACCAACCTGCATTTTCCTTTCCGATGCGATCTTTGCGTCTTGCTCCTCCTGCATAGCCTCGTATATCCTCGAGCGCAGAATTTTCATTGCTTTATCTTTGTTCTTGTGCTGACTTCTTTCGTCCTGACACTCCACGACTACGTTGGTCGGGAGGTAGGTTATACGAACAGCTGATTCTGTTTTATTTATATGCTGTCCGCCTGCACCGCTTGCGCGGAAATAATCTATTTTCAGATCTGTTGGGTTTATTTCAAGCTCGACCTCGTCTGCTTCCACAAGCACGGCTACCGTAACGGTAGAGGTGTGGATACGTCCCTGAGACTCTGTCTCCGGAACTCGCTGAACGCGGTGAACTCCACTTTCGTATTTCAGTCTTGAATATGCACCGTCACCCTCGATTGAGAAGCTGATCTCCTTGAAGCCGCCGAGCTCGGTGGGGTTAGCTGTGAGCACTTCCTGCTTCCAGCCGCGCATTTCTGCGTACATAGTGTACATACGGTAGAGGGAATTTGCAAAGAGCGAGGCTTCTTCGCCGCCTGCACCGCCGCGTATCTCAATGATAACGTTCTTGTCATCGTTCGGATCCTTCGGCAGAAGCAGAACCTTTAACTGTTGCGAGATCTTCTCCATAGCCTCTTTTGAGTCCTCGTATTCGGACTGTGCCATTTCACGGAAGTCCTTGTCGAGACCACCGCCGTCAAGCAGCTCCTTAGCTTCATCAAAGGCAGCCTGTGCCTTTTTGTATTCGCGGTATTTTTCGATTATGGGAGTTAAATTTTTGTACTCCTTCATAAGCTGAGCGTAGAGCTTGTTGTCACTTATGACTTCGGGCTGAGAGAGCTTTTCGCTTATCTCATCGTATTTTACTTCCATTGCTGCAAGTTTTTCAAACATTATACTGCTCCTTGTTGTTTATTGGTATTATGTCTGAAAAAACTGCTAACCTTCATCGGCGTGCTTTACCGCACGGATGCTCTTTTCTATTTTGTTACGGGGAACCATAAACTCACGCGAGCATTTCATACACCTGAGACGAAAATCCATACCGGCTCTGATAACAAACATCTCATTTGCACCGCAGGGGTGGTTCTTCTTCATTGTGAGCACATCGCCGGGGCGTATATCCAAAACAGTTCCCTCCTCTTCAAAAAATCAATCGTACATTTCTAATTATACCTCAAAACGGACTTCAAATCAATATTTACAGAGTATATTTTTTTGGATTTGTGTAATAATGATAAAAAACCACTCAGAAACATATTGAACTCGACCAAATTTTTGGAAAGGAAATCGCTATGGTGTCAAGAGTATCAGCAGAATTTGAAACCTCAGAGCTGGCAGAGCTCGCTCTGAAACGCTCGCGTGAGAGTGTCGGAGGAATATATTCCTCCGGAGTTGTTTACGACAGACGTTCAGATAAAGCTCTGAAACTGCGCAACGGTACCATATACACAGTCATACCGACCGCTGTAACTTCTCATAATTACATTACTGCAGTTATGGAGTCGCCGGCAGCGGAAAGCGTTATCCCGGAGCCCTCACGCAGACGAAGAGCTCAGGTGTATGTCATCTGTGACTCTGGTTCGACAGCAGGTGTCAAAGCGGTCTTTAATTCGCTTGGCGGTCTTAATATAAAAACAGGCAGATAATAAACTTCCGTGCATAACTGCCGGTCGCCCTGCATAGAATTGAGTGTCAGCAAGGCGAATGCCGGAATAAAGTTATCACGGAGGTATAAATATGAATTACAGACCTGAAGGCTCATTGGCAGGAACTCCCGCAAACGAGCGCTTGATATCATCAGTTGAGGGACTCACGGAAGCACTTGAAAAAAGTATCATACTCGAAGCAAGAGTTACTATGTGTACCAGTTCTCACGATCTGACAATAGCTCTCCCCTGCGCAGATGGCGTAATACCGCGCGAAGAGGGCGCACTCGGCGTCAGGGAGGGAACAACTCGCGACATCGCTGTTATTTCAAGAGTGAACAAGGTAGTCTGCTTCAAGGTAATATCTATCGAGACGAGCGAAAACGGCGGATATAAGGCTATTCTTTCACGCCGTGCCGCACAGGAGGAGTGTATGGAGCAATATGTCAGGACTCTTGCAAGTGGTGATATAATCGACGCGAAGGTCACGCACCTTGAGCAGTTCGGCGCTTTTGTCGATATAGGCTGCGGTATCCCCTCTCTTATACCAATTGACGCTATTTCTGTATCGCGCATATCTCACCCCGCTGATCGCTTTTCTGTCGGTCAGAAGCTGAAGGTCGCTGTCCGTTCTAACGAAAACGGCAGAGTATGTCTCACACACAAGGAGCTCCTCGGCAGCTGGGCTGAAAACGTACAGAACTTTGCTGTCGGTGAAACAGTCGGAGGGATAGTTCGTTCCGTTGAGGAATACGGCGTATTCGTTGAGCTTGCACCTAATCTTGCCGGACTTGCCGAACCAAAGGAAAATATCCGCTCCGGTCAGAGCGTCAGCGTTTACATAAAGGCTATTCTGCCGGAGAAAATGAAGGTCAAACTCGTGATAATTGATGTTTGCGAGGACGTTCCCACGCCGCCGGATAACAAATACTACATTGACAGCGGTCACATCTCGCGCTGGGAGTATTCCACCCCGGACTCTCCAAAAAAGATAATATCTGAATTCTGACAAAAAACGGGACTGTAAAAACAGTCCCGTAAATATTTTTGATAATTAACTCAGAATGCGATCTGCTCAGCCATTTTGTGGAGCTTGATGTCGTAACCCTTCTGCATTGAAAGAGCTTCCTGAATATCGTAATCAACGATCTTGCTGTCCTTTACGCCAACAACACGATTGCCGATACCCTGCTCAAGGAGCTCTACAGCGTAGTAACCCATTCTTGTAGCTTCAACTCTGTCGCGTACTGTGGGTGAACCGCCTCTCTGAACGTGTCCGAGAACAGTAGCTCTTGACTCGATGTGAGTCTTCTCCTGAAGCTCAGCAGCGATCTCGTTAGCGTGACCGATGCCCTCAGCAACGATCACTACGAAATTCTGCTTGCCCTTAGCCTTCTTAGCGAGCATTGTATTTGCGATGTCGTTGAGGTTGTAAGGAACTTCCTTTGTGATTATATCAGTAGCACCGCAGGCAATACCTGTGTTTACTGCGATGTGACCAGCGCCTCTGCCCATTACCTCAACAACAGAACATCTGTCGTGTGACTGGGAAGTATCGCGGAGCTTGTCGATCATCTCCATAGCTGTGTTCATAGCTGTATCAAAACCGATAGTGTAGTCTGTGCAGGCAATATCGTTGTCGATAGTTCCGGGGAGACCGATACAGAGAACGCCCTGAGCTGAAAGATCAGCTGCACCTCTGAATGAACCGTCGCCGCCGATAACAACGAGTCCTTCGATACCGAGCTCATCGCACTTAGCCTTAGCCTTTGCAACGCCCTCAGCTGTTCTGAATTCAGGACATCTTGCGGTGTAAAGAACGGTTCCTCCTCTGTGGATTATATCAGAAACGCTTCTCTCGTCCATTTTATAAATGTCACCGTTTATAAGACCACAGTAGCCTCTGCGGATACCGTATACTTCCATACCCTTGCTGAGAGCTGTTCTTACGACTGCTCTTACGGCAGCATTCATACCGGGCGCGTCTCCGCCGCTTGTTAATACACCGATTTTCTTGATCATAAGTATTCTCCAATCTGCACATAGCATATATTATATACGGAGCACTTCATTGTATCCCGTATCGTAATTCCATACATATATATTTTACTACTTTGCCGAAAAATTGTCAAGTGAAATTCAATGATTTTTGCAATTTTAATCAAAAAACTTTTCACTAACGGATAAGTCCGATCAGTTTTGGCGTGAAAATACGCGACAATTCGTCAAATGACTCCGGCGTTACAGCAAGTGACAGCCTGCTTTTCGGACTGACTGTCTTTTTCAGGTCGGCAAGGTAGAAGCAGACCTGTGTTGTTCCGCTGTATTTCCGGCAAAGCTCAGTCAGTTCGGGCGTGACAGAAGCCTTGTCCGATGTCGTTTTGATGCAGAGCTTCATCATCGCAGCCTGTGAAACGAATTCGGCTTCCGGTACTGCAGAAGTGCAAACTACGCTTATACTCTCGTCCTTGACCGAGATCCTGCCGTTTATGACAAAAACTGCGTCCTGAACGAGCTGAGCTCCGTAAACTGCAAACAGATCAGGAAAGACCACCGCGTCCGCTTCACCGGTATCGTCAGCAAGTGTCAGGAAGCACATCTTATCGCCGTTTTTTGTCTTGTGCAGCTTCTTTTCCTGTATCGTACACAGAAGCCTGACCTTCTGACCGTCAGCCGCGCCATTTTCAACTGTCAGCGAGCTGATATTCCGGACGTGCAGCAGCTCCGACAAATAATGGAATTCAGTCAGCGGGCTGCCTGATATGTACATACCGACAGCTTCTTTTTCCATTGAGAGCAGTCTCTTGAAGTCAAATTCAGCCCTGTACGGCATTTTCATATTCATTGCTGATGTATCCTGAGTTTCGAGAAAATTGAGCTGTCCCTCGATGACACCGCGGTTTTCCGAGCCGGTAAGCTCAAGTATGCGCTCGTAGCTGTCGAGCATCTGGCGGCGGTTTGCGCCAAGACCGTCGAGTGCGCCGGACTTTATGAGGTTTTCAAGCGACTTCTTATTGAGGTCTCTGCCGTTAAGACGTTCGCAGAGATCCTGAAGTCCAGTGAAATTGCCGTTTTCGTTCCTCTCGGCGATTATCCTGTCAGCAAGTCCGCTGCCGGCGTTCTTTATTGCAACGAGTCCGAAATACATCTTCCCGTCTGTGTATGTGAAGCCTTTCATACTCTTGTTCACGTCCGGACGGTGTATCTCGATCCCGGCACTGCGGCAGGCGTTGATATACTCAGCAAGTTTGCCGGTCATACCCATAACGCTCGACATAAGTGCTGCCATATAGACCCCTCTGAAATGGCATTTCAGGTAGGCAGTCTGGTACGCAAGATAGGCATATGCCGCAGCGTGAGACTTATTGAAGGCATACGATGCGAACGATACCATTTCATCAAATACCTCGTTCGCAGTTTTCTCAGGAACGCCGTTGCTCTGAGCGCCCGAAACGAAGCTCTCACGCTCTCTGAGCATAACATCGTGTTTTTTCTTAGCCATAGCACGGCGGACTATGTCTGCGTGTCCGTAGGAATAGCCTGCGAGTCTGCGGCAAATCTCCATAACCTGTTCCTGATAGACCATACAGCCGTATGTGTCCTCAAGTATCTCCCTAAGAAGCGGGTGCTTGTAATGGACTTTTGACGGATCCTTCTTATTTTCGATGTAGACCGGTATCGACTTCATAGGTCCGGGTCTGTAAAGCGATATAACAACGATGAGGTCCTCAAGACGTTCCGGACAGAGCTCCATAAGGCGCTGTGTCATACCTTCGCTCTCGAGCTGGAAAACTCCGGCTGTGTCCCCTGCCGAGAGCATATCGTATACTTCTTTGTCGTCGAGCGGTATGCTGTTTATGTCGAAATCAGGCTGTGTCTGCCTTATCTCGTTTACAGTGTCGCGGATAATAGTAAGGTTACGGAGCCCGAGAAAGTCCATTTTTAGAAGTCCGAGCGACTCGAGCACCGTCATAGTGTACTGAGTGACAACAGTTCCGTCATTCTTCTGGAGCGGTACGAGGTCACTGAGCGGAACTGCGGATATCACGACTCCGGCTGCGTGCGTGGAAGTGTGGCGCGGCATACCCTCAAGCTGACGGGCGAGGTCGATGAGTTTTCTCACAGAGGAGTCTGAGCGGTACATCTGCGCAAGGTCATCAGACTCCTTCAGCGCTTCGTCGAGAGTGTTCCTGAAATCTATCTGTTTCGCGGCGCGGTCGCATATCTGGTACGAAACGCCGAGAACTCTTCCGACATCGCGGATAGCTGCTCTCGCTTTGAGCGTATCGAAGGCGATGATCTCTGAGACGTGATCCGCGCCGTATTTTCGCACAACATAGTCCTTGACGGACTGCCTGCCCTCTATGCAGAAATCAATATCAAAATCCGGCATACTTACGCGCTCCGGATTGAGGAAGCGCTCGAAAAGCAGGTTGAATTTCATCGGATCAATGCCGGTTATGCCTATGCAGTATGCGCAGAGACTTCCGGCACCGGAGCCTCTTCCCGGACCGACCGGGATATTGTTTTCACAGGCATAACGGATAAAGTCCCACACTATCAGGTAGTAGTCTGTGTAGCCCATAGTCGTGATGACCGAGAGCTCGTATTCCATTCGATCAACGACCTCAGCCGATGGTTTATTACCGTACTTTTCGTACATTCCCTTACGGCAGAGTTCGCGGAAATACGCCTGATTGTCCCTGACTCCGGTTATCGTGAACTTCGGCAGCTTGATATTGCCGAACTCAAACTCAACACAGCATCTCTCCGCTATTTTCGCGGTATTCGTCACTGCTTCCTCGTGACCGCGGAAGAGCTCTGCCATTTCGTCGGCTGACTTCAAGTAAAATTCATCTGTCCCGAAGCTTAGCGGATTGGGTTCATCGAGAGTTTTTCCGGTCTGGATACAGATTAAAACTTTCTGCATTTCTGAGTCGGTCTTGTTGATGTAGTGGCAGTCATTTGTGGCAGCAAGCGGTATTCCGGTCTCCTGCGATAGCTTATAAAGAAGCGGAAGTATCTTTTTTTCTTCCGCTATACCGTGATCCTGCACTTCGATAAAGTAGTTGCCCTCACCAAATATCTCAAGGTGCTCGAGGGCAGCTTTCTTCGCACCCTCGTAGTTGTCCGCAGCTATTTTACGCGGTATCTCTCCGGCAATACAAGCGGAAAGGCAGATGAGTCCCTTGTGGTACTTTTTCAGGAGTTCCCTGTCAACACGCGGCTTGCTGTAAAAGCCGTCAATGCTCGCTATCGATACGAGCTTTACAAGGTTTTTGTAGCCCTCGTTGTTCTCACAGAGCAGTATCAGATGATACGGCGAACCATCTACCTTCGGCTCTTTATCAAGATGTCCGCGCGGTGCAACATATACCTCACAGCCGATTATCGGCTTGATGTCGTTCTTTTTAGCCTCATTCCAGAATTCAACAGCGCCGTACATATTGCCGTGGTCTGTTATTGCAACGGCTGTCTGCCCGAGCTTCTTAACATGCTGTATAAGTCCTGTGATACGGCAGGCACCGTCAAGCAGGCTGTACTCCGTATGAACGTGGAGATTTACAAAGCTGTCAGGCTTCATTCTTGGCACCTCCGCAGCGCAGACTGTCCGCTATCTTCGAGAGCTTCTGGAAACGGTGGTTTACTCCGGAACGGCTGAGCGGTTCGGACAGGTTCTCCCCTATCTCCTTGAGACTCATATCAGTGTTTTCAAGGCGAAGCAGTGCGACCTCACGGAGATCGTCCGAGAGTGAGTCGAGACCGGATACAGCAGCGATCAGCTTTATATCCTCGATCTGCTTAATAGCCGCGTTCACGACCTTGTCTATGTTGGCGGAGTCGCAGTTAGCTATCCTGTTGGCTTTATTGCGGACATCCTTGTAGATCTTGACGTTCATAAGCTCAAGGGTACATTGCTGCGCACCGATAAAGGTCAGCGTGTCCTCAATGGACTCACTGCCCTTGATGTAGACTATGAACTGTCCCCTGCGCACGACTCTTCCGGCTGTCACTCCTATGTCCTCGAGAAGCTGAGCGAGTCCGGCTGCAAGTTCATCGTCGGGGACTGAGAATTCAAGATGATATTCCTTCTGCGGATCGTTCACGCTTCCGCAGGCAAGAAAAGCTCCGCCTGCAAAAACTCCGAGACTATTTGTTGCAATAATCCCGGAATCAATAGCTCTTATGCCGTCCGTGAAGCGGTACTTTGAAAACACCTTGTTCACGGTATCGGGAGCTGTAATATCATAAATGTATAGCTCTGTACCGCTGCGCCTTTCAGTTCTCCTGCACTCGGGCTTTGCACCGAATATACGAGCAAAGAGCGAACCGAAGGTCTCGGCGGCTATACTGCTTTCGGTCTGAAAGCAGATGCGCTCTGCTGTGAGAGTCCGGCTGAACAACAGCATTCCGTACAGACACGCAAAGCGCTTTTCTTTATCGTTCAGAGATCGTATTATCTCGTTCCTTACATCATTTGAGAAAGAAATGACCGTTCACCTCTGCTTATATCTTCTTATCCTTGGTAATGTCGCGGTGGTACCTCTGGACTCTGTAATCCTGAGCCAGAAGATGCTTCGCGATGAGCTCTGCAAACGTTACCGAACGGTGTTTTCCGCCGGTGCAGCCGAATGCAATGACAAGCTGGCTCTTGCCCTCGTGTATGTAGAGCGGTATGAGGTAGTCGATGAGATCCTTGAGCTTTTCAAGGAGCTTCTGCGACTGTTCAAAGCTCATAACGTAGTCCCTTACGCAGCTTTCGCAGCCGGTATGACCGCGAAGCTCGTCCACATAATAGGGATTTGGCAGACATCTCACGTCAAAGACAAGGTCCGACTCGGTAGAAACTCCGTATTTGAAGCCGAATGACATCACTTTTATAGAAAGAGAGTCAGAGGTCTTGGTAAGGAAGAGCTCCTTTACCTGTTCCTTGAGCTGTGATGTGGCAAGGAAGGAGGTCTCTATGTAGAAATCAGCTATTTCACGGAGCTGTGAAAGCTGCTCGCGTTCGTATTTTATAGCCTCGTGCATATTACCGCTGAATTTTTCGTCGAGCGGGTGCTTGCGGCGGGTCTCCTTGTAGCGCTTTATGAGCACCTCGTCGCTCGCCTCGATGAACAGCACCTTGACTTCTACGTCCTGCTCGTTATGGAGAGCCTGCCACGAGAGAAAGATCTCCGCAAACATATCTCCGGATCTTATATCAACGGCAACTGCGACCTTCTCCGGCGGATTGTCAGTCATTCTGCAAAGGTCAACGAACCTCGAAATGAGCTTGGGAGGTATGTTGTCGATACAGTAATATCCGATGTCCTCGAGGACGTCCATTACGCTTGATTTTCCGGAACCGGACATTCCGGTAACTATCAGTAATTTCATAGAGATCTTCCTTCTTGGGTATCTGAGCTTATTTCAGTATGACCGGTTCAAGCTCAAGTATATAGCCGGTCTTTTCCTTAACGATGTTCCTTATTTTTTCGCAGAGCTCAAGTACGTCCGCACAGGTCGCATAGCCCTTGTTTATGACAAATCCGCTGTGCTTTTCGCTGACCATTGCTCCGCCGCAGCTGAGACCTTTCAGTCCGCACTGATCTATGAGAAGAGAAGCATAGCTGCCCTCCGGACGCTTGAAGGTACTTCCGGCACTCGGATATTCGAGGGGCTGCTTTGAACTCCTCTTTGCCATGCATTCGTTCATAGCCTGTTTGATAGCATCGGGATCTCCCTCTGCAAGTTTCAGAGTAACGGAAGTAATGACCTTGCCGCTGTCACTGAATACGCTGTGCCTGTATGAGAGGTCCATTTCGTTACGGTCTATTGTTTTTATTTCGCCGTCGAGGTCGATATATTCTGCCGAAACGATTATATCCTTTATCTCACTGCCGTAAGCTCCTGCGTTCATATAAAGCGCACCGCCGACAGTTCCGGGGATACCGAAGAGGTTTTCCATACCGGTGAGTCCGGACTGCTGAGCGTGTACACAGGCTGAAGCGAGAAGAGCTCCTGCCTGACAGTGCATTTCTGTGCCTTTGGTAGTTATACGCGCGAAATCGCTGCCGAATAGGAGTATGATGCCGTCAAAGCCGCTGTCCGGCACAATGACGTTGCTGCCTCTTCCGAGAATTCCGAACTTTATTGAATTCTCACGCAGATATTTGAGGAGCCTTGCTGCTGAAACAGCAGAATTCACGCTGATTAGTGCGCGGCAGGTCCCGCCAAATCTGAATGTGATGTATTCCCTCAGAGAACATTCCGGAGTTATACGGCAGCCGAGCTTGCTGCAAAGATCGGTAAGTTCTTCAATATTGAGCATTGCGTTCCTCCTGAGATATTATTCTTATTTCTGTTTGCGGCCGGATCAGAACGCTTCGTAGTTGCGAACGATCTCCTTTGAATCAGACTCCATACCGAGCCTGTTGAGGAGCTCCTGAGCTGCATTATATCCCATTTTCTTCTGTCTGTTGTTCATAGCTGCGACCTCGAGGATAACAGCAAGATTACGTCCTGGCTTTACCGGGATAGTCAGTGAAGGTACCTTGACTCCGAGAAGCGATACAAACTCTGTGTCTACGCCCATTCTGTCGTACACCTTTTCGGAATTCCACTGTTCGAGCTCAACTACGAGGTCGAGCTTTTCTGTCAGCTTAACTGCACCGATACCGAAGAGTCTGCGCGCATTGATGATACCTATGCCGCGGAGCTCGAGGAAGTGGCGGATATTGTCAGGTGAGCTTCCGACGAGACTGATGTTTGAAACCTTCCTTATCTCAACTGCGTCGTCCGCAACGAGTCTGTGACCACGCTTTACGAGCTCTATCGCAGTCTCACTCTTACCTACGCCGCTCTCACCTGTTATGAATACACCTTCGCCGTAGATCTCGATAAGTACGCCGTGACGGGTAATTCTCGGAGCAAGATTGAGGTTGAGGAATGCGATGAGTCCCGAGATGAAGTTGGACGTGCTCTCCTTGCTTCTGAGGAGCGGTACCTCGAACTCCTTTGCAAGCTCGAGCATTTCAGCAAAATACGGGAGCTCGCGGGTTATGATGAGTGCAGGTATCCTCTGGGAAAAGAGCAGCTGGAGTCTTTCGCGGCGAGTCTTTTCGTCGATAGTAGAAAGATATGCGAACTCCATCTTTCCTATGATCTGTATGCGCTCCGGGTTGAAGTATTCGTAAAATCCCATAAGCTGGAGTCCCGGTCTGTTGACGTCGTTTTCGTCGATCATCAGTTCATTTGCGTCCTTGTGGATATAGATCGCTTCGAGTTTGAATTCGTCGATCACCTTCTGAAGCGAAACCTTGAAATTTTCAGCCATAATTATTCTCCGTTCTCCGTAAAATCGGTTTTATCCTATGACGAACGAGGTGTAGCCCTGTCCGTATGCGACTTCTTTTGCCTTGAGCAGTTCATCTGTGCCAACTGTACTTCCAGAGATGCGAACTGCAACATTTGTGTAATCCTTGAGCTTATCTTTAACGAGCCCCAATACCTTTTCGACCTTTTCAGCGGCAGTTCCGTTGAAATCGTAGACCGTGCTGTCGGTATAGACTCCGGCGCTGAGAGCGTCAATGTCTATACTGAGGATTATCGACTTGACGTTCAGATAGAGAGGTTCGCGGATAACGTCTGCGTTGTCTTTGAGAATGTCCGTTGCCGATACCTCGACCGCCATTGTTGAATTAGCCCTGACTGCCCTGTCGTAGAAGAGATTCGCAGCTGAAGTCAGTGCCTGAAAACGGCTCGGTTCCTTCAGCTCAGGCGGCAGTAAAGCGAGATCGCTCGGTCTGAACGGCGGATAGGAAATGTCCGAGCAGATTATCTTCTCAAATCCGGCTTCGGCAGCTTCTGTGACTATATCACCGATGTAGTTTACAGCGGTTGATGAATAGGGCGAAGTCCACGGCTTGCCGCCTGCTTCCGGAGTATTGTCTATCCACTGGTCACCGGCATCAGCTGTCTTGAAGCCTGCCGAACCGTCGGTCTTGGGCAGAATGTTGTCGTTGAATGTGCTTATGAGCGCCGCCGGATGATAGCCGGCAGCCTTTACAGTGTCGATTATGTCACTGAGATTGATGTAGTTCTGTATAGCACCGGACTGAGTTGCATAGTATACCGAGCTGGTGTACCAGATCTTTCCGCCCTGAGTTTTCAGCGGTATCTCAACGTATTCTACCTTCTGTCCGGACGGTATGCGTTCTATCGCAGCCTTGAGCGCAGCCTTGTCGGTGAGGTCGGAGGTCTTTATGACAGCCGCCTTGTAATCGGGCTGTGCAACTGTTCCGGTCTCTGCGGACGGATCTCCGGGCTGTATCTTCGGAGCGCTGCTCGTAGGCTCGAGAAGCTCGCTCGAAGCTGCTGTCGGAGGCGGCTCGGGAGCGTCGCCTTTTTTCTTAGTATACTTGAATACCGGCTCGGCTACACTGTAACCGATAAAGCCGATACCGCCGATGAGAAGCACGGTCAGACCGACGGAAATAGCTTTGCCGAGAGGAGTTTTGCCATAGTAATTTTTTTCTTTGGTTTTGTAGATTTTCCTTCCTTTATTTTTTCTTCTCATTTTTTTCTCCTGTTTATTCCACACATATTATTTAAGCGAATATACCGCCATAGAGATAATGCCTAAGTAGATAAGAATTGCCGGTCCTCCTCTGAAAGATGAGGGGACTTTTGAGGAATTGAGCTTGCGGAAAGCAGCTGTCAGTATGAGGGCTGCCGTTATAAATCCGAGACCGGCTTCAAAGCCGAATTTTACATATTCCTTCAGTGTCATAAGTGAAGGATCATCGGCAGACTTCTGCTCCATAGTGAAAAGAGTTCCGATAACAGCACAGTTAAAAGCTGAGAGATGAATGTATTTTCTTATCTTTTCGAATCTCTCCGGAGTTATGAAATATGCAGTCGTGAGCAGTCCCACATAGAGCAGTCCTACTGTCAGGACGTAGAATATCAGTGTAAGATCTTTATATCCTGACGGCAGCTCCTTGTTTATGAGGAATGCCGCTGCTGAACCGATCGTTGTGAATAATGTTATGCAGCAGGTCGTACCGACGAGCTTTCGTCTGCTGTCAGCCGCTATGAACAGCGTACTTGTTCCGAGAGCCTGACTGAGTATGAGGTTTGCTGCAAGAAAGGCGATTATGTCATTTACCAGATACATTCAAGTCACTCCCTGTGTTATTTTCTTTTCTGGCTATCGAACGTATCTTGCGGTAAGCTCCGCACATCAGTCCGAGCAGTATGAAACCGCCGAAGGGTTCTCCCAGACCGCTGATAAGAGTATTGACGTCAGCCATTTTGCTGCGGATAGTTCCATATGCGAGGAGCTCGCGTATAAAAGCTGTCAGAAGCATAACGGCATCAAAGCCGATTATATAAAACGTCAGTGACGCAAGCATTCTCGGTTTTTTCATCTTGAAAAAACGTGCTTCGGACTGGAGTATTATAAGCGAGTTCACCGCGAGCAGCGGAAAATATATGCCAATTCTTGTTATTGAATCCGGATAGAACTTCTCTGCGGCATTCTTAACCGGCAGAGATACTATTGAGGATATTAGCGCGTAGATTATGACCTTTACCGTGTACGGCAGCTTCTTCGGTACGAATGAGGCTATCAGCACGGACAGGAAGGTTATAGCAGAAAATGCACATATAAGAGCCTCTGCGTTCTTTATGGTGTTTCCGCAGATTATTACGGGCGAGATGACCATAAGTCCTGACAGTACGGCATTATCACCGAGAACACCGTCAAAAATACTGCTTCTGCGTTCATTCATTGACGATCGCCTCCTCCGTGATTTCCTGAGCTGTTTCATCAGCAGCTTCGGTTTCTTTGACAAGCTCCTCCTGCTCTGCAAGGCTTATCTTCTTTTCAAGGTTCTTGAAGCCGAGTGCCACAGGAGTGAACAGTACGGAAACCATAACGATAGCATTTTCCTTAGCTGTCGTCAGAACGAGCGTGTAGGCGAAAACAGCAACGAAAAGTCCGTAGAAAATCGCGAAATATTCCCTTTTAGGCGCTATTCTCTTGTCAGCGATTATATAGACCGATGCAAAAAGCACCATATTCGTTACGAGTGAGTAGCTGAGCGAGTCCTCGCGTGAACTTCCAACGGGAGCTATGAAAGCGAAAAGTCCGGTTCCGACGATCGAGCCGAGAAATGCACCGGCAGAGATGTCTCCTCTGAAAATCAGTATTACCGCTGAGATAACGAGGAGCAATATGCTCACAGAACCGGCAGGTCCGCTGAAATTTCCGAGCAGAACCTCAAAGTCAGTGTAATCGAGCTTGCCTGAGATGTTGAATGAATAGGAAGCTGAGTGCGTGAGCGTATCGGGCTTTTCAAAAACACCGAGCCTGCTGTGAGGTTCAGGGAACATAAGCAGCTTGCTTCCCCACGATGTGAGTACGAAAACATAAGCTGCCGCAGCCGGCGAAAATATCATATTCTTCCTGCCGCCGAAAACATTCTTTGCGACGACTACTGCAAAAACGCTTGCGATCACTGCAATGCTGTAATCCATACAAGCCGGCAGCATCAGCGCAAATATCAGAGCGTCAGAGGTACAGGTAAGATCATCAGCCTTGAAGTGTCTGCCCATAAGACGCAGGGAGATTATCTCCGCAACGAGTGAAACTGCCACGCATATGCCGCAGAGAGCTGCCGAGCGTATTCCGTAGTAAAAATAGGACATCAGTGCAAGTGCCATCAGTGTCATCATTATGTCGAGCCAAATAAGCCGCTCTTTTCTGGCTTTTTTCAGCATATTATTTCTTCCTTCAATCCGGCAGCCGATGCCGCCATATCCTTCGAGCTGAACAGATAGCTTCCGGAAACGAGAACGTTTGCTCCGGCCTCCTTGACTATCGGTGCAGTTTTATCGTTGATACCGCCGTCGACCTGAATATCAGTGTCAAGACCGAGTTCGGTAATTCTATTTCGTATAGTGCGTATTTTAGAAACAGTGTCGTGTATGAAGCTCTGACCGCCGAAACCGGGCTCGACAGTCATAACAAGTACCATATCGAGCTCCGGAAGGTATCTGAGCACCTCCTCAGCAGGAGTAGCAGGTTTGATCGCAACGGCGGTCTTTGCACCGGCTGCGCGTATTGCTCTGATAGTATCAGCGGTGTCGCTGGTGCTCTCGATATGGAACGATATAAGATCAGCACCGGCTGCCGCAAATCTCTCAACATATCTGCGCGGATCTGTTATCATAAGATGAACGTCGAGGAACATATCTGTGCTGCTTCTCACCTTTTCAAGTATAGGCAGACCATAGGTTATATTATCAACGAAAACACCGTCCATAACATCGAAGTGCAGCATATCTATACCGCTTGCTTCGAGCCGGCGTATCTCGCTCTCAAGATTTAGCATATCCGCACTGAGTACGGAAGCTGAAACCAAATTCTTCAATTTATCACTTCCTGAAATTTCATACACTTTTATTATATAATATTTCACGGTCAACGTCAATATGATTATTTTTGTTTTTTTATTTTATTTATTTGTATCAAGATCTATCGCTTTACGCGCTTAAATCTGATATATTGTTCAAGCTGTATGGCATAGTATAGTTTATAAAGCTATCGGAGGTAATAATTATGCTGCTTGATCTATTACGGAATATCTTCGTTTTTGCCCTGCATATCGACAGCGGTACTTCTTTCCCGAAACCGCTCGGCAGAAAACAGGAAGAAGAGTGCTTCGTACGAATGGCGGACGGCGACAGGTCTGCCCGCGATATGTTAATCGAGCACAATCTGCGTTTGGTTGCACATATCGTCAAGAAGTACTCGACAACTGCAGCCGAACAGGACGAACTCATCTCGATCGGCACCATCGGGCTCATTAAGGCGGTTTCGACCTTTGACTACACTAAGGGAGCAAAGTTTGCTACCTACGCGAGCCGCTGTATAGATAACGAAATTCTGATGAATTTCAGAGCTGCCAAGAAGTCTGCCGGCGACGTTTATATCAATGAACCGGTCGAGACAGACAAGGACGGCAATGCTCTCACGCTCCTCGACCTCATTGATGACGGAATTGATATTCACGAACAGGTCGATACGCTTATCAAGTCGCGCCAGCTCTATACGTTTCTCGGCAAATGCCTCGATGAACGCGAGCTTGAAATCATCATTCACCGCTACGGTTTGTACGGCAAAAAGCCCCACACTCAGAGTGAAACTGCTAAAAAGATGAATATTTCGCGTTCTTACGTCTCGCGCATAGAGAAAAAAGCTATTGAAAAGCTCCGGAAAATGTACGACTCGACACCTTTCTGAAAACTGTTGTAAATTCACCGGATATATGTTATAATAATTGTATTAAACAAAAAGGAGGAAGTTCAATGAACATTCTTGTAACAGGCGGAACAGTTTTCGCAAGCAGGTACACGGCTGAATACTTTGCAGCTAAGGGACACAGCGTGTATGTTCTGAACCGCGGCAGCAAGCCTCAGAGTACGGGCGTGAAGCTCATATGCGCAGACCGTCATTCCCTCGGCAGCGAGCTCAGGTCTCTCAATTTCGATGCAGTAATTGATGTCACCTCTTACAACGGTACTGACGTCAGCGATCTGCTCGACGGTCTCGGGGAATTTCGTGACTATATCCTGATAAGCTCGAGTGCAGTCTACCCTGAGACTCTCCCCCAGCCTTTCAGTGAGGAGCAGCAGGTCGGTCCGAACTCAGTCTGGGGTGCTTACGGAACTAACAAGATCGAAGCCGAAGAAGCTCTTCTGAAACGGGTGCCGGACGCTTATATTCTCAGGCCGCCATACCTGTACGGTCCTATGAACAACCTCCACCGCGAATCATTTGTGTTTGAGTGTGCCGAAAACGACAGACCATTTTATCTGCCGGGCGACGGTTCGCAGAAGCTCCAGTTTTTCCATATCGGAGATATGTGCCGGTTTATTGACCTTCTGCTCGAAAAAAGCCCTGATCAGCATATCTTTAATGTTGGCGATCCTGAGGGCGTGACTATCCGTGAATGGGTTGAAAAGTGCTATGCCGTACTCGGGAAAAATCCTCACTTAATCAGTGTAAGCAAGGACGTTCCGCAGCGCAGCTACTTCCCTTTCTACGCATATGAGTATATGCTCGACGCTGCGAAAATGTGCTCCATTATGCCGGAGCTCACGCCATTATCCGAAGGTCTCACGCAGTCGTATGAGTGGTTCAGAAACAACCGTGAGCTGATCGTTCGTAAGCCACTCTTTGACTATATCGACAGCGAGCTCGGTGACCTGAAATGATATACACAGAACTCACAAAAAAGGCTATGCAGCTTGCATACGATGCTCACCACGGTCAGCTCGACAAGAGCGGTGCCCCCTACATTTTTCACCCGTTTCACATCGCGGAACAGATGAACGATGAGTACACGGTCTGCGTAGCTTTACTGCATGATATTGTCGAGGACACTGAGGTGACTATCGCAGAACTCGAAAAGATTTTTCCGCCTGAGGTCACTGAAGCAGTTCATCTGCTGACTCACAACAAAGAACTCCCCTATTCCGAATATGTGCGGAATATCAGGAGATCTCCCATTGCGGTAAAGGTGAAACTCGCTGATATCGAGCATAATTCTGACTTTTCAAGGCTCACGGATGCCTCTCCTGCTGACATTGAACGGCTCAGAAAAAAATACGAAGAAGCAAAACTAATTCTGACATCAGCCGGATAAAAATACACGAAACTTTTGCTGTGTGATTGTTAAAATTGCACGGTGACAACCGATGAAAAATATGGTATAATGAAAAAGCATTCATTAGACTTTATTCAATGCCCTTGCAGATACGCAAATCAACAGATTTGCTCCCTGCATATCGGGCAATTATACCATAACGCTGCGCTTACATGGTATAATGGTTCTTAAAGTATTTTTTCGGAGGTCGTTTTCGTGGAGTATAAAGCTAACAGCGGTATATGGGGCACAATGTTCGGCGTCCCCTGCGTGGTCGCTGACAATTTTCTGAAACTTGCAACAGGTCAGCAGTTAAAGGTGCTTCTGTATCTTCTGCGCTGTTCCGGACGAAGCTGCTCTGACGAAGAGATCTCCCTTAACACAGGCGTTTCTCAGCAGGAAGCCGCTGATGCTGTCCTCTTCTGGCAGCAGGTGAATGTTCTCACGCCGCAGCGTACAACCGCTGAAAAAGTGCCGGAGCTCTCTATGGCAGCTCCAGTATCAAAGCCTGCCGAAACAGTTCCCGAGCATTCAGCTCCAAAGCCAGAACTGCCGAAGCGTCAGGATCTTCCGCCGTCCGAAATTGCCGATGTTATGAAGAATTCCTCCGATGTATCCGAGCTATTCAAGGTTGCGGAGTCCGCGCTCGGAAAGCTAAGTCACACTCAGCAGAATTCGCTGATATGGATGTACAGCTACCTCGGACTCAAAAAAGAGGTCATCGTCACTCTGCTCTTCTACTGCATAAAGATCGGCAAGACCAGTTCCGCTTATATTGAGAAGATCGCCTGTTCGTGGTCTGAGAATGATATCAATACGCTTACCGCAGCCGATGAAGAAGTCCAGAGAATGTACGCTTCTTATGAATATACCGACAGAATTATGAAGCTCTTTGAAATGAACCGCCGTCCGACACAGCGTCAGGGAGAATTCATCGCAAGCTGGAAGAACAGCGGCTTCAGCACCGAGCTCATTCAGCTCGCCTACGAAAAAACTATCGATAATATCAACAAACCGTCGTTCGATTACATAAACAAGATACTCCTCTCATGGAAGGACAGCGGCTTCACGACGCCCGAACAGGTCCGCGAAGCCGACAGCGAATACCGCAAGAAGAAGGCTGCTTCCGGCGGTAAATACACCAACGGCGACGATATTGAAAAGTACAAGGTAGTTATAAATAAATTTTAAGAGGTAATATATGAACAGCGAGATTTTTGATAAAGCGCAGTCTATAATCAGCGGCAGACGATTGCGTGCTGTTGAGGAAAACGAACGGCGTATCCGTGAGATAAACGACAAGATCCCTCAGATACGCGAAATAAATGCAGAGCTCTTCAATACCGGCAGGGAGCTCATAAGTCTTATCGGCAGCGGAGGAAATTCAGCCGCAAAGGTCGAAAAGCTCAGAAAGTACAATCTTGAGGCACAGAAAATGTCCCGGACTATTCTCGCAGCGAACGGATACCCGGAGGACTACCTCGATATGCACTACACCTGCGAAAAATGCAAGGATACAGGCTACTGCGGCAGCGAATTCTGTGAATGCTTCAACCAGATATGCGGAAAGCTCTCCGCTGATGAGCTCAATAAACACGCTCAGCTCAGTCTTTCGTCCTTTGACACATTTGACCTGAAATACTATTCAGGTCCGGACCGCGAAAATATGCAGCGGTTTCTCACTTTCACAAAGGATTACGCAGAGAATTTCCAGCGTAACTCCAAGAGCATACTTATGTTTGGCAAAACCGGTCTCGGTAAAACTCACCTTTCACTCGCGATCGCAAACACTGTTCTGTCCAAGGGATTTGGAGTCATCTACGACTCAGCTGTTAATATCCTCAGAAACATCGAAAGTGAACGTTTCAGCCGTGACCACATAGCTGAAACTATCGACGCTGTTATGAGTACAGACCTCCTCATTCTTGACGACCTCGGCACTGAATACGAAACGCCGTTTTTCAACGCAACTATTTACAATATCATAAACACACGTCTCAACAGCGGCAAGCCTACGATCATAAGCACGAACCTCGACTTTGAAGGCATACGTCGAAGGTACGATGACCGTGTGGTATCGAGGATAGTTGCTGCTTATGCCTGCTTTGAATTCAAGGGCGAGGACATAAGACTCCAGATACGAAAAGAAAACGATACATAACAAAAAGGACTGTTCCGGAGAACAGTCCTTAATTTTTAATTATTCATCAAGATTGAGCTTGAACGGCGCATAACGTTTATAAGCGCGCTTGTTCTTATCAACATCATAAGTATCATAGAGCGACTTCATCATATCTGTAAAGTCCTGTCCATAGCGGTTTGTAAGCGTATTATCAATAGTCTCCTGAGTCCAGATGTCATCAGCATTCAGACGCTCCTTAATATCGCCCTTGATAACGATGTAAACTGTATTCTCATCGTAATCATACTTCTCTGCCTTGTAGAGAGTAAGATCATTGAATACCTTATTATTGAAGGACTTGAGCGCTGTCTGTGAAGCGTCCTCAGCGGTTGTTGTGACCTCAACTGCTTCACCGACAGGTGCTGTGGTCTCGGTGAGCTTTGCAAGAGTTACTTCATTTGCGAAAGGATCAGTTGTAGTAGTTGTAGTTGACTCATCAGGATCAGCAGTTGTTGTAACTGTTGATGTTGTTATCGAAGAAGTAGTCGTCTCGCCGTTTGCAGCAGCCTGAGCAGCAGCAGCTTCTTCCTGCTTCTTAGTTGTGTACTCATTGTACTTTTCCTTGATCTCGTCGAACTTCTTGAACTTAGCCTCGTTTGTTGTCTCGGCATTGATCTCCTTGACATACTTGTCAACAAGGTCAGTTACTTCCTTGAGATCGTCTCCCTCGAGCTTCTTTCCGTCACTGTCAGTGAGTGAAACTGAGAGATACTTTATTCTTGCAGTATTGTCCTCATAATACTTCTTGAGGTCGTCCTCAGAGCAGCCGTACTCTTTGTCGATGCCGTAATAGTGCTTGAAGAGCTGGCTCTGCATATAGCTTACTGTGTAAACGTCCTTGAGAGACTTCTCGCCAACGCCGTTATCCTTGTAGATCGTCTGATCCTTAGCTGCATCAACTGCATCGTTGATCTTCTTGAGATCGTCAGCGCTGAGCTCTTCGCCGACCTTCTCAAATTCACGGAGTATACCTACATACTGCTTGCAGTAATCAGTAGCCTTGTTCTGGATCCAGTCCTCAGAATCGAGATCTTCGATCTTAGCGTCCTGAATGTCACTGTTGCTCGGAGCGCTTCCGCTCTCCTGATAGATCTTGTAATATGCTTCGTTATATGCCTGAAGCTCGTTGAATATAAAAATACCTGAGCGGACATCGTATCCGTCTATTGTAACAGCATTCTTTGTACCGCTTCCGATAGTAATTGCACCGGGCGCACTGCATCCGACTGAAGTAGCTGCAAGGATCACAGCAGCGGCTGCGGCAGTGAGCTTACTGAAATGTTTCATTATAATTCCTCCGATTATAGATATGGTGATTGCAGGATTTTTCCTGCGGGACAAAATTAGTCCAGATTTCAAATACTGTATTATTATACTACATTTTTTTGTGTTTGTCCATAGCAAATTTAAATTTTTCTGCATTTTTTCACATTTTTTCATAAAGTAATTATGTAATTAAATTAATATTTTCTGTATTTCCTTGACTTGCACCCCGAAAAATGGTAGAATATTAATATATGTATTTTTGTGGGAGGTCTTTTTATGAAAGTCGAACTTATCGCTCATACGCCTGAACCGGAGAAAACCGTAGCTACTGCTGCAAAGCTCTGCTATTCAAGCAGCGATATTTCCTCTCTCAGGGAAGGTCTCACCGAAGATAAGACCCGCAGCTTTATCGAAATGCTTGTCTCTATCGGTCACGAGAGCGTTATGGAGCACGTCAGCTTTACCTTCGGCATTGAGGGTATCTCGCGTGCCTGTTCGCACCAGCTCGTCCGCCACAGGATCGCTTCATATTCACAGAAGAGCCAGCGTTATGTCAACGAAAACGGCTTTGAGTTCATCACTCCCCCGTCTATCACCGGTATTCCTGAAGCTAAAGCCGAATTCGACAAGACTGTTGCTGATATTCAGAAGAGCTACGAGAAGATAGCTGACCTCCTTACAGAGAAGAACAAAGCTCAGCTCATAGCTGAGGGTGTTGATGAAAAGACTGCCGCTTCAAAGGCGAGAAAGCTCGCAAATGAGGACGCGCGTTTTCTGCTTCCGAATGCCTGTGAGACCAAGATTATCGTCACTATGAATGTCAGATCACTCTTCAATTTCTTCGAGCATCGCTGCTGCAACCGTGCACAGTGGGAGATAAGAGCTGTTGCCAACGAAATGCTCCGTCTATGTCTTGAAGCTGCTCCTGCAATTTTTGCCTCCGCCGGACCTTCCTGCGTTGTAAGCGGAAAATGTCCTGAGGGTAAAATGACCTGCGGTAAAATGAAAGAAGTGAGGAAGTATTTTGAGAGCTTCAAGAAGAACTGAGCCCGGAGGTACTGATGCTCGAATTCAGAGAAATTGATATTTCTGACAAGGAAACGGTCACGGCTGCTTTGCGGCGATCAGACTTTATGGGCTGCGAATACAGCTTTGCCAACAATATGGCGTGGCGGAGACTTGCCGGCTATAAGATAGCTTTTTACAAGGATTTCTACATCTGCTGCGGATTTGACACTGAGGACGGGGTTCCGAGATGTGCTTTTCCTGCCGGCGGTTCGGACTACGCTGATGTTATCGGTGAGCTCAGGCGGTTCACCTCCAAGCTCGGCAAGCCGCTCGTTCTCACAGGAGTGACCGAGCGCGGTCTCGATATCCTGAATGAGCTTTTCACCGGAGAATTTACTGTTGAGCCTGACAGGGACGGTTCGGACTACATCTATAATGCCTCCGACCTGATCGAGCTCCCGGGTAAAAAGTATCACTCAAAGCGCAATCATCTTGCCAATTTCAACCGGCTGAGCTACCGGTTTGAATCCATTACCGACAACAACACCGATGAGTGTATCGCATTCTGCACCGAGACCTACAACGGCAGATCAAGCGATGACTACTCACTTACTGTTGAGCAGTTTGCTATAAACACGTTTTTCAGCTATTTCAGAGAGCTCGGTCTCAGCGGAGGCATAATCCGCATTGATGACAGGATCGCTGCCCTGACTATCGGTGAGCAGCTCAACTCCGAGACATTCTGCATTCACATCGAAAAGGCTGACACTTCTTACCCCGGCATATACGCCGGCATAAACAATTGCTTTGCAAAGTCTGCTGCTGCGGACTTCAGATATATCAACCGCGAGGAGGATATGGGACTGGAGGGACTGAGAAAGTCAAAGCTCTCCTACCACCCGGCTTTCCTCCTGATGAAAAATATCGTTACATTCAAATGAAAGGACTAATCTATGATCTATGTATTTCTCGCCGACGGTTTTGAAGAGACCGAGGCTATCGCTCCTATCGACCTTCTCAGAAGAAGCGGCTGTAAGGTAGTTACGGTCGGCGTCGGAGACAGCGTTGTTACCGGCTCTCACGGCATTACATTTATGACTGATACTATCGCGCAGGAAGCTCCCCTCAACGACGAGCTCGAGATGATCGTTCTCCCCGGCGGTATGCCCGGAACTCTCAACCTCGAAAAGTCGCAGTACGTTCAGGCAGCTATCGACTTCTGCGTCAAAAACAATAAATACATCGGAGCTATCTGCGCTGCTCCGTCTATCCTCGGACACAAGGGGCTCCTCAATGGCAGAAAAGCCGTTTGCTACGAAGGCTTCGAGACTCAGCTCGAGGGCGCTCTGACCGGTACCGAGCCTGTTGCCGAGGACGGCTGCTTCATCACCTCAAGAGGTGCAGGTACGGCAGTCGAGTTCGGTCTCAAGCTCGTTGAAAAGGCAGTTTCAAAGGCTGAGAGCGACCGTCAGCGCAAGGCTATAATGTGCTTCTGAGATGCAGGACAAAAAGACTCTCCGAAAGGAATTCTCAGCGCTGAGAAAAGAGCTGAACTCACCTGAAAAGGACGCTACTATCGCTTCAAGACTGCTCGGGATCGAGCGTTTGCTTGAAGCTGACACTATACTGCTGTATGCTTCGTTCGGCTCGGAGATCGACACCTTCAGGCTTGCAGAGATGCTGCTTCTCAGGAACAAGACTATCGCTTTTCCGCGCTGCGGCAAAAATGGTCATATGACCTTCCATTATGTCAGCTCGCTCACACAGCTCAGCGAAGGAAGCTACGGCATACCAGAACCGGATCTTACGCTACCCCAGCCGCAGATAACTGATAAAACAGTGTGTATCGTGCCCGGGCTCGCCTTTACGCCGGACGGTGGACGTCTCGGCTACGGCGGCGGTTTTTACGACCGTTTTCTTTCAGATAATCCCTGCGTTTATACAATTGCAGTCGCATATGACGCTATGATCGTGAACGAACTCCCGCTTGAACCTCACGATCTGAAGGTCAATTCAATAGTAACAGAAGAAAGGATGGTGCTCTGCAATGAGTAATAATGATGATCTCATCAATAATATTCTCAAAGAGCTCGACAATAATTCAGATGACAGCGAAGAAGCTGTCGCAGATGTGACAGATTCCGCTCCAGCCGAGGAAAATGATATTCCGCAGGACGACGGGAACATTGCTCTCCCTGAGCCTGACGATTTCCCGGAGGAAGATGTTTCAGAGCCTGAACAGCCCTCCCCTGAGGCTCCGGCTTACACGAGAGCTGCGATGCCTCAGAGAAGAGTTCAGTCACGCAAGCACAAAAAGAAGAAAAAGCGCAGAAGCCGTGTTCCTGGTGTTCTGATACTTACAACGTTCATCGTTGCCGTATCTATCGTGCTTTCACTCATAATCATTGCTTTCGGCAAGGATATGCTCGGTATCGGCAAGGGTGACTCCACTCACCTCATCGTCGTAAAGGACGGTGCAACTACCGAGGATATAGCTTATCTCCTCAAGGACGAGGGTATTATCCGTTCACCAAAGGCGTTTATCTACTTCTCAAAGCTGCGTAAATCCGATGCCGCTTATATCCCCGGCGAGCACTTCATCAAGGAGAATATGGCTTACGAAACTATTATCCAGAAGCTCACCACGACCGAGTCTGAAGCAAAGGAAGCTGTCGAGCTTACATTCAAGGAAGGTATGCGTCTCGATGAGATAGCACAGATGCTCGAAGAAAACAAGGTCTGCAAGGCCAAGGACTTCATCTTCAACTTCAACTCAGGCGGTTATGACTGCGACTTTGAACAGAAGCTCAAGAACACCGATAACAGCCTGAAGTTCAGAAGAATGGAAGGATATGCGTTCCCTGATACCTATATGTTCTACGAGGAAATGGATCCCGTTGAGGTATGCCAGAAGATCTACTTCAACTTCAATAAGAAGATGACTGCTGAACGCTATCAGAAAATGGAAAAGAGAGGTCTTACTCTCGACCAGCTCGTAACTTTCGCTTCGATCGTTCAGCGCGAGGCTGCTTCTCCCGAAACTATGAACCTCGTTGCTTCCGTATTCTGGAACCGTATGAAGGATCCTGCTGAATTTGCCGGAAAGCTCCAGTCTGATCCTACATCTGACTACGCTAAATTCATCAAGCAGAACCTCGAGGTCAAGAATACTACAATGATCGACGCTTATGATACCTACAAGGGTGAAGGACTCCCTCCCGGAGCTATCTGCAACCCCGGTCTTGACGCTATCGACGCTGTTCTTGATGCTATCGAGACGGATTACAAGTACTTCGTTGCAAACATCTACACCGGCGAGACCTACTTCTCCAAGACTCTTGATGAGCACAACGCTTATGTAGCACAAGTAAAGCAGGAAGAAGCTGAGTACCTCGCAACTATGGAAACTACCGAGGAAGCTAACGAAGCCGCACCTGAAGATGCACAGGAGGATAATAATGCTCAGTAATAAACTGGAAGTTCTTGCGCCTGCCGGAGATGAAGAGCGTTTTGAGGCTGCCGTGAAATACGGCGCCGACGCTGTCTACCTCGGCAGGAAGCAGTTCGGTATGAGAGCGTCACCGATGAATTTTGAATTCGAGCAGCTCGTAAAGGCTGTCGAATTTGCTCATTCAAAGGGCGTTAAGGTCTACCTCACCTGCAACACTCTTCCCCGCAATAACGAGATACCTTTCTTTGAGAGGTTCGTCCGCGAGGCAGTAGAAGCAAAGGTGGACGCGCTTATCGTTGCAGACATCGGTCTGCTGATGCTCATAAAGAAGTACGCTCCGGATATGGAGATACATATTTCGACTCAGACCGGTATCGTCAACTATGTTACAGCCGGTGAGCTCTATAATATGGGCGCGAAAAGAGTTGTTCTCGCCCGTGAGCTCTCGCTCGACGAAATAGCCGAGATACGCGCTAAGACCTCCCCTGACCTCGACATTGAGACCTTCGTTCACGGAGCTATGTGCGTCTCGTTTTCAGGCAGATGCCTGCTTTCGCAGTACCTCGTAAACCGTGATGCCAACCGCGGCGAGTGCGCTCAGCCCTGCCGCTGGGGCTACCACCTTATGGAAGAAAAGCGTCCCGGCGAGTTTTTCCCTGTTTACGAGGACGAAAAGGGTACTTATATCCTCAATTCCAAGGATATGTGTATGATCGAGCACATAGACAAGCTCGCCGAAGCCGGTGTCACGAGCCTCAAGATAGAGGGCAGAGCAAAGTCCGCGTACTATGTAACAGTTGTCACGAACGCCTATCGTATGGCTGTTGATGAATACTACAAGGATC
>ODAI013320359.1_pt1 | contig 39805 bp, 37 predicted proteins | sample 1539321 | NCBI WGS metagenome assembly ODAI01 (sample SAMN02144231, study PRJEB22623) | gut metagenome | biome: sheep rumen | host: Ovis aries | place: New Zealand
CACGCTGATTATCGCATATTTCGTTTCCTCTGATTCATACCTGTTTCTTCATCAGACGACAACACAAAAAGCCTTTGTTTCGCACGCATATAGCAATCCTTATAGCCTTGTGTTTTCCATTCGCGGATAATTCTTCGCTCATTGCTTTCTATCGGTTGGAGCCGGAGTGAGTGAACCCTCATCGGTGTAGTATGCGCCCGACACAAGGTTAGACGTACATCCCCCACGCGATTCCTACGAATAATTTTTCAACTTAATTATTTGGTAGTTCACCAGAAAATAACTACCTTTGCATCGGTATACTTAAAAAAGTAAGGTGCCGACAAACAAACTGACTAATCATCGTTACCGGAAGTTGGACTGACATTCTTTAACATTATTAATAACTTAAAACAAAAACAAATGAAAAAGATTTTTACTCTTATCGCTGTCGCTGCTATGGCACTGAGTGCAAGCGCACAGGAAATTACATTCTCTGAAACAGCGGCTACTGGTACTCTGAATGGAAAGACTTTCAGCAATGGTAACTTTTCTATTGTTGTTACCGATCTTGAAGGCAAGTTCGCCATTGACAACCCTACAGCAGCTTTTTTCGGTACAGCTGAAGCATACAAGTCGTATGCATTTCGTCTGAAGACTGGTGCTACCTCGAAGCCCGCTGGTGCTGCCAATGCGCGTTACATTACTATCAAAGCGCCGTCTGCTGGTACGGTAAAGATTTGCGCACGTTCCGGTTCTTCTGGTACTGATCGTAATATTGAAATCAATGGAACAAAAAAGCTTTTGGACGATGATGCAGCTGCTAAAGTTGACATGCCTGACAAAGCGTCAGAGACAAACCCCACGGGAACAACCCCTATTTACCAAATCCATGAGTTTGCAGTAAATGCAGGTGACAATACCCTCAACTTCCCTGATGGTGGCGTTAATATCTATAGCCTTGAGTTCGTTGCCGGCGAAGGCGGTGGCGGTGAGACTCCTACTCCTGTAACTCCGACCGATCCTTCTGCAGCAAAGGTTTGGGACTTCACCAACATGTCTGCTGATGCCTTGGCAGCTCTGGCAGCTAACAGCAACTGGGCTGCTGACGTACAGGGTACAGGTGAAGAGGCTTACACTCGTTATACCTATAAAACTGACATCGCTAAAGATACTTATGTTGACTTAGCAAGCATTGGTTTTGCTGATGGCGCAGGTATTGAAGTAGGACGTTCTGGCGGTAAGTTGGCTGGTTACGCTCAGAAGAGTGACGGTACTTGGAGCGGCGGTATCCGTGTAGATGCGAACAAAAGAATCCAGCTCAATACAAGCAATGGAGTCATCAAAATCAAGAACCTGAAAGCTGGTGACAAGGTTACTATCAACTATCAGAGTGGCTCTGATGAAGCGCGTTCATTCACTGTAACCAATGCTTCCCCAGCTACCCTCAATGCACCAAAGAATTCTGAAGAAGGTTCTATCAAGACTGAGACTTTGACTGTTACGGCTAACGGTGATGTGACATTGCAGCAGACAAAGGCTATCAACATCTTTAAGATTGCCGTGAATTCTGAAATTACCGCTATCGCTTCTGTAGAGGCTGCCGCTACTATCGCAGCTCCCACTGTGAAGAAGTATGTTGAGAACGGACAGATCGTCATCGTCAAGGGTGGCAAGAAGTTCAACGTAGCTGGCGCACAGATTCAGTAAAGACCCCACTAACTCCCCCAAAGGGAGAAAGCCCCCTCCTATCCTCCCCCTGTAGGGGGATGGATATATAAAAAAGCAGCGGCCATCGAGGTCGCTGCTTTTTTATGCTGAATTGTTTGGTGATTAAAAATAATGCACTATCTTTGCAATGACTAAAACAGTTAGTGCCTATGAGTACACAGACAATGACACAGGCTATAGCAGAATACTTCAAGACAAAACCTGTCTTGAAAGCATGGCTCTTTGGTTCCTATTCAAGAGGAGAAGAAACCCCTGATAGCGATGTAGACATATTGGTCATGTATGATGACAAAGCCAATGTGAGTCTTTTCACCATAGGAGGTATGTATATGGACCTACGACGCCTAACCGGAAAAAACATCGACTTGGTAGAAGAGGGTACATTAGAACCATACGCGGAAGAATCTGTTAATCGTGATAAAAAGTTGTTTTATGAGAGAGCCAATCAGGGATAAAGGACGTTTAGAACATATCATCGAGTATTCTGAAAATGTGGAACAGATGATAAGGAACGTCAGCTATGAGCAATTCGAAAGTGACAAGATTCTATACTTTGCCGTTATGAAGAATGTGGAAGTTGTCGGCGAAGCTGCATACATGCTATCCAAAGAGTTTATCATCATGCATCCTGAGATGCCGTGGCCTCAGATTATTGGCATGAGGCATGTCCTTGTACATGGGTATGCTACTATCTCAAAAAAGAAATTGTGGAATACAGCAAAGAATGATATACCCATTTTAAAACAACAAGCAATAAAATACTTACAGGAATTATCACTTTAAGGAATGCTACACCAACCCGTCGATGTGCCGCTTGAGGTCTTTCAACTGGTCGCGGACAGAGATGAGGGTAGTCAGCACGTCGGAACTCTTCTCTGCCCCGTTGCGGTTTTGGTTCAGCATCTTGCGGGCGGCAGAGAGCTTGAAGCCGCGCACCTTCACCAAATTATAGATGACACGAATCTGTTCAATGTCCTTTTCGGTATACTGGCGCACCTTGTTGCCAGTGGTCTTCGGCCGCAGATGCGGGAACTCGGTCTCCCAATAGCGCAGGAGGCTCTCGTTGACATCGAAAATCTGTGCTACTTCCTTGATGGAATAGTACAGTTTGTGGGATTTGGTGGTGGTCAGTGCCATACGGTATTGTACGATTTATACGATTTGACCTATTATGATTTGCTGCAAAGGTAGAAAATAATTATGAATTATGAATTATGAATTATGAATTATTTCGTACCTTTGCACCGTTTTTATGGTTATTAACCTAAAATTCGTACATTGAACTCGCTTCAGCGCTTTTACAAAGGAGCGAAGCGACAACTAAAAGAAATCCGTAAATTGTAAATAATAAGATGTTGACAGCAAAAGAAATCCGCGAGTCTTTCAAGAAGTTTTTCGAGTCTAAAGACCATGTCATCGTACCTTCGGCACCGATGGTCATCAAAGACGACCCCACCCTGATGTTCACCAATGCCGGCATGAACCAGTGGAAGGACATCATCCTCGGCACGAAGCAGCCGGAGCCGCGCCGCCGTGCCGACACCCAGAAGTGTCTGCGCGTGAGCGGCAAGCACAACGACCTGGAGGAGGTAGGCCACGACACCTACCACCACACCATGTTCGAGATGCTTGGCAACTGGTCGTTCGGCGACTACTTCAAGGAAGGTGCCATCGACATGGCATGGGAATATCTTGTTGACGTGCTGAAACTCAACCCCGCCGACCTGTATGTCACCGTCTTCGAAGGTGACCCCAAGGAGGGACTGGAGCGCGACGACGAGGCTGCCGGCTACTGGCTGAAGCACGTGCCTGCCGACCACATCATCAACGGCAACAAGCACGACAACTTCTGGGAAATGGGCGACACGGGACCTTGCGGACCTTGTTCGGAGATACACCTTGACTCCCGCACGCCTGAAGAGAAAGCCAAGACTCCCGGTCGCGAACTGGTCAACAAGGATGACCCGCAGGTCATCGAGATCTGGAACCTCGTCTTCATGCAGTTCAACCGCAAGGCAGACGGCTCGTTGGAGAAACTGGCGATGAACGTCATCGACACCGGCATGGGCTTCGAGCGACTGGTGCGCGCCTTGCAAGGCAAGCAGTCGAACTACGACACCGACGTCTTCCAGCCCATCATCAAGGAAGAAGAACGGATTACGGGACTGAAGTATATCAGGTCGGACGAGGCGGACAAGTCTGACCTGTCTGACAAATCGGAAGCTATCAATGTCGCCATGCGCGTCTGTGCCGACCACTTGCGTGCCGTAGCCTTCGCCATCGCCGACGGACAACTGCCGTCGAATGCAAAGGCTGGCTATGTCATCCGCCGCATCCTGCGCCGTGCCGTACGCTATGCCTACACGTTCCTCGGACAGAAAGAGGCATTTCTCTTCAAGCTCCTGCCTGTACTGGTACAGGAGATGGGCGATGCCTTCCCCGAACTGAAAGCCCAGCAAGAGCTCATCGGGCGCGTCATCAAGGAGGAAGAAGACTCGTTCCTCAGAACACTGGAGCGCGGCATCAACCTGCTCAACGGAGCCATGGACGAGCTGAAAGCCCACGGAAAGACCGAACTCGACGGTGCCGCTGCCTTCCGACTCTTCGACACCTACGGCTTCCCCCTCGACCTGACGGAACTCATCTGCCGCGAAAACGGCTACTCTGTCAACGAAGAGCAGTTCAATGCCGAGATGCAGAAACAGAAAGAGCGTGCGCGCAATGCCGCACAGGTAGAGAACGGCGACTGGATAGATGTCTGCGGTGATGGTACTGCCGCCACCGAACAGCAGTTTGTAGGCTACGACTATACGGAGTATGAATGTCACATCCTGCGCTACAGACAGGTGAAGCAGAAGAAGAACACCTACTACGAACTGGTTTTGGACAACACACCGTTCTATGGCGAGATGGGCGGACAGGTAGGCGACCAGGGGGTGCTCGTGAGCGAAGACGAGACCATTGAGGTCATCGACACCAAACGCGAGAACAACCAGAGCGTGCACATCGTGAAGGCACTGCCGAAGAACATCGAGGCAGACTTCATGGCATGCGTAGATACCGACAAGCGTGCGGCAAGTGCTGCCAACCATACTGCCACCCACCTGCTCGACTATGCACTGAAGCAGGTGCTCGGCGACCATGTAGAACAGAAAGGTTCCTACGTCAGTGCCGACACGCTGCGCTTCGACTTCTCCCACTTCGAGAAAGTCAGCGACGAGCAGCTGCGTGAGGTAGAGCGAATGGTCAACGAACTGATTCGTCAGGACATCCCGCTCGACGAGCACCGCGACACGCCTATTGAAGAAGCCCGCAAGATGGGTGCCATCGCCCTCTTCGGAGAGAAGTACGGCGACAAGGTGCGCGTGGTGCGCTTCGGTCCGTCTTGTGAACTCTGTGGTGGCATCCACGCCCGTGCTACCGGTTGCATCGGCATGTTCAAGATTGTCAGCGAGGCAAGTGTTGCTGCCGGCATCCGACGCATCGAAGCCATCACTGGCAAGAACTGCGAGGAGGCTATCTACTTCATGGAAGACACCATCCGCAGCCTGAAGCAGATGTTCAACAACGCCAAGGACCTGAAGGCAGCGATAGGAAAATATATCGAGGAGCACGACTCCATGAAGAAAGATATCGAACAGTTCCAGGCGCAGGCTGTAGAGCGTGCCAAGGAGTCGCTCGTCAGCCACGCACAGGACATCAACGGCGTGAAGGTGGTCAAGGCGGTGCTGCCCATCGAGGCTGCGGCAGCCAAAGACCTTGTGTTCAAGATACGTGAAGCCATTTCCGAAAGCCTGGTCTGCGCCATCGGCTCTACTGCTGGCGACAAGCCGTTGCTCAACGTCATGCTCAGCGACGACATGGTGAAAGAGCACGGACTGCATGCCGGACAAATCGTGCGCGAGGCTGCCAAGCTCATTCAGGGCGGCGGAGGCGGTCAGCCCCACTACGCCAGTGCCGGCGGCAAGAACCTCGACGGACTGAGTGCGGCGGTAGATAAAGTCATCGAACTGGCACAGCTATAATACAAAAAGGATGCCTTTATTACGTTGAGTTAATAAAGGCATCCTTTTTGTATAGAGTACTTCTTAATAAGCCACTAAATCCCATTACACCTCTATGTGATGATGGTTTCCTTTATAAATCTGTATAAGACACCATGCTATGATAGCAACGGAAACCAATCCCCAAAAACCTAAAAAAGCCATAAATTCCATAATCTTCAATCTTTAATTGCCATAAAATATAAGAGCATTGCAGCGAGAATCATAACGACGACGATGGTACCTCCCATGAGGAATAAGACCCACTTGTCTACATCCAATTCCATAATACCTGCCAGGATTACTCCACCGAAAACAAGTTTCGCCATATCCTGACAGAATTTACTGGCATCCTTATATGCGTCTTTCCGCTCTTGGGCAGTAATATGAATCTTCTTTTTATGCTTAGCATTCATGCTGCAAATATAATTACTTTTCTATTCACGACAAACTTTTTCACGAAAAATTTGTGTATTCACCCGCTTACCACGAAGCGTACGGACGATTGGGAAGTCGGCAAAGTATTCATTATCGGAGTGGAACCACTGTGACCAGACTATCTCCGGCACCATTTTTATTTGTCTGCTCAACGCTTCCTGATATTTTGGGTTGACAACAGAGAGGAAGCTGCGGCCGTCGCGGGTCTTCATGGCAAGCACCAGCCGCTGTCGGGGCTTGCGCTGAACGGTTGTCTCCCACCCTTTCGTGTTCTGCATGACCGTTATCTCCCATCCATACTTGCGGTTGAGGTTGTCCATCATACCCCGGAAGACGATGCCGTGAGCCGAAGTGTCCTTCAGTCCCGTGTAGGCTATGGAGTAATGAATCATCTCGTGCAGGAGAACGTTCTGCACCTGCCGCTCAGACATATCATAATAGGTGGAGATGCGTATGGTGAAGTCGGTAAGTTTCCGTCCCCTCCACGTCATCTTGCGCTTACAGGAGAAAGAGCCGAGACGGGTCTTGGAGCGCGAAAGCATGAGTTTCGGCGTTGGCAGTCCGCCACCGAAGTAGTCGCAGTTGAACTTCCGGAACTCATTCGTAAGGTATTCTGTCGTTACTTTCATGGTGTCTTCCCCTTGTTTGTCCTCCGATTATTCCTTTCCACACGCTGTTGTTTCTATTTGCGACTTAGGCCAGTTGACGAGATAAATGTGCTCTGTGGCTCGTGTGAATGCCGTGTAGAGCCAGTGTATATAGTCGGGAGAGAGCATGTCGTCGGTCATGTACCCTTGGTCGATATAGACATGTGCCCACTGTCCGCCCTGCGCCTTGTGGCAGGTGACGGCATATCCGTACTTCACCTGCAAGGCGTTATAGTACGGGTCTGTCTTGAGTTTCTCCATGCGGTCGCGTTTACGGGTGATGTAGGCATAGTCCTCCATGACCCGCTCGAAGAGTTGCGCGTGCTGTTCGCGCGTGAGTGCCGGTGCCTCTGCAGTGAGCGTGTCGAGCAACACTTTCGCCGTCAGCTCATAGCCATCGTAGTCAGGAAACTGTACGGTAACCTCTGCAAAGCGGAAGCCGTAGAGTTCTTCCATGCGTCTGACGCGCTGCACCACCGCCATGTCGCCGTTGGCAATGAAAGAGAAAGTGGAAGGTTGGGGGTCGGGGGTGAGGCTGTAGTTGTTCTTCACCACCATCAGCAAATCACCTCGTGTCAGTTCCTCTTCCCTGCCAAGAATCATGTTGCGGATGCCTTGGTTATAGATATTTGCCCGCTTGTTACTGCGGGTGACCACCATTGTCTCGTCTATTCCTACCTTACTATAACTGGATGCAAGCGTCTCTATCAGCTCGTCTCCGCTGACCACCTGGACATCCGGAAAGTTCAATTGGATGCGGGGTAGCGAGAGAACGGAGGAACGTGAGGGCGAGGGAACAATCTGACGTATCTTGGTGGCATTCCACAGAATACCACTCTCCAGACTCTGCCGAAGCACTTCATTCAGGTCGCAGTCATAAACGGTCATGCCGTAACCTTCGAGATAGGCTGTAGACAAGGCCGGCGACTCCTCCTCGCCCACCGGCGGCAGCTGTGCCTTGTCGCCGATGAGCATCAGCCGACAGTTGCGCCCGCCATAGACGAACTGCACCAGATCGTCGAGCAACCTTCCGCTGCCAAAAGGCGTTTCGGCACTGCCTGCATTGGCTATCATCGATGCCTCATCTACCATGAAGAGGGTGTCCTGGTGGGCATTCATGTTCAACGAGAACTCGCCCATCATCGCCTTCTGACGGTATATCTTCCGATGGATGGTGAATGCCGGCACACCTGCTTTCTGTGAGAACACCTTCGCTGCTCGTCCCGTGGGTGCCAAGAGCACCACTTTCTGCCGCAATGCCTTCAGCGTACGCACCATTGCTCCTGCCAACGATGTCTTGCCTGTGCCTGCCGACCCTCGCAACACCATCATCGCCAGCGGGTTGCGGTCGGTCAGAAAACGTGCAAACGTCTCGGTCACCGTGCGCTGTCCTGCCGTCGGTTCGAAACGGAACGTGTGCAGTATCTGGTATGCTATTTCATCTTGCAACATATTCTACTTGCTCTTTCGTCATGCAAAGATACGAAAACGAAAAGGAAAAACGACTTTTTTTTGCCTTTTCACCTAAAAACATATACCTTTGCATCAACAATAACATCAAGAAATGAAAGAGAAGAAGTACCTGCTGACACTCTGTGTATTGGCACTGGCAGTGCTCTGCTTCCTCAGCGTTTATAGTCCGTTGCGCTTTGAAGAACAGCAGGCAAGGCGGGAACGAGAGGTGAAAGAGCGGTTGGTAAAGATACGGCAGGCTGAAGAACGCTATCGTAAACAGAACGGAATCTATACCGGCGACTTTAAAGAACTGGTGAGTGGCGGACTCTTAGCCGACTCGCTGACTTTCATCCCCTACTCCGACGGCGAACGGTTCGAACTGAGCGTCACTACCATCATGGAGAAGTCGGGAAGAGAGGTGCCGCTGATGGAATGTGGGGCACAATACCAGCAATACCTCAACGGACTGGACAGAAATGCCGTTGCCAACCTCATAGAAACAGCTAACAAGGCAGGAGACTATCCCGGCCTGCGCATCGGCAGGTTGGACCAAGCCAACGGCAATGCCGGAAGCTGGGAGTGACTATTCTTAATTGACAATTGACAATTGATAATTGATAATTCACAATTAAAATAATTATGGCTGACCAACAAGACACACGCAACAGGCTGACGATACGTGCAGGTAGCGACACGCTGACCTTTTCTGCAAGCGACCCACGGAAAAGCTGTCGGATGGTTTGCGAACCCTACGAAGTGAACATGGCAATAGCTATGGCTGCCAACCTGCGCGAAGCTTTCAACACATCGAAGATGCTGCAAGAAAACTATCAGAAAGCGATGGTGCTCGTCAATGCCCCCACCATGCTGGTGCCCTTAGACGAATATGAGGAAGACGATGTCGAAACCCTGTACCACAGCTGTTTCTCCGGACAGGAAGGATGCACCGTCCATACATCTGTCATCCCGTCGCTGAACGCCGTGGCTGCCTTTGCCGTCAACAAAGACCTGAAGACGGTAGTCACCGACCATTTCAACGACGTACGCTTCATGCCCATCGGTCAGCCCGTGTGGGAGCATCTGCACTCCAGGGGCAGCAGTCAGACCGTGAACGGTTATGGACACGAACTGTTTGCCTACTTCCACGACGACAGCATGGAGGTGTTCTGCTTCCAACAGAACCGCTTCAAATTCTATAATGTCTATGACGCACAACACGCACATGATGCCCTCTACTTCCTCCTCTATGCGTGGAAACAGTTAGGGTTTGACGCGGAGAATGACACCCTGCACTTGGTGGGCGAACTGCGACAACGCAGCTGGCTGATGGAGAAACTGCATCAGTATCTGAAACATGTCTATGCCGTGACGACGGCAGCTGAGTTCCAACTGAGCAACGAACCGATACCGGAAGGGGGAACCTACGACTTACTGGCATTATATAACAGATAAGGGAAGACCACCACTGACCCCTCCCGAAGGAAGAGGGAATCGAAAAGTTAGATTATGTATTTGGAGATATGCGGATAATTACAGGAAAATATAAAGGAAGACGCTTTGACATACCACGCTCGTTCAAGGCACGACCGACGACCGACTTTGCCAAGGAGAACATCTTCAACGTGCTGAACGGATACATCGACGTTGAAGGTGCTACCGCTCTCGACCTCTTTGCCGGCACTGGAAGCATCACCCTCGAACTGCTGTCAAGGGGATGCGAAAGGGTGGTCAGCATAGAAATGGACAGAGACCATTACCGGTTTATTAAGGAGTGTATAAAAAGCCTCACCCCCGACCCCTCTCCAAGGGGAGAGGGGAGTGATTACTCTTCCTCATTGAATTCTCAATCGCAGGAACTATCTACTCCCCTCTCCCCTTGGAGAGGGGTTGGGGGTGAGGCTGTTCCCATCCGTGGCGACGTATTCCGCTACCTGAAGTCATGCCACATGCTGTTCGACTTCATCTTTGCCGATCCGCCATACGCACTGAAGGAGCTGCCGACCCTGCCAGATCTTATCTTTGGGAGAGCAAGGGAAGAAGAGAAAAAGGGAACAGAGGAAGAAGAAACGAAGGGAAAGATTCTCGCTCCTGATGGAGTCTTTGTACTGGAACATGGCAAGGACCACGACTTTTCGCAACATCCGCACTTCGTGGAACACCGTCACTACGGTAGTGTCAACTTCAGCATCTTCCGATAGAATGAAGATTCATTAAAAAAAGGTCGTTATTGAACGACCTTTTTGTTTCCTTTGATGACGATACCTTTATAACTGCTATCTACCCGCTGTCCTGAAAGGTTGTAAACCGGAGTGTCAGTTGCCTGTTCCTTATCTGCGGTCAGCTGGTGGATACCCATAGAGATGGGGTTGTTGTAGAAACCTACTAACTTCGACTTGTAGCTTTGTAAGGCGCTCTTCAGTTCTGGGATAAGTTCGCAGTTGGAATCTTCCGTTGCATTGTCGAACGTCCACGCAAAGTCTCCCTTTTGGCAACGGCCTGCACCATATTGTCCCGTTACCGCAGCAGGAACATCCTCTGTAGCAAGTGGTGTGCATGCATAGAACTCACCGTCGGTCGTATCGAAGTTGCTATAAGATGTTTCTCCATGCAAAGTGGTAAAGCCTGCAGGAATCTTTTCTTCACGCGAAGAAACGACATAAGCATCAAAATCATTGGTATTACTACTACTCTGAGAAATAAACGAACCGGCACCTTCAACGTGGTTATTCCAGAATTTGCAAATACCACCATTCTCCTTAGACATGAATCCTTTCTTATGCTTCACGCCATTAATTCCGATTTCAATACCAATTCTATCAATCCCTTGATAAGAAGAGATGACTGGATATAAGCAATTACGGAACCAGTTGTTTTCAGCAAACGAACTCGACCCACAAGCCATACCTATGCCATAGAGTCCATTACCATCATAGTAATTGTTATAGACATGGAATGCATGACCATGACGGCAACGCGGCAGACGCTGGTCGGCATGGTCGAACCAGTTGCCACAGTAGGTCAGGTTGTCGCCATAGAATGTGCCCTTATTATCACCCGCATCAATCAAACAACACTTTCCACAGTCGAAGAAGTGGTTGGCAGAAACCGTGCAATAGCGTGAGTCCTTAATATCGATAGCACCGTCGCCTTTCACCTTGTCTGACTCTCCACCCGTCTGTCCATAGAACAAATCCATGTTATGAATCCAGATATTGGTGTTGTAGCGGGATATTTCCACACCATCGTCAAGACAGAGCAGGATTCCAAGGTTACGAACTTCAACACCTATAGCGTTGCTAATCTGCATTCCGAAGTTATACAAAGTAGCATCATTTCCTACTCCTTCCAACGTCAGCGGCATTTCAAAGCGTTGATCATTTTGTGCTTGAGTCTTGATATGCAATCCTTGACCTGAAGCCATCTTATCGCAGTCATCCTTCTTGACGGTTCCCACAACACGGATGCAAAGTGGTTTTTTCATTCCTCCGCCATCAAGACATTTGCGATAACCATCAATAATGTTGTTTAAACCCGTCCAAGTTACCGGTTCTCTTCCCTCATAACGAGTCCAATTGACGGTGATGTTCTTGGCATTTTGGGATGTAACATACAGCACGACGGCATCGTCTTTCAGCGTACCATCGTTCTTATAAGCGCCTACGCCCTCTGTCCAGCCGCTGGTAGGACGGTTCATGTGGGCGAAGCCCTGACGGTTGTGGGCACGGACATCAAGGTTCTGCGTCGTTGACGCCTCATCGGTCATCTCCACGCCTTTAGAATTGACGGGGACTACCTTCAGCTGATACATGCCCGCCTTCAGCCCAAGTGCATCGGCACGTCCGTACGTTCCGTAGTTGCGCACCAGCTCGTTGTCGAGTCTTGTCCAAGAATCCTGACCGGCAGGACTTACATATACGTTGTAAGCCTGTGCACCACTCATGTTGGTCCACTCCACCCACGCTGTCTCCAACCAGCCTTCTGCCGACTGGATGGTAACGGCAGCTGCCGACTGTAATGTGGAAACAAACAGCAATAACGCTGTCATGATGAGGCTATTCCTCATAATCTTACCCTTCTGAAAACACATAATTCGTTATTTAATAGATTAGTATAAATAGTTACGGTTGCAAAGATAGCATTTTTTGTAAGCGCGCACAAATAAAAAGCTGACTATTTTTATAACAGGGGCGACAATAAGCGCACCAACGACTCCCACAACCTCTGCATGAACGGCCGTTTCTCCAGGTTCTGTTCGTCGTCCAGAAGCAGGCTCTGCGCCTCATCGTCCAGATAGACTTGCTTCACCCGTAGCGCCAGTTCACGGTCGTAGATGAAGACATTTGCCTCGAAATTGTTGTCGAACGAGCGGAAATCGACGTTCGTAGAACCCACCGATGCCAAGAAGTCGTCGCAGACCAGCAGCTTGGAGTGGTTGAAACCGGGCTGGTAGAGATACACCTTCACGCCTGCCTCGACAATTTCGGTCACATAGGAGCGCGATGCCCACTCCACCAGTTTCGCATCGATGTGCATGGGAATGAGCAACCTCACGTCCACGCCTGCCAATGCTGCCGTGCGCATGGCAAAGAGTACGGGCTCGGTAGGCAGGAAATAAGGCGTTTCCAGATACACATAGCTGCGTGCCTCCAGCAAGATACGCACATACCCCTGCTCTATCTCCGGCCAGGGACTGGTAGGACTGCTGGTTACGACCTGCATCAAGGCCTCACCCCCACCCCCTCTCCAAGGGGAGAGGGGAGTAGATAGATTCTCTTCCTGAGAAATCATTTGGGAAGTCTGACCACTCCCCTCTCCCCTTGGAGAGGGGGTGAGGCTGTTGTTAGGATAGTACTCCCTACCCGTTATCAGGGTGCGGTCAACAAAATACCAATCGACCAGGAACGCCCGTTGGAGCCCTGCCACTACGCTGCCCGTAAGTTTCAGATGGGTGTCACGCCACTTGTTGTTCTTCTTTTTACGGATACGTGAAGCCCATCCCTTGACATATCGGTAGGCGATGTTCATGCCCCCGATGAAGCCAACGGTACCATCAATGACGCATATCTTGCGGTGGTTGCGGTAGTTCACCTTGCTGGTGAAGGCTGGGAAATGTACAGGCATGAACGAATGTACCTCCACACCCTCCTCACGCAGGCGCTCAAAGAAGCGACCCTTCACCTTCCAACAGCCCACATCGTCATAGATAAGTCGCACCTCGACACCCTCCCGTGCCTTGTCTATCAGCGCGTCTGCCACGAGATAGCCCAACGGGTCGTCCTCTATGATATAGGTGTTGAGGTGTATATGATGTCTGGCTTGCGCTATGGCTTGCAGCAAAGCTGGGAAGAATTCATAGCCGTCGGTATAGATTTCGGTTTGGTCGCTCTGAAACGGCAGGGCGAGATTCTGGTTCATGAACAACGTGATGAGAGAGAGGTATTGGTCGGGGAAGGTCAGCTCACGCTGCTCGTTATACTCCAGCATCGAGCGCTTCGTCAACTGGTCGAGGCTCTGCTGGGAGATGATGCGCTCCTTGCGGGTATTCTGTCCGAAGAAGAAATACAAGACGATGCCCAACACCGGCAGAAAGATGAGCACCATCATCCATGCCATCGTCTTGGCAGGCTGACGACGGTCGAGCAATACGGTAATCATTGACCCGATGACAATGATGCCATAAAGCATTAATCCTATCCAGTAGATATAGTTCATACTTTTACACTATAATATCGTTTCCCAGCCGCTTGGCAAGCAGGTTGCGGATATCTTGCATGCGTTTGATCTCGCCCATGGTCTGCATCATCTGTTCCACGTTGTTGCTCATTGACGACAACTGCACCCGCAGTTCTTTCAGATGTTGCTCCACCCAGTCCATACGGAAGTCAAGCACCATGTGCATGATGGTGTCGCGAAGGCCATTCTCCCGTTGCTTCACTTGCAGGCTTTTCGAGAGTTTGAAGTCTTCAACGCTCATCTTCACCGCCAGCGTACTGATGTCTAAGTCGGGATGTTGGGTGAAATACTCCTCTGCCTTGAACCCTTCGTCTCCGCTATGTGCCACTGCCTCGTCCAGAATACGCATATAGAGCGGATTGGAGAACTGCAAGTTATCGAGTCCGAGGTCGTAGCTGATATACTGTGCCACGTTCAGAGTCACCTTCTCACCCGTCACCTCATCCTCCACATCCTGCAAGATGACCTCCTCGCCATGACGGATGACGGCCTGGATGAGAAGGGTTTCGATGGGAGAAGCCTCACCCCCGCCCCCTCTCCAAGGGGAGAGAGGAGTAGATACTTCTTGTGATTGAGAATTCGATGAGGAAGACTGATCACTCCCCTCTCCCCTCGGAGAGGGGGCGGGGGTGAGGCTGTTAGGGCTGTTCAGGCTGTTATGTATCATCCTGTTCATTTGAGCAATAATCGTCTGCTCTGCCACCCCCGTGCGGTTGGCACACTCGCGCACGTAAGTGGCACGGAGAATCTGGTCTTTGATGACCGATATGCTCTGAACAATGGAATTGACAGCCTCGCTGCGCTTGATGGGGTCGGTGACACCCCGCAACAACTGGTTAATCTTGAAGACGATGAAGTCGGTCTGGTGATCTTCAATATACTTGCGGAAGTCTGTCGCCGTATGCTTTCGCGCAAAGGAGTCGGGGTCGTCACCATCAGGAAGGAGCAAGACCTTCACGTTCATCCCTTCGGAGAGCAGCATGTCCGTACCGCGCATGGCAGCATGGATGCCCGCCTCATCGCCGTCGTAGAGCAATACGATATTCGAAGTAAACCGATGGAGCGTACGTATCTGAAAGAAACTCAGCGCCGTTCCGGAGTTGGCAACAACGTTCTCGATGCCGCACTGGTGCATGGCAATCACATCAGTGTAGCCTTCTACCATATAGACACAATCCTCTTTGGCAATGGCTTTCTTCGCCTGGAAGATGCCGTAGAGTTCACGCTCCTTGTGATAGATATCGGAGTCGGGCGAGTTGACATACTTCTGCTGTACACCCTTGGTGCGTGCATCCAGCAGGCGTCCGCCAAATGCTGTCACCTTACCACTCACTCCTATCCACGGGAAGATGACACGTCCGGAGAAACGATCTAACAAGTCGCCGTTGTCACGTTCATAGCAAAGTCCTGTCTTTACCAAGAACTCCTTCTTGTAACCTGCCTTCAAAGCCGCTTTCGCAAAGGCATCGCGCTGACTCAGGCAGAATCCCAACTGGAACTTGCTGATGATGTCGTCACGGAAACCACGACTGCGGAAATACTGCATGCCGATAGCCAGTCCGTCTACATCGTGATGGAGAATATGTTCAAATTGTTTCGCAGCCCATTCGTTGACCAGGAACATCGACTCGCGCTCACTCTCAGCCTGCCGTTCCTCATCAGTCAACTCGCGCTCACGTATCTCGATGTGGTACTTGTTTGCCAACCAGCGAAGAGCCTCCGGATAGGTCATCTGCTCATGCTTCATCACAAAGTTCACGGCATTGCCAGCCTCTCCGCATGAGAAACACTTATAGACACCTTTCACCGGTGACACAGAAAACGACGGTGTCGTATCGTCATGAAACGGGCACAGTCCTTTATAGCTGGTACCACGCTTCTTGAGTGCCACAAACTCTGACACCACATCCACGATGTCCACCGCGTTCATAATCCTGTCTATCGTCTGTCTGTCAATCATTTTTTATGCTGCTTAGGTTTACAGAAGCATTGTCTTTCATCGACTTTTACGTCTTATAGCGTACAAAGTTACGGATTTTTTCGTTTTCCACCTATAAAAAGATTGCACAAATTACGCGGTTTGTGCACAATATGGCTGATTTTGTGCATTTTATTTGTACGGCAAACAAAAAAGGACTACCTTTGCACGCTGAAATTGAGCACACCATATACGGTAGTTATCACGACTTTAGCCGCATATATAATAAGGTGTGATTGCAAGCATATCAGATAACCAATTAATAATTTATGGCTTTAAAAATTGTTGTACTTGCCAAGCAAGTACCCGACACAAGAAATGTGGGTAAGGATGCCATGACAGCCGAAGGTACTGTCAACCGCGCCGCCCTACCCGCTATCTTCAACCCAGAAGATTTGAACGCCTTGGAGCAAGCACTTCGTTTGAAAGAACAGAATCCAGGCTCAACAGTTGGAATCCTCACGATGGGTCCTCCACGTGCAGGTGAGATTATCCGTCAGGGTCTCTATCGTGGTGCCGATACGGGTTGGCTGCTGACCGACCGTCTCTTTGCCGGTGCCGACACGTTGGCTACCAGTTATGCTCTGGCTACTGCTATTAAGAAGATTGGAGACGTAGACCTCGTCATCGGAGGTCGTCAGGCTATTGACGGTGACACCGCACAGGTAGGTCCGCAGGTCGCACAGAAATTAGGACTGAACCAGGTGACCTACGCCGAGGAAGTGTTGTCTGTAAAGGATGGCAAGGCTACCATCAAGCGCGTCATCGACGGTGGTGTTGAGACAGTAGAGGCTCCGCTGCCCGTTGTCATTACCGTGAACGGTAGTGCTGCACCATGTCGTCCGCAGAATGCCAAGCTGGTGATGAAGTACAAGCGTGCCACCTGTCCTATGGAACGTCCGGCAGAGGGTACTGCCTATGACAGTCTCTATGAGGAGCGTCCCTACCTGACACTGAACCAATGGAGTGTTGCCGATGTTGACGGCGATGCTGCCCAGTGTGGTCTGAGTGGTTCGCCCACGAAGGTGAAGACCGTAAAGAACATCGTTTTCCAGGCAAAGGAGTCGAAGACTTTGACGGCTTCTGATGCTGACGTAGAGGGAATGATCAAAGAATTGTTGGACGAGAAGATTATTGGCTGATATGAATTTCTGGAGCAGCGAAGGTCATCAAGCTTGCTTGAATGACTGAGTCGCGACAGAAATCTATAATTCGTAGAATTATGAACAACGTATTTGTATATGTAGAGATCGAAGGTACTCAGGTACAGGAAGTATCTCAGGAGCTGCTGACCAAGGGTCGCAAGCTCGCCAATGAACTTGGTGTTGAACTCCACGCTGTTGTTGCCGGAACAGGCATCAAGGGCAAGGTGGAAGACCAGATCCTGCCTTATGGCGTCGACAAGTTGTTCGTCTTCGATGGCGAAGGCCTGTTCCCCTACACCAGTGCACCACATACCGACATCCTGGTGAACCTCTTCAAGGAAGAGCAGCCGCAGATTTGCCTGATGGGTGCTACGGTCATCGGCCGCGACCTTGGTCCACGCGTATCGTCGTCACTGACGTCAGGACTCACCGCCGACTGTACGGAGCTGGAGATTGGTCCGTATGAGAACAAGAAAGAAGGCAAGGTATATGAGAACCTGCTCTATCAGATCCGTCCCGCCTTCGGAGGTAACATCGTGGCTACCATCGTCAACCCCGACCACCGTCCACAGATGGCCACCGTTCGTAGCGGTGTGATGCAGAAAGCGCTCTATGACGGTGAGGCAAAGAACGAGGTAGTTTATCCTGAAGTATCTAAATATGTAAGCCCGGAGGCATACGTCGTCAAGGTGCTCACTCACGAGGTGCAGGCTGCCAAGCACAACCTGAAGGGTGCTCCCATCGTGGTTGCCGGCGGCTATGGCGTAGGCTCGAAGGAAGGCTTCGACCAACTCTTCCAGCTGGCAAAGGTGCTCCACGGCGAGGTCGGCGGTTCGCGTGCTGCCGTTGATGCAGGATGGATTGACCACGACCGTCAGATTGGTCAGACGGGTGTCACCGTCCACCCGAAAGTATACATCGCCTGCGGTATCTCCGGACAGATTCAGCACATTGCCGGTATGCAGGACTCTGGCATCATCATCTCTGTGAACAGCGACCCAGATGCTCCCATCAACAAGATAGCAGACTACGTTATCGTTGGTACAGTGGAAGAGGTTGTTCCGAAGCTCATTAAGTATTACAAGCAGAATAGCAAGTAAATGTGGTCCTCACTGTTCTTGATTGCAGGCGGTCACGTCCATAAGCACCATCCGTGGGATTTAGTACTGGACTTAGCCTTGCTTTTCATCGGCATAGCCATGTTTGCATACTTTAAAATCAAGAATAGGATACTCAAATGGACTATTATCACGCTTGCTTCGTTTTGTGCTTTGTTTTTTATCATTATTATGATTTATATTTATTGAATTATGGCAAACTATTATAGCGATCATCCTGAGATCGGGTTCTACTTGAACCACCCCCTGATGGCTCGTATCGTCGAGCTGAAAGAGAAAGGTTTCGCTGATGCGAAAGAATATGACTATGCTCCCGTTGACCTGGGCGATGCCATCGAGAACTACAAGCAGATTCTCGACATCACCGGCGACGTGGCTGCCAACATCATTGCTCCGAACTCGGAGGACGTAGACCTTGAGGGTCCGCACTTGGAGAACGGCCGCATGATCTATGCCTCTAAGACTTACGAAAACCTCGACGCCACACGCAAGGCTGGACTCCACGGAGTCAGCATGCCTCGCCGTTACGGTGGTCTGAACCTGCCTAACGCTGTGTTCTCGATGCTCAGCGAGATGATTTCGGCTGCCGATGCCGGTTTCCAGAACATCTGGAGCCTGCAGAGCTGTATCGACACGCTCTATGAGTTCGGCTCTGAGGAGCAGCGTCAGAAGTACATTCCGCGCGTCTGTGAGGGAGAAGGCATGTCAATGGACCTTACCGAACCCGATGCCGGTTCCGACCTGCAGCGCGTGATGCTGAAGGCTACCTTCGACGAGAAGGAAAACTGCTGGCGCCTGAACGGTGTGAAGCGTTTCATCACCAACGGTGACTCCGACATCCACCTCGTACTTGCCCGCTCGGAAGAGGGCACGAAGGACGGCCGCGGACTGTCTATGTTCATCTACGACAAGCGCAACGGCGGTGTTGACGTGCGCCACATCGAGCACAAGCTCGGTATCCACGGTTCGCCTACCTGTGAGCTGACCTACAAGAACGCCAAGGCAGAACTGTGTGGAAGCACCCGCCTGGGTCTGATCAAGTACGTCATGGCACTGATGAACGGTGCGCGTCTCGGTATTGCCGCACAGTCGGTAGGCGTTGAGCAAGAAGCTTACAACGAAGCACTGGCTTACGCCAAGGAACGTCAGCAGTTTGGTGAGAAGATCATCAACTTCCCAGCTGTCTACGACATGCTCTCCCGCATGAAGGCAAAGCTCGATGCCGGTCGTTCGCTGCTCTATGAGACAGCATGCTACGTAGATATCTACAAGGCTCTCGAAGACATCGAGCGCGACCGCAAGCTCACGGCTGAGGAGAAGCAGGAGATGAAGAAGTACCAGCGCCTTGCTGATGCCTTCACACCGATGGCTAAGGGTATGAACTCCGAATATGCCAACCAGAACGCCTACGATGCCATCAGCGTCCACGGTGGTTCGGGCTTCATCATGGAGTACAAGAGCCAACGACTCTTCCGCGATGCACGTATCTTCTCTATCTATGAGGGTACTACCCAGCTGCAAGTGGTTGCCGCTATCCGTTACATCAGCAACGGCACCATGCTGAACAACATCAAGGAGATGCTCAGTTCCGTTTGTTGCGACTCGGTCGCAACAGACCTGACGGCACTGAAGGCACGCGTCGAGAAGCTCATCCCCGTCTACGAGGAAGCCCTCGCCCACGCCAAGGCTCTCGACAACCAGGATGCCTTCGACTTCCTGGCTCGCCGCCTGTACGACATGACTTGCGAACTGGTGATGTCGCTCCTGATCATCCGCGATGCAGCCAAGGCACCTGAGCTCTTCAAGAAGTCAGCAAACGTTTATGTACGCATGACGGAAGAAGACGTTCTCGGCAAGGCTGCCTACATCAAGAACTTCAAGGTAGAAGACCTCGACAGTTTCAAGGCTGCAAAGGCTGAGGAAGCTGAGTAACCGTTTCTTTTGCTCCCGACAGCAACCGCCTAACAGGAATCGAGCGCAAAAGTTGCCCTTACAGGGAGTAAAAAAGGTTCAAATCGAACATACGAAGCAAACTCTGCAAACGACTGACAAACAGTCATTTGCAGAGTTTTTACTTTCTCCGGATATACACTTTCGAGCGAAAGTCGAGCACCGGACCCTCCAAGTACATAGTAGTTGCAAGCCAAACTCTATATAGTTGCGTTCCAAGTAGTCAGGCTTGTGAGTCCTGCCTGCCCATGCCGTAAACCTTTGCCATAAGTGCGCCGCTGATGTTATGCCACACGCTGAAGATGGCTCCGGGAATGGTGGCAAGGGGGAAGGCAGCGAAGTGGAGTGTTGCCAGCGACGATGCCAGCCCTGAGTTCTGCATGCCTACTTCGATAGACACAGCCACTCGCTTGGGATAAGACATCCTCAGCAGGCGGCCGACACCATAGCCCAAGCCGAGTCCCAACAGGTTGTGCAGCATGACCACGAGGATAACAAGTAAGCCTCCCGTGAGCAACTTGGCTGCATTATGTCCAACGACAATGGCTACCGTCACGGCTATCATCACCGACGAGAAAGCTGGCAGGTAAGCGGTGGCTTGGCGGGTGAACTTAGGAAAGAATTTCTGGATGAGCAAGCCGCCGAGTATTGGTGCTATGACGACATAGAGGATGGAGAGCAACATACCCACAGTATTGACTTGCACATAGGTACCAGCCAGGAGCCACGTCAGCAATGGAGTGACGACAGGAGCCAACAGGGTGGACATGGCTGTCATGCCCACCGACAGTGCCAGGTCGCCTTTAGCCAGATAAGTGATGACGTTCGACGCCGTACCGCCAGGGCAGCACCCCACGAGAATGACCCCTAACGCCAGTTCCGGCGGCAAGGCAAAGACCTTGGTCAACCCCCAAGCCAGCAGCGGCATGATGGTAAACTGAGCCATGCAGCCTGCCAGCACGTCTTTCGGACGGCTGAAAACGATGCGGAAGTCCTTCGGGTTGAGCGTCATGCCCATCCCGAACATAATCAATCCTAACAATGGATTGATGATTTTCACGTCTATCGGCATGACCAGTTGCGGCTGCAACAGCGACACTATCGCCGACAAACAGACGAGCGCACCCATCCACCGCGCAATGAAATCACATACTTTTCTCATCTCTTCTTGCTTTAATATCGGGTACAAAATTACGGATTAGTTGCAAAACAAGCACCATCTTCAAGGTGAAAAAGTCTGCCTATACATATTTTTATTGACAAGAGACAAGTAAAATTCCACATTTTGCCGTATCTTTGTAGACAGATACAATAAAAACACGCACTATATGGAACAGGGACTTGCCTTTGAGATTTGTGGATGGATTGCCAGCATCAGCATGATACTGGGCTACCTGCCACAAGCTATTGAAACCATTCGCACACGCAACACCGACGGCATTGCCCTGCCCACCTTCCTCATGATGGGCATTGGAGCTTTCTGTTTTTTGCTCCAAGGACTGCTACACAAGCCCGACATCCTGTGGGCACTGTTCGTGACGAACTTCATCACCACCATCTGCAGTATCATCGTCTTTGTCATCAAGATATACAACGACTATATCAAGAAATAAGCTGTTGGCTAATACGAATCCAGGAAATGCCGACTAAAAGGCATCCTTGATGTGGCTGATTTCCGGTTCGCCATCGCGTGTTCCTACGACGGTAATGATGTCGAAACGGACTTCCAGGTTGATGCGTTTGAATTTGACGTAGTGGTTGGCAGCCGATTGCAGCGCGCGCACCTTCCTGTAGTCAACAGCCTGCTCCGGCGCAGCATATAGCCTATTACGCCTTGTCTTCACTTCGACGAAAACGACGACATCGCGGTCAACGGCAACGATGTCTATATCATGATGCCCGCTATGCCAGTCACGCTCCAGTATCACATAGCCGTGGTCTTGCAGGTAGCCGACGGCAACCTCTTCGCCCCAGATGCCCAACTCGTTATGTGCTGCCATCAGAATAATCCGCCTTCCTTTCTTAATACTTGCTCTACGACTTTCGGAAAGTATTCCATCTCCAGCTGATGCTCTTTCCCGGCTATATCGTCAACGGTGTCTTCAGGTGACAATGCCACACGGTACTGAGCGATAATCTCACCACCGTCACATACAGGAGAGACATAATGGACGGTCATGCCCGTCTCCTGTTCGCCTGCTGCCTTTACCGCTTCATGAACATGGTGTCCCCACATGCCTTTCCCACCATACTTAGGCAACAATGCCGGATGCAGGTTGATGATGCGTCGTGGGTAGGCTTCAATCAGGAAATCGGGTATCAGCGGCAGAAAACCTGCAAGAACAATGAAGTGGATGTCGTACCGTTGCATGAGCGGCATCATCACTTCTGGATTATTCAGGTCGGCTTTGACGACGACTTCGGAAGGAACCCCCAAGCGTTCGGCACGCACCAAGGCATAGGCATCAGCACGGTTACTGACAACAAGTGACGTGTTCACACCCTCCACATCCTTGAAATAGCGTATCAGGTTTTCACAATTGGTGCCGCCTCCCGACACAAAAATGGCTATATTCATCTGTTCTTTCATCATGACTTTCTGAGTGTTGGTTCTGTAAGACCGTGCAAAGGTATACAAATTAATTCATAGTTCAAAGCTCATCGTTCATAATTCATAGTTCAAAGTTCATCGTTCATAATTCATAGTTCATAGTTCTCACCCCTCGCGATATGCTTTGGGTGTCATTCCCTTCAGTCGTGAGAAAAACTTACTGAAAGAGGCGGAGTCGGCAAAATGAAGGCGGTCGGCAATTTGTGCTATGCTCTACGTAGTAGTCGAGGAACTCATCCCCGAAGATTCTGGCGGCAAGCACAGCAACCTGAGCACTATCGGCTTTGCCATTGGCTTTGTGCTGATGATGGTTCTCGACGTTGTCATGGGATAACCGATCATTAACAATAATAATACGACTATGGAAATCAAAGCAGTAAAATGGGACACACCAAAGGCAATAGCATCATCATCGTGGAAATGGACGGATTGTTCTACATGATACACGGTGACATCACCTATGTAGACGAGGCGTTGCCTTCGAAGACCTTCCTGATGATTGGAAATGCCCTCGTTGCAAGCAAAGCAAGGCCAAATTCAATAAGGCATAACATTGTTTTATAGTCACAAAAGAGCCTCCCTCAAACCTTCTGACACGTGTCAAAAACGTTTCTGACACGTGTCGGAAGGTTTTTTGACACGTGTCAGAAGGTTTTAAAGACGATAAATCGGAACATCATCTCAAACCTTTCATACATTGACGAACACCTTTTGGAACTTATTTTATCGTTCCCTTCAGTCGCTGCTACTTGTTTCCTTTTTTGTTTCCATCAGCTATTAGAAAGCTAATCCAATACTTTGCGGAAGGCACTTCCGTAAGTCAAAGTAAAGAAAAGCAAGCTTTCATTTTGTATTTCCCTCACTTAATCGTACCTTTGCAAGCAATTATAACGTTTTGAGAAACAAAGTGTAAGGGTATGAAGGTTGCAATGCTTCAATTTGATATCGCTTGGAAGAAACCGGAGGAGAACATCATCCGGGCTGAACGGCTGATGGCTGAGCAACCGGGTGCCGACATCTACGTGCTGCCGGAGATGTTCACGACGGGCTTTGCCATACAACCTGAGGACATAGCGGATAGCGATGGCAAGGAGACGGTGAGATGGATGCAGGCGAAAGCGAAAGAACTGAATGCCGCCGTCACGGGCAGCATAGGAATCAAGAGCGGCAACCAATACTTCAACCGCATGTTCTTCGTAACACCTGACGAAGAGGTTGTCACCTACGACAAGCGCCACCTGTTTGCATACGGAGGCGAAGACAAACACTATACTCGCGGCGAAAAGCGAGTGACAGTAACATTCCGAGGCGTCCGATTCCTGCTGGAAGTATGCTTCGACCTGCGCTTCCCGGTTTGGAGCCGATACAGAGACGACTACGATGCCATCCTGTATGTAGCCAACTGGCCTACTTGTCGCATTGACTCCTGGGACATCCTGATTCGTGCACGTGCCATTGAGAACCAGTGTTTCGTCGTGGCGGTAAACCGCATCGGCATAGATAAGACCAACGACTACTGCGGTCATTCTGCCATCATCAACCCTTACGGGCAGACGGTTGCTGCCTGCACCGACAACCAGGAATGTTGCACGGCGGCGGAACTCAACCTGCCGGAAATGGAATCCTACCGCCATAAGTTCCCCATTGTCACGGACTTGGGCGAGATGCACCTATGGAAATGACTATTAACAAATAAACATATACATACAAAATGACTGAGAAGAAATTATTGTTGGGCGACGAGGCGATAGCACTGGGTGCTATCCATGCCGGACTTTCAGGCGTTTATGCCTATCCAGGTACCCCGTCGACTGAGATTACCGAGTTTATCCAAGGCAACGACATTGCCCGTGAGCGCGGCATTCACAGCCGCTGGTCAACCAATGAAAAGACAGCTATGGAAGCTGCATTGGGTATGTCTTTCATGGGTAAGCGCGCACTGGTGTGTATGAAACATGTAGGCATGAACGTCTGCGCCGACCCGTTTGTCAACTCTGGCATGACAGGTGTCAACGGAGGTGTCATCGTTCTTGTTGCCGACGACCCGTCGATGCACTCCTCACAGGACGAGCAGGACAGCCGCTTCTATGGCAAGTTTGCCCTGGTGCCCGCCTTTGAGCCCAGCTCACAACAGGAGGCCTACGACATGATGGCGGCTGCATTCGACTACTCTGAGCAGCAGCACCTGCCGGTGCTCATGCGTGTCACCACCCGTATGGCACACTCGCGTGCCGTCGTCAACGTGAAGACAGAAGCCCGAAAGGAGAACGAGATGAACTACAACGCCGTAGCAGCCAACTGGGTGTTGCTGCCCGCTAACGCCCGCAAGCGCAATGTTGTCGTGACTGCTCAGCAGGCAACACTTGAGGAAGACGCTACCCGTTCTGCATATAACAGCTATGAGGAAGGAAAAGACCATTCACTCGGCATCATCGCCAGTGGCATAGCATACAACTACGTCAACGAATGCTTCCCGGAGGGCAGCCCTTATCCTATACTGAAGATTTCTCAGTATCCGCTGCCCAAGAAACTGGTGCGCCGCATCACGGACGAGTGCGAGAAAGTGCTCATCGTTGAAGAAGGACAGCCGTTCATCGAGGATATCGTTCGCGGTGTTTCAGAACTTCCTTCCGACATACAGGGACGTCTCACGGGTGAGCTGCCCCGTACAGGTGAGCTGACACCCGACACGGTGAAGAAGGCATTAGGCTTGGAGACATCACAGAACTACAGTTCGTGCGAAGATGTCGTACCACGCCCGCCAGCCCTCTGTCAGGGTTGCGGACACAGAGATGTCTATACCGCCCTGAACGAGGTGTTGCGCGAATACGACAACGCACGCGTCTTTGGAGATATCGGATGCTACACCTTGGGCTTCCTCCCACCGTTCCATGCCATCCACTCATGTGTTGACATGGGTGCCAGCATCACCATGGCGAAAGGTGCCGCCGATGCTGGTCAGTGGCCTGCCGTTGCCATCATCGGCGACTCCACCTTCACCCACAGCGGCATGACCGGCTTGCTCGATGCCGTCAACGAGAATGCCAACATCACGGTCATCATCAGCGATAACCTGACAACAGGCATGACCGGAGGTCAGGATTCTGCCGGAACCAACAAGTTCGAAGCTATATGCCGAGGCTTAGGCGTGCCAGAAGAACACCTGCACGTGGTTGTCCCCCTGCCGAAGAACATGGAGGAGATTACCCGCATCATCCGCGAAGAAATCAACTACAAAGGCACGAGTGTTATCATACCAAGAAGAGAGTGCATCCAGACACTCAGAAGACATCTGAAACAACAAAAAGCACAGGAGAAGAAGTAATGAAGACAGATATTATATTATGTGGCGTCGGAGGACAAGGCATCCTCTCCATCGCAACCATCATCGGCGAAGCTGCCATGAATGAAAACCTCTATATCAAGCAGGCTGAGGTGCACGGCATGTCACAACGAGGAGGAGACGTACAGAGCAACCTGCGCATATCGTCCGATCCTATCAACAGTGACCTCATCGCCCTCGGCAGTGCCGACGTCATCATCTCCATGGAACCGATGGAGGCACTACGCTATCTCCCCTACCTCAAGAAGGACGGTTGGATTATCACCAGCAGCACACCATTCGTAAACATCCCGAACTATCCCGACCTGGAGGTCATCATGGCAGACTTGAAGAAGGTCAAGAACACCATCATCATCGACATAGAGAAGCTGGCAAAGGACAACGGCGTGCCTCGCTCTGCCAACGTCATCCTCTTGGGAGCAGCTCAGAAAGCACTCGGAATCGAATACAACAAGTTGGAAGATGCTATCCGCCGTGTCTTCGGCCGCAAGGGTGAGGCTGTGGTAGAAGGCAACGTCAAGGCTCTGGCACTGGGAAAGGAATAGTATACAGTAAAAATGACCGATACAACAAACATGGAAAAAGTATCTACTCCCCTTCCTCACAGGGAAGGGCAAGGAGGAGAGTCTCCTATTAAACGTGAAATCATCGACTCCCTCATCGCCAAGTTCGGCATCCAGGACTTTGCCAAGGCTACCATACGCGAAGTAAAGCAAGTAGCTGCGTTTGCAGAGAAAGAGTCGGGTGTGGAATTTATCAAGATGGAGATGGGAATACCCGGACTTCCTGCCGCCAAGGTAGGTGTCGAGGCACAGGTGAAAGCCTTGCAGGACGGTATTGCCAACCTGTACCCTGACATTCAGGGACTGCCCGAACTGAAGCAACAGGCATCGCGCTTCGTCAAGGCGTTCATCAACGTAGATATTGCACCGGAAGGATGTGTGCCTGTATGCGGAAGCATGCAGGGAACGTTCGCCTCGTTCCTGACCTGTTCGCAGGCAGACAAGAAGAAGGACACGGTACTCTTCATTGACCCAGGGTTCCCGGTACAGAAGATGCAGCTGCAGGTACAAGGGGTGAAGTACCAGACCTTTGATGTCTATGACTACCGGGGCGACAAGTTACGTCCGAAGTTGGAGAACTACCTGAAGGAAGGCAACATCTGTGCCATCGTATACAGCAATCCCAACAACCCGGCATGGATATGTATGACCGACGACGAACTGCGCACCATCGGAGAACTTGCCAACAAGTATGATGTCATCATCATGGAAGACCTCGCCTACTTCGCCATGGACTTCCGTCAGGATTTGAGCAAGCCGTTCGAGGCTCCCTACCAGCCAAGTGTAGCACACTATACTGACAACTACATCCTGCTCATCAGTGGTTCGAAGGCATTCAGCTATGCCGGAGAGCGCATCGGTGTGACCTGTATCAGCAACAAACTGTTCCACAGACACTACGATGACCTGTCAGCACGCTACGAAGGACTGCCCTTCGGACTGGTATTCTCTACACGCATGCTCTATGCCCTTTCCAGCGGCACGAGCCATAGTGCACAGTACGCCATGGCTGCCATGCTGAAGGCTGCCTGCGACGGTGAGTACAACTTCCGCAACGAGATTATCGTCTACGGACAGCGTGCCCATAAGCTGAAGGAGATTTTCCTGCGCCACAACTTCTATATCGTCTACGACAAAGACCAAGACCGCCCCATCGCAGACGGATTCTACTTCACCATAGGTTATCCAGGCATGACCAGCGGTGAATTGGCAAAGGAACTGATGTACTACGGTGTGTCAGCCATCTGTCTCATCACGACAGGCAGCCATCAGGAAGGTCTCCGCGTCTGCACTTCGTTCATCCAGGATCACCAGTATGCCCTGCTAGAGGAGCGTATGCAGATCTTCGAGAGAAACCATTAAAAGCCTTACCCAACCCCTCTCACATTGTAGAGGGGTTGGGGTGAGGCTTCTCCATCCTGATGCGGGCATCGACGGCAATGACATCGTTTTCGTCAGCCAACAGCGGATTGATGTCTATCTCCTTGATTTCAGTTGCAAAGCGCAACAACGTTGACAGACGGACGATAATCTCAGCATATTTCCGCTCATTGATACCCTTCAAGCCACGTGTACCTTTTAGTATCTTATAGCCACGAAGGGAATGAATCATATTGTATGCCTCTTCATACGAGAGCGGAGCAAGACCCGAAGACACATCCTTGAGCACCTCTACGAAGATGCCACCAAGTCCGCAGAGTACCACATGTCCGAACCGCTCCTCATACTTGGCACCGATAAACAACTCCGTACCCTTGATCATTTTCTGCACCATCACAGCCGTAGCATCGGGTATCTGCATCAACCGGTCATATTCAGCTGACAGCACCTCACGGCTGCGGATGTTCAATGCCACGCCTCCTACATCACTCTTATGAACCGGCCCAACCACCTTTGCCACAACAGGATAGCCGCAACGATCGGCAAACGCCAACACGTCATCCTTGTCACTGCTGACAAACTCAGGAACGGTAGGGATGCCCGCACATGCTAACAACTCGTGCACAACGGCAGGAGGAAGCCATGCAGAACCACCCCCCTGCTCCTCTTTGTGAGGATGGGGGTGGATCTGCATATTGTCTATAATCCGTCGTATGCGTGGCACGTCAACACCGTTGATGTCTACTTGCTGGTCGGCAGGTGGCGGAGTCTTCATCACCTGCGTCAGTGCCGTTGCCACCGTCACTTCGTCGGCAAAGTTCACATGACCTTTCTTCAGGAACTCCTGCACCTCAGGACCGGCGGTGTTCACGCTGGGCAGGATGGGGAATATCGGCTTCTTACACTCCAGTATCTTCTGGTGCAACACCGCGTAAGCATCATACAGACGCACCAAACCGGGCGACCCGAAGATGACCATGATGGCATCGATGTTGTCGAAGTGCTGCTCACAATAGTCGATGGCGATACCCAAATGTTCGGGCGTACCCGTTGCCAACACATCAATGGGGTTACTGACGGCAGCACCAGGCAGCAACTTCGACTTCAGTTCCTCTGCTCTCTCACCGCTCAGAAGGGGTACCTCCATGCCTCCTTTCGACAAGGCATCGGTCAGCATCACACCAGGACCACCGGCATGGGTGACGATGGCGAAGTTCTTACCCGTGAACTTAGGTAAGGTAAAGATGCAACCCACAGTCGTCAGTTCCTCACGCGAGAAGCAACGAACGATGCCTGCCTTACGGAAGAGCGCTTCCACGGCAGAGTCACTGGATGCCAGAGCTCCCGTATGGCTCGACGCAGCCCGGCTTCCACTCTGTGATGTTCCGGCTTTAATGGCAGCAATACGACAACCCTTCCGTATCAGCGACGTAGCATGATACAACAGTTTGTCAGGGTCTGCGATATTTTCGATATACAACAACTTCACCAACGAGTCTTTCTCCTCATCAAAATGCTCGTCCATATACTCCAAGACCGTCTCTATACCAATCTGCTTACCGTTGCCTATAGACCAGACCGAGTTGAACGACAATCCTTTTGAGACGGCACTCTCTAAAATAAAGACTGCTGTTGCACCCGAACCTGAGATGAAGTCAACGCCCTTAGGGTGAAGGTTGGGTATAGGCTTGGTGAACACGGAGTGATGCCAGTGGGTCAGCAGACCGATACAGTTCGGACCTAACAGCGAACAACCATACTCATCGCAGGTCTGGATAATCTGCTGTTCGAGCAAAGCTCCCTCATGAGTCTCCTCACCGAAACCTGCCGAGAGGATGATGAATGCTCTCACCTGCTTCTCCTTAGCTAAGAACTCCACATATTCAGGACAGTATTTCGCAGCTACAACGATGATAGCAAGATCGGTCGGCGGCAACTCCTTGGCATGATGGAACACCTTGATGCCCTGTATCTCGTCTTCCTTCGGATTCACCACCCTCAGCGTACCCTTGTAACCGCCGCTCAACAGGTTGCGGATGACGGCACCGCCAGGCTTGTGCGTATTGTTCGAACCACCGATGACAACGATACTCTCAGGCTCTAAAAGTTGTTTGTTAATCATGATATCTACCGTTTAAATTCTGTATAGAGATACAAAAATACCACTATTTATGCTGAAAACAAAACTTTTTCTCCGAACTTTTGACCCAAACACGATTTTTATTGTAATTTTGTACGGTGTAAACAAGAACAAAAACCATCACAAATATAATCAAAAAACAAAGAAACAATGATTTGGAATCCGAACAAAGAGTGCATGAGTCGTGATGAGATGAGTGCCCTTCAAGGCAAACGCCTGCACAAGATTGTGGAATATGTCTATCACAACGTACCGTTCTACCGCAACAAGATGCAGGAAATGGACATTCGTCCAGACGACATTCAAACCATAGAAGACATCAAGAAACTGCCCTTCACCACGAAGAAAGACCTTCGTGACAACTATCCGTTCGGGCTTCAGGCGGCACCACGAAGTGAGATTATCCGCATCCACGCCTCCAGCGGCACTACCGGCAACCCCACTATCGTGGGATATACACGCAAGGACATCGGTGTCTGGAGCGAGTGTATGGCACGTTGCCTCACCGCTTACGGCATCACACGCGATGACACGTTCTCTGTAAGTTATGGCTATGGTCTCTTTACTGGCGGACTGGGTGCCCACTATGGTGTGGAACATATCGGTGCGTCGGTGGTTCCGGCATCTACAGGCAACACCGAGAAGCACCTGAAACTGATCCGCGACCTCGGCGTGACGGGTATTGCCTGCACACCATCATACGCCCTTTACCTGGCTGAGACGATGGACAAGATGGGAATTACTAAAGACCAAATCAAACTGCGCGTGGGAGCCTTCGGTGCTGAGCCGTGGACTGAGAGCATGCGCCAGGAGATACAAGAGCGACTCGGACTAAAAGGATATAACCTCTACGGACTGAGCGAAGTCATGGGACCGAGCGTCAGCTACGAATGTCAGGAACAACACGGTTCACATATCTGCGAAGACCACTTCTATCCAGAGATTATCAACCCCGTCACGCTGGAGCCGCTACCCTACGGACAGACGGGAGAACTGGTGTTCACCACCCTCACCAAGGAGGGCATGCCCGTCCTGCGCTACCGCACCCGCGACCTTTGTTCGCTGATGAGCGGTCAGTGCAACTGTGGCAGGACAGCGGTGCGCATGAGCCGCATCGAAGGACGTAGCGACGACATGCTGATTATCCGTGGTATCAACGTCTTCCCGTCACAGGTCGAGAGCGTGGTACTGAGCATGAAGGAGTTTGCTCCGCGCTACCTGCTCGTTGTCGACCGTGTCAACAACCTCGACACGCTGCAGATTCAGGTGGAAATCCGACAGGAATACTTCACCGGAACATTCGACACACCTGCTGCTATCAACGAACTGGAGAAGCGGCTTGCCGCCAAACTCAAGAGCGTCCTCAGCATCAGTGCGAAGGTACAGCTCAAGGCGCCGAACACGATTGAGCGCAGCCAAGGCAAGAGCGCACACGTGATAGACAAACGCAAATTATAATTTTTAAAGACCTTAAAGTCCTTAAAGACCCTAATATAACCTAAATAAGAAATGAATTATAGCAATTATTTCAATCCAGAACTGGAAACGATGTCACGCAGTGAACTGGAGGCACTCCAGTTGGAACGGCTTCAAAAGACCGTGAAACACTGCATGAACGCAGAGTTCTATCAGAAGAAATTCAAGGAGTTAGGCATCACTCCCGATGACATCAAGACCTTGGACGACGTGCGCAAGCTGCCGTTCACCACCAAGGAAGATCTGCGTGAGAACTATCCGTTCGGCATCTGCTGTGTGCCCATGAAGGACTGCGTGCGCCTGCACTCGTCCAGCGGCACCACTGGCAACCCTACTGTCGTCCTCCATTCGCAGAAAGACCTGGAGGAATGGGCTAATGCCGTTGCCCGCTGTCTGTGGATGGTTGGCAGCCGTCCGGAAGATGTCTTCCAGAACTCTGCCGGGTATGGTATGTTTACCGCCGGATTGGGCTTCCAGTATGGTGCTGAGAAGGTGGGAATGCTTACCGTGCCCGCCGCTGCCGGCAACACGACAAGGCAAATCAAGTTCATCAAGGACTTCGGGACAAGTGTCCTTCATGCCATCCCCAGCTATGCCTCACGCATCTATGAGGTTATGAAGGACGAGGGTGTGGACCCTCGCAAAGACACAAAACTGCGTGTACTGTGCATCGGTGCCGAACCACATAGCGAGGAGCAACGCAAGCGTATTGAAGAAAACCTTGGCGTGAAAGCCTACAACTCCTATGGCATCTCAGAGATGATGGGACCGGGTGTAGCCTTTGAATGCCAGGAACAGAACGGTCTGCACATCTGGGAAGACTACTTCATCGTAGAGATTATAGACCCCGTGACGCTCGAACCCGTTCCTGATGGCGAATTAGGAGAACTCGTACTGACCACCATCAACCGTGATGCCATGCCGCTGTTGCGCTACCGCACCCGCGACCTGACACGCATTCTCCCTGGTGACTGCCCGTGTGGACGCCACCACAAGCGCCTGGCTCGCTTGCAGGGACGTAGCGACGACATGATTATTCTGAAGGGTGTCAACATCTTCCCGATACAGATTGAGAAGATTCTGCTGAAGTTCAAGGAGCTCAGCACCGACTACCTCATCACCTTAGAAACCAAGAATAGCAACGACACGATGACCGTCGAGGTGGAACTCAGCCACCTCTTCACCGACGATTACAACCATTTACAGTCGTTGGAGCGTGAGATCACCCGACAACTGAAGGACGAAATCCTCATCACCCCGAAGGTAAAGTTCCTGCCGAAAGGCAGCCTTAACGCCTCCGACGAAAAGAAAGCCGTCCGTGTCAAAGACCTGCGCAAGCTGTTCTAAAGAAAAACCATAAACGGTAAACCATAAACTGTTCATTGTGAATTGTGAATTGTGAATTGAAAACTGTAAACCATAAACCGAAAACGAATATGACGATCAACCAACTATCCATCTTTATTGAGAACAAGTCAGGCACCCTGATAAAAGTTCTCGACTTGCTGAAGAAGTCTAACATTCAGATTATCGCTTCGACCATCGCCGACACCGCTGAGTATGGCATCTACCGACTCATCTGTAGCGAACCGGCACGTGCCTACCAAGAGCTGAAGACTGCCGGTGTTGCCGTAGCCCTCTCTGATGTATTCGCATTGGAACTCGACAACCAACCTGGTCGTGCTGCCGATGCCATCCGCATCTTCAGCGATGCCAACATCAGCATCACCTACATGTACACGTTCATGCTCAACGGCAAGGGCATCCTCATCTTCCGCACCGACAACACGGAAGAGGCGCGTAAAGCCATCACTCTCAACAACCTGAAGTTCATTGCTGAGAAAGACCTTACGGCATTGACGTAAGCCCCTTCCCCTCTTTCCGATATCCGCTCGAAGTAAATATAGCAATTAAGTTGCCGTTCTCATCGGTCACCCTGACCTCTGCGAACGGCAACTTTTTATGGTCTACAATCTCTGTTGCTTCTGCATAGACATAACCCTTAGCAACGGAACGCACGAAAGTAATACTCGAACTGGTTGACACCGTCATCACACCGTGGCTGTTGACGGCAGCAGCAAAGGCAAGGTCTGCCAATGTAAAGATGGCACCGCCCTGACAGAAGCCGCCACCATTCAGGTGGTCGGGGGTTATCAGCATCCGTGCCTTGCCATATCCTTCTCTTACCTCCATCAACTCAATACCTGCAAGGGCTGCAAAATGGTCGCCCTTGAAAAATTCCTTTAGTTTATCCATTCTGATGTTTACAATATACAAATTGACGATTTACTGAACTTTTTTATTCGCTGCGTTCCTTCATCAAACGCTAAAACGAGCCTTATTTATTTTTTTATCTTTTTATTCTTTTACCTTTTCCAACAACTTCTCTACCAACCTTGGAATACCATAGTTGTCAATGTCCTCCTCCCTAATCCAAATATATCCCTCCGGCAGTTCAGGCTTCACCTCCGTCTCCATCAGGTAGAAGTCAGCTAAGATAACCCTGTGCGTCAACACATGCTTAACGTTGCGTTGCAACAATTGACAATTGATAATGGACAATTGACAATTATCATCCCTCCATGCGCCAGCAGATTCATCATTCTTCATTCTACATTCTTCATTCAAAAGAAGCGGTTCCCACAGTCCTTGCCAGATGTCACCGGCACCACGTCGGTGAATGGCTGTCTCTCCGTTGCATCGAATATATACGTATGTGATATGGCGCGTCTTCACCTGCAGTTTCTTCTCTTTCACGGGCAGTTGTTCCACCCTACCCGTTCGAAACGCGTCACAACTCTCCACCAAAGGACAGCTCTCACACTTCGGAGTCTTCGGCGTACATTGCATTGCTCCGAAGTCCATAATCGCTTGGTTATACTGAGCACCTATCGCTCCTTCGTCCCCTCGCTCTCCTTTCCCCTCGTTCTCTTTTTCCCTTTCTCCTTTCCCCCCGTTCCCTTTTTCTCTTCCCTCTCCTTTCTCCCATGGGAACACCTCCTGCGCCAACGCAGCAAACACCTTCTTGCCTTCCGTAGTATTGATGGGGGTATCTATGCCGAAGTACCGACTAAGCACACGATATACATTCCCGTCGACAACAGCTGCAGGGATGCCAAAGGCGAAGCTGGCGATGGCTGCCGCCGTATAGTCTCCTACCCCTTTCAGTTTTCTTATCTCCTCCAGCGTCTGTGGGAAACCGCCAAGCGCTACAATCTGTCGTGCTGCCGCATGCAGGTTCCGCGCCCTACTGTAATAACCCAGCCCTTGCCATTCGCGCAACACCTCATCCTCCGTTGCTGCTGCCAACGCTTCCACCGTAGGCCAACGCTTCATGAACCGTTCCCAGTATGCCCATCCCTGTTGTATGCGCGTCTGCTGCAAGATAATCTCACTGAGCCATATTGCATACGGGTCCGTCGTCTCGCGCCACGGCAGATTCCTGCCATGCTCCTTGTACCAATGTAGCAATGAAGTTGTGAAAAAACTATTCACCATCGTCTTTGTGGTTGTCGGAATTATGCCTGCAAAGATATTGCAATTCCATGATACCACCAAATTTTAACACCGCCACTTTTCCACCATCCCATTCGAGATCATTCTTCCGTGCTTTCCGTTCTTTCCGATGTTCAGAAGAGTGAGATTCGAGAAATTCTTTTAGTCGCTTCGCTTTGTAAAAGCGTTGCAAGCAACGATTACGTGTTCGTCTTCTTCCGTGTGTTCGCTTTCTTGCTTCTGACAAGCACTTCGCGATGACCGTTGTTATAAAAGCAATGCCGCTCACCCACGTTGCTTAGTCGCTTCGCTTTTCAAAAGCACTTTGCGACTACCGTAGATAAGCGGCATTGCCTTATAGAGATTTGCTATCAGCGCCTACTTCCAGAGGTTGGGTGACTGAGGAGCAGGATCATTGTCGGTAAAGTCATCTTCGGCTTCCCAAAAGCCGAAGTTACGGCGAGACAACTCATCGCCGCCTTCCATGTCAACTCCACCTCCGCCTTCTCCCTTTCCAGTGTGACCGGAAATAATTTCCATCAGGTTCTGGTGAACAAGTTGGTATTGCTCTGACTCTGGTATAATATATTTCTTACGTTTCATCATTTTTTCCTCCTTCCTTATTTAATGACTACTTTCTTACCATTGATAATATAGACACCCTTCAGCAGGTTGCGCTTGGTCAGAGCCTCTTCATAGTTAGCTGCAACCTTACGACCTTGCAGGTCATAGACTGCACCATCGGAATAACGGCTATGCTGTCCGCTCGTTGGGATATCTGCAACGCCTGTCACTACAGGAGCGTCATTGTTGAAGGTGAACATCAACTTCCTTGAGCCATTGCTGTGAACCTGTGACTCATAATAAGCTTTGTTGTTCGTCAGCATTGAACCGGTCGTACGTGGGAAGAAACCGACACGACCTGTGTAGACCTTCTTATTGTTCTCTGTAAGAGACTCCTTACCGAACGCATACAACTGCGGATTGGTATCGGTCTTCTTCAGATACGTTCCAGTCAATGTATTGGCTGTCAGGTTAGCTGAAGGTTCAGCCGTCGGAATGTCGAAGTATATCTCAGTCATACCGCTCAACGAACGAATAACAACTGGAGTACCGGCAGGAATATACTGCTTGTTTCCTGCATACGTACCGCTGTTGTAGAGGTCGACAGAATAAAGCATCAGTGCATACTCGCCCTCATTATAATAGGTGTCGCTTGTCGTACTTGCCTTCGTATGCAGGTTCTCGTTGCGTCCAATGAATGGTACGGCATCACAATTCTCTGCACTTATTTCAGTACCAGAAGCATCCTTACCACCGACGATAATCATATCGTAAGGTGTATAGATGGACGTGTAGGTGTAGGGAAGTGCCTGTAATGATTCATTCTTGGTAGGAGTTCCGTTATGACCCTTGTTCAGCTTCAATTTGAATGCCATCTCGTTGGCGTTCTCTTCGCCCACTTTCTGCAAGTATAAGCGGGTCTTGTAGACACCGGCTTGCTCGTCGAAATTCTGGTTGACGCTGGTCTCCGTAGCGGTGGTGCTGCTGCAACTCAGGTAGTCAGCAGGTCGTTCACCTGAGTTAGCGGCAACCTTCAGCTGCGTGATGGCGGCACCGAGGTCTTCATAACGTACCTTGAAGGCATCGCCGTCGCTCAGCGTGTTGGCACTGAGGTTCAATCCCTGGGTGCGGACGAAGTAGCGTGGGTGACCTGTGTCCGTACCATCCTCCGTCGTACCCTCGAACCAGAAGATGCTGGCAGGGTCGTACTCGGCAAGAGCACTTGTCTCTATCTTCAGGTTGCTGTTGAAGCCGGGGCTGCCCGTGCGCTCACGGTCGTCAAGATAGCCACGCACATACTTATGCGTGCTGCCACCTTCCTGAGCGTAAGGCACGATGCGGTAGTAGCCCTGTTCCATCTGTACGATGTTGTCTGGGTTGTCGATGAGATTACGTACAGCTGTCTTCTCTTCCGGGGTGAGGTCTGCTTCATTATCAAGGACATTCGCACGGAGTTCATCCAATCCATCGGCATCATACTTCAATGCTCCAACGAAGCCGGCATACTTCACGTATTCATAGAGCGTATGGTCACTCTGAATCTCCAGTCGGAAGTTGGCAGGCGCGCAAGTCTTCAAGTATGAATAAGAGCGCTTGGTATCGGGGATGATAGCAGCACTACCATTGTAGTTGTTGCCTACGTAAGTGTAATTGCCATTACCGTATTCGAAACCTAAGAAGTCCCCATCGTAAATAGGATGCATCCAGAAGTTATAGTCATATTGACCTGGCATCATCTCGAAGAGACTATTGTCGTTTCCGCTGACTTGCTGTAACTTGTTACCTTCATTGTTAACATCACGTGAATCTGTTACGCTGATGTACTCATCGAAACGCTTGTCAGGATCGTAGCGGTTGAGCAGCTTAAAGCCATACGGGTCGCCGATAACCGCCCACTCGTAGTTGTTCAGGTAGAGCTTGCTGTCAACCAAAGACTCGCTGACACGCAAGCTGGGATCGCTGGTGCGGAACACCATCTTACCCAACTCACCATTCGGACGGTGGTTGTTCACGAGGTAGTACCAGTGCTTGCCCTTGTAGGTCTTGTCATCATTGGTACTCCACTTGAACGGAGCCTTCGTCTCGAAGTCGTAGGTGACGTGGACATAAAGATATTCATTATGGTTGTTGTTGTATGCATCTACCATCGCCTGGTTGACAGTTGTAACCGTTTCTTCTGTTGTCTCACTCACTGTAGTAAGCGGACTGTCGTCCCAGTGGAAGGAATAGTTACAGAAGGCACGTTTCCATTCAACAGGAAGTACGTCAAGGATAGACTTATTCAATTTCTGATAAGTATCTATCTTAATGATCTCGGTCTTTCCTGCTGCATCGCCTTCATTCTCACCTTCATAGAATCCTTCATCACCATAGTACTTTCGCAGGGTCTGATTTGAATAGTGCAATACGAATGTAATCTTCACGACGCCATTGGTGTTAGTGAACTCACATGACGTATAAGTATGATTGAACTTTGAAACTACAGCATACCTGTCAACAACCGTACCCGTAGCTTTATGACGAATGTCACACAGGTTGCCGCTCTCATCATCAGGTAAATCAAATGCTGTCCCTTCAATCGAAAGCGTTGTGAGGTCACCGACAGTACCATCAGAGGTGAGGTATGTTTGCGTTTTCTTATTATAGAATTTGACACTATATGGTGTTCCTACCAATGCCCAGCGATAGTACTGGTATGCATCAGCTGGATGGGGATGCTCCGTATCATTTTCATAGTCTCTGATAACATCAATGTTGGTGGCATCCTTATCCATTTTGCCTTCAGTGACATTATAATAGATATGTGTTCCAGCATGGGGGAAGTGAATCTCATACCAGTTATTCTGAGGTATATTACCACCAGCCACCTCAGCCTCCGTGACGAAGTCCGGCGCACCACTATCTAACGTGTAAGGCACGTAGATGTCTGTAGCAGCATTGACGGTATGTTCGGTGATTTCCGTCGTACATGCAGCATCGCTGTACATCTTCTCATAGTCGCAGAAGTGACGCTTGACGGATGTCGGCATGTCTTCGATGGTCAGCGTGACGTTCTCGTCAACGACCTTCGTGTCGTTAGCCACCTCGGTATAGGTGCTTTCACCGGTCTTCTCCATGACGTGCCACGTCACGTCGTAGTGGTTGAACACATCCACGAGATTCCACTCCACCTGATTGATATTCAGCTTCGTCGTGCTACCATTCTCAAACGGCGGAACGGTCATATACAGTTTATTTTTATTGGTTTTATCTGCCTGTGAGGTCAAACTGTAGGTGTAACGCTCGGGGGTCTCAATGTTCCAGAATACATAGTAGTTGTCACTACGCTTGATAATCTCCCAGTGTGAGTACTGGCCGTAGCTCTCAGTATCGCTATCGCCCGTCTTCAGGTCTTCCGTCAGCAGGACAAGCGTACCAGCAGCCTCTGTCGGTGCTGTAGCGCCAGTTTCGGTCGGCACCTTCACGGCAAGCGCGTAGTTGTCGGCAAACTCACCCATGCTCACGTTGTGAATCTGCAAGTCGTACGGGTCGCCGGTAAACTTCCAGCGGTAGATGTCTGTTATGTCATCTTTCACTGCGCTCAGTTGACTATTGGATAGAGTAGTATAGCTGCCTGCATTCGACGTGCTCTCCTCGCCCTTGGAAGAATAGGCATTGCCGTGGTGGGGGCTGTTGTCCAAATAGTACAGCCGCTCGAAGGCATCCTGGTCCACGGTATAGGTGGCGATGAACTGACGCTTGTTCTGGTCCTTGCCGCCGTAGTAGGACAGGCCGTCGTCGGGCACAGGAGCCGACACGCTGGTATTCCAGTCATACTTCTGGTAGTACGTATAGTTGCAGAACGCATGGTTGAAGTCGCGTGCATTGCCGATGGTATTACCCGTAGCACGGAGGTCATTGGTGGTGATGCGCGCGTCGGTAGTACGTGCCGTGTTGCTGGGGTTCATCTCCAAGGCATACATACGGTAGTCCTTTTCGGCAGTGCTGCTGACAGCCCCCTCCTTGAACACGCGCAC
>ODAI013882991.1_pt1 | contig 39779 bp, 61 predicted proteins | sample 1539321 | NCBI WGS metagenome assembly ODAI01 (sample SAMN02144231, study PRJEB22623) | gut metagenome | biome: sheep rumen | host: Ovis aries | place: New Zealand
ATGCAGAAACAAAGCTTCATGAAATCGAAGCTGAAGAACAGAGATCTGCAGCACAGAACAACAATGGTGTACCTGCTAATGCACAGCTTGTTAATGGCAATGTAGTTGGCACATTTGGTCAGGTTGCTGCACAGGAAACCAGAGAAGCTGAAGATCCTACTGGAACAATGGAATACAGAAGTGCATTCATGAAGTATGTTCAGGATGGTACAAAGATTCCTTCAGATGTTATGGCAAGAGCAGGTGTGTCCATTAGCACTAATGACACAGGTGCAGCTGTTCCCATCACCATTATGAATGAAGTAATCAACACTGTTCGTCTGCGTTATGGAAACCTTTATAACAAGGTTACCAAGATGAATGTTCAGGGTGGTGTTGAATTCCCTATTGGCGCATTAAGAGCTACATTCAAGTGGATTGGTGAAAGCACTGTATCACCTAGACAGAAGACTGCACCACTTGGCAAAGTATCCTTCCAGTATTACACTGCTGAAATCAGAATTGCACAGTCATTCCTTTCAAGCATTGTGACACTTTCTGCTTTTGAAACAAAGATTGCTGAAGTAATTGCAATTGCTTATCTGGAAGCAATGGATCAGGGCATCGTTAATGGATCTGGTGATGGTCAGATGCTTGGAATCCTTAATGATCCCAGAGTAACCAACAGCATTTCAATGTCTGCTGCTGACATGAATGATTGGACTGCATGGAGAAAGAAATTCTTTGCAAAGCTGCCTTTAGGCTATCGTGCAGGTGAATTCATTTTCCCTCTTTCAACAGTTGAAACTTATCTTGAAACAATGGCTGATTCCAACAACAATCCTGTTTTCAAGCAGGCAACTGGTCTTGAAGTTATGGATGGTGATGCTAGAAATCCTAGGGGCAGATTCTTTGGAAGAGAAATCAGCCTTGTAGAGCCTGACATCCTGCCTGATTTTGATGCAGCATCTTCAAATGATGTAATAGGAATCTTCTGGCAGCCTGAAGAATATGCCATCAATGAAAACTTTGGCTTCACTATGAGAAGATATTTTGATGAAGAATCCAATGAATGGGTTGATAAGGCAATCGTGGTTGTTGATGGTAAGGTTCTTAATCCTACAGGCTACTATCTTATTAAGAAAGCATGATGGGTGATAATTATGGATAAGACGATTGATGCATTAAAAGCATTATATGTTGCTTTAGGTGGCACAGCTGAAGATGTGGCAGATCTGGTGATCATTCCTGATATGATCAATGCTATTGCAGAACAGGTGACTGCCAATGCATCTGCAAAGGCTAATTCTTAAATGAAAAGAGGTAAAAAGAAATGATTAATACTGATAGAATAGTACCTATTACAGCAGTGGATCTGATCAGCATGTATGGTCTGATTCTGCTTCAGGACAGCAATAATTCTGCAATGGCATCACTTCAGGCAGACACTGTTGATGGACAGTTTACTTGTGGAACTGGCATCCACCTTGCAGCGCAGCCTGTTAAAAGCTGCAACTTCAGTGGCGCATCTGGAACATTATATTTTGTTCCTGACTATGCTTATGAAGGATTCACCAAGGGTGGAAATGCAGTAACTAATTCTGGTGATGTTGTTGCTGATGGCAGAACACTTTACAAGGCTGTTCTTTCATCCAACACAGTTACCATTACAAAAGTTGGATTCTAAAAGAGGTGAACAGGGATGGCAGAATTTAGCATGTTGGCAACAGTGAAAAATGCGCTGAATATAACAGGCACTTATCAGGATGCAGCACTTCAGACATACATTGATGAAGTCAATGAATATTTGAAGGCAGCGGGTGTTCCTGAATCACTGATCAATGTGCCTATATCTGCAGGAACTGTTGCCAGAGGTGTTGCAGATCTGTGGAATTATGGCGCAGGTGAAGGCAAGTTGTCACCTTACTTCTATGAAAGAGTGATTCAGCTTGCATCAAAGAATGGTGGTGACATCAATGGCTAACTTTAAAGCACCAATGCCATTCAATGTGCCAATGAAACTGTTAATACCAGTGGATTCAAGTGCATATGGTGCGGGAAAGAAAAATTTTCCCGCACCTGAAGATGTATCTGATGATTATTTATTTTATGGATCCATTAGAACTTTTGGTGGCACAGAAAACTTCAGGGATAATGTTTACACCATTATAAATACTGCAACTATTGATACATGGTACAGACCAGACATCAAAGCAGATTGCAGAATTTATATATGTGAAACTGGTGAAGTTTATGATGTCAAAGGTGATCCAGAAGATATAAACTTCAGACATCAATATCTGCAGATGAAAGTGCAGAAGGTAGGTGGCAAACCATAATGGCAAAGATGTCAATTACATTTGGTGGTTTTGATCAGCTTGCAGAAGAAATTGATGCAATTGGTGGGGATCTTAAAAATGCAGTTGATGAAGCATTGACTGAAACACAAATAATCATCCAAAGTGGCTTGCAAACAGCTGCTGCTGAATATTCAAGAAAAGGTGGCGGGAAAGGTTACACCACAGGCAGAATGTATTCATCCATTCTTAAAGATCCATCAGTGGTTTGGAAGGGATTGATTGCTGAAGTTGATGTGGGATTCAAACTGTTTGCAAGAGGTGGTTGGCATTCAATCTTTATCATGTATGGTACACCAAGAATGGCTAAAAATCAGAAAGTATACAATGCCATCAAAGGCACTAAAGTAAAAAATGAAATTGCTAAAAAGCAAGAAGAGATAATGAAGAAGCATTTGGAATTAGGCGGTAAATGATATGGTAGATGTAAAAAATTTGTTAATAGACACTTTAACAGAAGAATTTAATCTTCCAGTTATTCAGCAAGGCTCAATGTCTATGGATGATGTTTACCCTTCTTCATTTTTTACTTTCTGGAATAACAGCACCACAGATGATGCTTTTTATGATGACACAGAAACTGAAACAATTTGGGATTTTGATTTGAACTATTATTCAGATGATCCCACTTCTGTCAATACCATATTACTGGAAGCAAAAGCACTGTTAAAAGGTGTTGGCTTTATTGTAGGTGGTTCTGGGTATGATGTCATGTCTGATGAAAAGACACATACTGGCAGAGGAATCAATTTATTATTTATACAACGAAAGTGAGGTAAAACCCATGGCAACATATGTTGATGAATTCAGGGGTACAGATGATCTGTACTATGCAGAAGTGCTGTATGACAATAATGACAGTACACCTGAAGGTCAGGCAGGATATGTGACTGGTACAGTTAAAAGATTAGCACCTGTTGCAGAAATCAGTAAAAGCACTGAAACTGCTTCTGATACAAAGTATTATGACAACAAGCCTGCATTCACTATTAATGCAGAAGGTGCTGACACTGTTACTTTAAACATTCCTGCACTGGATCTTGCCACATTAGCTGATATTACTGGCAAGCAGATTGATGCTACAACTGGTGCATTTATGGATGGCGAATCAGTGCCTAAATATTTTGCGCTTGGTTATAGGCTTGGTCTTACTGATGGTACATACAGATATGTGTGGAGATACAAAGGATCCTTTGCAATTCCTGATGAATCTTCCACTACAAAGAATGCAGGTACAGATTCTAATGGTCAGGAACTGACTTACACTGGAATCAGCACTGAACACAAGTTTACAAAGGCGGTTGATTCACAGGGCAATCCAATGTCACAGAAGGCACTTGTGGTTGATGAAAGAGATGGTAAGGCAAAACTTACTAACTTCTTTAGTGCAGTAACTACATGTGACACACTGCAGGCTGCAGGTTAATTTTTTTAGGCTTAAGTTGACGAATATTCAACAATTGTTGAAGAGTTGATGAAATGATGTTTGTGGGGACAGCATGCTGCAGGATGTTTCTGGTTGTCTCCTGCCAGATTACCCACATACATATTAATGAAGGGAGAACAAAAGAATGAAGATTAATGTTTACAAGAATCAGCGTGAAGTTGAAAAGACATATGAAACTAAAACATATGACTTAATGTATGGGACAGTTGAAGATGCATTGGCAATCTTTGATGAAGTGGATGATCTGACTGACAACATGAAATTATTTGGGGTCATCCAGAAGAACAGAACAAAATTAAATGATTTGCTTTTAGACATTTTCCCTGAAATGACAGAAGATGATCTGCGCAGAATCAAATTAAAAGAACTTATTCCCTTATTCATTGAACTTTTTAATTATGTTCGTGATTCATTTGGATCTGAAAAAAACTGACACAGGGTGGTGGTGATGACACCACTACCCTTTCTTTATATGAAGTTTTCTTTGATTTAGAAGATAACTTGTGCCAAAGGTACACAGGCTTGGATCCATTCAGGGTACGCAGGGAAAAAGTTGGTGAAGTATTCTTACTGGTCAACAGGATAAACAGGAAGAATAATCGTGAAAAAGGCATTAAATCAACTGATAAGATTTGGACAGACAACAAAGGTAATACACATATTAGGCGCAAAGCAACAAATGATGATTGGTATTAAGGATAGGTGAAGCAGATGGCAAACAATGAAAGCACAATGAAATGGAAAGTTGACATTGGGCAATTGACCAAAGCAATGCAGGAAGCAAAACGGTCAATTAAAATTGCTAATGCCGAATTTAAAACTGCCACTGCAGGAATGGACAGGTGGTCTAAAAGCACCACAGGTCTTGAAGCAAAATTAAAGCAGCTGAACAGTACACTGCCACAACAGAAGAAGATCCTGACAGATCTTGAAAAGCAATATAAAATCACTGCTGATAACATGGGTGAAAACTCAAAAGAAGCAGTTGATTTAAGGGTTAAGATTGAAGAACAGCGCGCCACTATCGTTAAGACTGAAACCAACATCAAGAAGTACAATGATCAGTTGGATCAGATGCAGACAGAACAGGCACAATCTGAAACTGCATATGGCAAGCTGAATAAGACCATTGAAGAGCAGCAAAGCAAGGTTGATGATCTGAAGCAAGCTTACACAAATGCAGTTGTTCAGTATGGTAAAAATTCAAAAGAAGCAAAAGAATTAGCATCTGAACTTAAAGATTTATCTGGTGAATTAGCAGATAATAAAAAGAAAATGAATGATGCTGATAAATCTGCTGATGATTTGGATAAAAGCCTTGATGATGCAGGCAAAAGTGCTAATGATGCTGCCAATGGTGGATTTACTGTTCTTAAAGGCGCAATGGCAAATCTGGTGTCACAGGGTATCAGTAAAGCCATTGAAGGACTTAAACAGCTTGCAGGTAAAGTCATTGAAGTTAGTAAGGAATCCATAGCTAATTATGCAGAATATGAACAGTTGGTTGGTGGTATTGAATCCATGTTTGGTGGCATGGAAAAAGGTGCTGAACAGATATTAAAGGTTCAAGACTATTCTAAAAACGCATGGCGTGATTTGGGTATGTCGCAAAATGACTACTACAAATCTTTTTCATCAACATATGCTTTGATGGCAAACGACATTGAAGACCAGAATGAAGCCATTGAAAAAACGCATGAATTGATGACATTGACCAGTGATTTGGCAAATACTTTTGGATATGAAACATCAGAAGCTGCCAATGCCATCAATTGGGCATTAAAAGGTTCATATTCCTATTTAGATAATCTGAACATTGGTATTAAAGGTACAAAAGAAGGTTTTCTGGAAGCAGCGCAAAGTTGTGGATATGTAGTTGACAGTGTAGATGAACTAACAAGTGCAGAAAAACTGGATGTTATACAACAGTATGCTGATAAGTATGGTGTTTTAGGCAAATCAGCTGATGAAGCTGCTGATACCATTGAAGGATCTAAAAAGTCAATGATGGCTTCATGGTCAAATCTGCTTACTGAAATAGCAAAATCAGATGGTGATGTGGAAGGTGCATTTAATACTTTTGCTGAATCTGTTATTACATATGGCAAGAACTTATTACCCAGAATTGAAACACTGGTCAACAATGCAATAGATTTTGCAAGAAAAAAACTTGAAGAAAAAGCACCTGAATTACTGAACTTCATTGATGGTGTTGTTGAAGGCATCAAAACTGTAATGGATGTTATCAAAGGTGTAGTTGATTTCATAACCAAATATGGTGATATAATCCTTGCAGTTATTGGTGGCATTACAACTGCATTAACTGTCCTGTTCTTTGTTGGTGGTGGCTTCACCATACTTAAAAATGCAGTGTTAGCATGGGCAGCCGCAAGTAAAGTTGCTGCAGCAGCACAGTGGCTTGTGAATGCAGCTATGAATGCTAATCCTATAGGTTTGGTCATTGCTGCAATAGCAGGATTGGTTGCTGCATTTGTAATCCTGTGGAAAAGATCAGAAGGCTTCAGAAACTTCTGGATTGGTCTGTGGGAAAAGATCAAAGAAGCAGCATCTGTTGCTAAAGAAAAAATATCAGGATGGATTGACAACATCAAGACCAAGTTTCAGGAATTCAAAGATAAGGCAACTGAAATCAAGAACAATATTGTTGCCACTTGGGAAAATATCAAGACCAAGACACAGGAACTTAAAGATAAGGTTGTTCAATTCTTTGAAAACATCAGATCAGGAATTGCTAATAAAATTGCAAGTGCCAAAGAAGCTGTTTCAAATGCAGTTAATAAAATAAAAGAATTCTTAAGTTTTTCTGGATTAAAGAAGAAAGTAACTGATTTATTTGAAAGCATTAAAGAGAAAATCACAGCACCTATTGATAAAGCTAAAGAATTAGTTGATAAAGCAGTTGGAAAGATCAAAGGTCTTTTCCCGCTTAAACTTGGTAAGATCTTCAGTGGAATCAAACTGCCACACTTCAATATTTCTGGTGGTGAAGCACCTTGGGGCATTGGTGGAAAAGGTAAAAAACCAAGTATTGGCATAGACTGGTATGCACAAGGTGGTGTATTTGATAAGGGTGCAACATTGGTGGGACTTGGTGAAAATGGTGCTGAAGCCATTGTGCCACTTGAAAGAAACACCAAATGGATTTCCAGAGTTGTCAAAGGAATGATTGACCAACTGGATGTGATGGGTGTTAAGAATGCACTGCAGGGCAATGTGAATTCCATGAATGGGAATGCATCATCAGGTGAATTTGTCAAGACACAGAATGTCACATTCAATCAGTACAACACTTCACCAAAGGCAGTTGACAGGCTGACTTTATACAGAGAAACAAACAGTTTACTGTTCAGCGCAAAAGTGAGGTTACAGAATGTTTAGTTTAATACTTGAAAATAAGAATGGTGATCAGCTGACATTTGGTCAGAATTCACCATTCACTATATCTGAAATTCAGGGATTAAATCCACCAGATGCAACAATCAACACCAGTCAGGTGGCATTAATTGATGGTGCAAGATTCAACAGTGCTAAAATGAACATGCGCACCATCAATGTGGCTTTTGCCATTGAATATAGTGCAGCATATAACAGGATTGAAGTGTTTAAGGTTCTGAAGTCAAAGCAGTATGTGAAACTGTATTACAATGGTGATTATAGGGATGTGTGGATTGAAGGATATATCCAGAAAATTGACATTGCTTATTTTGAAAAGAAGCAGATTGTGACTTGTACAATTCTGTGTCCATTCCCTTACTTCAGAGAAGCACAACAGATCATTAATGAAATTGAAAACATCATCAGTGCATTTCACTTTCCTTTTGCATCAACAGCTGAACCTGAACTGGTATTTGGATATTTAAGCAATGATGTAGCAGTGACAGTTGAAAATAATGGTGATGTAGAATGTGGACTGACCATTGAACTGTATGCTAAAACATCCATAAGTAATCCAAAGATCTGGAATTATATTTCAAGGGAATACATTGGTTTAAACTATGAAATGGAACAGGCAGATCTGATCACTATTAATACAAGGCAAGGTGAAAAGTCAGTTACACTTTTGCGGGATGGTGTTGAATCCAATTTATTCAACTATGTGATGCAGGGATCCACATGGCTTCAGTTATCACCTGAAGGTGATACATTTGTATATGAAGTTGAAGGTGGTAACAATGCAGATCTGTCAGTTACATTTAAGCATGACAATCTGTTTGAAGGGGTGTGATGATCATGAATCAAATCATGCCAATAATTATGGACACTAACTTCACTAAACTTGCAATAATTGATGATTACATATCATTGATCTGGACTACCAGATATTATGCATCAGGTGATTTTGAACTGTGTGTGAATGCCAGTAAAAATAACTTTGAACTGTTCAAGAAGGATTATTTCATTTATCGTGAAGATGATGAAAATGTGGGAATCATTGAAGACATCAAGATTCAAAGGAATGAGGATGGACAGGAAATCTTAATTGTGACAGGAAGATTTCTTGCATCCATTCTTGAAAGAAGAATCATTGCAGTGCAAACTACAGTTAGTGGATCCATTAGTGATTGCATCAATCAGCTGATAACTGAAAATGTCATCAATCCATCTATTGCAGCCAGAAAGATAGACAATTTCATTCTTGGAAGTTATAGCATTTCTGAAACCATGCAAATGCAGTTTACTGGTGATAACCTGTTTGATGCTATTTCAAAACTGTGTGAAACTTACAGCCTTGGATTTAAAGTCACACTGAATGCGCAGAATCAGTTTGTTTTTAGTCTTTATGAAGGTATTGACAGGACATATGATCAATCAGTTAATCCATGGGTAATCTTCAGTGATAAGTATGACAATCTGCTTTCATCAGAGTATGAAGAAAACTATAAGAACATAGCTACAGCAGTGCTTGTGGCGGGTGAAGGTGAAGGACTTGACAGAAAAACAATGTGGATCACTGATGGTGTAACTGGATTAAGCAGGCATGAAGTTTACAAGGATCAACGAGATCTTCAAAGCAATAATGGTGAAATCAGTGATGCTGAATATAATAAACTGCTTCAGGAAGCAGGAAAAGAACAACTGACATCTTATGTGGCAGCATTCACAGGAAATGTTTATTTTGAAGGAATTACATATAAAGAAGATATTAATGTTGGTGATCTGTGTGTGATTGAAAATTCCAGATGGGGCATATACATGAACAGCAGATTAGTGGAAGTTATAGAAAGTGTTAGTGAATCAGGTGAATATTCAATCGTGCCAACTTTTGGCATCTGAAAGGTGGGATTTAAATGGCAATTGAAAGTTATTTCTTTAATGCAGTACAAAATGATGGTGTATATGACAGAATATATAATTCAGAAGATTTTTGTAATTATTTAAATCTGTTAGTTGGCAATGGTGTTTTTCCCAATCCATCAACTAATCTGCAAGTGCGGTCTGCAAACAATGGAATGAATGTTGTTGTAGGTGCAGGATCTGGATGGATCAATGGTCATAAGATGGTCAATACAGCTGATATGGTATTGGAAGTGCCTGCATCTGATGTTGTGCTGAATAGAATTGACAGGGTGATCTTTTATGTTGATTATGGACAGCGCACCATGGGTATTAGCATCAAGGAAGGTACAATTGCAAATACACCAACTGCACCAACACTTCAACAGGATTCTTCAAGATTTGAACTGTCACTGGCTACAATTACAGTAAATAAGCAAATCACTGCAATTACTGATTCACTTATCACTGACACAAGAGGTAACACCAGTGTTTGTGGATGGGTAAGTGGACTGATTGATCAGATAGATTCCACTACATTGTTTCAGCAATTCCAAGATGCATTCAATACATGGTTTGAAGGTGTTAAAGATCAGTTTGAAGCAGGTAAACTGTTTAAGAAACTTGAAGGAATCTACACTACACAGGCTGCAGGTGAATCAAGCTTTAATGTGCTGACTTACATTCCTACCTATTCATTTGCATATGACATTCTGGAAGTGTACATCAATGGAATGCACCTGACAGGCAATGACTACACCATCAGTAACAACATTGTTACACTGGAAGTGCCAATTGATGAAGCAGGTGCAGTGATTGATTTTGTGGTTTATAAATCCGTTGATCAATAGCCTTTCCTTTCTAAATATAATAAATACCATATTGAACTATTCGCTAAAGCGAACTGTCCAATATGGTATTTAAAATTAAAATTTTTTAAGGCATGCCAGTTGGTGTGCCTTTTTAAATGAAATTCCAGTGAATAGTGATGTCATCACCATCAATATCTATTCTTTCAATCAATGCTTCAATGATGGCTCTTCTTTCATGAAAATCACCATGTTCAAGCACTTGATCAAAGGTGGTTACAAGTTGAATTACTTCTTCTTCAGTTAGTTTGTTGCTTTCATCTTTTAGTCTTTTTAATTCTGTTTGAAGCTTGGATCTTTGATCCTGAAGTGGTTTTGTCTTTTCATCCAATTCTGCAATTGTATATCTTCCTAGACCATACAGATCCATGAATCTTGATAATTGACTATTGATTGTTTTGATTTGTCCTTCAATAGCGTGGATCTGCTGCACATCATCCTGCTGATGGTTCTTTTGTTTAATACTGTGCAGGTATTCTGGATCAATAGCAAGCTTCCTGATTTCATTGAACATCATTTGGTCAAATTCTTCAATCCTAAAGAATTTATTCTTACAGTTGGGATCTTTAATCATGCATCTGACTTTTTTATGTCTTGAATAACAAGTGTAATTCATGTGGAAACCATATTCTTTAGCACCTGTTTTATTTTTACTGAATTTAGCACCACACCATGCGCAGTATATCAGACCACCAAAGTTAGTGGAAATGGCGGGTGTGCCTGTTTTTAATCCTGATTCATCAAATCTTCTTTTGCTTTCTTCTAATAATACATTTGCTTTTTCATATAATTCTTCAGTAATAATTGCATCATGCAAGCCTTTTATCCAGTCATCATGGTGGCGCATATATCCACAGTATGTTTTGTTACGGATAATGTAGCGCATATTTCTATTATCAATTTTACCATTTCTGAAGGTTTTGCCTGCATCAAGTAATTTATTTGCAATTTGGCGCAATGCAACACCTTGTGCATATGATTCAAAGATTTCTTTGACTATCATGGCTTCATATTCATTAATGACCAATTTTTCAAGTGCAGGTTCATAATCATAACCAAATGGAATCTGCGCACCACCACGCCATTTACCTTCTTTCATTCTGGCTTCCATTCCCATTGACATTCTTTCTTTGATCTGTTCTCTTTCAAGCTGTGCGAATGCAGCCAGTATTCCTATCATGGCTCTTCCATGCGCTGTACTTGTATCAAGCTTTTCTGTCATGGATTCAAAATCAGTGTTGTTTTCAAGAAATACATTTTCAATCAATTCAAGTGTGTCCTTCTGGGATCTGGAAAGCCTGTCAAGTTTGTACACCAACACTTTATCAATAATGCCTGACTTAATGTCTTCAATCATTTGCTGAAGATCTGGTCTGTTAGTGTCAGCACCAGAATGTCCTGCATCAGTGTAGATCTTCACAATTGTCCATCCATGTGCTTCAGCAAATTTGGTCAATCGGTCAATTTGTTCACCTATTGAATAACCTTCCATTGCCTGTTCCTTGGTTGATACACGAACATAAATAGCCACACGAACTTTCTTGATATAGTTTGTTGTTTTAGTCATTACCATTATTTAATCATCCTTTTCTTTTGCATTTCCAATACTATTTCAAATGAATTTAAGATTGCAGTAATATCAGTTTCATCTGCAGGTCTGTCACCAATGGTCAGATGATCTGCATTTAGAAGCTTTTGTTTTGTTTCTTCCATAATGTCTTCAATCCTGATTATGCCACTGTGGTCTTCCATCACTGGAACAATTTTGCCATTGACAAGATCATCAGTGCTGATATTAAGTGCCTGACAGATCCTGATGATGTTGTTCACAGATGAATTGTCAATTCCTCTTTTCATGATGGTATTGATGGTGGAATAGGGCATATCAATTTTCTGTGAGAATTCCCGCAATGATTTGTACTTGGATAAGATGTATTTTCTTAATCTGTCTTCTGTTGTCATGTCTTTCACCTTCCCTGTGTTCACTATATTAGCATTTTTCTATCGTTAAAACAATAGCATTTAACGATTTTTCGTTATTTAAATTTTAAAAAATTTGACGAAAATTCGTTAAATGATGTTGACATTGGCAATAATTTCATTATAATGGAACTAGATGTTGACGAAAATTCGTTAACTTCTACAATTAATATCAAAATATCGTCATATGATGAAGAAAGGATGAGTAAAGAGAATGTATGAGAATTTAAGGGCAGAAATTGCAAGAAAAGGCATGACCATTGTTGAACTGTCCAATGCCACTGGCATCAGATACCAGACATTATCTGAAAAGCTGCGTGGCAATTCACAGTTTACAGTTAAGGAAGCCAAAGCAATCAAGTCAGCACTTGCAGTGGATATGCCAATTGATGAACTATTTGCTGCAGCAGAGGTGGTTTAAATGATCCACCACATTTTAAAGGATGGCACTGAAGTAACTGACATATCAGGGCATGTAATCAAGGCAGAACAGTTTGAAGTGCTATATCAAATAATTGATGGAATCAATGAAAGGGTAAATCATGAAGCTTTACGAACATCAAAAGCAAGGACTGAAAGCAGCACAAGATCTTAACCATGTTGCATTTTATTGGGATATGGGACTTGGTAAGACATATGCAGGATCTGAAAAGATGATTCAACTTGATGCAAGGATGAATCTGGTGGTGTGCCAGAAGTCAAAGATTGAAGATTGGGTGAATCATTTTGCTGATAATTATGATTGTGTTTTATATGATTTGACATCTGCAAAAGACATTGATGGGTTTGTACATGACACACTTAATTATAGGGAACTGCGTGTTGGCATCATCAACTATGATTTGCTATGGAGAAGACCAGAATTGGCTAAATTAGAGGATTTCACATTGCTTTTGGATGAATCTTCATTGATTCAAAATGAAGGCTCTAAAAGGGCAAAATTCATCCTTAAAATGCATCCTAAAAATGTGATTTTGCTTTCAGGAACACCAACTGGTGGAAAGTATGAAAAGCTATGGTCACAGATGCATCTGCTTGGATGGGACATCAGCAAAGATCTTTACTGGAAACAGTTTGTGAAAGTCAAATATCTGGACACTGTTGGCAGATCTGTTCCACTGGTCACAGGTTACAAGAATGTGGACAGGCTGAAGCGCAAGATGGCTGAACATGGCTGCCAATTCCTGAAGACTGATGAAGTGTTTGATCTACCATCACAGAACTTTCAGAAGGTAAAAGTGCCTGCTTCCAAAGAATACAGGACATTTAGAAAAGACAGCATCATCACATTGGAGAATGAAACACTGGTTGGTGACACAACACTGAAGCAAATGCTGTATGAAAGACAGCTGTGCGGGATTTATTCAAAGGAAAAATTGAAAGCGTTTACTGATTTACTTGAAAGCACAGATGACAGACTGATTGTGTTCTATAACTTCAATGATGAACTGGAAGCCATGCGCAGTGTGGTCAGGAAGTTAAGAAAGCCATACAGCATAGTGAATGGATCCCAGAAGACATTGCGCAGTTATGAAGAATGTGATGATGCTGTGACATTTGTGCAGTATCAGGCAGGTGCAATGGGACTGAATTTGCAGAAATCCTGCAAGATGGTGTTTTTCACCTTGCCACTTTCATCTGAATTGTTTGAACAGGCTAAAAAGAGGATTCACAGGATTGGACAGGAAAAACCATGCTTTTATTACATCCTGATGTGTAAGGGATCCATTGAAGAAAAGATTCTTGCCACTTTAGAAATGCGCAAGGACTACACTGAAGCATTATTTGAAAAGGAGATTGAATCATGAAAAAGAAGATTGGAATGGCACTGATAGCACTTGGATTAGTGTTCTTAATGAGTGCAGGCGGGAATGACAACATGTATCAGGAAATGGGCATGACTTATCCAATCACAAGCATCCTTCTGTGGGGCATTGGTGGAATAGCATGCTTAATGACAGGATGTGTCTTATTGCATGAATCAAATTGAAATCTGGTATGCGATTGCAAACAGTGCTTTAAATTTTATCTTCATTTCAATCATCAGCCAGAATGGACAGAAGCAAACCATCACAGACATGAAAACTGATCTGCGAACTACCAAAGAAGATCTGATGGCTGAACTGAAGGATTCAAGAAAGAACATCATTGAAATGTTAGAACTTATTGAAAAACAACAGGAGAGCGAAAAATGAGTTACAAAATCATACAAAGAATAGGTGATGAAAGAAGAGTATTAAAGAAAGATGGAACATTCTTTAATTATGGCAAGGTAAAACAATTTGATTCAAAAGGTGAAGCTGTTGCATTTATGATTAGACACCTGAAAGGTGAACACATGGGTGATTATGTGATTGAAGAGGTTACAAGAAATGACTGAAAAACAGTTTGAAAAGAAAGTGAAAGCTTTTCTGGATGAACAGAAAGTGTGGTGGCTGAAAACATGGTCAAATGGTATTCAGCGTGAAGGTGTGCCAGATCTGTTGGTCTGTTGCAATGGTTACTTCCTTGGTGTTGAACTGAAGAATGAAACAGGGCATCCAAGCGCACTTCAGCTGTGGAACATTGACCAGATCAGAAAAGCAGGTGGAATTGCCATTGTACTTTATCCAGATCAGTTTGAACTGTTTAAAACAATGATTTGGGAATTAAATAATCATAATCCTGCAATGGCATTTAGCTTAAGTAAACAATTTGACAGAAGGGAGAAATGATGACGGGAGAAGGAACTAAAATTTTGGAAATGACAATCAGGAAGCATGGCAAAATCATTCAGACATATGTGGCAATTGAAGAAATGTCTGAACTAATCAAAGAATTATCTAAAGATATGCGGGGTGAGAACAATTATACTGCGCTTCTTGAAGAAATGGCTGATGTGTACATTGTTCTGGAACAGATCCAGATGATGCATGACATTAGTGATAAAGAACTGGATGAAATGCTTATAAAGAAGATGAAAAGATTGGGAGAAAGGTTGAAAGGTGAAACAAAATGAATCTTTATGAACTTACTGCAAATTATCTGGCACTTCAGCAGATGATTGAAGATCCTGAAGCTGATATGCAGATGATTAATGACACTATGGAAGCCATTGATGGTGATATTGAAGATAAGGCTGATGGCTATGCCAAAATGATCAAGAACATGGAAGCCAGTATTGTTGCTATCAAATCAGAACAGGACAGATTGACTGCCAGAAAGAATCTGCTTGATTTAGGCATCAAGACACTGAAGAAGAATCTTGAAGCATCCATGATTGCTACTGGCAAGCGCAAATTCAAAACAGATCTGTTCAGCTTCAGCATCCAGAAGAATGGTGGAAAAGCACCAGTAATACTGGATGTGGCTGATACATCAGAACTGCCTGATGAACTGGTCAGAATCAAAGAAGAACCTGACATAGAAGCAATAAGAAACATGCTTGATAAGGGTGAATGTAAATTTGCACACTATGGCGAGCGTGGGGAAGGATTAAGAATCAAATGATATTGATGGCATCAGATAAGGAATTCATTGGTGAATTTGTATTTCAGAGTGGCAGCAACATGAATGATTTTGTGCATGTACTTCAGGATGAAGGCTATATCACTGAAGTTGAATTCAAGGATAAAAAAGAATATCGCATTGCGGTCTATAAAAGAACAGATGGATCCACTACAGTAAGTGGTGATACCTATTATGTTGATTAAGAAAGGAAAGAATGATGGATAAAACAAATGGTTTATCTTTTGAAATTTATGTGATGGAATTGTGCGAATCATATAAGCCTAAAAAGGCAGAAGATTTAGAAAAACTATCAGATGAATTGCATCAGCGCATTGAAAATGCAATAGCAGATTATATAAGTGATCAAAGTTTAAATGGCGAATATGAAAGCCAGTATTGAAAGTGAGGAAAAAGAAATGGGACAGAAAGTGTTGATTTTAGGTGGATCTGGTACAGGTAAATCTGCCAGTCTGCGAAACTTTAAAACTGATGAAATTTTTGTCATCAATTCAGCGGGTAAGCCTTTACCCTTTAAGAATCATTTTGAATCTGTCACACCTTCATTTAACAGGCTTACACAGGATGTCATGAAGGCACTGGACAGCACTGATAAAAAGGTGATTGTGGTGGATGATGCGCAATACATCATGTCATTCCAGTACATGCGCAGAATCAAAGAAAATGGATGGGATAAATGGAATGACATTCAGGGTGACTTCTTCAACATCATTCAGCATGTTGATGATCTGCCTGATGATGTTGTGGTTTACTTCCTGTCACATATTCAAAGGGATGATGATGGACATGAAAAAATCAAGACCATGGGCAAGCTGCTTGATGAAAAGATCACCATTGAAGGACTTTTCACCACAGTGCTTAAGACACTGGTGAAGGATGGTCAGTATTTCTTCCTGACACAGAACAGTGGTCTGGACACAGTGAAATCACCTATTGGCATGTTTCCATCATATGCCATTGACAATGACTTAAAGTATGTTGATACCAAGATCAGAAATTATTATGAAATTGGAGATTATGCAGATGATGAAACAGTTGAAAAGATGGATCAGGAAGCTAAAGCAGAAGATGTTGAAAAACCAACTGAAGGCAGACAGCGTAGATCCAGAAGAACAAATCAGGCTGCTGCTGAAGAACCATCCGGAAATAGTGGAATATCTGAAGGAACAGGAAAAGATGTACAGTCAGGTGAAAAGAGTGCCAGTGAAAGCGAACCTGTTTCAGAACAGCCAAAGCGCAGATCAAGAAAGGTAAGAAATGAAAAAGAAGAAGACATCAAAGAAGAGCAGGCAGAAACACAAACTGAAGATGCGAAAGAAGAAGCAGCTGCAGAAACTCCAAAACGCAGAAGGCGCAGAAAGACACTGACAGCTGAAGAAGTGGCTGAAATTGATGGCATGGCTGCTATTGATGAAGATATACCTTTTTAACACATTCCAACACATCCAATGTGTTGAATGCGTTGAAAAAATAATGCTTAAAACATACCTTTTTAATGCTTCAAATAAGATTTTTTCTCAAATTAAGCATTAAAAAGTAAGAAATTTTAACTTTTTAATAAAAACTCAAATTTTAACTCAAATTTTTAATTAAGAAAGTGAGAATTAAAAAATGGCTATTGATTTTAATAAATGGAATGAACAGTTTGGTGGTCAGGAAGCCATCAAAGAACTTGAAGAAGCTAAATCTAATGAATTCACAGAAGTGCCGGATGGTACATATATCTGCAAGCTTGAAAATCTTGAACTTGCTGAATCCAATTCTGGCAAGCCAATGATCAAAGGCATGTTCAGGATCACTGAAGGTGGACACAAGAAACAGTGCCTGTTTGTCAATCAGGTGTTTACAAGAGGATTCCCGCAGCACAAGGGACTTGAATTCCTGCGCAGCTTAAATGTGTTTGATGAATCAGAAATTGATTTTGATGGTGATTTTGCTGACTTCAATGATCTGCTTCTGGACATTGCAGAAAACGCTGAAGGTATGACATTTGATGTTGAAAAATCTAAAGATGGTGAATACACCAGATTGACTGTCAAAGATGCATATTAAAGAAAGGTGAAAAGATGCTGAACTTCTATGATTTTGAAGTATTTAAGCATGATTGGATGGTGGTGATCATCAATCCACAGGAACAGTTGACCACCACCATTGTCAATGATAAGCAGAAGCTTGCAGAATATCACAACAGGCATAAAAGTCAGATCTGGGTGGGTTATAACAGCAGAAACTATGATCAGTACATCCTGAAAGCCATTCTACTTGGATTTGATCCCAAAGAAGTAAATGATTTTATCATCAGGGATGGCAGAAAAGGTTGGGAGTTTAGCAGCATGTTCAATAGGATCCAACTGTTCAATTATGACTGTTCAAATAATTTCAGAAGCCTGAAGCAGCTTGAAGGCTTTATGGGAAATAACATCAAAGAAACATCAGTGCCATTTGACATTGACAGAAAACTGACCACTGAAGAGATCCAACAAACAATCAAATACTGCACACATGATGTGGAACAGACCATGGAAGTGTTCTTGCAGACAAAAGCCACATTTGATGCACATGTGAACCTTTTAAAAACCTTTAACTTACCTTTAAACAACATCAGTAAGACACAGGCACAGCTGTCAGCACTGGCACTTGGATGTGTAAAGCAGGATCACTTTGATGAATGGGATCTTCAGTTTGTCGATACACTGCGCATCAAGAAATACAAAGAAGTGGTTGATTGGTTTAAAGATCCTGTTAACCATGACTATTCAAACAGCTTGACCATCAATGTGTGCGGGATTCCACATCAGTTTGGTTGGGGTGGTCTGCATGGCGCACCAGATAAGCCTATTCACAGAAAAGGCTTACTGATCCATGTTGATGTTACTTCCTTCTATCCTTCAATCATGATCAGATATGACATGTTATCCAGAAATGTGAAAGATAAGTCTGTTTATAAAAAGATTTATGATACAAGGGTGGCACTTAAAAAAGCAGGCAAGAAAGTTGAACAAGCACCATACAAGATTATTTTGAATGCTACTTTTGGCATCTGCAAAGATTCCACATCATCAGCATATGATGCAAGGCAAGCAAACAATGTCACAATAAACGGACAGCTTCTGCTTCTGGATCTGCTTGAACATCTGGAAGGACACTGTGAAATTATCCAGTCTAATACTGATGGCATAATCATTCAGATTCCTGATGATGACAGCGCATTTGACAAAGTGGATGACATATGTTATGAGTGGGAATCCAGAACAGGCATGCAGCTTGGATTTGACATCATTTCAGAGATCTGGCAGAAAGATGTGAACAATTATGTTTTTACATTTGAGGATGGCGGGATTGAAAGAAAAGGCGCATATGTAAAGCCACTGAATGAACTGGACAATAACTTGCCTATTATCAACAAAGCACTTTTGGCATACATGATTGATGGCTTGCCAGTGGAAGATGTGATCAATTCCTGCATCTATCTAAAGGACTTTCAAAGGATAGTTAAAGTATCAAGTAAATATGAATATGGATTTCATAATGGTCAGAAACTTACTGATAAAACATTCAGGATATTTGCAAGCACTGATGATAATGACACACCTATTTACAAAGTTAAAAATAAAAATGGTGTATTAGTAAAAGAAGAATTTGCAACTGACCAGATGAAACACTGCTTCATTGAAAATGGTGATATAAACAATATGGGAATACCTGATAAATTAAACAGACAATATTACATTGATCTGGCTAAAAAAAGGTTAAAACAATTTGGAGTTAACTAACTATGTATCAATTAATAGTAAAAGAAATTTTTAAACCAATTAAAGGCTATGAAGGATTATATGAAATATCAAATCTTGGTAGGGTGAAAAGTCTTTCAAAGCCAATTGGCAAAAGAATGAAGCCAGAAAACTTTTTAAAAATATCTATTGTTAATGGTTATGCCATGGTGTGTCTGTGCAAGAATTCAAAGATTTTTAATGCCAGTGTTCACAGGTTAATTGCAGAAGCTTTTATTCCAAATCCATCACAGAAAAAAACAGTGAACCACATTGATGGGAACAGATTAAATAATGATATTTCAAATCTGGAATGGTTAACACAAAGCGAAAATAACAGGCATGCATATAGAACTGGCTTAAAAGATCCTAAATCATGTGGTAGACATGGTAAAAGAAGACCATTGACAACTGAAGAAAAATCATTGATCAGTGAAAAGACTAAAGAAGCCATGCAAAGGGATGATGTGCAAATAAAGCTTCATGCACCAAGAAAGAAGGTGCTGTGATGTATCAATTGTTCAAAGGATATGTTAGCACTCGCAACAAGAAATGCACCATGCCATTCAAAGGCAAGTCATCAGATGAATTATTGAATCTGCGTGAAGCTTCACAGCGTGATGAATATGCAGGAATCCTGAATGATGATACAGTACTGATTGATGTTGATGACCATGCCATGTCAGAAATCATGATGCAAATTGTTGAAGATAAGCAGCTTGCATGCAGGGTTTATGAAACCACAAGGGGCAAACACTTCCTGTTCAGGAATGGTGGCAGATGGGAAAAGAACTGGATTAAACAAAGGCTTGCATGCGGTCTTGAATCAGATGGCAAGCTTGGGTCCAGAACATCATACAGCATACTGAAATTTAAAGGCAAAGACAGATCTATCATTTATGACATCTATGATGATGAAGAATATGATGTTGTGCCTAAATGGATGCTTCCTGTGAAGGGCAAGACTGACTTCCTGACCATGGAAGAAGGTGATGGCAGGAATCAATCACTGTTCAATTACATCCTGCGCTTGCAGGCTTCTGGCTTCAGTAAAGATGAAGTGCGGGAAACAATCAGGATCATTAACAAATATGTTCTGAAGAAACCACTGGATGACAAAGAAATTGAATCCATACTGCGTGATGATGCTTTCAGCACACCAGTCTTCTATGAAGGCAAGACATTCCTGCATGATAAGTTTGGTGAATGGCTTATCAGTGAATATAACATCATCAAGATTGGTGGTGTGCTGCACTATTTCAAAGATGGAGTGTATGTGCCAGTTAACATTGAAGGACTGATGATCAAGCACATTCCTAATTTGAAACAGCAGCAGCGCAAGGAAGTTATATCTTTTATGATGGCATATATTGATGAAAATTCAACTGTGTCAAGTGCCAATTATATTGCCTTTAAAAATGGGATCTATGATGTCAGCAGTGATGAATTAGAGCCTTTTAACAAAGACAGGATCATGACCAATAAGATCAATTGGAATTACAATCCTGCAGCATACAGTGAACTGGTGGATGATGTGCTGAATAAACTTGCCTGTGATGATCACCAAGTCAGATTGCTTCTGGAAGAATTGATTGGTTATACCTTTTACAGAAGGAATGAACTGCGCAAGGCTTTCATGCTGAAAGGTAAAAAGCATAATGGCAAAAGTACATTCTTGGACATGATTGCTTATTTGCTTGGTGAAGACAATATCAGCGCACTGGATCTGGCAGATCTGTCACATGAATATAAGGCTGCAGGACTGTTTGGAAAACTGGCTAATTTAGGTGATGATATTGAAGATGAATTCATACCATCTGCAGGAATCTTTAAGAAGATTGTTTCAGGTGACAGAATGAATGCCAATGTAAAATTTGCTGCACCAATAGAATTCAATCCTTACTGCAAGTTAATATTCAGCGGGAATACCATTCCAAGGCTTGGAAGAGGAAGGGACAGTGATGCAATCATTGACAGACTGATCATTGTACCATTCAATGCAAGCTTCAATAAAAACACTGCAGGCTTCACACCATTCATTAAATATCAGCTGCGTACAACTGAATGCATGGAATACTTGGTGAAGATAGGCATTGAAGGTTTGAAGCGGGTATTGGCTGCCAATTCATTTACTACATCAGACAGTATGTCTAAAGAACTGGCTGAATATGAAGAAGCACTGAATCCAATTACAGCCTTCTTTGATGAAATGGGTGACAGTATGTTGAATGAACCAACAAAGAAGTGTTACAGAATGTATGACCAATACTGTTTTGAAAATGCCATGAAGCCTATATCACATGTGGAATTCAGCAAACAAGTGAAGGACTATTTTGGCTATGACATCAAGACCATGAGGATCCAAGGCAAGCCAACAAAGATTTTCATTGCAAAGGAAGATGAAGAATGATCATCTGGTTAAGGGTGACTGATGATGAATATGAACTACCCACACATGTTGCAGACACAGCCAGAGAACTGGCGCAGATCTGTGGCACAACAGAAGGCAGTATTGTTTCTAGGATCTCACATTGGCATGCAGGCAGAACAGCTAAATGTCCATATAGAAAGGTGGTTGTTGAAGAAGATGACTGAAGCAGAAGTAAAAAAGATAATTGAAGAAACAGCTGAAGCAGCTGCACAGAAGACAGTTAAAAAATTAAAAGATGCTGACAGAATCAGATATGTCTTCAGCAATTCTTTCAAGAAGACAGAAGAACTGTTATATTTATATCCAAATCTGCCAGAAGATAATCCTGAAAGACAGCGGGTGGATCAGGCACTGAAGAGGATTGAAAATGATGATTATAAAGATGTGATAGCTTCCAGATATTTTGATGGACTGACCATCACAGAAATCAGTGAAATTTATGATTGCAAATATCAGAACATCAGCAAGAAAAGAAATAAACTGGTGAAGATATTGGCTTCAGAACTATTTCCTGAAGATGTATTGAAAGAGTTAATGGAGAGGTGAGAAAAATGGTTGAAGTTACAACTAGTTTTGTGGTGAAGGGTATACCAGTCAAAATGATTCAAACTGTAGAAGAAGAATATTCCATTGCCACAAATCAATACTGTGTGCATATTCCAGAACAGTGGATTCATGTGGCAAAAGAAGCAATTGTAAAGTGGGAAGAAAGGTAAGAAAGATGAACAAAAGGATAAGAAAGAAGCGGGCAAAGTTAGATCCTATGCCATGTCCTTACTGTGGATCCAAAGTTAAGTTAGAGAAATGGGGCAGGTGGTGGCAGATAGGTTGTTGGTATGCTTGCAATAATCCATTTTTTATAGTGGCAAAGAAGAAAAAAGAAGTCATTAAAGGGTGGAACAATTTGAAGAGGCAAGAAAGATGCATATAGACGGAAGATTATATACTTGTGACAGATGCGGTAAACAAGCATTTGTTGATGGTTCACAAGGATTTTATCCAATACCAGAAGGGTGGAATGTGACATCGGCAATTGGTGACTTGTGTGAAGATTGCGCTGAAAAATATAAACAACTTAAACATGATTTTATGACTGATCTGAAGAGGTAGAAGAATGATAACATCATTTATTTTAGGTAACTTTGTTGGTGCTATGATAGCTGTGTTTACATTAGCACTTACTAATGCGGGAAAGGACAATAAAAAATGAATGACATTGAAAAATTAGTGCTGATAGTGTTAATTGGGTTGGCATGTCCACTGTGCTTGCCATTAGTAATGGATGGTGATGAAAGATGACACACATTGAAGAAGTTGAATTTACAATATTGTTCAGTGAATTTATTGTTGATCATAAGATGAAAGAAGATGAAGTTAAACAGTTTCAAGAAGACATTGGTGAGATTATCAACAATGTCTGCACTGAACATTTAAATGAACTGGAAGAAAAGACTGAACTAATGTATGACCAGATTGATTAAAGAGCCATGCACCTATTAATAAAATAGGTGCATTTTTTAATGAAAAACCATTTGACAATCAATGTACATTGATTTATAATAATACTGTAAGTTAATGGTATTTATTGTTAATGGAAAGGATTTAGCAATGGCAACTTTAATCAAGATTGATCGTAATGGATCCAAGCACTATGAAGATATAGTTACCTGTGGCAGATGCCAAGGCAGAGGATGGTATGCTGTAGGTGTAAACAGTCATGGTGAATTAATCGCATCTGGCTATGATCAGGGTGTATGTTGGGAATGCCATGGCACTGGTAAGGTGCGCATTAAGTGGATTGAGCGCACACCTGAATATCAGGCAAAACTTGATGCCAGAAGAGCAGCCAAAGCTGAAGCAAAGGCAGCACAATACAGAAAAGAATATGAAGAAAAAATGCGCAAGGAAGCAGAAGAACAGGCTGCTAAAGAAGCAGAAGAAGCCAGAATCAAAGCCATCAGCCAATATCAGGGTGAAGTTGGACAGAAGATCACAGTGGATATAGTTGAATATCACAGTGCCATGTTTGAAACACATTTTGGTTATCGTACACAGACCAATTACATCCACATCATGAAAGATGCTAATGGCAATGTGTACACTTGGAAAACACAGAACAGCATGTGTTATGAGATATTAGGAAAAGATGGTTGGCATTGGATTCCTATTGATGAAGCTGAAGCATTTACTATTAAAGGCACAGTCAAAGACCACAGTGAATACAAGGGTGAAAAACAGACAGTGCTGACCAGATGCAAAGTCAGCAGAAAGGATGAAACAAAATGAACTGGAATAAGGCAATCAGACAGATAGAACAGGCACTGACAGCTGATAAGGCTGTCAGTGTAGAATACCACAGAAAGTGGATGAAGAATGACAGTCACTGCAGTGCAGTTGATTCAGTGGTTGAATACCAGTATGAAGGACAGATCTGCAAGGCAGTTAATCTGTATGACTATGCGATCAGTGACCAAATCAATGAAGGATCTCACATAATTGATAAAGTAATGATTGAAGAAAGGTAAAAGGTGAACAAGATGTTAAAAGCAAAAGATGTGAAAAAAGGTGATTGGCTGCAGGATGTCAATGGAATCTATGAAGTGATAGCAACTAATGTTGGTGCAGGAAACTTGACAGAACTGAATGAAATTATATTTTGGGATGATGAATTTTTCCCATATTATTATGGGGATAAAAGATATTTGACTGATCTGGAAATCAGCCACATGGAAAGGATGTGATTAAATGAGATTGTGGCATAAGGATCTGATTGCTGTATTACCAAAACAGCAACTGCTTGGACAGTGGCGGGAATGCTGCTGCATAGCAAGAAATATTAAAGTCAATGGCACACCAAATCATTTATTGGTCAATAAAGTGATGGATTATCCTGCAGGACACTTTTGGAAGTATGGATTTTTAATAATGCAGGAAATGAAACATAGAGGATTAAAGTGTGATTTTCACAAATTTGAACAGTGGTTTGACTATCCACTTGAAACACCAAATGAATTTGATTTATTTGAAGGATGGCACAATGAAAGATATTTAATGCAGTGTTTTTATAACCTGCAGGAAAAATATGATTGTGGTGGAATCACAAATGATGAATGGAAAATGATTGAAGGTGGAATGCAATCACTTGGATATAAAAAGTACAATCGAAAATATGTAGCAGCTTTGATAACAAGTGAAAGGTGAATGACATGGAAGAAAAACGCAAAGCACATGTAAAGGCTTCAATTAAGTATAATGCAAAGAATGTAAAACAGGTGAAGCTGAATCTTAACAGGAAAACAGATGCTGATATTATTGATCATTTAGATCAGTGCAGTAATGTTCAAGGATATATCAAAGATTTGATCAGAAAGGACATGGAATGACAAAGGAAAAAGCAATTGAAATTTTAGATGCAATGTTTGATGAAAATGATGCAAACCATGAAATTGATTTTGAAGAATTTTATTATGAACGCATGGAAGCATTGAATCTAGCAATGGAATCATTAAAAAAAGAACCTGAAAAAATTTATATTGTTAACAAAGATATTAAATCAATTTGTGGCTACAATGCAGAAGAATTGATCATATTTGCAGATGCCTGCAGAAAGCAAAATATATCACCAGAAATGATGCATGACTTCTGCACAAACATCCAAGCAATTTATTCATATGTTAATGATGAACTTAAGAATAAATTAATACATGAATTAGATGATTTTGTGCTTTATGGAAGCAAAAAATGAAGCCTAAAATTAACGATTTCAGCGAGTTTTAAAAGACAGTCGATATATTTATCAAAGCACCTTTAAAGGTGCTTTTTTATTTTGTCAGAAAATAATTACTTTCATCAGATCTGTTTACAATATCAGTGTACACTGATATAATAAATACATAAGTTGATGAAAGGAAAATGAGAAATGACAATATATGATGTTGAAAAATTAGTTGTTGAATATGCAGAAAGAAATGGCATGAAGATCAAAAGCATTTACAGAATCAATAATGAAATCACAGCTGAAACATTTTGCTTCACTACACTGGAAGCAAAATTGACAAATAGAATCACATTTAAAGTTGATGGAAAAAGAAAGGGTTTGAAGTAATTATGAAATACATGGTAGCTTGGAAGGAATTTGACAAAGGATTAAACAGGGATGTTGAATGGCATTCATATTTTGAAAAGAAATCTGATGCACTAAAATTCATGGATAAATTAGTTGAAGACAGATTCAAAGGCATCCAATTAAGATTCATTTAATGCAAAAGACCATCCTGCGTAAAGGGATGGTCTTTCTTAATAGGAAGTTAGATCTTAAAGGAGTTTAACCAGTATGACAGTATTTATTGTAACCATTCTTCCAGATTGACATACATTGAAATTAGGATTATTCATGTTTCAAATCTCCTATAACTTTGTTCTAAAGTCTGCACGAAAGTGCAGGCTTCTTTTTTACATATGTTCATGGTGAATGCGCATAATAAAATCATGAAAAAGACATTATTTTTCCTAGCTGCCTTGACGATTCTTGCCACTGGAACAGTAATGCCTGCATCTGCACAACACTGTGATGTTCAGCGTGGTGACAGTATGTGGCGCATTGCGAAAAGGTACAATGTGCCTTTTGGAAAAGTTTTAATTTTAAACAAGCATTTCAGGAATCAGCATCTGATCCATCCTAGGGATGAAGTTGAATTGCCTGATGGATCCACTGGAACTTCCACTACTGAATCTGGCACAGGTGATAGTGATGCCAAAGATTCAAAAGTGACACAGGCTGAAATGACACAGGCTGAAGCAGTGCTGAAGCTTGTGAACCAAGAAAGAAAAAAAGCAGGTGTTCAGCCACTTACTTTATCTGAAAAGATAACAAGTATTGCTAACACTAAAGCAAAAGACATGGCTGATAAAAACTACTTTAGCCATCAGTCACCAACTTATGGATCACCTTTTGACATGCTGAAGCAGTTTGGTGTTTCTTACAGTTACGCAGGTGAAAACATAGCTGCAGGACAAAAGACTGCTGAAGAGGTCATGAACAGTTGGATGAATTCAAGCGGTCACAGGCAGAACATCCTGAATAAGAACTATACACAGATTGGTGTTGGTTTTTATCGTGGTGGTCAATATGGCACTGAATGGGTGCAGTTATTCATTAAGCCATAGAAATTAGGCATCCAGATCTAAATGATCAGGGTGCTTTTTTCGTTGCATTGGTGGGTATTCTAAAAGCCTTTATTTGGCTGTAACATTACGATAGAGAAATAATATTTTTAAGGTGGTGTAAATCATGAACAATAGAAATTGGGTTGAGTGGCTTCAGGCAGCTGCTATCAGATCTATCAAGACATTTGCGCAGACAATGGCAGGTGGAATCACAGTTGGTGCTGCACTTGATGAAATCAGTTGGAAATATGTTGCTTCTGTAGCTGCAGTTTCAGCTATTTATTCTTTACTGACTTCATTGGCGGGTCTTCCTGAAGTTAATGATGAAGAAAGGATTTAAAATGGCTACTGTAATGCCTTGGTTGGCTTCCATTATTGTTGCTGTGATTAGTGGGATCTTTTCATATTTAGGGGTATCAAGGACTGCTAAATCATCCTTTGATATTAGTATGGTCAAGATCCAAGAACAGATCAATGGCATTAAGGAAGACATTGACAGACTGGAAAAAAAACAAGATAAGCATAATGCGGTTATTGAAAGGACTTTCAAACTGGAACAGAAAGTTGACGATTTAGAAAAGCGAATATAACGAATTGAAGTGATTTTTTATGAATAAGTACGGAAGACCATCAAAATTTGTAACACATGTTAAACCAAGGTTTGATGAAATAAAAAAGTGGATTTCTGAAGGTCTTACTGAAAAGGAAATTGCAGAAAATCTTGGAGTGAACGCAAAGGTCTTCTGTGGTTATAAAAAAGAATATCCTGAATTAAATGACTTACTTTTGGATGCAGTAAAAAAGCGGGTAAAGCACAAAAGCGAATCATGGTCAGTTTATAAACATACATTCCCAAATGGCAAAGTGTACATAGGTATAACTGGTAAAAAGCCAGAACAAAGATGGGCAAAGGGTAAAGGGTATGGAAAAAACACATACATCAGATCTGCTATTGAAAAATATGGTTGGGAAAATGTAGAACATGAAATTTTATTTGATGATCTTACTGAAGAAGAAGCTAAAGTTAAAGAAATTGAACTAATAAAACAATATGATTCAAATTTCCCTGATCATGGATATAACTTGACTTGTGGTGGTGAAGGATATGTTTTAACACCTGAACAAAGAAGGCGCAATGCTTTACGCAAAAGAAACTTTGGATCTGTAATGATAGCATCTGGAATTCAGGACATTCTTGACAACATTAACACTGTGCAAATGTTGAGCAGTAAAGGTTATACCAAAGAAGAAATTGCAAATGTATTAGGTGTTGCAAGAACAACATGGTATGAGTGGGAAAAGAAAGAACCAATTATTAAAGAAGCTGTTGATTTAGGAAGAATTGAAGCTGTTCAAGCCATAAAAGCTGCACTCTTTAAAAGGGCAACTGGATTTAGTTATACAGAAAAGAAAGTTATTACTAAAAAGATATTACTTGATGGCGAAGATGGTGAAAAGATTCCCGCAGATTTGGTGCAAACTTCTGTTTGCAGCAAGTATGTGCTGCCAGATCCTGCATCAGCAATGATTCTTCTGAAGCATTGGGATAAGGACAATGAATGGACAAATGATCCTGCTTCACTTGCATTAAAGAAGCAGGAACTTGAACTGAAGAAAAAGCACATGGAAAGTGAGGATTGGTGACATGATTTTCAGAAAAAAAGAAGATGTTGAACTTCAGACAACAGTTAACACTGATGATCTTGATGAATTGATTGAAGAAGGTGAAGTTGAAAATGTTTACGATGAGAACAACAAAACCAAAGAATAACAAATATTATATCAGAAAAGCCAATGGTGGGTATTCTGATGCAATCAAAGGCAATCCAACAGATCCCACTGCAAATGTGCTTGCAAACTGTGTTGGATATGCCAATGGCAGATTTGCTGAAATCATAGGCAAGAAAAAGATTGAATATCAGCTTGTGTGCAATGCTGAAAATTTCATTACAAAGGCTAAAGCATATGGTCTGAAAATATCCAAGAAGCCAACACTTGGTGGAATCATGGTCTGGCAGAAGGGAAAAACACTTTCAGGTAATGATGGCGCAGGTCATGTGTGCATAGTTGAAAAGATCATTGATGACAACACTATTTACACCAGTGAAAGTGGATATAAAGCCAAAGCCTTCTGGAACAGCACCAGAACCAATAACAATGGCAGATGGGGTCAGGCTTCCAGTTATAAATTCATTGGATGCATTGTAAATCCTGCTGTCAAGGAAGAAAAGAAAGTGACCACTTCCATCAAAGTTGGCGACACAGTAAAAGTAACAACACCAATCACATGGTCAGGTGGAAGATTCCACTTATATTATAAGACATACACTGTTATGAAACTGGATGGATCCAGAGCAGTCATAGGTAAGAATGGTGTGGTAACTGCAGCAATCAATGTGAAGTATTTGAAGAAGGTGAACAAATGAATTTTTATGTAATAGGTGATGACAAAAGTTTAAAAGATGTTACTGATCTTGTACTTGCACTTGCAGGTGGCACAATGGAAGGTAACATTGCTTTTGACAGTGGCACAAGGATTGGTGACATCATCAGATTTATTTCTGGTGATGCAAATGGCACTGGTATTTCCATTGGTGATGGTGGAACAACAATCATTGGTGGTGGTGAATCAGCAAAACTGCTTGAACCTGCTGCGGGTGGTGGCGCAACTGAAAAACTGATTCTGGCTAATGATACAGACATTACTTTTTATGTTAACTGCCAGAATGGAATGTCTAGTGCAAAGCAGGTCACACTGTCCACTGCAGGTCTTTTATCAGGACATCAGAAAGCAATTGGATCTGGAACAGCTGCACCAAGTGGTGGATCCAATGGTGACATTTATATTCAGTATTAAAGGTGGTGTGATTTATGGCAGTAACAGCTTCAATCAGCTTAATTGAAAACAGTGTCAATGTTGCCAATAACACATCATCAGTAACATGTAAAGTCACTGTTCATTGGACTCATAACTCATATGACCATATGAACAGGACTAAAACATTGACATTTGATGGTCATAAATATACCACAACAGCTGATATAAACCCAAAGAATACTACATCAGGAAGCCAGACATTATTTAATGTTACAAGGACTGTCACACACAATGCTGATGGATCCAAAACTGTTCATGCATCTGTCAATATTCTAACTGGTACATCATCAGGAACAGTAAAAGCATCAGGATCAAAAGTGCTGACTAAAATTGCAAGGAATCCATCTGCACCAACTTCTTTCAGCATCAGTGCGGGATTTGGTAATTTTGTTGGTTTAGGTGACACAATTACATTGTCATGGTCAGGTGCTTCTGGTGTAATCACTGGTTATGAATTGCAGTATTCTTATGGAAATAGTGGATGGAAAGCATGGAAGACACAAACAGGAACAAGCACATCTGTTTCATTCACATCAACTGACATCAACATGACTGGCGCAGGAAAGGTGATTAAATACAGAGTGCGTGCGCTTAATGGATCACTAGCATCAGCTTGGAAAGAATCAAATGCATTAACTATGTTAGGCGCAATGAAGATCAAGATTTCAAATGCATGGAAAACAGGATCTGTCTGGATTAAAGTGAATGGTGCTTGGAAGCGTGCTAAAAGGGTTTGGATAAAGGTGAATGGCACTTGGAAGTACATATAATAGGTGGTAATCATGGGACAAAGCAGAATTGAAGAGATAATGGAAAACATACTTGGTGAAACTGACGATTTGGAAACACCAAGAAGCAGAAATGAAGCATTATTGCTTCAGATTTATGAACTGCTGCAGGCTGATAATCGACTTGTGGCAACTTATGATAATGGAGCAGTTACAGTCAAATTGAGGTGATCAAAATTGAAGCCTGATAAAACTATTGAAGAGCAGCAGAAAGATCTGAAGAAAGCTGTTTTGAAAGATCTGAAGCCAAAAGAAAAGAAGAGGTGAAACAAATGTCTGTAGAAATGAAAAAATTAATATTGCCTGATAAAAATGGCAATGAAATTGAATTTGAAATTGTTGATGCTGCTGCAAGGGGCAGATTAGATGGTCATGATGATGCTATACAAGTTGAACATAACAGAATTGATCAAATCATTGCACTTCCTGATGGATCCACTTCAGCAGATGCTGAATTGGTTGATATTCGTATTGGTGCTGATGGCACAATATATAACACAGCGGGTAATGCTGTAAGGAATCAAGTTGTTTATGAAAAAGTGCTAAAGAGCATTAATTTGCTTGATCCGAATTCTTATTCAGTTGGTGCAATCGGTTCAGATGGTTTATTAATGACAAATGGCACTTATGCTAACTTTTACACATCAGGTTATATTGCACTTGAAGAAAATACTGATTATTATTGTGCAGTTTATGGCATAAGTGGAGATCCTGCACCAAACAGAAAGTTGTTACTGCTTTATGATGCAAACAGACAGCCTATAAGTGGAACACATCAAAACACAGATGGAACATCACAACTTACTTTTAATTCATCAACAAATGCAAAATATATGCGTTGCTCTGTATCAAATCGTGCTTATACCAGATTCCAAGTTGCAAAAGGAACAAGTGCAGGTGAATTTGTTTCATATTCTAGCAGAAAAGAACTGAATATAAATCTAGGTGATATTCCTACACAACAGGTGAAAGAAATAATAAGTGATAGCGGGATCATAATACATGAAATGGGTAAGAATTTAATTGATCCAGATGTACTTGAAACTGGTGCAATTCAGTCTAATGGAACTGTTGCAACAAATGGAGCATGGGCATATTATTCCACAAGTGAGTACATTGAAATTGAACCAAATACAGATTATGTATTCAGCATTTGGAGCAGTGGGACAATTTCATCAAATAGATTAATGTTATTATTATTTGATGATAATAAAACTCCAATAAGTGAAACATATAAAAATATTGACAATATTTCATATTGGACATTTGATTCTGGTGAAGCAAAATATGTAAGAGTATCGAGCAGAAATTCTTATCTTTTCCAACTGGAAAAAGGAATTGAACCATCTACATTTGAACAGTACATCAACGAAACAGTTATGAACTATCCACTTGGAAGTGTTCCAATGGAACAAATACAAGGTGGAAATATTTTATATAAAAAAAAGTGGGCAGTTTGTGGTGACAGCTTCACGAATGGGGCAACAGAAAACAGACTGCCAAAAGGTAAATATGTAGGACAAAGAATCGTATATCCTTATATTATTGGCAATAGAAATGAAATGAACATTGTTAAATTCTTTGAAGGTGGAAGAACTCTTGCCTATCCATCAGATGGAACATTTCATAATAGTTTGACTGATCCAAATGCAAATTGCTACTATCAAAACATTCCTGCAGATGTAGATTATATTACAATTTATCTTGGAATTAATGATGAAAACCATTACAGAGGATGGTCACCAGATGGTGAATCTACATCAGGATATATCGAGCTTGGCACAATTGATGATGACACACCAAATTCATATTATGGCGCATGGAATGAAGTGATGGCTTGGTTAATAACTAATAGACCATTTGCGCACATTGGAATCATAGTGTGCAATGGTTTAAGTGAAAATGAATATCAAGGTATTAGCGGTGCAGATTGGAGAAATGCACAAATCAATATTGCTAATAAATATGGTGTTCCATATATTGATTTGAATGGTGACAAGCAGACTCCTGCAATGATTAGATCAGTTAATCCTAACATTGCAAGTGCAGTTAAAACTGCTATTAATCAGAAGCAGGCAGTAAGTTATCCATCAAACACACATCCTAATGATGCTGCACATGAATATGAATCAACATTTATTGAAAGCTTTTTAAGAAGTATTTAATAATAAACTAATTAAAGAAGCGCACAGCAATGTGCGCTTTATTTCAATGGGAGATGTCATGACGAACAAAGAAATTAAAGATATATTATACAGAATAATTGAAGCTATTGATTATATGGACAGGATCAGCAAGCTTCCTGACTGTAATGATTGTGCAATCTGTAATGTGTGCATACATGCACCAAGAATAGGTGAACCAGTCAGGATCAACTGTCCATTACATACAAAGGTGATGCCAGATGTTAACAAGGGAACAGTTTTATAAATCAAAGCAGTGGGAAGCTTTCAGAAAGGTGATCATTGCAGAAAGAACAGATGAAGATGGATTTGTTCACTGTGTAAGATGTGGTAAGCCTATACTGAACAAATATGATCTGATCATACATCATAAGATAGAACTGAATGAAGCTAATGTTAATGATACAATGATCAGCCTTAATCCTGATAATGTGGATTGCATCTGCTTCAGATGTCACAACAAAGAGCATGAAAGGTTTGGCTTCCAGAAGGAAGGTCACAAGAATGGATTCTATAAGCCAGTACAGAAGAAGGTGTACATAGTATATGGATCACCATGTGCAGGCAAGTCAACATGGGTGCATGATGTAGCAACAAAGGATGATCTGATTGTTGATCTGGATAACATCTGGCAGATGATAAGTGTTAATGACAGGTACACTAAACCTGCAGCACTGAAGTCAGTTGTATTTGATATGCGTGATAAGTTATATGACATTATCAGGTACAGATCAGGTAAGTGGCACAATGCTTACATCATTACTGGTGGTGCAATGAAAGGTGACAGGGACAGACTAAAGCAGCGCATTGGTGCTGATGAATTGATCTTCATTGATACTGATTATGATGAATGCATCAGAAGAATGCAGACTAAAGGACTGACTGATGAACAAAAGCTTCAGTGGATCCAATACATTGATGATTGGTTCAATAAATTTCAGCCTGATCAAAATTAATTTTAAAAAATTTCTTGAATTGTCAGTCAATTAATGAATAAATATACCCTCCCCATTCGATTTATACGCATGTAAGGGGGGACTGCAAGGAGAGGATCCCTATTTGTCACAGAAGAGGATTTTTTGAGATTTTTTAAAATGATTTTGAGCCAAATTTGAAATTTTGCGCTGACATGAGATCATTTGAAATTTGTTACTGGTATATTTCATTAGTAACAAACGAGTAACGCTGAAAACCCTTGATATACAAGGCTTTCAAGGGGTGTACACTGATTTTGTTACTAGTTACTATATATAATTTTCTCTTATATATATTATATATACTATAGTCTTTCATGAAAAAAATATATATGGTTAGTTTTAGTTAGTAACACTAGTAACACAATGGCTGAAACCCTTGCCACACAAGGCTTGAAGGGTGTTACTAGTGTGTTACTATCAATGTACATTGTTAGTAACACCTTAAAAACGCTGAAACCCTTGGTGCGCAAGGCTTCTGGCTGTTACTAGTATTTGAAATCAATGTACATTGAAGTTTACATAATACGGTTAAAAAAGGTGTAAAAATGAGTAAAAAAGAAGTGAAATTGAACAGAAAAGATGAATTATTGAATGTCTTTAATGAAATTGAAGATACAAAAGATATTATCTTGCCAATGATTGATGATGTTGTCTTTCTGGAAGAGCAGCTGAAGGATCTGCGCAAACTTCCATTCCTGCGAGTTAATCCTGACAATCCTTCACAGCAGAAGCCAACACCTGCAGCAAAGTTATACAAGGAATTACTGCAGCAGTATAACAACTGCATTAAGATTCTGACAGGCATATTAAGAAAAGATGCACCTGAAGAGGATTCACCACTGCGGGCATTCCTGAATGCAAGAAAGGGTCAGTTATGATTGTTAAGTCAAATGGATATTTAGAAGAATACTTTGAACAGATCATGTCAGGTGAAATCATAGCAGGTCAGGAATTAAAAGATGAACTGTCAAAACTGATGTTGGAACTGGATGATCCCAGATATGTATATGACACAACTGATGCTGACAATAGAATTGACTTCATGGAAAACTGCGTGCGCTTGACAAAATCACCTTTTTATGGTCAGCCAATGAAACTGATGTTGTGGCAGAAAGCTTTCATCAGTGTTACATATGGATTCAAAATGGCTGAAGATCTGACTGACAGATTCAGAAAGATTCTTCTGCTGATTGCCAGAAAGAATACTAAAAGTGAAACCTGTTCAGGATTAGGCTTGACAGAATTGATCACTGGCAATGAAGGATCTGACATTGTATGTTCTTCAAATGATGATAACCAAGCATCAATTCTGTATAACGCTATTGACACAATGCGACTGATGATAGATCCAAAGCAGAAAGACACTTGGAAGAATCAGCAGTGGATAAAATGCAAAATTAATGGATCCAAAGTGTTCAAGCTGTCTGACAGAACCAGAAACAAAGAAGGGAGAAATATTGATTTTGCAGTTGTGGATGAAGTGCATGAAATGAAAGATAATGTGATCATCAAATCAATTGAACAGTCACAGTCACTGAAGCCTAATCCAAAGCTGATCATGATAACCACTGAAGGATTTGTCAATGGTGGATTTCTGGATGAAGAATTGGTGAAGGCAAGAAAGATCCTGAATGGTGAAGATGATTCCATATATGCAGAAAGATATTTGCCTTGGTTATATACACAGGACAGTGAACAGGAAGTGTGGCAGGATGAAAGATCTTGGATGAAGTCAAATCCTACATTGGGAATAGTCAAAAGGTGGGACTGGCTGCGTGGTCAGGTGGATGCTGCAAGAAGATCCAAAGCTGACAGAATGTTTACACTTTCAAAGGACTTCAATTTCAAAGTCAGCAACAGTGAAGCATGGTTAATGGGAGAATTACTGGAGTATTCAAGGGTATACAATTTGGATGATTTTAGGAATACAATATCATTGGGTGGAGTCGATCTAGCAGAAACCACTGACATGTGCAGTGCTAAAGTTTTGATGCTAAAACCTGATGATTCCACTAAATATATTCATTCAATGTACTGGATCCCAGAAAGTAAGCTGAAAATGAGTGATGACAAGGAATCTGGTGCAAAATATGAAGAATGGGCAAGAAAAGGTCTGATCAGGATAACTGAAGGTAATGAAGTTGATGTGTCAGTTGTTGCAGACTGGTTTGCAGAACTTTACAAGGAATATGGCATCAGGACATATAAAGTTGGTTATGACCAGAGATTTGCAAAAGAATTCCTGAAGCGCATGGATGACTATGGATTTGAATATGAAATGATTTATCAAAACAGATATGTTCTTTCAAATCCAATGCGACTGGTGGAAGCTGACATAAGAGATCAGGCAATTGCTTTTAATGATAATGAAATTGATAAGTGGTGTTTGGGTAACACTTCAGTGCAGGTTTGGGACACTGGACACATTATGCCAGTAAAAATCAAAGGACAGGCTAACAGAAGGATTGATGGCACACTGTCACTGATCATGGCATATGAAATGCTGCGCAGATACAGAACAGAAATGATGAACGCACTGTGAAAGAAAGGTTGATTCAATAAGATGGGATGGTTAGATAAATTTTTTAGAAAAGCACCTAAAAATTATGTGTTTGCGCCAACATTTGATGGCTTCACACCAATCTATTCACAGTTTGGCACAGACATTTATGCTTCTGATGTAGTGCAGCAGGCATTGAAGTGCATTGTTGATGAAATGAAGAAGACAACACCAACACATGTGCGAGTTAAGAACAATGATCCTTCACCTGTTAAGGGAAATGTGCAGGATGTACTGAACAATCCAAATCAGCTTATGACCACCAGTGAATTCATTGAAAAAGTGGTGTGGATGCTTTTGATGAATTACAATGCATTCATCATTCCTACATACTACACTTGGACGGATCCAAAGACTGGTGAAGAGCGCAGATATTATGATTCACTATTCCCTATCAATCCAACACAGGTTGATTTCATAGAAGATGCAGGTGGAAGATTATTTGTCACCTTCTGGTTCTGGAATGGTGAAACCACCACTATTCCATATGATGATGTAATACATATCAAATACAATTATTCACTCAATGAATACATGGGTGGTAACAGATTTGGTCAGCCTGACAACAAGCCTTTACTTGACACACTGAATCTGAATGCAACATTGCTTCAGGGAATTGCAAAGGCAATGAATTCATCTTATCAGGTCAATGCAGTGGTGAAATATAACACCATGCTTGATGATGGCAAGATGGAAGCAAATGTGCGTGAACTTGAAAGAAAGCTTCAGGAAGGCAAAAGTGGATTCCTGCCAATGGATCTTAAAGGTGAATTCATACCTTTACCAAAGGATATTAAACTGGTTGATGAAGCCACATTGAAATTCATTGATGAAAAGATTCTGCGTAATTGGGGAATACCACTTGCAATCTTAACTGGTGACTACACCAAAGAACAGTATGAAGCATTTTATCAGAAAACACTTGAACCACTGATAAATGCTATGTCACAGGCATTCACCAAGAAGATGTTCACTTCCAGAGAAAGAGCATTTGGAAATCAGATCAAGTTTTATCCTAAAGATCTAATCTTCATGACTATTTCACAGAAGCTTGAACTGGTGAACCTGCTTGCACCAACTGGCGCAGTATTTGAAAATGAAAAGCGCACCATGTTTGGCTTAATGCCACTTCCTGAATTGGAAGGCAAGCGCTATATGTCGCTTAACTGGGTTGATGCTGACATGGCTGCACAATACCAGATGGGCAAGGTTGGTAATGTCAACATGGATGTTATTGATGAAAATAAAGATGAAACGATCACTGAAGAAGGTGGTGAAATATAAATGCCTGATTACATAGTAATAAATGACGATCTGCGAACAATGACGATTCCTGACAGCATCAAGTTGCTTGGTGTTGAATCAGATGATGATGTCAACAAAATACCATTCCAGATGCCAAAGGAATACTGTGGATTTGATCTTTCAACATTCAGTGTGCGCATCAACTATGTGAATGCTAATGGTGATGGTGACATCTACATTGTAAGTGATGTGGAAGTTGATGAGGATGATCCTTCACTTATAAACTTCACATGGCTTGTAGGCAGAAATGCATGCGCTTACAAAGGTGATGTCAAATTCATTGTATGTCTGAAGAAGTTTGAAGAAGATTCAACTGTTGTTCAGGAATTCAACACTACAGTGTATACACTGCCAGTGCTTGAAGGCTTGGAAACAACTGAAGCTGTGGTTCAGCAGAATGAAGATGTTATTGAACAGATTCTTCAGCTTTTGCAGGAATCAGGCACTGTGGATCCTAACAACTATTACACTAAAGTAGAAACAGATGCACTGATCCCAACTAAACTTCCTAATCCAGAAAAGCTGACTATTAATGGCACTGACTATGATGGAAGTGAACCAGTGGATGTAACAGTTGAAGCTACTACAGAAGTGCTGTCAACTACAAGTGGAAAGATCATTCATGTGGTGGATGCACTACCACAGGCAGTTGAAGATCTGCAGTTATATGATTCAAATAACACACCACTGGCATCAGGTTCAATTGCAATTGCAAATAAAAATCTGTTCAGAATAGATCTTCTGGATGCACAGGTTGTGTCAAAGGGAATTACATTCACCAAGAATGCAGATGGATCCATTACATGCAGTGGAACATCCACTGGCACTTATCCAATGACCAGTTGCAATCTGGATAAAAATATATTTGTTGTTGGTGAAACTTACATAATATCAACAGGCAAGACAGTTGGTTTGACATATGTGCAGTTGATCCTGAATTACACAGATAATTCAACAGATTACATAGTGGCAAGAAATAATCCAAGATCATTTACACTTCAAAAGGAAGTTGCATCTGCAACAGCATCTGTTCAGTTAACAGATAGTGGTGTGACAGTAAACAATGAAGTGGTTTATCCACAGATTGAACTTTCAAACAGTGCATCAGCATTTGTAAAGAATACATACAGCACTATGACATTTAATGGATCTGTAATGCCAGTATTACCTGCAGCAATATCAAATCTGTGGTCAAATGATGATGTGGTGGCAAATATCACAATGGAATATGAAGCTGACAGTGTAATGACCAGACTGAATAGATACGCAAGTGAAAACATAGCAAATCCATCATTAAATGGAACATTGGTTGCTACACATGATGGCAATGGCACTGTGATGATTGGATTGGGGTGATAATATGAACAAAGATTTTGAACAGAGATCATATAGCTTTGAAATAAGAGCAGAACAGAATGAAGAAGAAATTGGTGTTATTACTGGCAGACCAATAGTGTATAACAGCAAAACAGATCTTGGATATTTTGATGAAGTGATTGAAAGAGGTGCGCTGAATGGTGCAGATCTGAAGGATGTTAGATTTTTAGTCAATCATGACATCAGCAAGATTCCACTTGCAAGATCCAGAAACAACAATGCCAACAGCACTATGCAGCTGATGCCTGATGATGAAGGCATGGCAATCAGAGTGAATTTGGATGTGAAGAACAACAGTGATGCCAGAAATCTTTATTCTGCTATTGAAAGAGGTGACATCAGTGGAATGTCATTCATGTTCAGGGTGGATGATGAAGAATGGACTGAACTGGAATCAGAACATCCTACCAGACATGTAAGAAAGATTTCAGATGTTGTGGAAGTCAGTGCAGTGACTTTTCCTGCTTATGAAGACACTTCCATCAGCGTTAGAAATAAAGAAGCATTGGATAATGCGAAGTTAGCACTGGACAGTGCGAAGCGGTCAAAGGAAGAAACACTGGAAAGTGCTTTGGAACTTGAAAAAGCAAAATTTGAAGCATTATTAAAAGTGAGGTAAAGAAGATCATGAAAGACTTTTTAAAGAAGCTTATTGAAAAGCGCAATGGCAGAATCAATGAAATCAGATCTGCTATTGAAGCATCAACAGATGTAAATGAAGTAAGATCACTTACTAAAGAAGCTGCACAGCTTCAGGATGAAGTGCGTGATGCAGAAACAAAGCTTCATGAAATCGAAGCTGAAGAACAGAGATCTGCAGCACAGAACAACAATGGTGTACCTGCTAATGCACAGCTTGTTAATGGCAATGTAGTTGGCACATTTGGTCAGGTTGCTGCACAGGAAACCA
>ODAI014516872.1_pt1 | contig 39777 bp, 43 predicted proteins | sample 1539321 | NCBI WGS metagenome assembly ODAI01 (sample SAMN02144231, study PRJEB22623) | gut metagenome | biome: sheep rumen | host: Ovis aries | place: New Zealand
TAGCGCATGTTCCAACCTGCAAAATGAGCTATTGAGCAATTTCGACCGTCGATTTATGCTCTGAAACGTTTGAAACTCTCGAAACCCTTGTGAGAATCGGTATTTGGACGTGGTCGCACCCTGCAAAATGAGCTATTGGTCGAAAATCATCCTTCTAGATGGCCGGACCTTGAACTGCTATCCTTTGGCGGAAGGAGAGGAAGCCATGGCGTTGGATGACAGCTTGAAACTGGACAGGACAGGTGAGTATCTTTCCCTGAATGGAAAAGCAAAAAGCTTGACCCCATCCCAACCAACACACGATAAATACGAAGAGGTACGTAAGGAATTGTTCCTTAAGAACGCTTTCTATCTGCTGGCTCACAAGGAACGGATATTGGCTGACAGCCGTATGTTCCTATGCCCTGTTCACACACCAAACGGACTCATGTACACAGGCACGTCGGGTTTCCAAAGGCCGACCTTGGGCATCTACATCGAATGGTGGCTGAACTGCGACGGGGCAATACGGACAGACAAGGATGGGCGCAGAAGCCTGGTGTACAGCCTCGCAGGCAGTCCGATGAGTGGGATGAACCGTTGTGGTGTCGTAAATGAGAACGGGAAAAAGGAATCCGTATGTTTGTCATCGTTCATCAATTATTGGCCTCTCTTCATGAAGATCAACCGCCGTTATACCGAGGCCAAATGCAAGTACCAAGCCTATGATACCAAACAGGTGCTTGATATCATAGACCAGGAGGATAATGGCAATTTTGATTATGCGCATGCCATTGACACCGTGCTGATGACTCACGAGATAATCACGCTTAACAAAAGAGTGGAAAATCTCAAAAGAGACAGGGACTATTGGTACGCAAAACATCAGGAGGCACTGATGAGATACAATGACGAGAAAATCCGGATGCTGTATGCCGAGTATGAGGAATTGGAATCCAAGGTGAATGCAGAGATTGATGGCCTGAGAGAACAAAAAAAGGAGCTGAAGGCAAAATTGAAAAGGGGTGTGATGGATAACATCGCCTACCAAAGGCAACTGACGCCCGTCAACAGGCGAATCGATGGATTGAAACACCAACTGGCTGCCTTCAAATACAACAGGGTGAGAGAGGTGTTCCCCGATGGAGACGTTACCTTCAACTTGATGGTACAAGACATGTCCAATATCAGAAAATCCCAAAACGATGAATGATGCGAATTCTTTTGGTGATGAAGGATATGTTCAATGTTTAGGTTGTTGTCTTACCTTTGTCGAATGGGGAAAGAAATGTTCGAGTTGCTCGAAGGAAGACAAAAGGAAACAAGGAGAAATGTAGAAGAGGAATTCAACAAACACAATCAAACAAATAGGTAGAATGGAAAGTGAAAAGGAGAAACAGAAAGAAAGAGAGGAATATCTGAAATTCCTGGCATTGCTCAACAGGAAACAAATCTTCTCACGGGAGAGCGATTAACCCATCATCTTCGTTGAAGACATAGATGACGAAACCCTGTCCAAGGACAAGGCGTATTCAGATGGGATTCTTATGATTGACCATGTAGGGAACCTTGAAGATGGTATCCAAGAAATGTACTGCATCCTAAAGGATGGATGTTGCTACAACATGGAGGATTTCTATGCCGAGTATCATGCCTTTGATGATGGGAAAACCTTCTACAAGGAAATTGAGAATCTGATTGCTGATAAGAAGGATGTCGCAGATGCTAATCAATCGTAAAGCACAAGTCTTTATAGACATGTGAATTTTCCAGGAAAAGGACAGAATCGTGGGGTAGGGGAGTTACACCCCCAAAGTTCATGACTTACTATGACCTCTAAGAGAAACAACTCCCCTCCACGATTAGTCCTGACCTTATCAATCATTTCAATAATAACGACAACAATGAAAACAATAGTATACTTCCACGGCTTCGCATCAAGTAGCCAAAGCAACACGATAGCATATATCACCAAGGAAATGCCGGAGTGCATGATCATCGCCCCCGACATCCCCGTGGATTCCAATGAGGCACTGCCATTTCTCAAGAACTTCTGTGCCGTCAACAAGCCAGATCTGGTCATCGGGACGAGCATGGGAGGGATGTATGCCATGCAGCAAACAGACTATCCACGCATCTGCGTGAATCCGGCTCTGAGGATGTCCGAACTGAAGGAAATCCTGAAACCTGGCACTTTTGAGTATTTCCATCCCACAGCGGACGGCAGGACACACTTCACCATCACAGAGGAGACCATCCAACATTTCAAGGAGATGGAAGAGCATATGTACGATGGCATTACCGAAGAGAACAAGGCTAGATGTTGGGGCTTCTTCGCGGATGGTGATACGACTGTCAATTACAAGAAAGAGTTCTCCGAACACTTCGATAATGTCTTTGACTTCCACGGCGAACACCGCATGAACAACAAAGTGATGCGAGACATCATCATCCCTTTTATCAGGAAAATCCTCAACCAAGAGAAAGAATCCCTGCAAAAATGACATAAAATCTCAGTTACGCAAATAGGCTGCATAGTCCTACATTAGCTTTGCAGACTCGTTTTACGGATTACAACAGGTGTCCAAACCGCCCCGTCGATATTCTGGTTATGGACAGAAACAGTCTTCTTCTCCAAGACGTTCACAGATGTTGAATCCCTGCCTGGGAGCCATGACTCCCAGACGGACAAACGAAGAAAAAATGGAAAAATACATTTTCAATTACGATGAATGGCTGAGCGGACATGCAAAACGCAAGACCATGATGCAGAAACTGGAGCGGAGTCTGATACCGTTCGAAATCTTCGAAGCCATCGGCATGAGGAACGACAGACAGCCACGCTCGGGAGAGGTGATGGTGGGAGAGAATACCTACCACTATGACATCTCCTACGACTACCAGTGCATCGGGCACGACGTGTATGATGCCACGCTGACCACCTTTGACCTGAAGGACAAATGGACGAACCTGCTCATGGGCTACAACAAGTTCAAGGTGGTGATGAACCACCAGAATATCAAGACCATCTACTCGGACCATGAGGACTACTTCCAACAGGTAATCGACATGTTCGAAAAGGATGACTACGCAAAGTTGTACGCCAACCGCTCTGCCTACATCAACAACCTGCTGGCACGCTACATCCTGCTCAGATTATTTGAGACGCACTACCCGGAGATGCACCTGCTGGTAAGCATCAACACCAAAGAGGACGGGAAGATCTCTGCCCTCGCTGCCGATGCGAACCGCAACGAGTGGTACCTCTATGCCTTCAGCAAACGGGATGCACTGCAACTGGCACAGCGGCTGGACGGCTGCTGCAAGAAACTAACGGTGTTCTATTTCTTCAACCAAGACTTCGAGACCGATGGCAATACCGTGGGCTATGACTCGGGCAGCACACGCATCCTCTCGGCAAGGGCGTGGATGATTTCCCTCCCTATGGAAACAATGGAAAGACGGTTGGTAGAGAAACGGATGCTTACGCTCATCAGTCTGCTCTACAACGAACATCTGGACTGGCACTTTGACCGCATCGAACGGGTGGCCACCAACCCTCCGTTCTATGGCAGCCACATGAAGGAACAAAAGAAAGCACTCAAACAAAAGAAAGACAAAAAGAACAAGAAAAACCAGACAAAGCAAGGCTTGCCTTGGTTTGAGAAGATTCCCCGAACACTCCTCGAAGACGCACTGAACGTCCTTGCTGACGAGCCGAAGACCCATGCCGACGTCTTCCATTTCCTGTGTGCGGCCAATATGGTGAACGCATACGTGAACCAGTGCAACCACAAGAGCACGTTCTCGATGAAACAGGTGAACCGTATGTTCCAGACCAAGCAGCAGATCTTCAAATGCCTGATACGGTTGGCAGAGGAAAACAACCCCAATGTGACGATTTCCGTCAGTTCACTACCCGCCGTTCTCGTCAACATGAAAGTGGAGAAGCATGGCTTCCAAATTAGTTTCCGTGGCATGACACGTGAGGTCTTCGACCGCATCGTCAATGCAGGTGTCAGCCGTAACGGCCAATTCGAAGGATATTACCTCCAACCCATCGCCACCGCCCTCTACCAGTACTCCTACCTCCTGAGGTGGAAAGGACTTCAACAACAGTTCTAATTATTCTAAACAAACAATGGAATTATGAAAAGAGAATATAGAATATATGAGAAGGACGGATATACTTACGTCCATTATAATGGTTTCCCTGAAGGAGTACGGATAGAGAAGAATGAGCAACTCTATAATTATGAATGGGGTTGGATGACAATCAGAAAGAATAATAACAAAAATTATTATAACATACGTGCAGAGGATTTTTCGTTATTTGTCAACTTGTTATTCCATGGATCCATAATAGAAGAAAAAGGAAGGTATGGAATGATTGACATTGATGGGAAGGAAATTCTGCCGTGCGCTTTCGACCAGATTGAGAAACTGAAAAATTCGGTATTCGGCCGTCTTGGGGATAGTTATTGGGAAATTTTTGAAAGCGGGAGAAGCACGATTAGAGGTGACTATGAAGATCCTGGTTTCTTTGTCCATAATGGTAAGAAAGGATGGCAAGCTAATGGAAAGACAATACTGCCAGCCAAATATGATGACATTCATCATATGGATGGTTCCAACTTCTATCAAGTTCTCCAAAATGGGAAATGGTTCTATGTAAATAAGGATGGGGAACCTGTCCTCACATACGTAAGAGAAATCAAAGGCGTAGATTCCACCGTCCCCTTCCCTTTCTATACACATGAGAAAGATGTGATTGTCTTACAGGAATATGTCGGACATGAGATTCCCGATGACAAGAACGTCGTACTTCTAAATGGCGTATGGCAACGTATCGACAGGCATTCCGGAGATGAATTGAACGAAATGTTCGTCAATCCCAATGACGAAAAAGTGCTGACAGATGAGGATATGAGATTGTTTAACAACGATTTCTCCTATGAATATGCGGCATATACAGTGACAAGTAATGATCCTTCTGGGGCTATCGATTGTCTGAAAAAACTGCAGTCAATGGACTTGCATAGCAACACTTGGCACTATATCGTAAAAGTATGGAAACCTATTGGAGAGAACCCTTCTGCTGAGGAACTGCGTTTCCTACGCTATCAGATAGAGGAAAATGGACAGCTTGGAAAACTCCATTTCGCACTTGCCCATGATGGCAAACTAAAAAAAGGCGAGACGCGTATGCTTGTTGTCACTCACTACCACGAAAGGTGCTGGCCGCCTACATGGGAGTTGGATTGGGTAGAAGAACGCAATGAACTGTCGCTTCCTGCAATCAAAGATAGGCTAAAGGAAATCCATCGGATTATCGATGAGGATGTGAAGGAAAAATATAAGGATGAGGTTTGGAAAGACCAATTCTGGGGAGGCATATATTTAATTGAATACAACTGGAAACGATCGTGGAAAGAAACAAAAGAGGTTCTTGAATACTTCAAAAACCATGATTCCCCTATATTGCAAGGCATACGAAGAGAGGCTGAGAAAGCCAGTTTCACATTCACATCTAGTTTTAATAACAGCAAAAGAAAATGTGAATTCCATTACCGTAAATTGAAATGGCTGTTGGAAAACGGCGCGGATATCAATGCACACTTTGAGAATAAGACAGCACTTGACATACTAATGAATTCAAAGCCGTTCAATGAAGAAGATCATACCGAATACATAGAAAGTATGAAACAAAAGTGCATCATGTTCCTGAAAAAACATGGAGCAAAGACACTGCAACAGATACGTGAGGAAGAATCCAAAAACCAAGACTATAAAGTGGAATTGGATAGAATGAGCTCTTTTTAACTATTATGCACTCCTTCCTTCAGAGGTGGAAAGGCCACAAAACAACGAATAACCTAACATCTGACGAAAATGGACTCAGAAATAGCACTGAACATAATAGGACAAGCACTTATGGCGGGCCGAGACAACACTCCCCTTGGGGTAAATGAGGAAAAAGACTTCCGTGCCTTCCATAGGAGCTTGCAATACTTTCATCTTGAATGGCTAAGAGAACGTATTAACAAAATATGCAAAACCTACAACGATAAAGCTGATTATTGTTATGATGAATACATCCAAGCCATAAAAACCATCGCTATGCGTAATGGTAACATTTGTGAGATTCATTCGACTGAATCCAACAAAAGCGAGATGATCATTCACTCCATTCCAGAAATCCATATCTATGTTGACGGAACTAGAAATTGGCCCTATCTTAGAATAACAGATGAGTACAATGTTGTCATACATGAATCTGAAAAAGGGTTACCTCCCTCTCAAATAGTTGAACTTTTCTCTGAGATAGATTCCAAATTCAAGGAGAGGAGTAAGGATATCATCATAAGTGGGTTGAAAGACATTGTACCCAATTCCTTGAAGAACTACTTCCTACGAGGGAAATTCACCAAGGATATGGGATGCAGCATGTATTCCGACGGTCGCTGTTCTATTGGTCATGAATTAAGGCTGAGTGCCACCGAAACGCATGACATGGTTTATGCATATATCCCTGACTATTTCTGGCAGGAGGAATGTAGGATACGGACATTCAAGAATGTGGTGTACAGTTATTGGGCGTTGTCGGAGATTTCGGCAAGACTGCCTAAAGATGTGGATTTCATTTGCCAGCATCGGGATGACTGCGGCGTACATCTGACAAATGAAACTCCTTCACAATACCCACCTATTGATAGAGATGAGTTCATAAGAAGGAAGGCTGTGCTTATGGTCCGTAAAGAACAAAGCCGCCGAAATACGCAGAAGACTCAGCAAAGGAATTATGAGTACATTATGGATTTCTGTGGTTTGAAAGAAAGATACTCAATGCAGGAATTCCTTAGAATGTGCAACAGCGATATCATCAAACTCAAAAATCTGACGCAGATTATCAAAAGCCGACTGGGTGCTTATGCGGAGGAAGTGACGATCGTTTTCAACACGAACAGCATCTCAATCTTTTTTATGAAGAACCGGGAACAACATTGGACAAGGGAATGCCTCCTTCAATTCCCATACAATACAAACCTATACTTCCTAAAGGACATCGATGTCTTTGTGGAAAAGTCAAAGGAACTCATCAGTGTATTTGATAAAAGTTGGGACATAGAGACAACCGTTGGATTATTGGCAAAATGGAATTCATAAAGACATGGCAATCAAAATTCCAGACATGCACCGATGTTTGGGAGGAGTGTAACAATAAGGCGATGGCCAACAGACTGACTCCGGAACAGGAGGCACAGTTGGCCACCCTTATATGTGAACGCAAACGCATTTATCAGGAAGAAAAACAATTGGAGAAAGGCGAGGCAACTTTCATAGAAGCCTGCAAGATGTTAAGTGAACAACACTTCCCTCTTGAGGAGGAAATCCGCACCTTCTGGAAGGGGTATGGCTATAGCGAGATGCTGGTGAGGAAAGACGGGCTCGTTGGACTGAAATCATTGAATGGTGGCATAGCTTTGCCCGCAATATACGAGGATGTCTGTCTGACCTATGATGACTATGAGTTCTTCCACCAATGGCTCTTTGTGGTGAAGCAGAATGGAAAATGGGGACTGGTTGACAAAAGTTTGAATGTACAGATACCATTCGAATACGACAAAATCTTCAGAAAACCAGGAGCTCCGAACCACTATATTCTCATCAAGGATGGGAAACAGGGTGTCGCCTCTATTGATTTTCCGGGAGAAAAGGTTGATATCATGGTTCCCGTGGAGATGGATGCTATCTATCACGTGCCAGGATGGGATCTGACTCTTTTCTCTAAAGACGGGAAATGGGGGTGGTGGTTCCCTGACAACACAGCATATTACAAGAACTACTGCTACCCGGAATGTGACGAAATCTTCGTCCAACCCATAGAGGAAGTCTGGAAGATGGAGGATGACCAAGATGAGATTTTCATCGTCAGAAAAGGAAAGAGATACTACGACATTGTATATTTCACAAGCAAATAAAACGAAAGGTTTTGTCCACTATGTTGCGAAGCCATCGTGGCGGTTCCTAACCACCCCAATATACAGATTACTATAAACAAGAATTCAAGATATGAAAAACAGAATTGACGCAATGATAGGGGCTGTCGCCGGTGACATCATCGGCCATCCTTATGAGTTCCGTGGTGTTGATGAGCAACACTTCAAGTTATTCGACCGCCATTGCCGGTACACCGATGACACAGTGCTTACAATAGCGGTTGCCGATTGGCTCTGTCATACTGGAAGCAACTTGCAGGATTATCTCCTGCAATATGGAAGGAAGTATAATTGGGTGGGCTATGGCGGTATGTTTCATCGATGGCTTCGCTCCAGCAATCCCAAGCATTACAACTCTTTTGGTAATGGCTCTGCTATGCGTGTGAGTGCCATACCCTGTTGGGCGAACACCATCGATGAAGCCATGAAACTGGCAAAGAAAAGTGCCATGCCGACACATAACCACCCCGAAGGAATCAAAGGGGCGCAGGCCGTCGCCGTGGCAGCCTTGATGGCCAGACAAGGGATGACCAAAGAACAAATCAAGGAACAACTACAGGAACTGTTCGACTATGACCTTAACCGCTCATATCTGGACCTTTACAACTCCGAGTATGTCTTTGATGTGACATGCCAAGGAACGGTTCCTGCTGCGCTCATCAGTTTCTTCGAGAGCGAAAACTATGAGGACTGTATCTTCAAGGCAGTCCTGACCAACAAGGATACGGACACGGCGGCAGCGGTAGCTGGTGCAGCGGCCGGCGCCTTCTACGGTGTCCCTGAGAAAATCAAGGAACAAGCCCTCTCACGCCTCCCAAAAGAATTCACGGACGTTATACAACGTTTCGAAATACTCTTATCGGAAAGAAAATGATATTACCATATCAATCCTCCTCGTGGATTGCCAAATGATTAACAAAAGAATTCGAATATGATCCGTGTAAGTGCTAAAAAAGTAAGAGAGATTATTGAGAATCATCTATGGTGTTTTAACAACAAACAAATCCCAGAATACATTCTCGTATCTAAAAAGCATGACCTTACAGACGCAAAAGGCTGTTTGATTGGGCCAATTGATGGCGAATATGGTCTATGCGTCAATGTAAGGGATTACATTTTTGATACTGAAGAAGCGCTTGCTGGTGTCGTCTTGCATGAGATGGTTCATTTCAATCTACTTATTGAGGGAAATCACCAACATGAGGAACATAGTGATATCTTTAATGATTTGGCAAGAGAAATAGCAAAGAAAAGCGGGAACCAATTCATCGTTTCTGACGAGAACTGTAAAATAGATTTCTTCGTCAGATATAGGAAAAAGTATTTCAATGTCCTTTTATTCAAAAAGGATGGTAACAACTACCTCACAACGATACCAACCCAAAGACTGAGGTATTGGAAGAAATATATGAAGGAAGGTGTTGAGATAGGCCAGTTCGACGAATACATATTCCAAAGAAGTAATAAATGCATATTTGAACAGCTACCCTTATCGGATAAGGATGACTTGATATGTTGTATATTTGATGACGAAGACTATGGCTTACTGAGTAAGGAATGATTCTTGGCCTGTTGTAGTCTTGTTACCCATAGCCACTCAATAGTTACGAATAAGGGTAACACCTGACTCTATTGGACTGAGTGGACACACTGAGGGCACAGGTTGCCCTCAGTTCTTTGTTTTAGCTTAGAGAGAAAAACCAAATGTATTATGCCTATTGTCTATCATATACTATTCGAATGCTTCCTAACTCGCCAACTTCTGCCTTAAATCCCTTATTCTCGACTCAAATCCCTTGCAGTGAACAGAATCTGGAAGCTTGAGATAGTAATAGTCATAATGGTGCATGAACTCATGAAGAAGGGTGTTGATGAAAGTCCTGATGTCACAAGGGACCTTAAGATGCCTGTCGTTCCAGAGGTCGATGTTTTTGTTGCAATATAACCCCATCTTAGTACCTCCAACGGCAATGTCGTATGAAAGGCCATACACAAAGATTTTGCAACGTGGAATCTCATATTTGTCACAAAGGTAGTCGACAAGGACTTGCGCGGCCTTTCTCCTTGGTTCCACCTTGCTTCCGCTGTGGAGGAGAGCATGGTATTCCTCATGTGAGAAATCAGTAAAATCGACGGTTAAAAACTTGTTGCTTTTCTTGATATTCCTAATACTTGCCATACTGTTTTTGATTTGTGATGCAAAGTTCTGAAGAATATTCCAAACAGGCTTCCATTATATACGTATAAAGAAAAGCCCTATGTCAAAACAACAAGATAACTTTGTCGTAGATTTCAGAAAAGACAGTTCAACCACTTATCAATTCGTAAACCTGTCAAAAATAGAATTAACCTGTATCACGATATGAAGCAAGCCAACTCTAACTTTGCAACCTTGATAGATTGAAATGGCCAAGACAGTACAAACTATTCAAAGGAAACCCCGACGTAATCACACAAATGACAGAACCGCCCTATGCTCAACAAACATCTTGAATATATCAACGGACAGTGGTGTGTCGTCAACGATGCCACAGGAGAGGAAAGAGGAAGAAAACGTTCCTTCAAAAAGGAAGAACCCATTGAACCAGAGGAACAATTCGGAAGCAGGATATATCTCGAGTCCTTCGTCCTGAACACGGAGGAACGGGCTGTCTATCCATATAAGATCATATATCCACTCGGATTGAGACAGATAGATTTCGCGCCCATCACCATCTTCTATGGCAGCAACGGCAGTGGAAAGTCAACCCTTCTCAATATCATCGCAGACAATGTGGGGGTCAAGAAGAAGACCACAGGCAATACAAATGCCTATTTCAAGAGTTATGTGAAGACGTGCAGTTTCCAATCGGCTTACCTTCAGTCGATTCCCGACGACAGCGCATACATAAGGAGCGAGGACATCATGGACGGCATCATGAAATGCCGTAGACGATACGCATCCGCGAAAGGAGTCGCCCGAAAGGAAAGCGAGAAGATACCGGTCTATAGCGGAAAGGAACAAAAGATGGTGGATAACCTCTTGGAAAATCCCGATGAACTGTCCTCATCCGACAGGTTCTACCTTTCCCGCTGCAGAGATGCCGATGCCGCCTTCTATGCCGACAACATAGCAGATCTCTTTGAGTCAAATGGTGAGGTGGCACAGAAAAGGATGCAGGAGGTCATCATGCCCGACTGCATGTATTTCCTTGACGAACCAGAGGTGTCCCTGTCCCCGGTGTTCCAACAGGAACTGGCCAATATGATTGAGTTGTACGCACAAAACCTGAGGACACAGTTTGTCATAGCCACGCACTCACCGTTCTTCCTATCACTGAAAGACGCGAGAATATACGATCTTGACAGCAGACCGACAGCGGTAAGGAAATGGTACCAGTTGCCTAACATGCATGCATACTTCAGCCTGTTTGAAGCGAACAGAGACTATTTCATAAATCCCAATGAGCAACCCGAAGAAGACGATAACAATCATCAAAACCCCGAACAAGAGCAATGAGCAAAAAAGATGTGTCATCTGCATGGTTCCCTGACCTTACAACCGACGATGTGAGGCAGCTGTGCTATATCGCCTATTTTGGCGAGGACTATGGTACAGCAGTTCCCAATTACCTGAGGGGGTTTAACAAGCTCAGGAGGACATACGAAGATACCCTCCTGAAACTGCAGAAACTGGGCTATCTTCAGACCTCCAATACGGTGATGCCGGAGCATCATCTTGATGTCCTGGATTTCCTGGCCATAGAACATCCCGATTGGGTGAAGAAATTCACAACTATCCGTCGCTATTCTCCGACACGTTCCTGCGAATATCTGTGGAAACTGGCAGCCTTGTTGCGCAAGGATGATTTCGAGGCGGCGGCAAAACTGCCGAAACCCTATGCTGGCTTGAGCCAAAAGCTGTATAATGTCTATCCCTATATCCGGGAACGTGTGGTCAATGACTCGCGCTATGCGAGGTTGCTGAATGATGACCAGGTCTATCTGATGATAGCAGAGACACTGGAAGAATTGTTCCAAAGTGGTGCGCTTGATGAACACGCCCTGGACACCATAAGGCTGTTCCCGTCATCAGGAAATCCCAAGTATAGGGATATCATCGACCGCATCGATTTGTACGAGTTCTTCGTAACAGGAACTTACACCGTATATGACAACCCGAAGACATTGTGGGCATGGTCAATGACGGCCATCAAGGAACTGTATGAGGGAAACACCGAAAATGCTCTTTCCTATTTCAAGAAAGCTGTCAAGACACAGGGTGCCAAGGCGAGTGCCCTGCCCATCCCTCTGTTAAACTATTTCTATGCCCTGTGTGTCATCAAGTACAGGATGAAGTATGGGCCTTTGTCTATCCCCGACGTGCAGAAGGAACTCCGCAATTCTTCTGTTTTGATTATGGACAGAAAGCATTTCGCGGCACGGCTTTTGATGGAATATGCTGAAGTCACGACAGAGAAGGGCTCGAATGATTTGCAGAAAAGGGCCGATATGGTCATGGATTATGCCGACAGTCCCCTCAATAGCTGCTTTGCCGCTTTGCTGGCCAACTTCTTCTCCTTGTCAAAGGAAAACCTCGAAAAACTGGAGGGTGTCCAACCCTCTGCATCCATCATGATGCATGAACTGTCACCGTATATGGCGATGAGTACGAATGCAAAGGAAAAACTGGAGTCGTTGTATGGTGGAAAACCGATCCTGGCCAACATCCGACGGAAGGCTTCGTGGGAACTGCTCCTCGGGGAAATCGACACGACAGTGGAGAAAAAAACAGACACGCGTAAGCGCAGGATTGTGTATTTCCTGAAAGGAACCAGCCTCTCAAGCATTGTGGAACAAGCGGAGAAGGAGGATGGCGGTTGGGAGGATGCCCGACTCTTGTCTTGTAAAGTCCTGTGCAAGGAAGGGTATGAGTCAATGGACCTGCAGGACTCCCGCATCGCGATGGGAATGGCGAACAAGGAACAATGGCAGACGGCAGCGGACATCATCGTTCCCAATCTTATCGGAACGGACAGGTTGTTCTTCGGAGTGGAATATCAGCCAGAGAGAATACCTGCTGTTATCATTGAGGAAAAGCCTTATATCGAATTCAACGGACAGGGTGACAAGATAGCGATATCCTCGAATACGAAACTGGCTCCTGACGGATTTCCCCGAAAGCATACGGTGACAAACAGCGGAACGACATACACCGTAGTGACACTCAACCCTCTCCAGAAAGACATCCTTTCAAAGCTCCTAGGACACAAGACACTGCCGGCGTCTGCGGCACCAAGCCTCCGGAAGACGATAGAGAGCTTGGACGGTATCATAGAGGTCCGTGAGAACATCCTCTCCGACATCGAGATGAAGGCTTTCGAGAGTGACGGCCATATCGCCATCCGCATAGAACCCGTGAAGAACAACCTGTGTACGGAATACCGAATGACGATGCTGGCGATGCCGCTGCCGGAGGGAATCTCACGGCTCATCCCTGCCGTGGGTGAGGAGTATGTCTATGATGAGGACGAGACGGGACACACGCACTGCGTCCATCGTGACATGGCCAAAGAGGAGGAGAACTACCAAGGACTTGTGGACTACGCCGAACAGTTTGAACTGGAATTCAGCAGTTACAACGTCTGTACCTTGGGTGATGAACGGGTGTTGCTGAACTTCTTGGCTTTCTGCCACCGCAACCAGGACAAATATGTGGTGGAATGGCCCAACGGACAGACGCTCAAATTCAAGGGTGTCCTCACAGAAAAGAACATCGACGTTGAGATTAAGAGCGACATGGACTGGTTCGCGGTCGAGGGCAAGGCGAAGATAGGTGTTGACGTTCTGGGATTGGACGAACTGCTCAAGGCATGTTGCCGTGAGTCATATGATGGCTTCGTGCGTATCGGTGAGAATGAGTTCATACAGATGACCGAGCCCCTGCGCCGCCATATCGCCGAACTGGACGCTGTACTGACCGCAGGGGAACGCAAGCGGAGATCCGTGCCCAAATTCCTCGTGGGAGCCTTAGCCAACACCCTGGAACAGATGAACCAGAAAGTGGACAGCGGATACCGTGAGTTCAGGGAGAAAATGAAGTCGGCTTACGAGAAAGACGTGTCCATCCCAGAGGGGTTGCAAGCCACATTGAGACCATATCAGGAGGAAGGCTTCAAATGGATGTCACGCCTTGCAGAATGGGGTGCCGGGGCTTGTCTGGCTGATGACATGGGTCTTGGCAAGACACTTCAAATGCTCACCTTCATATTGAGCAGGGCGGATAAGGGAGCCTCACTAGTCATCGCCCCCAAGTCGGTCATCCCCAACTGGGTGAACGAGGTGCGGAAATTCGCCCCGCAGCTAAGGGCTGTCGTCCTGAATGATGCGTCAAACCGCCAACTTGCCATCGAGGAAGCGGGAGATTATACAGTCGTGCTTTGTACCTATGGCGTGCTCACCACCGAGGCAGAATTGCTGTCCTCCAAACAATGGAACGTGGCATGTCTGGATGAAGCACATCAGATCAAGAACCGCAATACCCTGGTGTCGCAAGCCGCAATGAACCTCAAAGCGGATAGCCGGGTCATCCTCACTGGAACGCCGCTGCAGAACCATGTGGGCGAACTGTGGAACCTCATGCAGTTCATCAACCCGGGACTCCTTGGCAGATGGAACGTGTTCAGGGATACGTATGTAAATTCGCCACTCAACGAGGAACACCGTGACATGCTGAAGGAGATGACACAACCCTTCATTCTCCGAAGGACAAAGCAAGAGGTGCTGCAAGACTTGCCGGAGAAAATCGAGGGAACGCACTATGTCACGATGAACGAAAAGGAGTTCGAGGTGTATGAGACTATGCGGGAACGGGTTGCACTGAAATTCAAGAAAGGGAAATCGAAGGCGGAGAGGAGAATGGCCAACCAGATTGACCTCGCTTATTTCGAGGAACTGATGAAACTGCGCCTGGCCAGCTGTGACATGCATCTGGTCTATGACAAGTGGAAATATCCTTCAACAAAAATTGAAGCCTTGATGGAGATTCTCGAGACATTGATGGATATCCCGGACAACAACATTATTGTGTTCAGCCAGTTCACGAGTTTCCTCAATCGCATCAAGCCAGAGCTGGAGAAGCATGGTTGGGATTACCACTATCTGGACGGACAGACCCCGATGAAGAAACGGCAGACGATGGTCGAGGAGTTCCAGAACGGACAGAAACGGCTGTTCCTCTCCAGCCTGAAAGCGGGTGGCCTGGGCATCAACCTCACACAGGCGAACTATGTCATCCTGCTTGACCCCTGGTGGAACCCTGCCATCGAGAACCAGGCGACGGACAGGGCGCACCGCATCGGACAGAAACGCTGCGTGTCCGTCATCCGTCTCATCAGCCAGCAGACCATCGAGGAAAAGATCCTGCGTCTCCATGAGAAGAAACAGGCGATTTCTGACGATATGCTGGACGGAACGGCAGAGAGCTATAAACTGAGCTATGATGACATCCTTGAGATGGTCGCACCATATTAACGGAAAATTCAATGACAATATGAATGATATCAAACAAAGAATAGAAGAACTGCTGAAGGCCATGAGTACAGGTGCGTATGAACGGGAGGAGGTCATCGCGCTTGCCCTTCTCTCAGCGATAGCAGGGGAGTCAATCTTCCTTCTGGGCTTGCCGGGAGTGGGCAAGAGCATGGTTGCCCGCAGGTTGAAAATGGCTTTCAAGCATGCCAACAGCTTTGAATACCTCATGAGCCGTTTCTCCACCCCGGACGAGATATTCGGCCCCGTATCCATCACGAAGCTGAAGGACGAGGACACCTACGAACGGGTCATTGACGGATACCTGCCGACAGCCGACATCGTGTTCCTCGATGAGATATGGAAGGCTGGTCCCGCCATTCAGAACTCTCTCCTGACAGCCCTCAATGAACGTATCTTCCGAAATGGCAACCATGACATACAGCTGCCGCTCAAGAGCATCATCTCTGCATCCAATGAGCTTCCCGCAGAGGATGAGGGACTGGAAGCCTTGTGGGACCGCTTCCTTGTCCGCTATGTCGTACAGCCCATCAGCGGAAGAAGCGCGTTTGTCAAGCTGTTGACATTGAGGGGTGAGGAATGTATCATCAAGGATGAACTGCGGTTTTCCGATGATGAGTACACTATGATGCAAAAGCAGATAGACAACATCATCATACCCGAGGTGGTCTGCAACATCATCTGTGACATCCGCGACGTGCTGTCGGACAGGGACAAGGCCACCGAGGCAATACCGGCGGTGGAAGAGCCACCATACGTTTCCGACCGAAGATGGCGGAAAATCATGGGAATACTACGCACGTCTGCTATGCTGAACAGTCGTTTTCAGGTGGACCCGTCAGACTGTCTCTTGCTTGAGCATCTGATATGGGATAACGATGAACAGATATCTGGCGTGAGAAATCTTGTCGCCAAAACAATCGTTTCCAGACTTGGCGTCGATGTCCCCCGTTCAATTGATATTGACGATATGGAGACTATGTCTTTCACCGAACCCGTAGGGCAACTGTTGTCTCCTGATGGAGAGCATTATGTCTTCTCCGCTGGAGGAGAGGATGTCCTGATATCCAAGAAGGACTACGAGTCGCTGACTGAAGATGTATCTTATGGCAATATGACCATAGACAACAAACTGATTCTTACCAAGGAACATGGTGCGTTCTCCATAAGGAAGAGAAAATCGGGCAGTATCATATTGAACACCTTCACCTATATGCTGAAGCGTGACTCTCCCCTCAAAACAGGTAACACGGAGACGTTCCTCAAGGCGGTCAACGCCAATGCAGACAAGATTATTGCGGGAATGAGGTTCCTGATAGAAGAGAACATCTTCCTCCGTTCCTCGGATGCATATCCCGAACTCAATACTGCCTTTGAGGAGTTGAGATTGAACAAGTCGCATTTCAGAGGGAGGAGATGAAGAAATACGCCGCACTCATCAGAAAACTTGTCGATGCGACAGCCGCAGCGGAAGTGAATGGCGAAGATGTCGCTGACATCCTCAAGGAGAGGTGTTTCAACGACACAGACATTATGCGGCAGACACTCATGAATGCGGTATGTGACCCACGCTTCAAGTTATACGCAGACGTGGTGGGCTATTGGAAAGATGAAGCCCGCTACGCCTTGGAACAGCTGGTCGAACAACTGGAAAAAGCCAGCCACTTGACAGCGGAAGATGCCCATTATATGCTTGACGGCTTCCTTACGGCATGGCTAAGGATGACATTCAAGGAGGTTAGGAGACCAGCCAGACCCAAGTCACACTATGACATGTCCGAAAAGCCTGATACCGGGGATGTCAGGGACGCCATCAATATCTTGAATGAACTGGATGAAGAATTTGCGCCTCCTCAAAGTATGGGGGAACCTCGGCAAGTATATAAATCAAAAAAGGCAGAAGAGTCTGAACGAAAGTTTGCCATACCCAATGAGACCAGAGATGGTGATGAGGAGTTGACCCAGCATGCGCAGAGTGGCGATGGCAACCTTCCGTCCAACGGCACGAACATGCATAGACTTGAGGAACGCTTTCTCCAAAAGTTGCCGAAATCCCTCGTGGAACTGGCTAGAAGGATTGGCAGGATGGGGGAGTACGGTTCCTTCAAGACAGGAAAATTCATGAATGCGGGCAAAAGCGATATTGCGGGTATCACGGTAGGCAACGACATCAGCGCCATCCTCCCATCAGAATTGGCACTACTCGCGGAACGGAAAACGCAGAACGTATTCTATCATAACTACACGGCACGAAGGCTGCAGTTGTTCGCATCCGCATCACGGGGAAAAACCACGAAAAAACATCAGGATGGACCTGTCATCATATGTGTTGATTCCAGCAGCTCCATGATGGGAGAGCCTATCATGGTGGCCAGAGCCCTTGCCGCTGCCGTGGCAATCATTGCATGGAGAAGGAAACGTGATGTGGTCATGGTCAAGTATTCGGACATCTATGATTACAGAGATTTCGGGCACAATCGATCCAATCTGAAGGCGATGTCGCATTTCCTGAACGGTGTCTCAATGGCGGGCAATAATGAGGAAGGAATGTTCCAATGGCTGTTTAAGAATGTCAAGCCGACACTTCCCGCATACGAGACAGCCGACATTCTTTGTGTCTCTGACTTCGGATGGATGCCGTTGTCCGACACAATGAAAGAACTTATCGAAGAGCAAAAGAAGACGGGAATGAAATTCTATGGACTTAATGTGATAGCAGACAATCCCTATGCTTCCAGGAAATCATCAAGGTCAGACGGCGTTTATTCACCAATGGACGTATGTGACTCCGTATGGACCTACGAAGGGGGTGAATGCAAAGAAGTGAAATAATGATTCTTTATACCTATAAATCCTCCCTTGTTTTCATTCGGAAATCATAACTTTGCCATTGTTATTTAATACGATGAAAATGGATTTTGCAGAGAAAATGAGGTTATTCTATGAGATGTACTATCAGCTGGAATATGGCAAGGACATCATTGCTGTCATCAACAATGCAGAGCCAGGCAGCTACGAGAGCAATCCGATAATAGATGAATATGCTCAAAAGGGCTATAAGCTGATTGATGCCAACATGTTTGGAAATGAAAAAGAACGGGGAGAAATATTCATTTTCAAACCTCTCTAAAGATTACTATCAAAGTTCAAGAAAAGACAAATACGTAAACTAACAAATTTCATAGACAAGATGGAAGAGAATAGGACAACAGGATTTGTAGACCCATTTGCGGGAACACCTAAGGCTGCAACGGAAACATCATACGGTATTGACAATGTTTCGGATTTTGAAAAACTTGTGAATGGTACGATATATGAGGAGAACGGATTGATGGGTATGAAGGATGCTGAAGGCAAAGTCATCTGTGCTCCTGAATACACATTGATTGCCCAATGCATAGATTACGTTTTCTTTCTTGAACCCAAAGGATCCTACAGGAAGGTTGCAGAAGGATGTGAGGAAAGCGGTTATATGCGGGAAGAAAACCGACCCTATGTCGAAGGAATCGGAAAGGTGGGATTCAAGGTCAATGACAGGATTGTCATACCTCCAGTATATGATTATGTGAGGTACGCATTTGGAAAGGAAACATTCTATGCAGAGAAAGACGGCAGGTTTATGTACTTCGACATGAATGGTAATGAGGTGCTGACTCACATCCGCTGGTTCGAAGGCGAAGACCGTCATACGTCACCTCTCTATCTTCGCACAAATGAATTTGACTATCTTACGGCAATGGACTATGTTGGGAAGTCTATGCCAGGAAACCCCAACGTCATTCAAATGGATGGGGAATGGGTGGAACTGAAACGCTATGACAAAAAGGAAATCATGGGAATGCTGATTAACCCCGACGATGACTTGGCACTGACAGAAAAGAATCTTGCTCTCCTCAATAGTGACTTCTCATACGAATTCAGTCTTTACTTTGCAAATACACAGGAGAAAAGCCCTTTAAAGGGGTGTCTGTCGCAATTCAAAAAAATGAATGCTTTCGATAACTCATGGCACCACGTGATGAAACTATGGCAGGCCCCAGGCGAACATGTCAGTGCGCATGACCTTCGGGAATTCCGTAGGATGCTGAATAAGACAAGACAGCTTGGCTCTCTTGTCATTGCTGTCGGTCATGACGAGAAATTGAATTCTGGCGAAGTTCGTATGATGTTGCTCACGCATTATAACGAGCGTTGCTGGCCTGCTGATTTTGAATTTGAATGGGCAAGGAAATGCAGGAACCTATCTATAAAGGAACTGAAGGAGGCTGTCCCTGAACTGAAACAGACAATCGATGACATGGTGTATGAGAAATACAAAGAGGAGGTGTTTCTCGACCAAATGAGAGACGTGATTGCTGAATTGGAGTATGATCCTTCTTTGTCATGGGAAGAGGTGGAACCTATTCTTGACTTTTTCCGTCAACAAGGCAGTCCATTCAAATATGTGGTAAGGCCATTCCTTCAGGTAGCGGAGATGAAAGCAGTTGCAATGAATATTGATGCCGTGGACTTTTACCTTCATGCCGTGCTATGGGCACTTAAGCACGGTGCCGTCGTCAATGGCTCCTCCAACCGCCAGTCCTCTCTGGATGTCGTTCGCAAACTCGCTGATAAACCAGCGTTGGCTCCAATCATCGATACCATCCGCGAGGTGGAGAACAATTTGCTTCAAAGAGGTGCAAAGACCAAAGCAGAATTGGTTGAAGAGGAGAACAGCAATACAGACTACTATAAGGAACTCGAACGAATGCGTTTGTCATAAATATGAAGCTTCTGCCGGAATCGAGCATTTGGGTATCGGGGTCTCTCGTAATGGCAGAAGAACATCACCCAAGAATGGGATATCCGTAAATCGGCACACCATTTGATGAGGGTGATTTTCTAAAGAGCATATAACGATAATATACAAACATATGATAGCTAAAAGAGTTTTAGGGGTATTCCTTATCCTTTTCTTCTTTATCCCTATGGCCTTCTCACAAGACAGCCGTGTGATGTGTGAGGTGACGGAGAAAAACAAGACCGTCACAGTTGTTTTTGGCGAGGACATTAAATACCTTGGTAGTGATTATACAGAGCAAATAGGATTGTATGATGACAAGAACCAATTGAAGTTTGATACGGCTATCGAGGTCGTTTCATATCTCTGCTCACACTGGGGTTGGAAGCAATGTGGGAATCCCACGTATAACGATAAAGGGAAAACTAAAATCTATACGTTGGAACATAAAATAGACAATGTTCTCCCTAATCTGATGAAACAGATAGAGCTTTTCAAAGAATATGAGAAGTCTATCAAAAAATGACCCAAGAAGGAAATATATCTCCCTCTTGGGTTATTCGAGATGCTCCTGCTTGTTCGTGAGACTCTGAGCCACATCATCCGAATGCACATTCTTGGGCAAAGCCTATCTTGGCATTCCAAAGGAGGTCATATTCTGGACCGAGACTCAGGAAGAAGGCAGAACGTTCTTTCCTGTCGCGCATGATTGACACCTCTTCGAGGTTCTTGTCAATAGCGACAAGATACATATTTATTACGTGGCTATTCTCGCTTGCAGAAAAATCGCAACCGATGTCTTCTGCAATCTGCTTGTTCATCTCGGTCATATATTCCGGTAGCGGACCATCTTCCCTAACTCCAACAGTAACGCTACAATACTCCTTGAAACGGAGTATCCTGAACCATGCCGCAAACTCATCAGCTTTGTTCCTAAGCTCTTGCTTACGTTCCTCGCTCACGTTTGAAACGAAATTGTCAAGGCTCCAATATAGGTCATTGATGGTCTTTTCCTTGATAAAGTCGGATTCTGTGAAAGAAACTGTTACTATCTTATCGTCAGGAAAGAGGGCATTCATGGCTTTACGAGCGATATGGCAACATTTCTCATCGATGCTTTTTCCTTCCCAACTTGCCTCTTCCCCGGAATTCACATATACGTTAGGAGCCATATAGAATTCGTGAATGCCTTCTCTTTGTTCTTTGGTCAGTTCACTTGCTTCAACCCTTCTGACAATGTCCTCAGAGTTGATAAGGCAGACAAAATTGGACAAAGGAGATATCGTGGCAACCAGATATTCCTTATCAGAGATGACGGTCTTGATCCAACCGACATACTCTTCCTTCTCAATGTCATTGGGGTCGAATGGCTGGTGGCCTAACATCTCCATAACGTGTGTCTGAGGTTGGTTGGTTCTGAACGCAATGATATCTTTGAAATGGTATGTGGTCTTGTCCATAGCCATATGTGATAATCAGAATTCAATGTACTCTCCTATGCCCTGCTCGACAATGTAGCGGTTGCCTGAATTCATGTCATTTCTCCCCTTGAAAAAGACGGACTTGACTTGCTTGTCGTATTTTTGGGCAAACCTCACTGTATGCATGGTTCCGCTGTGCTCAGGACACTCCGCAACAATGACTACTTGGGAGAGGGCGGCCTGTAACCGGTTTCTTGCCACGAGCCGGGTGGGGTTGGCCTTCGTTCCATGGGGCTGCTCCGAAATGATAAGACCACCCTTACGGAGGATTTCCTCTTGTAAGGGTACATTCTCCCGAGGATGGACGAGATTCAGTCCTGTTGCGACAATGGCGATGGTCTTGCCATCAACGGACAGGCATCCTCTATGGGCTGCTGTGTCACATCCGAGAGCAAGACCGCTCACGATGATTTTTCCTTCCTTGGCGAGTTTGGCTCCCAGGGCGTATGCTGCGCTATTGCCACGGCGGCTCGCCTTTCTTGAACCAATGATGGCCACCATGCTCTCCGATTCAAGAAGATTGATGTTGCCTAATGCATAGATGGTTTCAGGGCAATCTTCGCCTATGACCTTGAATGCCTTGGGAAACCTGGGATCTTCCTTTTTGATTGTAACTATTTCCATATACTATTTAATTGAATATAGGACAAAGTTATGGAATTACCTGAAGGAAGTATGGATTTATATACGTATAAGCGCCAATAAAAAGGGGGATGCAATGGCACCCCCTAAAGTAATGACGCGATTTTTGGAGCTTATGGAATGCGTCTATGTCGTCCTTGACATTCGTTTGCAAAGGTAAGCCTTTTGCATGAGAATTCCAAAAAATACTTATACGTATATAAAAAAGGGCTATGTCAAAACAACAAGGTAACTTTGCCATGGATTTCAGAAAAGATCAATTAACCAACCCTCAAATCTAAAAACCGAATGAATATAAGGAAAGTATTTAATGACCCTCGTGTGGTCATGCTTGAAGAGGAAATTGCAGAATATACTCCCCTAATGCCTGTCAATGAGAGCAGGGATTATATCGAACGTTTACTGGGAATGAGGCACCGTCTTCTCAAAGAGATGCAGGTGTATGACGATGAGATGAAAGCAATGGTGGTGGCTTTCAACGAACGTCTCCGCAACGCATGCACTGAACTGTATAATCGAGTAGAGAAGCTGGCGGATGAATACGCTCGAATGGATGGCATGTCAGGCAAATTGGATATCGAGGGGAGAATATACCTAGGACACGAGTATCCCAAGAAACACCCCATACAGACGGCACGGGCAAAGGATGTCTGGGAAATGCTGACACAATGGGGATTCTTTTCCATCTATAACCAAGGGTGTCCGGCCACCATGACGGCAAGTTCAACCCAATCATTCTCTCATGGTTATGATAACGTGAATAAATGGCTGTATATAAGCAGTCATGTGAATAACTGGAACGAAGGACTTGACTCGGAATGGTCAAAGGACATGCATCTGACACATGCTTTCTCTAACTTATACACTCGTCTTGGCTTCAGCCTCTATGACTTGATCTATGTTGAGGACTTCGACATCAAGGTGAATCTGAAGTTCGACAACTCCGTTCACTTTCCTCTTAAGAAGTGATAGGAGTATAAGTAAAATCAATCAATCGATGAAGTTACCCCATAATCGATTAAAGATAGGGATAGGAACCATAGCAAAGAAAGCGATGGACTCTTTGATAATCGAGCACACTATGCCATTTAAAGAAGTCAGGTATTTTCATCCACAAGGAAAGGATATGCCGAACGGCTGCTGTTACCAACGAGGCGGTTTCTTGAAAGAGTGCAAAATCAACAGAGAGCGTTTCTTGATGGATGAATATGTCCATAATAACCGAAAAGGCCATAACGGCGGATTTTTTGTTTTCCCTACGGATTTTGATTCCACCATAGTGAATGGAATCCATGACGCTATCAACCACTTCAATGGAGCATCAAAGGATACAGAGAAAAGGATTACGACCTATTGCATAGGGAACCACTTCAAAGGAAGATATGTGGGTTATCAAGGAGAAATCTATGACAGCAACTCATTATCTTTAGAGATTGATGGACTGTCAAGCAGAGTTTTGACCACATTTGCCTTCAAACTGGCATATAAAAACCAAATGTCAGTTCTTATCAAGGATTTGAACACAGATAAAATCTATATAACAAGAACAGGCAAATAACAAACCTTGAGTCCATCCATAAGATTTATTCGAAACCCATTTATAATACCAAAGAACCTCAATAACACACAAATATGATTGCAGATTTAAACACGATGTCGAGAATGTTCAGGGAGTGCAACAAGAAATATTTCGACGGTTCTCTACCCACACCCCAGTTCCTCTTGATGAACAAGCTGAATACCCTTGCCAGATTCGAATACAACAAGGACAAGAAGGGCAAGCATCCCATCAAGTGGCAGGCATTGAAGTTCTCAGACTGCTATGACTTTCCTGAGGAGGATTTCCGTGAGATAATGGTTCATGAACTGATACATTATTACATCGCTTGGAACGGCATTAAAGACAATAAAGACCATGGCAGAGAGTTTATGAGGATTGCCAATGAAATCAACGAAAAGCATGGCCTAAACGTAACCAAGACGAAGGATGCCTCTTCATTCAAAAGAACAGAAAAGGCTCCCCATTATACGGGCTTGTTAAGATTCCTTTGGGGATAAGTTTTCTTCTGTTGTATCCGGCGTATAATGTCCCCAAAATAAGTGGGCGGATTTTTGTATGTTTGGATAATCTTCTCTATATTTGTAAAATCGAAAAACAACTATTTTTAAATCTTTAAACTTTAATATTATGTATATTCCTTGTCAAAAATGTGGAGATCGCTATCCTGAAGACTTTCAGGGTTGGTGGACTTGCGATACATGCGGGTATCGAATATGCTCCTCTTGCCTCAATTCTGTTGGTTTTAGATGCCCCCAATGCAATTATGGTCATTTGAAACGCAGGAGGTGATAACCAAAACAAGGGATGCCTCCTCATTCAAAAGAACAGAAGGCATCCCTTTATATTGGCTTATTGAAATCCTTATTGGATGGTTGATATGTATCAGTCTATACTAGTAGAGTATAGACACTTGGTCAAATAGTTGATTAGTTTTCTTACTGTTTGAATATAACGTGCTCCGATGTCACCAGCATAAACGAGTTTTAAATTTCTCATATCTCTTACAGTTCCGTTTTTACAGCAAACAGCTTCAGAAAAGTTTTGGTTGTCGAACCTGTAATCGATAAGGTATTTCTTTCCCTTTCCAAATCTCGAAATATCTGCTAATCCTTCTATAACAAACCTTTTTTCTGTCAATAATCTGACAGATTGGAAGCTAAAAACCACATTGCTGGTGCTGCGGTCTGGTTCTTTTCTTCCGAATGTCAAAACAAACTCTCCTATATGATTGATAACCCCTTGGGTTAACATTGGATATGCGTCTTCACTAACAACTGCTTGATTAAGACAGTTCGGTTCACAACCTATTTCATCTAATGCATCTTGATAAGCCTCAATAAGGAGTTGTTTCAAAATGGCTTGATTTTGTTCTATGATATTCATTTTTTTCTAGTTTATAATTTCAACTATACTTTGTAGCTCAAGGCATCCGACGGCCATCCGGTCACGTTATGTCCGGTGTCAAGTTTTTGAATGGTTTTCATGTCATCATCACTTATCGTGAAGTCGAAGAGGTCGATGTTTTCCCGCATTCTCTCTATGTGGGTCGTCTTGGGGATGATGATGACACCACTTTGGACAAGGAACTTCAGGGCTATCTGGGCGGCCGTCTTGTTGTATTTCTCACCGATGGCTATGAGGGTCTTGTTCCTGACAATGCCATGCCGACCCTCAGCCAGCGGACTCCAGGCTTCCAATGCCACATCGTAGGGTTTCAGGTATTCCATCATCTTCCTCTGCTGATAGAGCACATGCGTCTCACACTGGTTGACCACGGGCATTACCTCTGCATCGTCCACAATCATAGAAAAAGTATTAGGATAGAAGTTAGACACACCGATGGAACGGAAGACACCTTTTTTGTACAGTTCCTCTAGGGTCTGCCACATCACCGTTGGATTGCCCACCGGCCAGTGCAGGAGCATCAGGTCAACATAGTCAAGGCCGAGTTCCTTCATGGAATGACCTACAGTGCGAAGTGTCTGGTCATGCGTGTAGCAGCTGTCGCAGATCTTGGTGGTGATGAACAGCTCCTCCCGTGGAATTCCGCAGGCACGGACGGCATCCCCCACACCACGCTCATTGTCGTAATATGCAGCTGTGTCGATGCTTCTGTAGCCTAAGCCGATGGCTTCTTCCACCACTCCCTGCGTCTTGCGTTCGGAAATGTTGTACACTCCGAGACCGACCATCGGCATCGAGATGCCATTGTTTAATATCTTGTATTCCATCATGACTTTCAGGGTTCTGCAAGTTAATACATGACTTTATCGTTATGGATACAAGCACATGGCGTTATTCGTTTGCAGTTGGAGCAAAAGCATTCTTTATGTTTATCAGTAAACATAAAATCTATGGTCATGGTGTTGGGGTTGCACCAGAATAACATCCTTATGTCGGTGCTTCCGCACTCTTTGCATTTGTAGATGGTCATATATTTCCGTCGTTTTTTGTTTTTGCAAAAATAATGTTATTATCTCAATCCGGTGATGGTTTCTGCGTATTTATTTTGCTGATGCCGCTTCCAGTTCTGGCTATTATGTCATCTGATAATCTTCGCCTTTTGCAAATCCATCATATCGTCCCAGAACATATCGGAATCTGCTTCCGTAAAGCCTCCATTGGCCATTGCGTCAAGAATCACCTTCAACAGCTCGTTGTCGGAAAGATGCAGGTCATCTGCCATGTCTATTGGACTGGCCACAATGTCACCAAGGGAACCGACGTGCACATTGGTCACGCTTATGACTTCACCTCTCTTGTAAACCTTGATTCGGATGTTGGAACCATATTCTGGCTTCACGTCCTTTAGTTGCTGGAATAGTCCATTGTCCCAAAAGTCACTTTCGTCGACGGATAGTATGAGTTGCCTTAATGTCATTCGAATTCCTCCCTCAATCGTTTGGGCAGTTTTAAAAGCACAAGTTTGTATGATTGTTCAATCCACTGCCTTATATGTTTCTCATCCACCATCTCCAGATAGATGTCACTCCAATGTTTCTTGTTCAGATGATAGGCAGGACGTACACCCTCATACTGTTCCCGAAGCTGCTGGCCCATTTCCGGATCCAGCTTGAGAGCACAGGTGGGCTCGGGGGATTCCAGCCATATATGCAGGAAGATTTTTCCTCCTATGCGGAAGACGAGCCAGTCAGGGCCATACGGCATGTCCTCCGTGGCACCATTCAGCGTCAGGGCAAACTCCCTTACCTCTTCGATGTTCATTGATGATTTCAGTATCGCAATTACGACGCAAAGTTAAGCATAAAAAGCCGCTTTTTTGTGGATTTTGACTAATTTTGCATTATTATTTTGTCGATGCTGATGGTAGTATGTGAAGTTCATATCCTGTATTCAACCTTAAGCATCTCGAGACTTTGTTGATATACCTTACATATCATTAATATGGACGAGAAGAAGTGGACAATATTGAAGTCTGAATACCTCATTCAGCGCCCGTGGCTCACGGCACGTCGTGACTATGTGCGGTTTCCTGACGGACGTGAGAATCCGGAATACTATGTATTGGAATATCCCGACTGGGTGAATGTCATTGCCATCACCAAGGACGGGCGGTTTGTCATGGAACGGCAGTACCGCCACGCGTTGGGCAGGACAAGCTATGAGTTGCCTTGCGGTGTAATGGAGCAAGGTGAGGAGCCGTTGGAAGCCATCAAGCGGGAGCTGATGGAGGAAACAGGCTTTGGCGGTGGTGAGTGGACGCATCTGATGGATATCTCAGCCAACTCGAGCACTATGAACAACATGACGCACTGTTTCCTGGCAACGGGAGTGGAGAAAGTCTCAGAACAGCACCTTGACTCAACGGAAGACCTTGAGGTGTACCTTCTCTCTCGGGAAGAGGTTTGGGAACTGCTGAAGACCAACCAGTTCGTACAGGCTCTGATGGTGGCCCCGCTCTGGAAGTTTTTCTCGGAAACCTAATTTTCCATCCATATCACGATACCGCTGATGCCGATATACGCATAGACTACATACCGGAAGATGCGGTTGGGGATATGTTTGAACACGTATGCTCCCAGCATCGTACCGATGGCGACGCCACCGATGCCATAGCAGTAGTCCACAAGGACAGTTCTCGTGAAAAAACCATGATAGGCCCTTACGAGGGTCATCATGAGGTTGCCTATTAGGAAATACGTCTGGGTCATGGCCATGTAGTGCTCCTTTGTCGGTTCGCTCTGGATGAAATAGAGGACGGCGGGTGGCCCCTGCATCCCGAAAAATCCTCCCATTAGACCGCTGAGCGTACCTACACCCACTTGGACACTCTTGGTGGTCGGCAGCTTGATGCGCTGGCTGAACAGCATGAAATAGATGCTGGTCAGGACGAGCACCACACCAAGGATTTTTCTCAGCAATTGGTCTTCCATGCGGGTGAGGACAAAGATGGCCATCGTCGAGACGATGATGAAGGTCAGCAGTATCGGCCAGAGACGTCGCCAGATGACAAAGCTTCGCAACCGCCAAACGATAACAGCTGACGTGGTGATGGCCAGTATTCCCGACAGCGTTGTTGCTTCACCGTAGCTGGGCATGAGGAAGGGCAGCATCGTCATGATGAAGATGCCGAAACCAAAGCCCGTCGTTCGTTGCACGAAGCTTGCTCCGATACTGAGCAGGAAGATATATAATACGATGCCGTCCAAATCTGACAAATCACATAATCAAGGTGCAAAATTACACATTTATTACCAAGTATTCACTTGAAATCACTACTTTTGCATGGTATAATAAACAATGCTTATGAAAAAGATCCTATTCGCACTTGCAGCGCTGTTGTCACTTGCAGCTTGCAACAATAACGAGCCAGCCGCAATGACAGACGGAAAGGTCATCGTGGAGAACATTATGACGCGCACCAGCATCCGCAGCTATACAGAACAAACCGTCAGTGCCGACACAATCGAGACGCTGCTCCGTGCTGGCATGGCCGCACCGACAGCCGTCAACAAGCAGCCTTGGCACTTCGTTGTCGTGAACAAAAAGGAGAAGCTTACTGAACTGGCTGCGACCAACCCTTATGGCAAGATGCTGGAGAACGCTCCTTTGGCCATTGTCGTTTGCGGTGACATGTCAAAGGTACTCGAAGGCAATGCCAGTGCCTTCTGGGTTCAAGACTGTTCCGCCGCCACGGAGAACATCCTCTTGGCTGCCCATGCCCTCGGACTCGGTGCAGTCTGGACTGGCCTTTATCCCGATATGGAACGTGTCGATGCCGTCAGCGAGGTGCTGAAACTGACCGACAACCTCATCCCGCTATGCACCGTCGTCATCGGCTATCCGGCAGAACAGCCACAGCCGAAGGACAAATGGAAACCCGAGAACGTGTCGTACAATGAGTATGGCGGTAAGGTAGAGTTAAAAAAGTAAGGCTTAAGAAACGCATTAGGGTGCGTTCAAGCATGTGTAATCACTAGCTTTTTGAAGAAAAACAATCTCTTATTTTGCTGCAAACATACATAAAGCGCTATTTGTAGCAAAACAAAACAATGTTTTGTGAATGCAATTAGAGAGAATGGAACACCTGACGAACATAAAAGACATTGAGCAGACGTTAGCGGACAACCGCCTGTGCCTCTTCTTCATCAAGGCTCCCGACTGCGGGGTTTGCAACGTCATGTTCGATAGGGTAGGGCAACTGACAGAAAGTTACCCATCACTGTGTTCGTTCTATACTGACATCCGCGAGGAGCCGTTGATTGCAGGGCGTTTTCTGGTCTATTCAGGTCCGACGGTGTTGTTGCTGATGGATGGAAAGGAAATCTACCGTGGTTCCCAATTCATTGATATGATGGATTTGGAACAGAAAATCAACCGTTATCTGAATCAAGAAAAACTTATATAAGACCATGGACTTTCTTCCCAAAGACCCAGCTATACTGGTTTCAAGCGTGAATATGCTCCTTCGTGACGAGGAGTTCGACACACTTGAATCACTGTGTTATTGCTTTGGAAGGGAACCGGAGGATATAAAGAAATACCTGTACGGACACGGCTTTGTTTACAGCGAGAAGCAAAGGCAGTTCCGTCCGATAGGCTATGACAAAATGATAACAAAAGATAGCATAGAGACCGCATACAGTTTCCTGCATCAGAAGCAGCGCGTCTATGAACACTCCTTGCTGGACTGGCAGAGGGATGACATAGAACTGTCCGTTGCCTCTTATGCGGACGACATGAGCAGGGAACTGTTTGAAGTCATTTCTCGCGACAGGACTGACTTTCTTAGAGACCATGGGAGGTTTCTGGAAGACATCACACAAGCAGTGGAGCGATTGGAGAGAATGCTATGACAGAGATAGACAACAACAAACTGAAGCTGACAATCCTGTCCTTTGAGGAACTGACCACCAATGAGTTATATGAGATTCTCAAGGTGCGGGCTGCTGTGTTCATCGTAGAACAGGAATGTCCCTATCAGGACTTGGATGATATTGACCTTCATTCCATTCATGTCACTCTCCGTCGTAACGATGGCATTGTCGCCTATGCCAGGGTTTTCAAGGATGATGATGGCTTGTGGCATATAGGCCGCGTGCTGACCACGGAGCGGGACAAGCATTTCGGCTTGGAAGTGATGCGGGAGGCCATCAAGGTTGCAAAGGCACAAAATGCCGAATGTATTGAGATAGAAGCACAGTGTTATGCCCTCGGCTTTTATGAGAAACTGGGCTTTCAGGTCTCTTCCGAGGAGTTTATGCTGGATGGCATTCCTCACCGACGGATGAGATTGCAACTATGAACCCGATGACGAGATGAAGAACGAGACTCTAGCTGATGAACCAAATACAATGAACCCATGCAGATATTACTCGCTTGTGCAAAGATTATGAACGAGACAACGGAGACAAAGACTCCGCTTGTCACTGAACCAAGGTTTCTGAAAGAGGCCGAGCATTTCGCACTGCTGATGAGCCAGAGGTCTGTGGAGGAACTCATGGAAATGTTCCATTGCAGCCGCCAGCTGGCCATCGAGAATAAGTTGAGATACGGGCGGTTTTTCGCTGATAATGAGAGACTTCCTGCGATTTTGGCATATTATGGGCAAGCCTATAAGTGCTTGTATGCCAGTACTTTAAACAAGGATGACTTCTTGTTTGCTCAACAACATCTTTGGATAACGTCATTCCTATATGGACTGCTACGTCCGCTTGACAGGATACATCCATATCGGATGGAGGGCAAGGTGGAACTGGACGGCAAGACCATGTTCAAGCACTGGAAACCATTGTTGACAGACCTTCTGATAGATTCCGTCAAGGCTGACGATGGCATCCTTGTGCATTTGGCAACAGAAGAGATGCAACACTTGTTCGACTGGAATAAAGTCCTCAAAGAGGTTGCTGTCATCCAGCCACAATTTCTAGTAATGAAGAACGGCAAGCTCAAGTCCATCACAGTCTATGCCAAAAGTTGCCGTGGAGCAATGACGCGGTACATCATCAAGAATAAACTTGTCACTCCAGATGATCTCACAAAATTCGAATATGAAGGATTCGAATTCAAATCAGACAATGGTGACTCAAGCCATCCACATTTCATCATAGATTAATTTAGGTAATTTACGCCTCCAAAACATACAAATAACTCTCCCAAACACCCCAAATAATCCCCTTCCCTTTAGTCAACATAATAAATCTTATGATAAATACAACACTTTTTAACGAAAATGTTAACAAAAGTTAGCCACCCCACTGCCAAAGGGTTTACTGCCATTTTTTGCCATTTTTCTTGTGTCAGTTTCAATATAATCAATTTATAATTGATAACTATTAATTTTTCTACATAAATATATTAATGTTATAATGAATTAAAACTAAATAACATCATTTCAAATTTGTCTCCAATACATATTAAATGTAGATTTTTAATCATTAGTATAGACTATAAGTGGAATTTGTTATTTTTGTAGCCAAAACCGAAAGCAATACCGAATTCGTAGCTAAAAACTGCTGTACCACCCATGAAACATCGCAAAATCATTCACCTGGATATGGATGCCTTTTACGTCTCTGTGGAGGAACTTGACAATCCTTCACTGAGAGGGAAACCTGTCGTAGTAGGTCACGACGGGCCAAGGGGTGTGGTCTCAACAGCTAACTACGTGGCTCGACAATATGGAATACACTCTGCCCTACCCATCGCCGTGGCTCATCGGCTTTGCTCCAAGCTGGTTGTGGTGAAACCTCATTTCAACCGCTACAAGGAGGTGTCACGGCAGGTGCACGAGATCTTCCATGAATATACCGATATCATTGAACCGCTAAGTCTTGATGAAGCATATCTTGACGTAACGGAAAACAAATGCGGAATGGACATGGCGGTGGACATAGCCCGTGAAATTAAACAGAAGATCAAACAAAAAACAGGTCTTACTGCATCCGCAGGAGTTAGCTATTGCAAGTTCCTGGCAAAAGTGGCCAGCGACTTCCGCAAACCTGATGGTCTTTGCACTGTCCATCCGGAAAAGGCAATTGAATTTATCGACAAGCTTAAGGTGGAACAGCTTTGGGGCGTTGGTGAGAAAACAGCACAGCACCTGCACAATATGGGCGTGTTTACAGGCAAGCAGCTGCGTGGACTCACTATCCAACAGCTCACGACCCAGTTTGGAAAAATGGGAAAGGTGTTATATGACTTCGCCCGGGGCATAGATGATCGTCCAGTGATAACTGAATGGGTGAGAAAGTCCGTGGGATGTGAAAGGACATACATCAATGACCTCACAAGAAAGGAGGATATGTTGGCTGAGCTTGACACTCTTGCCGATGAATTGGAATCACGCTTGACACGCAACAGCTTCAAAGGACGAACTCTGGTGTTAAAGGTAAAGTTTAACGATTTCAAGCAAACCACACACAGCTACACGAAAAACGGTGTAATTGAACACAAAGAAAGAATAATGCCCTTGGTTAGACAATTGCTTGATGATGTGGACTTTCAACAACGACCTGTTCGCCTGTTGGGACTCACGGTGACAAATCCCGTGGAAGATGAGGTCCATCGAGGTCCGATACAACTCTACATCGAATGGCCACCCTACCCCTTGTCCGAAAAAGATGAGGGTGAGAGATAAAATCGGTAGGGACACTTGCATTTTTCTTTGATATTTCAACAATCTTTACTACTTTTGTTTACTACATGAGAAAACGACAATAACAATATGACACGACGAGAAGAATTGGAAAAGAGCCCGTCCCTTCAGGATGAACTGAGACGGATGCAGAACGGGGAACCTTACGATGCCCATACGCCGGAGATGCGGGCGTGGCGGGGAGAAGTGAAAAAGCTGCTCAGGAGACTCAACATCACCGAATACCATGAACCGACAATGGCGGACATCACCCGTGAACTGCTTCCCAATTCTGCTCCCGACGTGTTCGTGGAACCGCCCTTCCACTGTGACTACGGCAACCTGATATTCGCCGGCGAAGGGGTGTTCATCAACTTCGGGTGCATCATCCTCGACGGAGGTAGTGTCCACATCGGACGGAAGACGTTGATAGCCCCAGGCGTGCATATCTACACGGCGGAACACCCACTGAATGCCGATGACCGCGACGAATGGGAGATGTGCCGACCTGTGAGAATCGGTGAACGCTGCTGGATAGGCGGCGATGTGACCATCTGCCCTGGCGTGACCATTGGCGACAGAACCGTCATAGGGGCTGGCTCGGTGGTCGTCCGCGACATCCCTTCCGACTGTGTGGCCGTGGGCAATCCATGCAGGGTAATCAAACGTGTAAACCAAAAGCAGTACTAATTTAAAAAAGACATCGATATGAACAGAGAAATGACCAAAATCACCAAGGAGCTGACAGAGAATGGGTACAGCTCGGTAAGGCATCCCAATGACGGAGAACAACCTGACAATTGGTTCGTATTCGCCGTGTGGAAAAGTTTCGGAGAGAAAAACCTGTGGCTGCAGTATGACTGGAACAAAGGCATATACCACTTTTATATGTGGCCGGCCAGGAATAAAGTCAAACAGGCAAAAAACAGATCATACGACGTCTACAAGGTCAATGACATAGTAAAGGAAGAATTTGGCCGTTATTTGCCACTTGCCCGGAAAGCAGGAAGGACACTGATTGCAAAGGAACTGTATATGAACAAGGACCCCGAAACACTGCAGTTGATCAATGAGGATTATGACACCTTCGTCTCCCTCGTCTCCTGGTTCTGCGATGGTCGGTATGATGAATATACTGCCGGTCTGGAAATGGAGGGCGATACCCCATATTTCATTATGGGAGATCCGTCGATGGCTGTGAAGAAACTGAAACGCATGGGGTATAAGACCGTAACAGCATATGGAGTGGATGGAAAGGAAAGTTATGAATTTCTTCTGGACGCCAAATTCGCATTGCTCTTTGATTGGGATTATTGGAAGGAAGAAATGGAGGAATATATAACGGGAACCATCAACAACGAACTAGGCGACTGCATCTGGAACTCCAGTTATGACGAAAAGGAAAGGAAATGGTTCTATGAACTGGATCTCGGAGAGATGTACGAAGAAGAAATCAAAACCTTCATACGATCGTGGAACGAGAGTAAACCATATAAAATCAGGTGTTCCAGAAGTGATGCCGACATGGGTGTCACCTTGGCATTCAAGAACGCCATCAAATACTGATTCTTGACAGATACATAGAATATGCCACACATCATCACTTATACGGAGGAAATAGAGGAACACGGATACTGCCAACAGCGTCCCGAATGGGAGGATGGACAAAAGTACCTTCATGAAGTGGATGGAAAGAAAAGGTTGCGCATCGTCTTGTCTGTTCATTTCGACAAGTATGTCTGGGAGGATGTTGCCCAATGGACTACTACCATTCAGGAGTACTTAGAGGAAGAGTATACACTCGCAACGGTCCTGATGAATGAGGGGCAGCCCAACCAATCAGAGATTCCTGTCTTCATTGCCAACGGGATGATGGGCGTGCTCACGGGCGACAAGGACTTGGTCAAGGGTGAACTGGTCATCCCTCCAAAAGGTTTCAACCAAGTGGTGAGAGGTGTAGCCCCATTCGGCTTCTATGACTGTCAAAATCTGACAAAGGTGACCTTCGCGCCGAATGCGGTCATTGCGTATGAATACGCCTTCTCTAAAAGTGGCATCAAGGAAATGATTTTCAATGAAGTGATGCCGGTGATGATGCACATCACAGCCATTGATGACTGTGAGGGACTGCCTAAGTTTGACAAAATATTCGACAAGCCCTTCCCCGGCAAGTATCAAATGCGTGGAGGAGAGGTTTTTCGTGAATGGGAAGAGAAACTATATCAACTTCATTTCTTAAACAGATAAAACCAGGAAACATATAGGGTTTGTCCCCGAATAATATAAAATGCAGTCAGTATGGCTGCATTTTTTTAATAAACTTATCCTTCGTGAATGAAATCTGAAGGTGCTATTTTCTTATACGTATACTTTCACCCATTCTTCAAAGATTAAAGCATATCTTTGCCAACGAATTCAGGATTTAATCAGAAAAATACACTTACGTTTAATGAGAAAAAAACTTCCAATTGACATTGACCTTGAGTTGACAGAAGAATTCATTGATGACTTCGGAGAATTCAAACCTACGCAAGAAGAAAGTGACACCAAGTCAAAGGTGGTTACACCCATCCACGAGGATTGGAACATTGTCAAGGCTTTCAATGCCATCAACGATGCCGCACCCAAGAGCCAATTGAACAAGAACCTGTTCATCCGCTGTGCAGAAGCGTTCAGCTTCTTGTCAGACAAGCTGGGTCTCAATCCCGTTCAGTGTGTTGTCATCGCCATGCTCATCGAGGAAGGCAACCCCATGTCATTCCGTCAGATGGGCAAGATACTCGGACTCACACGTCTTTCCATGATGACATATTACAATGACATCGAAGGACTGTTCAAGAAGCGCTGGCTGCAGCATCGCGGAGACAGTGAGAGTGAAGGCATGTTCGACGGCTATGCTCTGGCAAAAGGCGTGATCAGTGCCATCCGTGAGAACCGTCCCTTCAAGCCTGAGGTCTTGGAATGTGATAACACACAAGATTTCGTGGACAAGGTAGCCGAACATATCGGAGCTGGCTACAACGATGAGCAACTTGTTTTCACGGATGAGAAATACTGGCTTCAGGAGATAGTCAACGCCAATGCCGAGTTACCCATATGTATGTTGGCAAACAGTTTCAAGGACATCGACTGTCTTTCACTTCTCATGCTCGTCGTCGCCGATTATGCCAATTTCAATGGCTCCGGCAATGAGGGTATAGGACCTCGTGACGTACAACTGGTCTATCCACACGAGACAACACCTAATTACAGGCGTGTAGTTGATTCGATGCAGAAAGGCAGACATCGTCTGTTCCGTGAGAACCTCATAGAACACAGGTGTGTGGGTGGGATGGCTGATGTCAACCAATATGTAGCCACTGACTTTCTCAAGAATGAGATTCTGGCTGATTACAACCCGATAGACCACTCAGACAAGCATGTTCCCAAGATGAATGGAGTGAAGTCATACAAGGACATCACACCAAAGGCACTCTTCTATAACAAAGAGGAACAAGAACAGGTGGGAATGCTCCGCAACATCCTTTCCCAAGAACAGCTCCCAATGATTCAGGAACGTCTGAAGAGCAAAGGAATGCGTACGGGAGTATGTATTCTGATGCACGGTCAGCCAGGCACGGGCAAAACTGCCACCGTTTACGAACTGGCCCGTCAGACAGGACGTGACATCATTCAGGTGCAGGTCACAGACTTCAAAGACAAGTACGTGGGAGAAAGTGAAGCCAAACTGAAAAAGATATTTTCAGACTATCGTCAATGCTGTATGAACAGTGAGGTGACACCCATCTTGCTACTCAACGAAGGTGATGCCATCCTCTCGAAACGCATTGAGAACGTAGAGCACGGCACCGAGCAGATGATGAACACGCTGCAGAACATCCTTCTGGAAGAGATGGAGAACATCCAAGGCATCATGATAGTGACCACCAACCTCACCTCCAACCTCGATTCTGCCTTCGAGCGCCGCTTCATCTTCAAGGTGAAGTTCGAGAAACCATGTAGAGAGGTGAAAGCTCACATCTGGCAAACAATGGTGGACTGGTTGGATGAGAAGGAAGCAGACACGCTGGCCAAGGAATTTGACGTCACCGGCGGTGAGATTGAGAACATCGCACGCAAAGCCACCATGCAGTTTGTGCTGACAGGCAAAGAAGCAGACATTGATATGATAAGAAAATTCACAAAACAGGAGAAACTTGAGTCGAACCACAGACCCGTCGCCGGGTTTACATTGAGCTAGTAACATGCCAATCACGATAGATGATGAGACAGGATATCATTTCACAAGTAAGCGAATCTCTGAAAAGAGGTGAGAGCACGGAAGAGGTCTTCGAACAATACATATACCAGTGTATGTTCCTCGAGCGCAACTCTAAGGCAACCAAAATGCCCAATGGCCCCACACCCTACAGTGTTTGGGATAAACTCAAGGACAACGGTGTTATCAGCAATGATGATATCTTCTTGAATTGCACTGATGTAATAGATGGCGTTTACTACATGCGATTGACTGTCAAGATACACCCATCGTTAACTTTGACTGTTGAAAATTACGATGGACTTACAGTAACGGTGAATGGATGCAGCAAGGTCAAAAACTGGATCTGGTCTTTATCTGTAGAGGAGACTGCCCAATGGATGATTCGCATGAAACAAAACATGCCACAATATATCGAAGAATGGAATGTTGTGCTGGATGATGTTCTAAAAAAGCTCAAAGGACAAAGATTGACTATGAGTGCCATCAACGCAATCTTCGTCAATGCGATCAAAGAGTATCCGAAAGTCCGATACACCATCAAACAACAGAAAGTGAGGGCACGAATAGATGTCACACTTCCCAACAATATCTGCAAGACCATTTATGCCTATTGGAATACATATATGGAAAGTCTGCCAAGGAAACTCGATGAATTAAAGGCACTGATTGACAAGTCAGCCCCATAGGGCAAAGGAAGTGACAAGCAAATTAAGATGTAAGGCATATGCAATTCCTTAACAAACATGCAATATACCAAAGTACAGATTAACAACAACATCCGCAAGGCATTTGAAGAAGGAAAAGGCAATGCCGATGCCCTTGACCTCTTCCTGATGATGAATATGGTGAACGATCTCCCCAATAAGCGACCGTTCATCTCAAAGGGACCATCACCTTCCGAAGTCCACATGAACCTCATCGGCAACGAAATCATTGGGAAAGATGATTTTCAATTGAAGATGGCCAAGAGCAAAATGTTCTTCACTCAGAAACTTATTGTCAAGTTGTCGCCTACATGCACGCTCCATGCAGAGACAAACCATTCAACTTTGCAAGTCAATATCAATGAGAAAAACATGACCTGCATGTATCTGAATTCATACCGAGCCGAGGATATCGCCCTTTGGATGATACGCCAGAAACAAAACCTCGAAAAATATATGGAAAATTGGAATGCTGTGCTGGAGCAAGCCTGCAAGGAAGCAAAAAGGAAACGTATGGCCTGCATCGTCATTCGTGCAATAATTACTGAAGCGATGAAGGACTACCCTCATGTCAAGTACGAGTTCGTGGAACAGAAACGACGGGTAAGAATCAAGGTGATGATTCCCAACACACATCTTGGAGTATTCCTCGATGCCTGGTGGGGCTCATACAGAGAAAGCCTTCCACGACAGATTGAGAGTCTTAAACAGCTTATCGAAGCTCATAGCAAGAGCACATTAACGAATTTCTTTGTCTATCATTAAAAACATATGCAACATGGCAGTAATGATTAATATTTCGGAACTCAAAGACACATTGGAACTCACTCCTTCAACACAAAACATCATGCTCGTAGGCAAGCATGGTATCGGAAAGTCGGAAATTCTCACCAACCATTTCAAAAGCAAGGGGATGAAAGTAGTAACCCTGTTTCTCGGACAGATGTCCGACCCAGGCGACATCATCGGCCTTCCCTCCAAGGTGGAGAAGAAGGACGCTGACGGCAACGTTACCTCACAGACAGACTTCACACCACCTTACTGGTTCCCGGTGGACGGCAAGCCCATCGTCCTCTTCCTCGACGAGTTGAACCGGGCTCGTCCCGAGATTCTTCAAACGGTGATGGACCTGACTCTCAACCGCAAGTTGGCAGGCAAGGCTCTTCCCGAAGGCAGCCATGTGATATCTGCCGTGAACGATGGCGACGAATATCAGCTCACAGACCTTGACCCAGCATTGGTCAGCCGCTTCAATATTTATGAATTCAAGCCTACCGTGGAGGAATGGCTCAACTGGGCTGTCGGACAGGGACTCGACGAGCGTGTCATCAACTTCATCCAGGACAATCCAACCTGGCTTGACGGTGACAGCGGTGATAGGAAACGCAACTATCAGGGACTCGACAAGAGCGCTGACCGCCGCGCATGGAAGAACCTGTCAGACATCATGCTCAAGGTTGGCGCAATCAAGGACATTCACAAGCGCATCATCGCCGGTATCGTGGGAGCCGGCGCAGCAGCAGCCTTCATCCGTAGTGTTCAGCAGCACAATGCCATCACGGGCAAGGAACTTCTGCTCAAGTACGACAAGACAATGAAGACTGTCGAGAAATACCAACTTCATGAGTTTGCCATCCTCAACGAGTCTGTGTTCCGCTTCCTCCAGAACGCCAAACTCGATGAGCGTGAGAAGAAGCTTGCGGCAAAGAATCTCGGTCAGTACATCGACTTCCTCCGCACGA
>ODAI011901490.1_pt1 | contig 39771 bp, 29 predicted proteins | sample 1539321 | NCBI WGS metagenome assembly ODAI01 (sample SAMN02144231, study PRJEB22623) | gut metagenome | biome: sheep rumen | host: Ovis aries | place: New Zealand
CGGGGCTTACGATAAAGGTAACAGTCTGGTTCTTGGTGCCGTTGGGAGAATCTTCCAGAGAAAATCCACTCACCGTGTAGATAGGATTAACCGCGGGGTCAAGAGAAAAACGAAGATGTTCTTCTGAGGTATCCACCGCCACAGACTTGTCGCCAAAGAGCAGGGACTGAACTTCCTTCAGTTCTTCTGCAGTCAGAGTTCCCTTTACAATGTTGTTTCCCGCAGCACGGGCAGTCGTATCATCACTGGGCACATAGGTTCCGTTGATAATAGTCATCAAGTCCGTAACGCTGAGGCCATAGCCCTTTACGCTGCTGAGCAAAGTTTCGTATACGCTTGCATTTAAATAGAAGACAGATGTTTCGTTACCCGTCGTCGCGCTGGTAGCATCACCACTAGCCTTGTATGCCTTGTATTCTTCTTCACCATATATGCGGGCATTATCCCTTACATAAATGGCACAGGAATACTTTTTGGTACCGCCTTCCCGGCTTTCTCCATAAATGTTTGAATAGCGTTTCTGTGCATCGGTAACCGGTCTTTCTGAAAACTTGAGCAGAGAAACGCTTGTGCCGCCCGCAGTCTGAATGCTTGTCTCAGTGTAGGGTTCATCCGCTGTAGAATCCAGCACATTGCCGTTTTCGTCGTAAATGGTTACCGCAAGAGACTCTACTGCATGTTCGTCAGCGATAGTTCCTTCCACACTGAAAGTAGAACCGTATGCCGTATAGGTTGATGTGCTTCCCGGACTGGTAAGAACTGTTACCGGAGCCGTGTTATCAATTTCAAAAGTACGGGTTGCAATGCCAGATTTATGTCCCGCGTGGTCAGTTGCATATACACCCAGCTCATATTTACCGTCGGGGAGCTGCCAGTTGTTCACATAGTCGGCATTGTCCTCGCTGTAATTGTTTACCGTGACATACCAGGCGTTTTCTGGATCCACTTTGCTTTTTGTAATGACAGTAACCGTGTTTGCAGGATATGTCTGCTTGGTAGCCGTATTTGTGATTATAGCCGTAACGGTTTTTACGCCCTTATCATCTTTCCATGAACCCGCAAAGACAAAACTTCCGCGGATTATGGCAGATGCCGGAGGATAAGCGATTTCAATAGACGGAGATTCCGTATCAACAGATTCACCAAGACCAACGTTGTCGGAACATGAAAGCACCATGCCCAGTGCTCCCAAAACAAGACCCGTCACTACACTCTTAAAACACTTTTTTAACATACATTTCTCCTGACAGTTTGTGCCGTCCTGTAGAAAATGAGCGAAAAAAACGCTTCCGCAATTATATAGTTCTGATTATACACTATAATTATCGGAAGTTCAAATGCAATGGTTTATATAACAATAAATTAAAAAAAGAGGAAGAGCAACCTTTCCTAAGGTTTCTCTCCCCCTTTCAAACCCTCACTTTTCCAAAGGGAATGCGACGGGTGACACAGATTGACACAGATAGACACGAATGCTTTGATGTTTTGCGCACCTGCCCGTCCACTCGGCTTCGTGGCTCAGTACAGTTTTATCACAAAGGTTTTAATTACCTTTTCCTACGAGACACATGCGTCGCTTCGCGCCGCGCGGATAGCGGTAATTATTGACATTGGTGCTTGCGCACCTGACCGTCCATTCTGCTTCGTGGCTCAGAACAGTTGCACTGCAAAGTATTTTAGTTTCCTTTACCTACCAAACACATCCATTCTGCTTGGGCGCACAGGGTGTCGCCGACGTAGGCTTTGCCTTCCTGGACTACCATGTTTTTGGTGCAGCGCTTGTTTACTACTTCCATGCGGACATTGTCGCCGGGGCGCACCTGGTGCTTGAACTTTACGTTGTTTACGGTAGCAAGGAAGAAGAGGCTTCCTTCGTCAAATTTTTTCTGCAGGGACAAGGCTGCTCCGCCACCCTGAGCCATCGTTTCAATCAGGATGACACCGGGAACTACCGGGTACTCAGGAAAATGTCCCTTAAAGAAAAAGTCTTCATCAGTAAACTTGCGGTGACAGACACAACCGTTGTCATCGTAGCTGTCGATGCTGTCCACAAAAAGGAAAGGCTTTCTGTGGGGCAATAAAGATTCAATATCTGTAAATGCTTCCATATTATTATCCTTCCTTACTTATTTTACTTTCTTAAAGACCAGACAGCCGTTGTGTCCGCCAAAACCAAAGTTTGCACTCATTGCAACATCAACCGGGATATCCAGGCCCTTGTTGGGAGTGTAGTCCAGATCACAGCCGCCTTCAACATCTACTTCGTCAAGATTGATTGTCGGAGGAACAAAGCCTTCCTGAATTGCCTTAATACAAATCATAGCTTCAAGGCTGCCTGCATTACCCAGACAGTGACCGGTCATTGATTTTGTAGAAGAAATGTGCAGGCTCTTTGCGGCATCACCAAAGGCAATGTGCAGCATTTTTGTCTCGCCTGAATCATTCAGTTTGGTAGAAGTTCCGTGTGCATTGTAGTAGGTCACTTCTTCGGGCTTTACACCTGCGTCCTTCATTGCGATAGTCATACATTTTGCACCGCATACGCCGTCCGGATTGGGAGCTGTCAGGTGGTAACCGTCGCTTGAAGCACCATAACCTGCTACTTCAGCATAAATCTTTGCACCGCGGGCTTTTGCATGTTCATATTCTTCCAGAACCAGAATGGTTGAACCTTCGCCCATGATAAAGCCGTCGCGCTGCTTGTCAAAAGGACGGCTGGCCTTTGTGGGGTCATCAACCCATTTTGAAGAAAGAGCGTGCAGCATCTGGAATCCCAGGTTTGCATAACCACACTGGGTAGATTCAGCACCACCAGCCAGAACTACATCGTAGCGGCCGGAACGAACCTGGTCAAAAGCATTTCCGATTGCGTCTGTACCGGAAGCACAGGCTGTTGCAATAGTATGTGTTGCACCGTGCAGACCAAATGCCATGGAAATATTTCCGGCACCTTCATTCGGAATCAGTTCAGGAATAGTAAGGGGCGGCATACGAGTCTGGTTTGAATCAAAATATGCCTTCATGGTGTTTTCTGTTACTTCCAGACCACCAATACCAACACCCAGGTAAACAGATGTATCTTCCAGAACATCAGCCTTTCCCATCAGGCCGGAATCATCCAGAGCCATTTTTGCAGCCGCTACAGCATACTGTGAGTAAAGAGCCATCTTGCGGGCAGCAGAAGAATCCATATAGTCAGAAGCGTTAAAGTTCTTTACTTCAGCCGCATACTTTACCTTAAAGTTTGTATTATCATAATGAGTAATCGTTGCAATACCACTCTTTCCTGCACGCAATGCAGCCCAAGTTTCATCCACTGAATTTCCCACCGGCGAAACACAACCAAGTCCCGTAACAACTACTCTTCTCATATTCAAAATCTCCTTTAAAAACTCCGCGTTAGCGGTCGTGCAGGCATTCGTAGCACCGCTTCGAGCGGGCACGAAATCGCAGTTTTGCCAACGGCAAAATCTGCAAATGATAAAAATTACACGGATGTAATTTTTATCATGCCTCCTTTAGAAAGTCTGCGCATTGCGCATCAAATACCGCCACCAACAGCGGAACGATTTATGCTGACAAAATAACATTTTTTGTCATTTTGGTCAAGAGGAGATTTTTATTTGATTTTCATTCATGCGTCCGAATCGCTTTTACACCGCCGGTTACTTTACCCCGTCAGCGGCCAGTTTTCTTTTCAAAGGCGGCTTCAAAGGCACGCTCAAATTCTTCTTCCAGGTACCTCGTATCGCCTTAAAGAATTCCACCAGCACAAAAAAAAGGGGACTGAAAATCCAGTCCGCCTTCATTATACGAAAGATGTCAACTGCCACCACCAGGGATGGCAGAAAGCCCGTCAGATTTCACTCACAGTAAAATCTGCTTATGCTCCCATTCCTCCGTCTACGCCAATCACCTGACCAGTGATGTACGTGCTCAGGTCGCTTGCAAGGAAGAGAGCCGCATTAGCAATATCCTCAGGCTTTCCGGCGCGCTTTAAGGGAAGTGTGTCTACCCACTGAGCCTTCATGTCGTCCTTCAGGACAGCAGTCATGTCAGTTTCAATAAAACCGGGTGCAATTGCATTTACGCGCACGCCACGGCTTCCCACTTCCTTTGCCAGAGCCTTGGTATAGGCAATAATTCCACCCTTGCTGGCGGCATAGTTCACCTGTCCGCCCTGACCATGCAGTCCCACGATAGAAGACATATTGATGATTGAGCAGCTCTTGTCCTTTGCACGAATCATGTTGCCGGAAATAATCTGTGTAATCAGGAAAACGCTGGTCAGATTTACGCGCAGAACATCATCCCAGTCTTCTTTTTTCATGCGGAAAGAAAGACCATCGCGGGTAATGCCTGCATTGTTCACCAGAACATCAAATGTGCCAGCTTCTGCCAGGGCAGCCTTTACCACTTCCGTCACCTGCTCAGCATTGCCAACATCTGCACAGATTTCATGAAATGCAACGCCGTTATCAGCAGCAAGTTTTTCCAAATCAGCCTTAGCGGCAGAAGGTTTTGAGCACAAGCCCCATACTTCCGCACCATTCTTCAAAAAAGTTTCTACGATAGCACGACCAATTCCGCGTGATGATCCAGTTACCAGTGCTTTTTTATTCTTCAGCATATAATTCTCCCATAAAAAGTCAAGAAGAAAACATCAGTTTTCGATTGACTTTTTACGCCCTTCCGCAATGGAATGAGGAAGGGCAGTTGATAAAAAGTTTGCAACGCAAACTTTGCAAAGATAAAAACTGACGCTATCTCAGGCAGTTTTTATCTTGCTCTCCTTTTGACCTGCAGCGGTGAAGCCCGGTCTTTTTTTAATTACCTAGTAAATCCATAGGTTTATGAATAAAACATACCAAAGTAGTAGGTATATGTCAATAGGAATTTCAAAATTTTTTTTCATTTCTGCAGGAACTTTTATTTCGTGTCAAAATTATTTCTTTAATTTTAATATTAAAATTTTCCTTAATTCTTTTGTGAATTACAGACATTTAAGAAAAAATGCGTTATAATTTGCAGTAACTTATCTCGAAAAAAAAGCACGCCCGCTAAGGCGGAGTCTTTATAACAGGAGAATATTTGATGAGCGAAGAATTGACCGAACCTCAGAAAGAAATCAATGGATTGGTGGACAGGGCTCAGAAGGCTCTGGCAGAATACGCCAATTATGATCAGGAAAAAATTGACTACATCGTAGCAAAAGCAAGTATTGCCGCTCTTGACCAGCACGGATATCTTGCAAAGCTGGCTGTTGAAGAAACAAAACGCGGTGTTCTTGAAGATAAGGCAACAAAAAACCTTTTTGCATGTGAATATGTTGTAAACAACATGCGTCACCTCAAGACTGTAGGCGTTGTTGAAGATGACGACGTAACCGGTATTATCAAAATTGCTGAACCGGTTGGTGTTGTGGCTGGTCTGACTCCGGTTACCAACCCTACTTCTACGGCAATCTTTAAGTCTCTCATTTGTCTGAAGACCCGTAACCCCATTATTTTCTCTTTCCACCCCAGTGCAATCAAGTGCTCTATTGCGGCCGCAAAAATCGTCTATGATGCAGCGGTAGCCGCTGGTGCTCCGAAGAACTGTATTCAGTGGATTGAAGAGCCCTCTCTGGAAAAGACTGACCTTCTGATGAAGAATGACGGTGTTGCAACCATCCTGGCTACAGGCGGAAACGCAATGGTTCGCGCCGCATATTCATGCGGTAAGCCGGCTCTTGGTGTTGGTGCGGGTAACGTTCCTGCCTATGTTGAAAAGACCTGTAACCTTAAGCAGGCTATCAACGACATCGTTATGTCAAAGGCTTTTGACAACGGTATGATTTGTGCTTCTGAACAGGGTGCAATCATCGACAAGGAAATCTACAACGATGCAATCAAGACTTTCAAAGAGTATCGTGCCTATCTTTGTAACGACAAAGAAAAGAAGATGCTTGAAAAATACATGTTCGGCGTAGACGGAGATCCTTCTGTTGCAAAACTGAATGCTGTTGTTCCGGGTATGAATCCGGTTGTTCTGGCAAAGAATGCAGGCTTTGACATTCCTGCACGTACCAGCATCATCCTCGCTGAATGTAAGGAAGTTGGTGTAAACGAACCCCTTACACGCGAAAAGCTTTCTCCGGTTCTGGCTGTTCTGAAGGCTTCTTCAACTGATGACGGTCTTAAAAAGGCAAAGCAGTTCCTGGAATTCGGTGGTCTTGGTCACTCTGCAGCAATCCACACAAGCGACAAGGAACTAGCTGAAAAATTCGGCGACATCGTTCCTGCAATCCGCGTAATCTGGAACAGCCCCTCAACATTCGGTGGCATCGGAAACGTATACAACTCATTCATCCCGTCTCTCACACTGGGATGCGGTTCTTACGGTCACAACTCAACTGACGACAACGTAAGCGCAGTAAATCTTTTGAATGTGAAGAAATTGGGAAGGAGACGCAACAATATGCAGTGGTTTAAGTTACCGTCAAAGATTTACTTTGAACGCGATTCTATTGAATATTTGCACCAGATGCCGAGAATGCACAAGGCAATTATCGTTACTGACCGCTCAATGGTTGATCTGGGCTTTGTGGACAAGGTTACTGACCAGCTCAAACTCCGTGCAGAACCTGTGCAGTATCAGCTCTTCTGCGATGTTGAACCGGATCCTTCAATCCAGACTGTACGCAAGGGTGTTGAACTGATGCGCAACTTCGCACCGGACACAATCATTGCTCTGGGTGGCGGTTCTTCTATGGATGCTGCAAAGGGTATGTGGCTCTTCTACGAAAATCCGGAAGTTGACTTTAACGACCTGAAGCAGAAATTTATGGATATCCGCAAGCGCGCTTTCCGCTATCCTCAGCTGGGTAAAAAAGCAAGCCTCGTCTGTATCCCGACAACATCTGGTACAGGTTCAGAAGTTACTCCTTTTGCCGTTATTACCGACAAGGAAGAACACAAGAAGTATCCTCTGGCTGACTATGCCCTTACACCGACAATTGCAATCATTGACCCGACCTTTACACTGAGCCTGCCCAAGAAGATTGTTGCAGACACAGGTATGGACGTTCTGACACACGCAACAGAAGCTTATGTTTCTACTATGGCCAATGACTTTACGGATGGTCTCTGTATTCAGGCTATCAAGATGGTCTTCCAGTATCTGGAACGCAGCTATAACAATGGTCCGAGCGACTACGAAGCAAAAGAGAAGATGCACAATGCTTCTTGTCTGGCTGGTATGGCTTTTGCAAACGCCTTCCTGGGTATGAACCACTCAATGGCTCACAAAGTCGGCGGTGAATTCCATGTTCCCCATGGACGCGCAAATGCAATCCTCCTGCCTTTCACAATCCGCTACAACGGAACTCAGCCGGACAAGCTCAGCACATGGCCTAAGTACAACTACTACAAGGCTGCTGAACGCTACGCAGAACTGGCCCGCCTGCTGGGTCTGCCCGCAAAGACTGTGGAAGAAGGCGTAGAATCTTACGCAAAGGCTTGTGGCGAACTGGGTATGCGCCTTGGCATTCAGATGAACTTCCAGAGCCAGGGTCTGGACGAAAAGGCATGGCTTGATTCTCTGGACAAGCTGGCATTCCTTGCTTACGAAGACCAGTGTTCACCGGTGAACCCGCGTGTTCCGCTGATTGAAGATATGAAGCAGATTCTGAAGGAAGCATACTACACCACAGAATTCTTCCCCAAAGAAGCAAAATACGTCGAGTCAAGGCACGCTAACGCTTAAAGCCTTGACTTCGCCGTTTTGAGGGTTTGTAATAAACCCTCAATAAGAGGTATTCGTTTCGGCAGAAAGTCGAAACGAAACCCGACAGAAATTAAAGATTTCTGTCCCGGCTTTTCATAGCCCTGTACGATGAGTGCAGGGCTTTTTTTATGCAGACTTTCAGTCAATTTTTTACAGTTGAACCAGTCGTTTCTGTCTGCTATACTCATCCCATGAATATTGTAAAAAGACTTCTCTGCTGGCTGCCGGCACTCTTTATTTTTTCCTGCAGCTGGTATCTTTCTTCACAGGAAACAATAGAACAAATGCCGGATTTCTGGAATGCGGACAAACTGGTACACTGCGTTTGTTTTGCAGGGCTTTCTTTTTGGGTTGCCTTTGGTACGGGAACAAATCTGCCGTCAAAATGGCGGATTTTACTGCCTGTCATCATCGTATCTCTCTATGGCATTGTGGACGAAATTCATCAGTCCTTTACCCCGGGAAGAAGCAGTTCTCCCTTTGACTGGATGGCAGATACTCTTGGTGCTGTAATCGGCAGCCTGGTATTTTTTTATCTCTGCAGATTCATCAGCGCCCGCAAAGAGAAAAAAGTGCAAAAATAAAGTGAGTTGAAATCGCACCCCGTTTTCGCTACACTATATATATGAAAACATCTCAGTATTATATTTCTACCTTGCGTGAAGCACCGTCAGAAGCGGTCATTGCAAGTCATAAACTGATGCTCCGCGCAGGCTTGGTGCGCAAACTGGCAAACGGTCTCTACGCTTATCTTCCGACCGGTATGCGTTCCCTCAATAAAGTTGAAAAAATCATCCGCGAAGAACTGGACAAAATCGGCGCGCTTGAAATAAAAATTCCGGTCATTCAGCCGGGAGAAATCTGGAAGGAAAGTGGCCGCTGGGAAACAATGGGCCCCCAGATGCTCAAGGCAAAGACCCGTGGCGAACAGGATATGGTTGTAAGCCCCACTGCTGAAGAAGGCTATACTGCCCTTGTCCGCGAAGCACTTTCCAGCTACAAGCAGCTTCCGGTAAATCTGTATCAGATAAACACCAAATATCGTGATGAAATCCGTCCCCGCTACGGCGTTATGCGTGGCCGCGAATTTACCATGATGGACGCTTACACAATAAATGCGTCTGACGAGTCTCTGGACGAATCTTACAATGCATACGAAAAAGCCTACTTCCGCATTTTTAAGCGCCTTGGTCTTAAAATCATTCCGGTAAAGGCTGATTCTGGCGCAATGGGTGGTTCAGGAAGCGAAGAATTTATGGTGGAGAGCCCTATCGGCGATGACACTCTTATCCTTTGCGACAAGTGCGGTTACGCTGCTAATGCAGAAAAGGCCGCTTGTGCTCCCGATGTAGCTGTAGGAAATGATGGTAAACCTCAGGTAAAAACTGACCTGCCATACGAAGATGTTGCTACTCCCAATGTCTTTTCCATTGCTGACATGGAGAAATTCTTTAACGCATCTCCAAAAACATTCATCAAGGCCCTCATCTACAAGGCAGAAAACTGTGCCCTTGATTTAAGCAAAGATGCAAACGGCAAGCAGTTCAAGCTGGTAAAAGACCCTGCAGGCGACTACTATCCCGTATCATATTTCTGTGTGCTTATCCGCTCAGATCTTGATGTAAATGAAGCTAAACTTGCTTCTGCCCTTAAGGCAAGTGCCGTTGAACTGGCAGACGACAAGGAAGTATTGCAGTATGCAGGAGCTCCCCATGGATTTGTTGGTCCTGTTACCGCAAAAGTTCCGCTTGTTGTAGACTTGTCTGTCATCACTACGGAAGAAGACGGCAGCCTTACAGCTCAAATGCATGACGCAATCACTGGTGCAGGCAAAGAAGGATTCCACATCCGCCATGTTGAACCTGTCCGTGACTTTAAACCCTTCCTGAATGCAGATGTTCGTCTGGTAAAAGAAGGAGACCTCTGCCCCAACTGTGGAAATCCCTTCCACACCACAAAGGGCAACGAACTGGGCCATATCTTTAAGCTGGGCAAAAAATATACAAAAAGCATGAACGTTACCTACCTCGATGTAAACGGTAAGGCAGCAATTCCAACTATGGGCTGCTACGGCATCGGTGTAGACCGTACCCTTGCTTCAATCATCGAAAACCATAACGACGACAAGGGCATCATCTGGACGATGAGTACCGCTCCCTTCCAGGTCTGTATCGTACCAATTAAGTACGATGGTCAGATGAAAGAAGTGGCAGATAAAATCTACGATGAACTCAACCGCGCAGGTATTGAAGTTCTGCTGGATGACCGCAACGAACGCCCCGGCGTTAAATTCGCTGATATGGAACTGATTGGTATTCCGCTCCGCATTACTGTGGGCGAAAAGACGCTTCCAAACATTGAGTTTAAGCCGCGTGCCGCCGCTGAAGCAGAACTTGTTCCCGCTGAAAAGGCCGCTGAAAAAGCCATTCAGTTTGTACGCGATGCACTTGCAGAACTTGATGCGGAGTAGCTTTTTGAAAAAAATTATTTTTCTGCTGGCGATTTTTTCTTTCCCTCTGAGCGTCTTTGCGCTTCCGGGAGTAAAATCCTTTCTGCCTGACATGTCAGGTCAGTACGTCTACTACAGGGACAGCACTTTTGAGCGCGAGTCCTACACGGGTTTTTTGTACTACGATGAAGGAACCTATGCCATCCGCTATTTTGCGCCCATGGTAAGTGACAAGAAAAAACCGCTTGCGGAAAAAGACATCCGCATTCTTTTTACCATTGACGCTTCGCAGGACCATGTAGAACTTACCGGCGAGCGCATTATTTCTACCGTCACTCCGGATGATACAGACATAATCAATTATATCCACGATATTCTGTATGAACTGACATCACGCCGGCAAAAAGTCACTTACTTTACGGATAAAACTGCAGTCCGCCAGGACTACGAACAGTTTGGTGGCAAAGTCACTATGATTTTTGACGCCCTGATTCCTATTTTTAACCTGAAGTCAATTTCTACGGTAGACGGAAAGCCTGCATTTAGTCTGGTTACAGCGGGTCAGCTTTCTTCTTCTGAAGACAACACTTTTTTTGACTTTAAGGGCATGCCCCTTACACTGGTAGACAAACATCATGCTTTTAAACAGAAAAAAGCAGAAACGGCAAATTTTACCTATCAGACAGAAAATGGCATAAATCAGCAGATTGAACTGGACAGCCAGTGGAAACAGTCTATGGACAATCTCTGGCTTTTGGGAAACAGTGCAATTCTGGCTATGGATGTAATTCCGGCTCCGAAAAATTCTGCTGAAAACCGCCTGCCCCTGCTTATCCGCCGCATGATGCTGGGAACGGAAAATTCTTACCCGGTACTGGCCTGGCTTTCAATCACAAAAGAAAACAATAAGACCACAATCAGCAACCTGCACTACAAGCCTTCTACAGAAAGCGTAACCCAGGACTTTAAGATTCTGACTACATTAAAAAACGGAAGCATTGCTTTCTTTACGCTGACAGTCTTTAACGAAGCCTACACAAAAAATAAAGCCTACTTCCAGAAGATTCTGAACTCTTACCGTATTGATGAATAATCTAAGAAAAAATCAGAAACTTGACCGTGACAGCGGAGAACCAATCCACACGCCTTCGCTACCCAGGTATTCTTTTTTCTGTCCGTCGATTAAGAACTGTACGCTGTTTACCGTGCTGAATTCGGTAGCAGTGTAGACAATCTGCATAAGCTGACCAAGATAACCTTCCACGCCAACGCGATTGTATTCAAATTCCTCGCTGAAATTGAGCAGGGCTACGCCGTCACGGACAGAAGCCGACAAAAGCCTTGTGCCGTCAGGAATAAGTGAACGGCAGCCTTTACTGCGTTCGCTTGCATTCGGGCCCGCCAGAAGCAGCTGGATGTTTCCGGTAAGGGGAGAGTCATTTTTGGTGATGGTGCGCGAAATCTGCTTGCGACTCACTGAACCGTCGTTATCAATAGAAACAAAACAAAGTTTTGCCGTTGTCGTAGCCATGACCGCTTTTGGTTCAGGCAGGGCAACAGCTGAAGGAACTTCCTTTTTTGTGGAATTCTGTGAAAGTGTCTGTGAGGGCTGAGGAGCAGCCGCCTGGGCCTGACTTTTGTTTTCTTCCTTTTTTGGTGCTGATGTTGCGGGAGCCGGTTCTTCCTGAGCCTGCTGAGGTGCCAGCGGAGGAGGTGTCTGAGGTAGTGACTGAGCAGGGGGCTGGGAAGACTGATTGAGCGTAATGACTCGTTCTTCTTCAGGGAGATGCTGCTCAGTCTCTGCTTTATCTTCGTGATTTTGAATAAAGGCAGGCGTTGTGCCAAAAACTCTCTCAAAAAAATGTGTCGATTTTAGATTAGATTTTATATCATCAAGTTTAACTAAAAATATAATCAGCAGAACCAGAAAGCCCAGAATCCAGCAGGCCAGTGCAAGTCCGCTTGTATTTTTAGTATTCTTTTTCTTTGCCATATTGGAATATTATAGACCGACTGATTTTTAAAGTCTATAATGACCTCATATTTTTCGGTTGGGGAGGCGAAATTTTGCGATTTATTCACACGGCGGACTGGCATCTGGGAAATCAGCTGCATGACATTGACAGACGCGAAGAGGCCCGGACTTTTTTCCACTGGCTGAAAAATCAGATTATAGAAAAAAATGTAAATACATTGATTGTGGCTGGAGATATTTTTGACACAGCAAATCCTCCGGTAGAAGCCCGCCGCCTCTACTACACCTTCCTGGCATCTCTTGTGGATACCTGCTGCAAAAATGTAATCATCACAGGCGGAAACCATGACTCTGCCCTGCTTCTGGACTCTGCAAAAGATTTGCTTGAAGTGCTGCACATTCGGGTTATAGGTTCAATAAACGGACTTTCGCCGGAAGACATGTGCATTGAACTGCTTGATGAAGATGGCAGTGCAAACGGAATCTGCATGGCTCTTCCCTTTGTGCGTGAACTGGAACTGAGAAACCTGCTCTCTGAAAAAATTTCTGACGGCGACCTTTATGCCCTTGCCTACAAAAAACTCTACGACACAGTATATGAGGCAGCAGAAAAGATGCGGAAGGGGCGTCCTCTCCCAATTATTGCTACGGGCCATCTGTATGCGGCAGATTTGGAAGGAAGACTTTCAGGAGCGGCAGGCAGTGTTAAAAGTGACGACGGAGTAAAAGTGCTGGATGTTCTGGGCACGCTGGGAAATGTTCCGCCCTCTGTCTTTCCTCCGGCAGATTATATTGCCCTAGGTCATATTCATTACACGACCATGGTGGCAAAAAATCCTGCGGTACGCTATTCAGGCTCTCCCTTTGTAATGGGCTTTGATGAAGCAGACATTCCCCATTACGTGCTTTTTGGTCAAGTTGAAGCATCTTCTCAAGGCAAGAAAACATCTGCTGAAAAAACCCTGTCTGTGGAAAAACTGGAAACACCCCAGCCCTTTGTTTACCGCCGGCTTTCAGGTTCTCTCGAAGACATTAAAAATCAGCTGATGCGTTTTCCTCAGGCCGACAAGCCGGTTTTTCTGGAAGTCTGCTACAAGAGGGAAGTAGGAATAAATGCCCAGAATTATCTGGAAGACGCTGTACATGCCCTTCCGGCAAACGCATCCGTTGTCAGCTGGAAAATCATGGATACGGAAAAAATGTTTTCAGATGGCGGGGCTTTTCAGTACGATGCCGTGGAAATAAAAAATCTGGACGACCGGGAAATTTTTACCCGCCTTATTCTGACTAAAAGCGGACTGGATGCAGATAGCGAAGAAGGCAAGGCCGCTGTAGAAAAATTTTTGCCGCTCTTTATGAAGCTGGCGGGAGAGGTGTAAATGCGGATTCTAAAGCTTGAATGTGAAAACATAAATTCTCTTGCCGGCTCATGGACGATTGATTTTACTCATCCTGACTATGCAAAAAACCACGATATCTTTGTCATTCACGGGCCGACCGGTGCGGGAAAAACAACACTGCTTGATGCCATAACCCTTGCCCTCTACGGACGCACGCCAAGACTGGAAGCCATAAATAATGGCGAAAGCGGAAATGAACTGATGACCCGGGGTACAGGCTTTTGCCGGGCCGCAGTAACCTACGCATGTAAAAAAGGAATTTTTCTTTCGGAATTCCAGCAGAACCGGGCAAACTTAAAGCCGACGGGTAAATTGCAGAAAGCGTCATATAAAATCACAAAACTTACGAACGATAGTTTTGGCGATGCGGGTGGGGATATTACTAACGACCGTTCGTTTATTCCTCGTTCTGGTACAGGCTCGGGTCTGGAAAAAGAAACACAGGAAATCATCCAGCTGGATTACAAGCAGTTCTGCCGTTCAATTATGCTGGCTCAGGGAGAATTCAGTGCCTTTTTGGAAAGCAATGCCAGGGAAAGGGCAGAAATTCTTGAAAAACTGACGGGAACAGAAAGATACCGCACTATAGGAAAAAAAATTGCCGAAGAGTTCAGCGAAATAAAAAAGAATTTTCAGAGAAGCAAAGAACGCAAAGAAGATGTGGAAAAATCGCTGCTGAGTGAAGAAGAAGAAAAAAATACCAGAAAAAGACAAACAGAACTGGAAGAAAAAAATAAGTCTCTGGAAGATAAGCTGACACAGATTCAGAAAGAACTGGCATATTTTGAAGAACTTGACCGTCTGCAGAAAGACTTTCAGGCAGCAGAGTCTGAAATGGAAAGAATTGCCAGTGAAAAAAAAGTCTTTGCCCTTCAGGAAGAAAGCCTTACGCTTGCAGAGGCTGCCAGACAGTGTGAAAGTGAATATATGACTCTGCTGAATCTGCGTAACGGACAGCAAAGTGACAGAAACCTGTTTTCTTCCCTTTCAGACCAGCTTGCGACGGCTGAGACTCTCTTTGCCCAGGCGAAGGAAAAAGCCGAAAAATCTAAAACACAAGTTCAGGCCGAAGAAGAAGATCGTAACCTTCAGGAAAAAACCTGGAATACGGTGCGCAAACTTGATGTAGAGATTGCCGCCGCAAATAAAAGCCTGCAGGATGAAGAAACGCGCAGGACAAATGCGGAAAAGCAGGCAGAAGAAAGCAGAAGCAAAGTGCAGGGGCTCAAAAAAGACTGTCAGGCTCTGGAAGCATCAATTGACACTTTCAAAAAATATCTGGGCGCACACAAGAATGACGAAAATCTTTCTGCTGCCATCACAAAAGCAGAAACCCTTAAAGAAAGTCTGACCGAACAGATAAGGCTTGCAAAACAATATGAAAAAGATGCAGCCGGTCTTTCTGAAAGCAAAAAGAATTATGAGGAAAAGATAGATTCACTCCAGTCTCAGCTGAATGCGATTGATGAAGAAATCAGGCAGTTTGTTTCTGCAGATGCCCTGCTGATTGCGACCATGCTCAGGCGGGAACTGAAAAAGGGAAAGCCCTGTCCTGTGTGCGGATCAGTCTACCATACTTCCCACAAAAAGGTCCTGCAGGGAGAACTGGATTTTTCTGAAGCAGAGGAAAATGATGCTGGCAAAAAAGAGGATTCGCTGACAGAGTCAGAAAATCCCCTGCCCGACGGCAAAGAAGAAAGCATCAGGGAAAGGAGCGGCAATCTTACGGCAAAGCGGGATACCATTGAGCAGGAATTGCAGTCTTTGCAGCAAAAAGTTATCTCCGCAAAAAATGATTTGAAAAACACTGTGGAAAATGAACAGAAAGCCCGCTCTGCCTGTACAAATACCCTCGGACAGATTTCCCAAATCTTTGAAGCATGGAAGGACAGTCTGACAGAGCCGCTGACGGAAGATAAGCTTGATTCTCTTTTGGACAGTCTGCGCCTGCAGCAGAAAAAATGGGAAAAGACAGATAAAGACCTGAAAGAGGCAGAAAGCGACTATAATGCAAAATCTGCAGAAATGCGCACCCTGTCAGAAAATCTTGTCTTACAGGAAAAGAATCTGACGCAAATACAGGAAGACTATAAGAAAGCAAACGAAAGCTTTTTAAAGCTGACTAAAGATCGTGAGGAACTTTTTGGCCAGAAGTCTCCGGATGAAGAAGCCGCAAAAAAAGAAAAAGTGATTTCCAGCCTTAAAGAAGAGGCGGATGAAGCAGAAAAAAGCCAGCAGGCGGCACAGGAAAAGAGGACTTCCCTGGATGCAAAAAAGATTCAGGTACAGGAAAACATAAAGGCCCGTGCCCCGCAATTACAGAGCGCAGAAGACGCCTTTGCAAAAAAATATCAGGCTAACGGCTTTGACTCCGAGGAGACCTTTACTGCCGCCCGCATGAGTGATGAGGATTTTGCCAGCCTTGCAAAAAAACGGGAAGAACTTAAAACGGCAGAGACAAAGGCAGAATCGGCACTCTCCCATGCAGAAAAATCCTACGAGGATTACAAAAAGACTGTCAGTCTTTCCCGAACAAAAGATGCTGTACTCGCAGAAGAAAGTGCCCTTTCTGAAGACCGTGAACTTACAGGAAAAGAACTGCAGGAAATCAGCGCGACTCTGATAGCCAACATGCAGAACCAGGATAAGTTAAAATCAATTCTTGAAGAATATACAAAACTTCAGGCAGAATACGACACCTGGGAGCAGATGAACAAATGGGCTGGCATGAGGGAAGGAGCAGATTTGTCTGTATTTGTTCAGAGTCTTGCCTTTAACTCCCTGCTTGCCCTTGCAAACAAAAACCTCTATGGCATTACAAACCGCTACAAGGTGGTGCAAAAGGCTCCGGCTTCGCTTGAATTTGATATTCAGGACATTTATTTTGCAGAAGCCCGTTCAATTGCAAACCTGAGTGGCGGCGAGCGCTTTCTGGTCAGCCTGTCATTTGCGCTGGGAATTTCTGAATTTGCAAGCCGGAATGTACGCGTAGACTCACTCTTCCTGGACGAAGGCTTTGGTACCCTAAGCGGCGAACTTTTAACCGAAGCAATAAATGCCCTGAAAAATCTGCAGAAGGACGGCAAAATGCTGGGTATCATTACCCATGTTCAGGACGTCATAAATGAAATAGACCAGCGGATTGAAGTAAAACCTGTAAGCGGCGGCCACAGCGAACTGATTGGAAGCGGCATCAGTACAGGCCATTTGTTTTGAGCAGGGAGCGGTAGCGCTGGGAGTGGCGGCCTAAGCCGTACCGCAGGTATGGAGCGAAAGCGGAACCACGGACATAGCGACGGCTTTAGCCGGACCGCCCGACACTTTTTTTGTCAAACTTTTGCATTGTGTGATATAATTTCTCTATAGGAGATGATTGCGGTATGGAAAGAAAAAAGCGGAACGGACTGATTATTTCTCTTTTGGGAGCAACGGTCTGTGCAATAGTCCTTGTGGGCGGCACATTTTTGACAGGGCGTTCTGCCAGCCAGGACACGGAGAAAGCGGTACGAAATGTAAGTCTTTTCTACCTTGATGAACTTGCAACCCGCCGAGAACAGGTTGTTGCCGCCGCACTTTCTGACTACATAAGCGATTTGGATATTGCCCTGAGGCTTATGGAAAAAGATGACCTTTCCAGTACCGAAAACCTGCAACGCTATCAGGCAAAGATGAAGCAACTCTATGGGCTTGAAAAATTTGCCTTTGTTGATACAGAGGGACTTATCTACACTTCTCAGGGAACGCGGACTGACATAAGTCTGTATGATTTTGACTACACGACCCTTTCCGCCCCGGAAATTTCTATAAAGAATCAGCATACTGAATATAAAAAACTGATTATTGCTGTTCCTGTTGACCGGCTGCCTTTTAATGGAAAAATGCTGGTAGTCTGCTTTATGGAGATAGACATGGCCCGTATGCTTAACGGCATATCACTTTCAGCCCAATCAGAAGTCAATAATACTACTTTCTGCAATATCTATACGGCGAATGGTTTTTCTCTTGCAAACACTGTTCTTGGCGGACTTGCGGGAGAGGACAATCTCTTGACCGTACTGGAAAACGCTCACTTTGAAAATGGTTTTTCTCTTGCAACATTGCGGGAAGATTTTGTAAAGCACAAGGAAGGCGTGGCATCTTTTACCTACAATAATATTAGGGAAACCATGTACTACGTTCCCGTCCACAACACCAATTGGATGCTTACCTACCTTATCCGTGAAAGCATTATTTCTAGCCAAATCAGCACTATTTCAAACGGCATTATATTCCGCAGCGCCATGCTTTCCGCTCTGCTTGCCGTCATACTGGTGTCTATTTTTGTCTTCATCATCCTGCAAAACAGAAAGACGGCAAGGCTTACTTTGGAAAAAGAAGTGGCGGATGCAGAAAACCGCATAAAACAGGAAGAACTGGAAGAACAACTTGCACTGCAACAGCAGATTGCACGGCAGGAAAGAAAGCGCAATGAACAAGACAACATGATTACCGCTCTTGCATCTGATTACCGTAGCGTCTACTATGTGGATTTGGATAGCGATGACGGCATCTGCTACCGCTCCAAAAATCCCGAGGAAGAGCCCTTTCCGGTGGGCGAGCATTTTTCTTTCCGCAAGATTTTTAGCGACTATGCTGAAACATATGTGGCGGAAGACTACAGAAAAAAGTTCCTATCCTTTATTGAACCGAATGCCATTCGTGAGGCACTTAAAAAAGAAACGCTTATTTCGCTCCGGTACCTGACTGTTTACAAAGGTGAAGAAAGCTATGAGATGCTCCGTATGGCCAGTGTGCACAAGGAAGAAGACCGAACGGATGGAACGGTACATATTGTTGGCGTAGGATTTACCAACATTGACGAAGAAATGCGTGAGTCGCTTGCAAAAAATCAGGCACTTTCCGATGCGCTCAAGGCTGCGGAAGAAGCAAGTAAGGCAAAGACCACATTCCTTTCCAACATGAGCCACGAAATCCGCACGCCGATGAATGCAATTATCGGGCTGGACAGCCTTGCCCTGCATGAAGAAGGGCTTTCCGATAAGGCACGGGATTATCTCTTGAAAATCGGTAGTTCTGCGGAACATCTTCTGAGCCTCATAAACGATATTCTTGACATGAGCCGCATAGAGTCCGGTCGCATGGTGCTAAAAAGCGAGGTATTTGAATTTTCAAAACTGCTTTCTCAAGTGAATACCATCTTTAACGGGCAGTGCGAAGAAAAAGGCCTTAGCTACACCTGCCGCATCAATGGAAATATTGACGAATGTTACATTGGTGATGACATGAAAATTCGGCAGGTACTGATAAATATTTTGGGAAATGCCGTAAAGTTTACTCCAAAAGGCGGTCAGGTTGCCCTGACGGTAGAAAAAATTGCCAACTACGACAAGCAGTCCACAATCAAATTTATCATTTCTGACACGGGCATTGGCATGAGCAGCGAGTTCTTGCCAAAGATATTTGACACCTTCAGTCAGGAAGATTCAAAGTCAACCAACAAGTACGGAAGTTCCGGGCTGGGAATGGCCATAACAAAAAACATTGTGGAAATGATGAACGGTGATATTTCCGTGGAAAGCGAAAAAGGCAAGGGTACGATATTCACCGTTACCCTGACACTGCACGATTCTGAACAAAAGGCCCGGCAAGATACTGACATAGAAATTCGCCCCAGCGACATGCGTGTGCTTGTGGTGGACGATGATGATGTTGCTGTTCAGCATGCAAAACTGGTGCTTGAAAATGCAGGAATCAAAGCAGATACCGCTCTTTCTGGAAAAGAGGCCGTGGAGATGACGAAAGTCCATTCTGCCCGACGAGAGCCATACAATCTTATCATTGTGGATTGGAAAATGCCGGAAATGGATGGTATAGAAACGACAAGACAACTCCGGGCAGAAACTGGTGATGAAAGTGCAGTTATCATCCTCACCTCCTACAACTGGGATGACATTTTGGAAGAAGCCCTGGAAGCCGGCGTAGACAGTTTTGTTCCAAAGCCAATTTTCTCTGGTGTTCTGATAGATGAATTTAAGAAAGTGCTCAAAAACAAACGGGCAGAAGATGCTCTGACCCCGCATAAGGCCGACTTAAAGGGAAAACGTGTGCTGCTTGCGGAAGATATGGACGTAAATGCCCAGATTATGATGGAAGTGCTTTCGATGCGGGAGATGCAGACCGAACATGCGGAAAATGGAAAAATTGCCCTGGAAATGTTTACCGCACACGAAGAAGGATACTACGATGCGATTCTCATGGATATGAGGATGCCTGAAATGGACGGTCTTGAAGCCACCGCAGCAATACGAAAACTTAACCGCAAGGACGCAAAGAAGATTCCCATCATAGCCCTTACGGCAAATGCCTTTGACGAAGACGTGCAGCGAAGTTTGCAGGCAGGACTGAATGCCCATCTTTCCAAACCAATACAGCCAGACACGCTTTTTGCAACATTGGAAGCGATGATAGAGGAATAAATGGCGGACAAGGAAAAAAAAGGTAGATTCTGAAAAAAAGACAGGAAAAATCAAGAAAACATACTAATCCTATTGACATACTAGGTAATTAGATATATAGTGCTCTTGTCAGTTAAAAACATACTAAATTGGTATGAAATAAAAACGGAGGCACTTATGTCAGAAAAAAAACAGCTTGTTCTGGATGCGTTTAACAATAAGCCCACAAAACGCGTTCCAATTGGATTCTGGTTTCATTACACGGCGGACGAACTGCAGTCTGCCTATGATATTCCTGAAATGCGTACGCAGAACATCAGTGGACACAATCGCTTTGTTTCTACTTTTAAGCCGGATTTTGTCAAACTGATGAGCGACGGCTATTTCTTTGAGCCAAAGACAGGAGCTTTCCTTAAAAATGTAAAGTCTGCGTCTGAACTGCGCAATCTTAAGCCGATTGCCGCTGACGATGCCTGGATTCGTGATCAGGTTTCTCTGGTAAAGGAACTGACTTCCAGTTTTGGTTCAGAAGTGGCAACTTTTTACAATATTTTTGCACCTGCAACAGCCTTTAAGTGGAGCGCAGGTGGCGGAGACAAAAAACTTGCCGACTTCATTAAGCAGGACAAGGATGCGGTAATTTACGCTCTGGGTGTAATTGCACAGAACACGGAAATTCTGGCTAAGGCTGTCATTCAGGAGGGTGGCGCTGACGGTATTTACCTGAGCGTACAGAGCCTTCAGGATGCAAGTGTCGGCCCGGACCTGTATGCGGAAGTTGTTTCTCCTTCAGAACTTGCCATACTGACTGCGGCAAATGCGGCGGGCGGAACAAATATTCTGCACGTATGCGGTTACGAGGGAGCACGCAATAATCTTTCAATCTTTAAGAACTATCCGGCAAAGGTAATCAACTTTGCTTCTGTAGTGGAAGGGGTTTCCCTTGGTGCAGGAAAAAAACTTTTTGGCGGCAAGGCTGTTATTGGCGGTTTTGCAAACACAAAGGACGGACTTCTGTATAAGGGAACAAAAGAAGAAATTCAGGCAGAAACAAAACGTCTGCTTGATGAGGCAGGAAGAACCGGCGTAATTTTGGGAGCAGACTGCACTATTCCCAAGGATACGGACTTTGCACATCTGGAATGGGTGCGCGAGGCGGCTCAATAACAGAGGATACTCGGAGAGAGTAAAAATATATAACAAGAGAGGTATTATTATGAAAAAGGTGATTTTGGGAATTGCAATCATTGCACTGGCTTTTGGTTCAGCAACTGCAAAGGAAAAAAAGGTAAAGGTTCAGAAGATTCGTGTGGCTCACACAAACTACTACAAGCCCTACGATTTTGTGAATGATAAAGGCGAGTCTGACGGTTTTGAAGTGGCCGTTCTGAAAGAAGTGGACAAGCTGCTGCCTGAGTACGAGTTTGAGTATCATCCTACTTCTGACGATGATTTGCTCATTGGCGTTCTGCAGGGAAAGTATGATGTAGGTACAAAGGGTGTATGGGTTACAGATGAACGCAGAAAGAAGTACATCTTCCCCAAGAATCCGATTGGTGCAAGCGTTATCGGTATTGTCATCAGAAGTGATACGGCAGACAAAATTCACGACTTGCCTTCTTTTGCAAAGTTTTCTGGCAAACTGGTACCGATTGGCGCCGCAAACGCTCAGTACACTGTTATTGACGAATACAACAAGTCACATCCAGATGCACAGGTAAAACTGGTTGCTGGTGATCAGTTTGGCGCAACTGACGGTTATGTATGGGTAAACGAAGGCCGCTATGATGCCTATGTGGACATTAAGCTGTCATTCCAGAACAACGTGCTTGTAGAAGGCGCCCCCTATGCCCAGTACAAGGACAAGCTTACTTACATCACTTACAAGGGCATTCCAACCTGGCCGCTCTTTAACCGCAAGCAGCAGAAATTTGCCGATGCATACGACAGGGCAATTGAGCAGCTGAAAAAAGACGGCACTGTATCTAAGCTGGCAATTCAGTACTTTGGCGAGGATGTTTCCGCCCTGCTGAAATAAGGCCTTGCGAGGAGATAGCCATGGACAGACCCTTTTACCCTGCAAAAATACTAGAAATATTACCGACACTGCTGCCCTACCTTTCCGTTACATTCGGAATTCTGGCCGGCACAATGGCGGTGGGTCTGACCCTTGGCTTCTTTCTTGCCCGGGCACGACTTTCCAAGCGAAGGTGGCAGAGAAAAACAGCGGGATTCATTATCAATGCCTTCCGCTGTACGCCTTCCATCGTCATGCTTTTTGTCATTTTTTATGGCCTGCCCACCCTTTTCTGGGCATTGTTTGAAATTGATATAAATGACTGGGCAAAATCCTTTTACGTGATTACAGCCCTGGGTCTGCTTTTTAGTGCGAGCGCAGCAGAAATCATGCGGTCAAGTTACCTTGCCGTACCTGCAGGACAAAGGGAAGCAGCCCTTACCAGCGGACTCACAGAAGCCCAGGCATTCACAAGGATTTTGCTTCCCCAGGCTTTTGTGGTTTCCATTCCAAACCTGGGAAATTCTTTTATTGCACTGTTGAAGGAAGGTTCCCTTGCTTTTACCATCGGCCTGATTGACGTGATGGGAAAAGGAAACCTCTTTGTGAGCATTAATTTTGGAGCCTATGCGCTGGAAACCTATACAGCACTGGCAATCATTTACTGGGTGCTGACCATTGCCTTTGAGCGTATCTTTAAGCAGCTGGAAAAAAACTTTTCTAAAGGCAGAAAAACAGTATAAGGCAGGAGGAAAATAATGTTTGACATATCATTTTTACTGAAGACATTTTTTCTGCTCTGGAAGGCAGTTCCTACTACTCTGCTGATTACGATTGTGGCCCTGCTTGCGGGAAGCGTCCTGGGATTTTTGATTGCCATTTCGCGCATCCACAAGACTAAAATTTTGAGCCAGATAAGCGCAGCCTATGTTTCCTTTATCAGGGGAACGCCGGTTGTCCTGCAGATTCTGGTAGTATATTCACTCTTTCCGTCACTTTTGAATGCATGGGTAAAAAGCAGCGGAAGTTCTTTTGATGTCTTTTCGCTCAATCCTATCTGGTATGCTTTTATTGTGTTTTCCCTGAACACGGCGGCAACCCTTTCTGAAGTCTTCCGCTCGGCACTGCTCACGATAAACAAGGGTCAGCTGGAAGCGGGATTTACCAGCGGACTCACCTATGCACAGACCTACCGCAGGATTATCATTCCGCAGGCACTTACGGCGGCCCTGCCAAACATCTGTAATGCTACGGTAACTCTGATAAAAAATACATCCCTGGCCTTTATGATGACGGTAAAGGATGTAACCGCCGTAGCAAAAATTGAAGCATCGTACGGCTACAACTACCTGGAGTCGTATCTGGATATATTTGTAATCTATATCATCATTTGTTCGGTGGTACAGTATCTCTTTAAGGTTTGGGAAAAAGAGGCAGGTCTGTATAAGACTGCAGGAGGAAAATGATATGCTGAAAGTGACCAACGTAAGAAAATCATTCGGAAAAAATGAAATCCTGAAGGGTGTAGACCTGACTGTAGAAAAAGGCGATGTTGTAGTCATTTTAGGTCCCTCCGGCTCAGGAAAAACTACTCTGCTCAGGACAATTGACTTTCTGGAAACAGCAGATGACGGACAGCTGGAATTTGATGAAATAAAAACCAGTCTTGCCCACGCCCACAAAAAAACAATTCTGAATGTACGCCGTAAGACAGGTTTTGTCTACCAGAATTACAATCTTTTTACAAATAAAACGGCACTGGAAAACGTAATGGAAGGCCTGGTGACGGCGCGTAAAGTTCCCAAAGAGGAGGCCCGGGCCATCGCAGAAAAGGCTCTGGAAAAAGTAGGTCTTCTGGAACGCAAGGATTTTTATCCTTCACAGCTTTCCGGCGGTCAGCAGCAGCGGGTAGGCATTGCCCGGGCCATTGCTCCCAATCCGGATGTAGTGCTTTTTGATGAACCAACCTCTGCCCTTGACCCGGAACTGGTTGGTGAAGTACTGGGCGTCATAAAGGAACTGGCAAAAGAAGGAACTACGATGATTGTAGTTACCCACGAAATGAGTTTTGCCGAAGAAGTTGCTTCGCAGGTAGTCTTTATGGACGGTGGCATTGTCGTAGAAAAGGGAAGCAGCCGGGATATTTTTAACAATCCTAAAGAAGAAAGAACCAGACAGTTCCTGCAGCGTGTTCTCCGCCGCATAGAATACGAAATTTAGTCCGGCATTTCCTATTGACCTACTAGGTTTTATACATTAGTATTTTCCTGCATCTTGCTCAACCGTTGGAGTGAGTTTTTTGGGAGTTTAAAATGAAGTTTGCACCGGAAACAAAATGTATTCATCTGGAAAAAAAAGATAACAAAGACAAACACTATGGAGCGGTAAGTTTTCCCATTTATCAGACGGCAACTTATGCTCATCCTGCGGTCGGGCAGTCTACTGGTTTTGATTATTCACGCCTGCAGAATCCTACACGGGAACAGGTGGAAAAAGTTCTTGCCCAGCTGGAAGAAGGAATTGACGCATTTGCACTTTCTTCCGGTATGGCCGCTATTTCCCTGCTTATGGAATTGTTCAGCCCGGGCGACCATCTGGTGATTGACTCTGATTTGTATGGCGGTTCAATCCGGCTTTTTGATGCTGTTTCTGCAAAGAACGGCATTGGCTTTACCCGCGCTGATTTTAGCAGTGATGACATTGAATCCCTGATTAAGCCGGAAACAAAAGCCCTCTACCTTGAAACGCCGACTAATCCCATGATGCATGTTACTGATTTGAAAAAGGTATCTGAAATTGCCCGCAGTCACAATATTCTGCTGATTGTGGACAACACATTTTTGTCGCCCTATTTTCAGAAACCGCTGACTTTGGGAGCGGATATTGTGGTACACAGCGGGACAAAATATCTGGGCGGACACAATGATACGCTGGCAGGTTTTCTGGTAACAAAAAGAAGCGACATTCAGGAAAGACTGCGCTACCTCATCAAGACAACTGGCGCGGGACTTTCGCCATTTGACTCCTGGCTGATATTGCGAGGCATTAAGACTCTGGCTCTGCGTATGGAAAAAGCCCAGCAGAATGCGCTTAAAATTGCTTACTGGCTAAAAGAACAGCCGGCAGTAACAAAGGTGCTCTACCCGGGGCTGCCTGAACATCCCGGTCACGAAATTATGAAAAAACAGGCAACCGGCTTTGGCGGCATGCTGACCTTTGACGTAAAGGATGAGGAGACGGCAAAAAAAGTGCTGGGCTCTGTAGAACTGATTCAGTTTGCAGAAAGCCTGGGCGGTGTGGAAACGCTGATTACCTATCCCCTTACTCAGACCCATGCAGAAGTGCCGGAAGCCCTGCGCCTAAAAAACGGCATTACAGGCCGGACTCTGCGGCTTTCTGTAGGCATTGAAAATGCAGACGACCTGATTGCTGATTTAGCGCAGGCTTTAGCCTAAGGATTTTACCCTGTAGCCCGTGGCGGAAATGACGCTGCGGAGTTTTTCTTCATCCAAGGGACTGTCACTGATTATCTGGCAGATACCTGTCTTGTGGGAAGATTTTACGCTTTTTACAGAAAAATTGTTGCGAATGGCATCATTGATGTGGCTTTCGCACATACCGCACATCATGCCATCAATTTCCAGAATTGTGGAGCAGGCCTTGCGGGCGGCGTCTGAGCCCGCAGAGGGGGTAGCGGAAGACTGCCCCGCAGGCTGGAGCGAGGGGGAGACCTCCCCCCCATGAGCCCCATGGCAGGCGGCAGCGCAATGGGCACAATTACCGCCGCATGAGGATTTTCCTTTCTTTTTGTTTTTTACCTGGCTCACAATGATGGCTGAAACAACAGCCACCAGAATGATGCCTACAATGAAAGTACCCAATTTACTTTTCCGTCTTTACCGTGAGCGTTGTTGCTTCGGTGTATTTCTTGAAGAAGAGCATGTAAATCATGCAGGCTAGAGCAGCAAGGGCAAGAATCAGTCCGATGATGTTTACGTTGCCAGTGAAGAGTTTGCCAAACTGATTGATGAGGAAAGCAATGACGTATGCAAAACCACACTCATAGCCAATGGCAAACCATGTCCACTTTGCGTTGTTCATTTCGCGCTTGATTGCACCGATTGCCGCAAAACAGGGAGCACAGAGCAGGTTGAAGACCAGGAATGAGAAGCCGGCCACGCTTGTGAAGGCCTGTGCCATTGCCTGATAAGCTGAAAGTTCTCCGCTTCCGTAGAGGATGCCCATTGTACCGACGATGTTTTCCTTTGCCACAAGACCTGTGATTGAAGCCACGGCTGCCTGCCAGTTTCCCCAGCCCAAAGGAGCAAAAATCCATGCGATGCAGGAACCGATTTTGGCAAGGATTGAAGAGTCAAGCTGATCTTCACTAAGCATTCCGAATCCTTCTTCCGTCCAGCCGAAGAAACTTGTGAACCATACGACGATTGTTGAAAGAAGGATGATTGTTCCGGCCTTTTTGATGAATGACCAGCCGCGCTCCCACATTGAGCGAAGAACATTGCTCAGTGTCGGCATGTGATAAGCCGGGAGCTCCATTACGAAAGGTGCCGGATTTCCAGCGAACATCTTTGTCTTTTTGAGCATTACGCCTGAGATTATGATTGCGGCCATGCCGATGAAGTAAGCTGATGTTGCAACCCAGGCAGCTCCGCCGAAGATTGCGCCTGCAACCATTGCGATGAATGGAACTTTTGCACCGCAAGGAATGAAGGTGGTTGTCATAATGGTCATACGGCGGTCGCGTTCGTTTTCTATCGTGCGGCTTGCCATAACGCCGGGAACGCCACAGCCTGTGCCGACGAGCATAGGAATAAATGACTTTCCGGAAAGACCAAACTTGCGGAAAATACGGTCAAGAACGAATGCAATTCGAGCCATGTAACCGCAGGCTTCAAGGAAGGCAAGCATGAGGAAGAGGACCAGCATCTGAGGAACAAAGCCAAGGACTGCGCCCACACCGGCTACGATACCGTCCAGAATCAGGCCTTTGAGCCAGTCGGCACAACCGATTGCGTCCAGTGCAGATTCCACGATAACAGGAATGCCGGGTACCCATACGCCGTAATTTGCGGGGTCAGGCGCATCAAAACCTTTTTCAGCAAAATATGCAACGGCATCTTTATAAGTCATAGGAATTACATCATCACTGGCGTCTTCGGGAATTGTGTCGTAATATATGACGAATTCCTTTTCTTCCAGTGTTTCTTCGTCTTCAATTATATACTTTGCTTTCTGAGCTTCTGGTACATAAGACTGAAGGGTGGCAAGTGCGACGTCTGCATTAAAGTCTTCTGCTTCTACATCGAGTCCAGCATAGGCGTCTGCGGCAATTGAAGCCTCTCCGTACAGTTCTGCTTCTTCTTCGTATGCACTTGTGCCGATACCAAAGAGATGCCAGCCGTCACCAAAGAGGCCGTCATTTGCCCAGTCAGTTGCTGATGCACCGATTCCCACCATGGAAATCCAATAGACAAGAAACATAACACAGGCAAAAATGGGCAGACCCAGCCAGCGGTTTGTAACGACGCGGTCAATCTTATCTGAGGAAGAAAGTTTGCCTGCATTCACTTTTTTGTAGCTGGACTTGAGGATACCTGCAATGTAGATGTAGCGTTCATTGGTGATGATGCTTTCTGCGTCGTCATCCAGTTCTTTTTCCGCTGCAGTAATGTCTTTTTCTACATGGTCAATTTTGTCCTGGGGAATCTTGAGCATTTCCAGAACTTTTTCATCACGCTCAAAGACTTTGAGGGCATACCAGCGCTGCTGTTCTTCCGGTAAATCGTGAACCACAACTTCTTCAATATGAGCGATGGCATGTTCTACCGGACCGGAGAAAGTATGCTGAGGAATGGTCTTTGTTTCTTTGGCCGCTTTGATTGCTTCTTCTGCGGCTTCCATTACGCCGTCACCTTTAAGTGCGGAAATCTCTACGATTTTGCAACCCAACTGACGGGAAAGTTCTGCAACGTCAATCTTGTCGCCAGCCTTCTTAACTAAGTCCATCATGTTAAGCGCAACAACCACGGGAATGCCCAGTTCCACCAGCTGTGTGGTGAGGTAGAGGTTGCGTTCCAAGTTTGTGCCGTCCACGATATTGAGGATTGCATCCGGACGTTCGCCAACCAGATAGTTACGGGCAACAACTTCTTCCAGCGTGTAGGGAGAAAGTGAATAGATGCCGGGCAAGTCTGTTATGATAACGCCATCATGTTTTTTAAGTTTACCTTCTTTTTTTTCTACGGTTACTCCCGGCCAGTTTCCTACAAACTGATTTGAACCAGTCAGTGCATTGAAAAGTGTAGTTTTACCGGCGTTCGGATTTCCTGCAAGTGCAATTCTTATTTCTGCCATCTTATTCAACCTCAATCATTTCTGCATCTGCCTTACGCAGAGAAAGTTCATAATTCCGTACCGTTACTTCTACCGGATCTCCCAGCGGGGCAACCTTACGTACATACACTTCAACACCTTTAGTCACACCCATATCCATGATTCGGCGTTTTACCGCACCCTCACCGTGAAGTTTGACTACCTTTACTGTTTCGCCTACTTTGGCTTCACGCAACGTTTTCATCTATACCTCCAGATTTTTCATACCATTATTTTACGCGCCATTTCTTCGTTTATGGCGATGCGGGATTCTTTTACTTTTACGATGATATTTCCGTTAAGAGAATTGACGACGGTAACAGTTCCGCCAACTGTAAATCCGAGATTTGCCAGATGATGCTTAACCTCTTCATTGCCACCAATTTTTTTTATAACCTGTTCTTCTTCCCGAGATGCAAATACTAAAGGAATCATTTATATCCCCCTTATTGGCGATAGACAGATATAATATATGTTAGTTTAAGATAACTTTCAATAGCAATGGTGAATAATTTCTTAAATTTTTTACTTTCTCTGCAAATTTCTGCATTTAGCCCTTTTTAGGATTTACAATACAGCATTTACCGTTTATCATTTAAAAACATACAAAATAATAAGAGGCAATTTTATGAAGTCTAGAAGATTTTGTTCCATTATTACGCTTGCTTTTTTAATCTTCTCTGTTTTCGCCTGCAAAAAGAAATCCGCTGAATCGGAGTCTGTTGCCATTCCTGTTCTACCCGATGAAAGCTGCGACATTGCCGTTATCGGTGCAGGTGGTGCTGGTCTTGTTGCCGCTACGGAAGCCGCAAGCAAAGGCGCAAAGGTTATCGTCCTTGAAAAAATGAGCATTGTGGGCGGGAACTCCAATTTTTCTACAGGCGGAATCAGTGCATCCTACACAAAAGAACAGGCTCGTCTCCATATTGATGATTCTCCCGATTTGTTCTATGACGACACCATGAAAGGCGGATACTACCTGAATGACCCCTCTCTGGTACGAACTCTTGTTGATAAATCTCCTGCCATTGTTGAATGGCTGGAATCTGACTTAATCGGTGCAGACCTGTCGGACGTAGGAATTTTTGGCGGTGCAACAAAAAAGCGCATCCATCGTCCCAAGGGCGGAGAAGCTATTGGCGAACATCTGGTTCCCCTGCTCTACAAAGCCGCACAAAAAAACGGTGCTGACGTGCGCCTGAACAACAAGGCAATTGACATTCTGAGCGAGAACGGAAAAGCCACTGGTGTTAAAGTAAGCACACAGGCGGGAGAATATACCCTGCATGCAAAAGCCGTTATCATTGCAACCGGTGGCTTTGGTGCCAACCCGGAAATGATTCAGCTCTACAACCCCGGTCTTGTCGGCTTTGGCACAACTAACCATGCAGGCGCAACTGGCGATGCATTTAAGATGGTGGAAAAATTTGACGCCGCCCTGGTGCAGATGACCCAGATTCAGACACATCCCACTGTGGCAAAAGGTACTAACATTATGATTACCGAAGCCGTCAGCGGAAACGGTGCAATTCTTGTAAACCAGTATGGCGAACGTTTTGTAAACGAAATGGAAACCCGCGACGTTATTTCTGCCAGCATTCTTGCTCAGCCGGGAAAATCTGCATTTTTGGTATTTGACGCCGGCATACGCAAGTCTCTCAAAGCCATTGAAAATTATGCGGCAAAAGGTTTGATTATTGAAGGTTCCAGCATTCCAAACCTGGCAGAAAAACTGCGTATGCCCATTCGTGTTCTACAGAAAACAATTGAAGACTACAACCACTATGTACAGGAAAAAAATGACGAAGCTTTCCAGCGCACTACATCCAGCCTTGATCGTCAGCTGATACAGCCGCCCTTCTATGCCATTGAATGTGCTCCGGCAATTCATCACACCATGGGAGGCTTAAAAATCAACACAAGGGCAGAAGTACAGAACACAAAAGATGTTTCCATCCCCGGTTTGTATGCCGCAGGCGAAGTTACAGGCGGTGTGCACGGAGGAAATCGTCTGGGTGGCAACGCTGTTGCTGATTACTGTGTCTTTGGAAAAATCGCCGCTGATTCTGCCCTGGAATACATTGCCGGAAAATAAACACTGTCTGCAAAAATAGCATTCTGCCTTTTTACAGCATTATTTCACATTTTTTCCGGCTCTGTACATCCTCTGCCTTTTTCATTATACTTCTCACTACCGAAAGACAGTTCGAAATTCCATCCTGTCTATAAACAAAACTAGGAGATCTACATTGAAAAAACTCATCATCTGGGTCAAGGATGCCTTTGACTGGCTCTTTGACAGGCAGGACTGGAAAATGCTCCTGCGCTCAATTCCTGCCGTTGTTGTTGCACTTTTTGTAGTTTCAACAGTCACCATGAACCTTGCCGCAAACAAAATTGTCTGGAGCGGTCTGAAAATCGGCGAACATTATTTTATTTCGATAACCGGCGGAGTATTTTTGTCCTGGAGCGTCTTTTTAATCATGGACATGGTGACAAAAACCTTTGGCGCAAAGGCTGCCATCAAGCTCAACCTTTTTGGGGCCGCCGTAAATACCATCGCAATCATCTTTCTGGGAATCATTGCATCCGTACCCTCTGAATTTCCTTTCCCAGGAGCAAGCTCATCCTTTGACAAAGTTCTGGGCTTTACCGGAAGCGGAGTACAACCCTGGCAAATCCTCATTTCTTCCACCATTGCCTATGTTGCGTCCGGAATCATCAATGCCATTGTAAATTCCCTCATCGGCCGTCTTTTTACACACAATCCTGACGGAAAAACTGCCTTTATCACCCGCTCCTATGTCAGCACAATAATCGGGCAGTTTGTGGACAATTTTATTTTTACCGCCCTTGCATTTTCTTTCTTTGCACATTTTTACGGTATTATCACCATCATCGGTATGGCAACCATTGGAGCAGCCATTGAACTTCTTTCAGAAATAGTCTTTTCACCAGTCGCCTACAAACGCTGCCGTACATGGCAAAAAGAAGGCGTTGGACGTGACTATTTTGACTACTGCAAGAAGATGGAATTGAGCGACGACCCTGCCCGATTTGAGTACAAGTAGAGGATAAGCCATGGCAAATCTGCAAAATCTTGCATCACTTTCCGCATGGGAAATCGGGGAAGCGGTAAACAAAAGAAAAGTTTCCCCTGTAGAAGTCATTCAGTTTTTTCTCAAGAGAATTGAAAAATACAATGAAAAAATAAATGCCTTTGTCTACATCAAACCTGACTATGCCCTTGCAAAAGCCCGGGAACTTGAAGAAAGACTGGCTAAAGGCCAATACTGCGGTGAATTTGCAGGCGTTCCCTTTGCCTTAAAGGATTTTTTGCCCGACAAAAAAGGATGGCAAAGTTCACACGGCGGAGTAAAATGCCTTCTTGCCACTGACGAATATGACTCTGTTTTTTGCGCCGCCATGGAAAAAGCCGGCGGAATTGCCATCGGTAAAACAAATGCTCCAGCTTACGGCTTCAGGGGAACAACAGACAATCTTATGTATGGTCCCACCTCTACGCCCTTTAACACAAAATACAATTCCGGCGGTTCCAGCGGAGGAAGTGCTGCGGCTGTGGCGGCGGGACTGGTACCCATTGCTGAAGGCGGAGATGCGGGCGGCTCAATCAGAATTCCTGCAAGTTTTTGCAATCTTGTTGGCTTTAAGGCTGGCGTGGGAACAATTCCTTCTGTCTGCCGCCCGGATGCATGGAGCGCAACCCACCCCCTCTGCTTTAACGGCGGGCTTACAAAATCCGTAAAGGATACCGCAATTCTTCTAAATTATATGAGCTATGAAGATAAGCGCGATCCCTACAGTCTTCCAAAAAGACACGACTTTTCCACAGAATTTAATCTGAACCCCTGGGCTTGTGACGAAAAAAAGGCAAAAGGCTTAAAGATTGCCTTTACTGATGATTTTGGAATTTTTGAAGTTGAAGACGAAGTAAAATCTGTCGTGCGCAAGGCCGCAAAACGATTTTCTGACATAGGTGCCCGTGTAGATGATTTTACATTCACTTTTAAGCACAGCGCCATGGAACTAGCCCGCCAGTGGTGCATGGGAATAACCGTAGACTGTGCCCTGGACTTAAACCACCTGAAGGAAAAAGGAATAGATCTGCTTGCAGAGCACAGCAAAGACTTTCCTCAGGAGTTCATTTACTGGAAAAACCTTGTAGACAAGATGGGCATTGAAGACATGTACCGCTTTAATCTTGCCCGCAGCGAAATTCTGGATCAATTTGAAAATGCTTTTGAAAAATACGATGTTATTCTTTCGCCGGTAAGCTGCGTCGCTGCCATCGAAAATCAAAATGACCGGAACACCAGGGGACCGGACTCAATCAACGGGAAAAAAATTGAGCCCCTCATCGGCTGGACGCAAACCTTCCTTGCAAACTTCCCCGGCTATCCCGCCGCATCCCTTCCGGCCGGCTTTTCAAAAGAGGGCGTTCCCATAGGACTTCAGCTGATTGCTCCCCGTCACAATGACATCAGTCTGCTTCAGGTCTCCCGCCTTTATGAAGAAGCATTTGACTGGAAGCAGTTTTATCCGCTGACAGACATGCTGGCCTAGGGCTCGTCTTTCAGGACAAGTGCTTTTACCTGACTAAAAACACACTGACAAAGCCCTCAAAAAACGCTACCATAACAATATGAATCTTGAATCCACAGCCCATTATACTTCACTGGCCAAAGCACTTGTTTCCCTTTACGGCAGCTCGGTTTCCATTGTCCATACAGACCGTCTTTCTGGCGGTGACATCAATAAATCCTACGCACTGACCCTGAACACAGGCGACCGTATTTTTATGAAGGCGAACGCCAAAGAAAATGCTGCATTTTTTACCGCTGAAGCTGCTGGTCTTTCCGCAATCGCAGAAACAGAATGTATAGGAACCCCCAGAATTCTCTGCACGGGCACCGATGACGGCGAAGAAGTTGGCTACAGTTTTTTCCTTCTGGAATTCATTGAAAGCGGAAAAAAACGTGATGACTACTTTGAAGTTCTTGGCCGCGAACTTGCCGCCATGCACAAAGCCGAAACAAAAGATCTGGTAAATTCCGACCCTTCTGCCACAAATACAAAAAAATTCGGCTTTTTTATGGACAATTTTATCGGCGCCCGGGAACAAAAAAACAGGCCTGCAGACAAGTGGGTTTCTTTCTTCCGGGATCAGCGTCTGCTTCCACAGTTCAAGGCGGCGGATTCATATTTTTCTGATGAAGACCGTAAGCGGAATACAAAACTTTTGGACAGGCTGGACACTTTTTTACCCGAGCCGGAAAAACCCAGTCTCATCCACGGAGATTTGTGGAGCGGAAATGTGCTTGCTGACAAAGATGGAAAAGCCATCCTGATTGACCCGGCAGTTTATGTGGGAAACGCAGAGGCAGATTTAGCCATGACAGAACTTTTTGGTGGCTTCCCTCAGGAATTCTACGCCGCCTACCGGGAAGTGAATCCCCTTCAGGCAGGATATGAGGAACGGAGGGATTTATATAATCTATACCATCTTTTAAATCACCTGAACATGTTCGGACAAAGTTACCTGAATCCGGTAAAGAGCATAGTAGCAGAATACATAGATTAAGTAGAAAACGACCGCTAACGCGGCGTTTTTATAGGAGGCATATAATGGCAACACTCATTTCGTGGAACATAGATTCAATCAACGCGGCTTTAACTTCCTCTTCGGCCCGGGCACTTTTGTCTCAGGAAGTCTTAAAAAAGCTGGGAACCTACCATGCCGACATAATCGCCATTCAGGAAACAAAACTTCCGGCAGAAGGCCCTTCGGACAAACACCTTGAACTGCTGGCAGAATATTTTCCCGGCTACAAACTTGAATGGCTTTCTTCCGTTCCGCCTGCAAAAAAAGGCTACGCGGGTACAATGATTTTGTACAGGGATGGTTTTTCCCCCCGTCGGCTTGAGGCAAAACTGAATGCCCCGGATACCATGGACGACGAAGGCCGCCTCTTAACCCTGGAATTTGAAAATTTCTATCTGGTTAATGTCTACACACCAAATTCAGGAGACGGCCTTAAACGCCTTTCCGAACGCCAGAAATGGGATCAGGCCTATGCAGACTATCTTTCCGGCCTGGATGCAAAAAAACCGGTCATTGCCTGCGGAGACTTTAATGTTGCCCACAAGGAAATAGACCTTGCAAACCCGGCTTCAAACCATTTTTCGGCAGGCTTTACCGATGAAGAAAGGGATGGCTTTACACAACTTCTTGCCAGAGGCTTTACAGACAGCTTCCGCTTTGTTCACGGAGATGTAAAAGATGTCTATTCCTGGTGGGGTCAGAGAATCAAAACAAGCAAGATAAACAACTCGGGCTGGCGCATAGATTATTTTCTCGTCAGCGACCGCATAAAGGACAAGATTCAAAAATCCGAGATGATAGACTCAGGCCCCAGACAGGACCACACGCCCATTCTGCTTGAAATTGAACTGGCCCTTTAGATTTCCTCATCCTTATCTTCAGTTTCCCAACGCTGATAGATATTTGCAAGAATTGAGCCTGAAATATTATGCCAGACCGAAAAAATTGCCCCCGGAACCGTTGCCATGGCAAGATTTGGAAAAGCAGTTGCCGCAAGACTGGTTGCAAGAAAGATAGGTAATCACATTGCTGGAAGTACCGCCAGCAGCAGCACAATAACCGCCATCATTTTTCCAACAAATGTACTGATTTTTTCCAGAATCATTTTTTTCCCCTGCAACAGGGCCTCACCCTGTCTATCTCACTCCGCTCATTTCTTCTATTTTATCTTCAAAAATGACGTCTTATCAATAGCGGGACTGTACAGATAGCCCTGATATAGTTTTACGCCGATTGATTCCAGAGCCTCTTTCTGCTCTGTGGTCTCAACAAATTCTGCCAGCACCCTAAAGCCCAGTGAATTTGAAAGGTAGACGATGGAGTTGATGATTTCTTTTGTACGCACATTTCCCAAAAGGGATTTTACCAAGTTTCCGTCCAGTTTGACCAAATCGAACTGATTGTACTGCAGATACTGCAGGCTGGTGTGTCCCATGCTAAAGTCATCCAGTGCAAATGTAAAGCCCATGTCCTTAATGGTATTCATAAGCTCGGAAGTCTTTTCTGTGGTTTCAAGGGCGGTTTCCTCGGTAATCTCAATGCAGACAGAACCCGGCTTAAAGGGATACTTTTCGCAAAGGCTTTTCAGGAAGGGAAGAAGCCGCTTGTCATTCAGTGAAGAAACCGTAATGTTCACGCTCAGCTTAAAACTTTCACCGTAAACTTTTTTAATCTCCACAGAATCCTGCACGGATTTTTCGATGATTGCAGTCTCAAGTTCATAAAGGCGTCCGCTTTCTTTGGCAAGATGAACTACAAGCGGCGGATATATAATGCCATACTTTTCATGATTCCAGCGCAAAAGAGATTCCGCACCAATGCATTTTCCAGTGTTGTCAAACTGAGGCTGATATTTCATCAGGAGTGAACTTTCATTCAGGACCGCTTCTTCCTTAAATCCCTCGGCAAGACTTTCCTCCAGATCATTGACCAGATGCTTTGCCAGCCGGCCCTCGTTTCCCTCACAGTCTGTCAGGGTAACAGGCTCCGTTGTTTCCTCGCTGTGCTTGAGGATTTTTACCAGTGAATCCATAGAAGCAGAAAGCCGGCTCATGTATTTCTTTTCATACAGGAGAAGGAAGGGCGTGTAGACAGCAACGGATATCACAATTGAAACAAGCTGAACAAAAATTGCCTTTACTGAGCCTGTTGCAATAAAACCGCTCAGGAAGAGAGGAACAGTCCAGTTCACTTCGTTAGTAACGAGGGGTAAAAATCCTGCCTTTGTCACAAGAAAAGTCAGGGAATAGCAGATTTCCGGCACAAGAATAAAAGGAAGAATCATAAAGGGATTGCAGATAACCGGGAATCCGAACATGGCAAGTTCGCTGATGTTAAAAATTGCAGGTGCTGCAGCCAGTTTTGAAAGTTTTTTGGAATTACTGTTCTTTGAAAAAATGAAAAGTGCAATCACAAAACCAAGAAGTGTTCCCGTGCCGCCCATGTAAACAAAAGTATCGATAAAAGTCTTTGAGACAATTTCTCCGGGAATAATTTCCTGAAACATGTTCACGGCAACCGTATCCAAAACCTTGTTTCCATGAATACCAAAGCACCACAAAAGGGATGTAATCAGGATGAACAATAATCCGCTTGCAAAAGAACGCTGCATTTTAGAAAAAATTGAAGTTACAGCCTTGATGAAAAGTTCCTGAATTCCAGAAACAGCAAAAATCAGGGTAATCAGATAATTTGCCAGCAGAAAAACAAGGACAACGCAGAGGTAGGGAATCAGCACCTGTATTGAAGCGTTAAAAGCAGAATCTGCCCCCTCAATAAAAAGACCTTCTTTCCTCTTAAAAAGCCCCTCAAACTTCTGATACAAATATGAGCCAAAGAGACCTGCAATCAGTGCACTAAAAAGCCCCTGACTGCTCAAATCTTTAATGCTAAAGCCGGCAGAAAAAATTCCTGCGAGAATAAAAAAGGCTGTCAGAGTTGCAAGAAGACTTGCCAGCCTGCTGGAAAGCCCCTGCCCCTCTTCACTTAAAGCCGTGTAGCTTACATTTATTGCAACCGTCATGTAAACCGGCAACATGCCCAGAGTTGCAAGCTGAATCATAAAAAACAGCTTCTGAATTGCTCCACCGGCAAATGTTGAGATAAATCCCTGATAAAGAGGAACCGGGAAGTAACAGAGAAGAACCGAAAAACTTCCAGTCAAAATGATTGGAAGCACCATCACAAGTCCGCTTCTGATTGTCTGAAAAACAGATGACAAAAAATGAGAAAAACTACTTTTCATACTGTCTATTTTACATCACATATTTAAAAAAAGACAGTAACTTTTTCCCGTAAACGCAGACAGCCTAAACGAACACATCCGGCCCGCTAAGCGGGTCACTCCCTACATGCTTTCCTTCAGCACCTGCACAACTTCGTCTTTGGTAAGCACTTTGTAGCCACCGTTGAGAATAAAGGTTGCGCCTGCAATGCCTTCCCACATATCTTCCGTAACGCCAAGTTCCTTAAGAGAAAGACAAACGCCGATTTCCTGCATCCAGGCTTTCATAGCGGCAAGACCTGCCTCAGCAAGCTGCACATCATTTTTGCCTTCAGCAGAAATACCCCAGACATTTTTTGCAAACCGGGCAAACTTTGCAAGTCCCGCTTCCATCTGAGTTTTGTAATAGGCAAGGCTCACCGCACTCAAAGTCATTCCGTGAGTTGCATCAGTGTAGGCACCAACTGCCTGACCAATCATGTGAACCATCCAGTCCTGGCTCTTTCCACAACCGATCAGTGTGTTCAGCGCCCAGGTTGCATCCCACATAATATTGCTGCGTGCTTCGTAATCTTCCGGATTTTTTGCCGCAATACGGGAAGAATGAATTACCGAACGCATAAGGCCTTCCGCAAGGTAGTCGCTGGCAGAATCATCGCTTCCAGAAAAAAACTGCTCGCAAATGTGATTAAAAATATCGTAAATGCCTGCAACCATCTGTCTTTTTGGCACAGAAAAAGTAAAACGCGGATTCAAAATTGCAAATTTGGGGAAAACTTCCTCTCCAAAAACATGACCAATCTTAAGTTTCTGCGCATGATTTGTAATGACAGAACCGCCGTTCATTTCGCTTCCAGTTCCAGCCATAGTAAGCACTGCCCCAAGAGGAATAATCTTGTCTCCAGCCTTTGGTTCTTCCATTTTGAGATAATATTTTTCCCAGGGATCTCCGTCGTAAGTTGAACCCACTGAAACTCCCTTTGCATAATCGATTGTAGAACCACCGCCAACTGCAAGAATAAAATCAACCTTCTGCTCACGGGCCAGTTTACAGCCTTCTGCCAGTTTTTCACTTGTTGGGTTAGGCATTACCCCCGGAAGTTCCACAATTTCCTTTCCGTTCTTTTTTAGGGCAGCAACAACCGCATCATAAATCCCGTTCTTTTTAATTGAACCGCCGCCATAAGTCAGCAAAATCTTTTTTCCATACTTCGCAAGCTCCTGGTCCAGATAGTTCAAAGAGTCTTCGCCAAAATAAAGTTTTGTAGGGTTTGAATAAGAAAAATTTCCAAGCATTGTCTTCCTCCGTTTTTTTGGGCGCTCCCACCACTTCGTGGGGTCGGGCTTTCCGTGGTTCCGCTTTCGCTCCATTGCCGACTTGAAGCTACGCTGTCAATTCGGCAACGCCTCCGCCTGCCTGTCGCCAGTCGGGCCGCCACTCCAATCCCTAGCGCTTTTTAGTAACACTCTGTCACTTAACTAAAATATATGTCAAAAACGGTAACTTGTCAATATGACGTTTTATGAAATTGTAATGCTTGTCATTACGCTCATTTCACTGATTATAGACCTGCTCTCTTTCCTGTTAAAATAGGTTAGAAGCATAAAAAAGCCCGCCAGACAGTGACCAAACTTTCAGCGGGCTTTGTAACAAAACTCAACGGAGGCGGTCGCTCATTTGCAAGCGTCCCCGCTTTCTTTTACTATACACTGCTATTGTCCTTCCGTCAACTTTTTGGACTTTCTGGACTTTCTGCACACTTCATGTGAGTCTTTCTATATTATTTCCCAAGTTTATTTTTTCAATAAGTCCTGCATTATGGCAAAAATATGATTTGCTTGCGTTTGGGGAAGTTGCTTATAAATAGAGAGAAATGTTTCAGAATTGAAATCTGTCGTATGAATGTTCTCATTGAAAAAATCAGAGGGAGTTACTGAAAGAAAATCGCAGATATTGAAAAATGCTGACATCGAAACAGAACGCTGACAAGTTTCAATTTTGTTGATGTAGGATTCATTTTGACCAAGTGCAAGACTCATTTCTCGTGCTGAAATATTTCGCTCGTTTCGTAAGAAGCGCAGTCGGTCTGCAAAGAAATTTTCTGTCATAATTTGCCCTTAATTTTATTATAGGCTAGATTTTTATTGACATATCGCCTTTTAGGGTGGTATTATTTTTGGGTATAGTCTTATAGGGTGTATAAGTTTATTTAAGAAGTCTCTAAGACCTTGAAACCCAGGTAAAAAATGAAACGAATCACAATTTTTCTAGTATCAATATCGATCTTTTTGATTTCGGGGCTGTCTGCATTTGCGGAAGATTTTCTTAATAATTCATCTTACATCGTTCAAACAGGTTACGGTTCGACAAAAGAGTCTGCTGAGAATGCCGCTCTTGCTGCAATTTCAAAGTTCTTTCAGATGAACATAGAAGTCAAGGCTGAGGAACGAACGACAGTCACAAGTGCC
>ODAI011595866.1_pt1 | contig 39748 bp, 39 predicted proteins | sample 1539321 | NCBI WGS metagenome assembly ODAI01 (sample SAMN02144231, study PRJEB22623) | gut metagenome | biome: sheep rumen | host: Ovis aries | place: New Zealand
CTGAACGTATGCCTTTTCACAGACGAAAACGAGCTTTGCCTGCTCAAATGTAACAGAGCCATCTGTCGCAACGGGTACAAGACCTGTTTCAGCTGCCTTATCACTGTCTCTGCCACTGTGAGAACCGCAGAATGCAAGTGCTTTTCTCTCCGATTCATCAAAGAAACTTATTGTAAAGGTATTCCCCTTGTCAAGTAATTCTTTAGTATATCTCTGAGGTCTGATAACAGTAGTAAAGGTCTGTTTGCCCCACATAATACCCGCAAATCCCCACGATGCAGTCATTGTGTTCCAACTGCTTTCATCGCCTGCTGTTACAAGGAACCAATCCTTATCGATCCTTTTATAGGGATCAAAGCCCATTGTGTGAAGCTCGGATGGATCAATTTCCTTAAAGCCGAATCTCTCAGTAAGTATGCTCATTTTTTCTTCCGCCTTTCGCGTTATATTTCTGCCATCTCCCGGCATTATATTATTATACTCCATTTTTTATGAAAATGCAACCATTTTGTAATTGATTTTTTACTTAAACGGTGTTATAATAAAATCATATTGGGCATTCTTGTCGGGAATGATTTTATCAATATTCGTTTAAATCTGATAATATGCATCATTATACGTATATTATCGCCTTTTATACGTTATATTCATTGAAATTTTGCATAAATTTGCATTTTTATGCGTAAAACCCCTTGACAAATCCGAATAATGGTGTATAATATGATTATTGTTTGACATATGATCACCTTATGTTATGCCTGAATTTTTATTTTTGGAGGAACACATCATGGCTAAAGAAATCAAAAAAGTTGTACTGGCTTACTCGGGCGGACTTGATACTTCGATCATCATCCCGTGGCTGAAAGAAAACTATAATAACTGTGAAGTTATTGCAGTATCCGGTGACGTTGGTCAGGGTACCGAGCTTGACGGTCTGGAGGAGAAGGCTATAAAGACAGGTGCTTCCAAGCTGTACATCGAGGATCTGACTGAAGAATTCATCACAGATTACGTTTATCCTACCGTACAGGCTGGCGCTGTATATGAGAACCAGTATCTGCTTGGTACTTCCTTTGCAAGACCTATAATCGCAAAGAGGATCGCTGAGATCGCTATCAAGGAAGGCGCTGACGCTATCTGTCACGGCTGCACCGGTAAGGGCAACGACCAGGTAAGATTCGAGCTGGCTATCAAGGCATTTGCACCTGATATGCAGATCATCGCTCCCTGGAGGATCTGGGACATCAAGTCCAGAGATCAGGAGATCGACTACGCTGAAGCACACAACATTCCTCTGAAGATAAACAGAGAAACCAATTATTCCAAGGATAAGAACCTGTGGCACCTTTCCCACGAGGGTCTGGATCTTGAGGATCCTGCAAATGAACCTCAGTATGAGAAGCCCGGTTTCCTGGAGCTGGGTGTATCTCCTATTCAGGCACCTGACAAGCCTACATACGTAACTATACACTTTGAAAAGGGTATACCTACTGCTGTTGACGGTGTTGAAATGGGCGGCAAGGATCTCGTTGCAAAGCTGAACGAACTCGGCGGTGCTAACGGTATCGGTCTTGCAGACCTCGTTGAGAACAGACTTGTAGGTATGAAGTCCAGAGGCGTTTATGAGACTCCCGGCGGAACTATCCTTTATAAGGCTCACGAGATACTCGAGACTATCACCATCGACAAGGAGACCGCAAGAATGAAGAGCTACATCGGCATCAAGTTTGCTGATATAGTTTACAACGGTCAGTGGTTCACACCTCTGAGAGAAGCTCTCAGCGCATTCGTTACCGAGACACAGAAGAACGTTACTGGTGACGTTAAGCTGAAGCTGTACAAGGGCAACGTTATCAATGCAGGCGTTACTTCTCCTTACACCCTGTATGATGAGGAAGTTGCTACATTCGATGAGGATGACGTTTACAATCAGGCTGATTCCGCAGGCTTCATCAATCTGTTCGGTCTGCCTATCAAGGTTCGCGCTAAGCTGGAGCAGAAGAGAAACAATAAGTAATCTTACGCTGTAAGAAATCTTTTATTAGGAGGTCATAGTATGTCAGACAAGAATCCTTACTTTGAACCGGGCTTCGACAAGAAAGTTGAGATATCTTACGATAATCTCCCCAATTCGTCTTTTGAGGACGTTAATCTGGGCGGTGCAACTTTTACCAATGTAAATCTGAAAGGCTCAAACTTTGAAGATGTCAACATGGACGACACCATTTTTGACAACATCAGTATGCAGAACACCAGATTCACCGATATGTACATGGTAAATTCCCGTTTCCTGGGCGTTAACATAAGCGGTTCGCGTTTTGGCTGTTCTATCATGAACAATGTTGAATTCAAGAATCCTGATCTGAAAAATTCTCAGTTCATACATTGTGACCTCACAGGTGTTGAGATCAGTGACTGCAAGATCGACGGTCTGAAGATCAACGGCATCGACATCCAGAAACTTCTGGAGCAGCACGATAAGGATTGATCGTCCGTTTGACGGACGCTAGCAGGTGTTCGGGCAGAATAACTCCTTGGTTCGGGTTATTTTGCCCATGCCTGTTTATACAGACTGCCCTGTGCAGGACGGTCTGTATAAGCAGACGAAATATTATATAACTATACAATAAAAGGACGGTAAGTAAAATGGCTGGAAAAATGTGGGCAGGACGTTTCACTAAAGAGGTAGACGAGAGGGTAAACGATTTTAATTCATCTATCTCATTCGACCACAGAATGTACAAGCAGGATATCGAGGGTTCGATGGCACACGCAACTATGCTTGGCGAGTGCGGCATAATAGATATTGAGGAGAGCAAAAAGATAGTTGAAGGACTGAAGGGCATACTTGCTGATATCGACAGCGGAAAACTGGAGTTTGATCCCACTGCCGAAGATGTGCATATGTTCGTTGAAGCTGAGCTGACTTCAAGACTTGGCGATACCGGTAAAAGACTTCATACTGCAAGATCGAGAAATGATCAGGTTGCACTGGATATAAGAATGAATCTTAAAGTTGAGACAGACGAGATAATAGCACTGGTCAAGGAACTTGAACAGACAATACTCAATATGGCAGAAAAGCATCTAACTACTGTAATGCCCGGATATACCCATATGCAGAGGGCTCAGCCTATAACTTTCGCACATCATCTGATGGCTTATGCGAATATGCTGCTGAGAGACCTGGGCAGACTTGAAGACTGCAAGAAAAGGCTGAATATTATGCCTCTCGGAAGCGGTGCGCTTGCTTCTACCACTTATCCTATCAACAGACAGAGAGTATGTGATATACTTGGTTTTGATGAGATAACTCAGAACTCGCTGGACGGCGTTTCGGACAGAGATTTCTGTATAGAACTGGCATCTGCTATATCCATGCTGATGATGCACCTTTCAAGATTCTCTGAGGAGATAATACTCTGGTGTTCATGGGAGTTCAAGTTCGTTGAACTGGATGATGCCTATGCTACAGGTTCTTCCATAATGCCTCAGAAGAAGAACCCTGATGTTACCGAGCTTATCAGAGGTAAGACGGGCAGAGTTTACGGTGATCTGAATACTCTGCTGGTAATGATGAAGGGTACTCCCCTGGCATACAACAAGGATATGCAGGAGGACAAGGAAGCGATCTTTGATGCAGTTGATACTGTAAAGCTTTGTCTGAAAACATTCATACCCATGCTGGATACAATGACAGTTCTTAAAGACAACATGAGAAACGCTGCTGCCAGAGGTTTCATAAATGCTACCGACTGCGCAGATTATCTGGTAAAGAAGGGTATGCCTTTCAGAGATGCTTACAAGATAACAGGTACTCTGGTCCACACCTGTATCGAGCTGGGCTGCACTCTTGAAACTCTTCCTATTGAGGAATACAAGAAGCTTACCGATACTTTTGATAATGATGTTTACGATGCAATAAGCCTTGATACCTGCGTAATGCAGCGTAAGGCTGCGGGCGGTCCCGCTCCTGAATCGGTAAAGGCACAGATAGCGTATGTACGTGAAAGGCTTTGATAAGATAAAGCAGAGCGAGAAACTGAGTTCTGCAGTTGTATTTATGATATGGCTGTGCTTCAGCATTGGGCTTGTGCTTATTGTAGATAAGGTTATACCAAGTATACTTGCTTTTATGCTGGCATTCGGGTTTATATACCCTGTGGGATGTACTGTGATGTTTTTCAGGCTCTGTAAGAAACATGGAGTTATGTGGTACTTTCCTGTTGCTGTAATAACGATGACTGTACTTCTTTATGCAGTATGGAATACCTACAGAATAATAATCCCGAACCTAATAGTCATGACGATCCTTTGTCTGCTTTTTGGATGCGGACTCGGAGGCTGCTTTGCGGACAAGGAAGCCGTCAGAACTTACAGAGAGCAGATGCGAATGAAAAAACTCGGTGAGGACAGACCATATACTCCGATAACTGATGACAGTAATGTCAGAAAAAACAAGAAATGATCTTTTGGGAAGTGTAACGTTATGAGCAATAAATTCAAGGTTTTTATAGATGGTAAAGCAGGAACAACTGGTCTTAAAATATATGAAAGACTCGGCAAACGCGATGATATCGAGATACTGCTTATAGACGAAGATAAGCGCAAGGACAGTGCTGAGCGTGCTAAAATGATAAACAGTGCTGATGTAGTATTCCTTTGTTTGCCTGATGCGGCAGCAAAAGAAGCAGTTGCACTTTGTACAAATCCCGATACAAGGATAATTGATGCTTCAACTGCGCACAGAACAGATCCTGCGTGGGACTACGGTTTCCCCGAGCTTTCCGAAAAGCACAGAGAAAATATACGTAAATCCAAGAGAGTGGCAAACCCCGGTTGCTATGCCAGCGGTTTTATATCACTGGTATATCCGTTGATTCAGGCAGGTGTTCTTCCTGAGGATTATCCTGTTACCTGCCATGCAGTATCAGGATACAGCGGCGCCGGCAACAAGATGATCAACGTTATCGAAAGTGATGACAAGACATTTGAAATGAATTCACCAAGACAGTATGCTCTTGGTCAGCAGCATAAGCACCTGCCGGAGATGCAGAAGATCTGCGGTATGAAATATGCACCTATGTTCAACCCTATCGTCGATGATTATTACAGTGGTATGGTTGTAAGCGTTCCGCTGGTAACAAGATGCCTGACTAAAAAGTATACTCCCGCAGAGATACATGAGATCATGTCAGCACACTACGCTGGTCAGCATTTTGTAAAGGTAATGGAACTTGGCGGTGCCGAAACACTAGCTGACGGTTTTCTTGCTGCAAATACCCTTGCGGATACAAACGATATGCAGATATTTGTATTCGGAAATGATGAACAGATACTTCTTTGTTCAAGATTCGATAATCTCGGCAAAGGCGCCAGCGGAGCTGCTATGCAGAATATGAACATCATGCTGGGAATCGACGAAACAAAAGGATTATAATATACAGGACGCTGATATATTAATATAAGTACTTAATTATCAGTATATACGATCAAGTAAACACTATTACTGAGGTTTATTTATGAAAAGAAAGATCATGGCTGCGATTGCCGTTATTCTGACATTTTCTGTGTCTTCATGCGGTAATCTGAGCCGCCCGGACCCCAATACTATAAACAAAATAGAAGATGAAAGCAGTTACTCGCCAAGAAGATGGCATTATCAGGATGATGATACCACATCGGATGAAGAATCACAGGCTGATAATAAAATAGAATATTCTCCCGAAGAAGATCCTGAAAAGTTCATAAAAGCTACCATCGAGAATATGACACTTGAAGAAAAGATCGGTCAGTTGTTTATTGTGAGGGCTGATGCGCTTGAAACAGGTTATGACAATAAGACCGTAAATGATGATACCATAGGCGGCGTGACCTATGTCGATGAAATGATGGTAAAAGCCCTGAAAAAATACAATGTGGGCGGCATTACGCTTAAAGAAAAAAATATCATTGATGAAGATAAGCTCATAGAACTTACTACCGGGCTTCAGGATAATTCAAAATATCCTCTCTTTATAGGAGTTGACGAGATCGGCGGGGATAATGCTACTATCGCCAATAATGTCAATTTTGCTGTTCCCCTTTTCGATAATATGGATGCAGTAAAAACTGCTAAAAATGCAAAAAAACTTGGTAAGACCATTGGTAAATATCTGGTCAACTACGGAGTAAATCTTGATTTTGCACCTGTGGCAGATGTTTCCGAAGACAGCAAAAAGATCGGCAGCAAGATATTTTCCGATGATCCTCTTACGGTCGATAGTCTGGTAGAGGCTGAAATAGACGGTCTTCATGAAAGCAGGATAATGACAGCAGTCGGACATTTTCCAGGCTACGGTGACGATAATGCCGACGGAGAAGATGTACCGAAAAACGATTCCGAATGGGATGAAATAATGGATAATTCCGGCACTGCATTTACAACAGCATTAAAAAAGTCGGATATGCTGATGATCGGACATATACTGCTGCCTGAAGTATCGGATGATGAACTGCCGGCTTCAATGTCAAAGCAGGTAATACAGGATAAGATAAGAGATGAGCTTGGATACAAAGGTGTTATAATAACAGATGCTATGTCTGCAAAATGTATCACCAACAATTATATCAAGCGCGAGTGCGCAGTAAACGCTATAATCGCAGGCGCTGATATAGTACTTATGCCATACGACCTCGAAGATTCCATTGATGCTGTATTAAAAGCTGTAGATGAAGGCAAGATAAGCGAAAGCATGATCAATAAAAGAGTTGAACGTATCCTGACACTGAAAGTCAAGAGAGGTCTGTTTGATGATCATTCTTCCGATAATGATATATCAGGGGAAGATACGGTTTCTTCTTCCGCTGAAGAATAAGGAGTAATTAGCATGAAAGAGATCAATAAAGTCATTTATGACGGTTACAAATATATAAATGGCGGTGTGTGTGCTGCCAAGGGCTTTAAAGCAAACGGACTTTACTGCGGCATAAAAAAAGCTATGGACGCAGCTGAAACTCCTGACGGAAATGAAAGCCCTGTTTCAAACACCAAGCCTGATCTTTGCCTGGTGGCATCTGATGTAATGTGCAGTGCTGCAGCAGTATTCACACAGAACAAGGTAAAGGGTGCGCCTGTTACAGTTTCGCAGAAGCATCTTGAAAAAACAGGCGGTAAGGCTCAGGGATTTATACTGAATTCAAAGAATGCCAACACCTGCAACGCTGACGGCGAAGCTAAGGCACTGAAAATGTGCGAACTGGCTGCAAACAAGCTGGGCATAAAGACTGAGGAAATGCTTATCGCTCAGACAGGCGTTATCGGTCAGATAATGCCGATAGAACCTGTTGAAAAAGCTATGGACGATCTTTACAGCGGACTTGCTTATGACGGCAACGAAAAGGCAGCCATAGCAATAATGACTACCGACACTGTAAAGAAAGAGGTAGCTGTAGAGTTTGAGATAGGTGGTAAGATCTGCCATATCGGCGGCATGGGCAAAGGAAGCGGAATGATACACCCTAACATGGCTACCACCTTAAATGTTATTACAACTGACTGTGCAGTTAGTCCTGAAATGCTGAAAAAAGCGCTCAGTGAGATAGTCAAGGTAACATACAACTGTCTTTCGGTTGACGGAGATCAGTCCACAAACGATACCTGCGCAGTTATGGCAAACGGTCTTGCTGGAAACGATGAGATCACAGCCGAGGGCGCTGACTTCGACAAGTTCAAGCAGGGTCTGTTCATAATAATGAGCAACATCACAAAGATGCTTGCCAAGGACGGCGAGGGCGCAACAAAACTTCTTGAATGCAACGTATGCGGCGCTAAGGATCAGGACGATGCTATCATCATCGCTAAGAGCGTTATATGCTCTCCCCTGTTCAAGTGTGCGATGTTCGGTGCTGATGCTAACTGGGGACGCATACTGTGTGCTGTCGGTTACGCAGATGCTGAATTCGATATAAACAAGGTAGATGTTAAGATAGCTTCAAAGCAGGGCGAGATACACGTTTGCGAGAACGGTGCAGGCATACCTTTCTCAGAGGAAGAAGCCAAGAAGATATTGCTCGAAGACGAGATATTCATAAATGTATGCGTAGGTGACGGCGAGGGCAAAGCCACTGCTTGGGGCTGTGACCTTACATACGATTACGTTAAGATAAACGGCGATTACAGAAGTTAAGAGATAAAAATAGTTCTGTAACAACATAATCAGGAAAGGACAGCAGAATATGGAAAACACACTCGGAAATGTTTCTGCGCCGTCTGAGGAACGCGGTTTCATCAACCGTAATGTGCTAAAATACATAGTTATTGTGGCTATGCTGATAGACCACATAGCTGAATAGTTCGAGAGTTCGATCGACCCTACAGTATACCACATAATGAGGTTCATTGGCAGGCTTACGGGTCCGACCATGGCATTCTTTCTGGCAGAAGGTGCCAAGTATACGCGGGATATAGCTAAGTATCAGAAGAGGCTTGCAATATTTGCTGCTGTATCATGGCTGCCTTTCCTTATTGCAAATCCGGGACCCCAAAAGCTTATTTCGGCTCCATTAAAATTGATTTTTCAGAGTGTAATTTTCACGTTGTTTCTCGGTATTACAGCTATCAGACTTTGGGACAGCAAAAAGTACACCAAAAAAGATAAGATAGCCCTCACCGTGTTACTATGTCTTATTTCTATAATAGGTGACTGGATGATAATGGATGTTCTTGCTCCCCTGTTCATGTATCTGTACAGGGACGACAAGAAAAAGCGCTATATCGCGGTAACGCTGGCATATCTGCCGATGATGCTGATGGCATTAATACATGACGGCTGGCATCAGTTAGGTGTACTTATGGTACCGCTAATAATTATTTTCTGCTACAATGGAAAAGGCGGAAAGAAGAATGCTTTCAACAAGTGGTTCTTCTACATATTCTACCCTGCACATCTGCTGATACTTGGCATCATAAAATGGGTAGTGCTTGCATAAGGAGTTAATATGGCTTTCGATTTCAAGAAAGAATACAAAGAGTATTATATGCCGCCGAAAAAGCCTGTTATCGTCGATGTTCCCGAGATGAGCTACATCGCGGTGAGGGGCAAGGGCGACCCGAATGAAGAAGACGGCGAATACAAGCAGGCTGTCGGGGTGCTGTATGCTGTTGCTTACACGCTGAAAATGAGTTACAAGACAGATCACAGCATCGAAGGATTTTACGAATATGTCGTGCCTCCGCTGGAAGGTCTGTGGAAGCAGGACGGTTCGGAAAATATAGACTATGCTCACAAGGAACAATTTGAGTGGACAGCTATGATACGTCTGCCCGACTTTATAACCAAGGCGGACTATGAGTGGGCGGTAGAAACTGCCGCCAAGAAGAAAAAGCTTGACTGTTCAAAGGCTGAATACCTAACGTTCAAAGAGGAGCTTTGTGTGCAGATGATGCATATCGGTTCGTATGACGATGAACCCGCAAGTGTCGCACTGATGAATGAGTTTATCGCTGAACAGGGATATGTAAATGATATGGGAAATGAAAGACAGCATCATGAGATTTATCTTTCAGACCCACGCAAAACTGAGCCTGCGAAGCTCAAAACGGTCATCAGGCACCCTATTAAAAAAGGCTAATAATTTCCCATAAGGGATAATATAAAGGAAGATGTAAAATGGATATTTCAAACAGTATCAGAAGTCAGATATTAAGCGATGCACTGCCCTATATACAGAAGTACCACAATAAGGTGGTAGTTGTAAAGTACGGCGGCAACGCTATGACAAACGAAGCACTTAAAGAAGCAGTAATGAGCGATATCGTACTGCTTAGTGAGGTCGGCATAAAGGTCGTGCTGGTTCACGGAGGCGGCCCTGAGATCAATGCTATGCTTAAGAGAGTTGGCATTGAGAGCAAGTTCATAAACGGTCTTAGATATACAGACAAGGAAACTATGGACATTGTTAAAATGGTACTCTGCGGTAAGCTGAACAAGGAACTTGTATCCGCTTTACAGCTTCACGGAGGAAATGCGCTGGGACTTTGCGGATGCGACGGCAGAATGATAATCGCTGATAAGCTTGACAGAGATGACGGAGAGGACTATGGCTATGTCGGTGAGATCAAGAAAGTCACCACCAAGCCTATACTCGATGCTATAAATGACGGATATGTTCCGATAATCTCAACTGTAGGCATCGGTGAGGACGGACAGAGTTACAATATCAATGCTGATACTGCAGCATCAAGAATAGCTTCATGTCTGAGAGCTGAAAAGCTGATACTTATGACAGATATCGTTGGTCTGCTGAAAGACAAGGACGATGACAGCACACTAATACCTCAGGTGAATGTCAGCGAAGTTCCTTTCCTGAAAAAGTCCGGCATAATCAGCGGCGGTATGATACCCAAGATAGACTGCTGCGTGGAGGCAGTCAGACGCGGCGTCAAGAGGACCTCCATTATCGATGGAAGAGTTCCCCATTCGATACTTATCGAACTGCTTACAAATGAGGGTATCGGTACACAGTTCAACTGATGAACTGCTGCTATTGAATCTACAAGAATGATAAATCTGAGGATTAAACAACAATGATCGTCTTATTTCAAAACAACACCACTATCAAATCGGAAAGCAACAAATCTGATTATGACATTATCCATGCTAATAATGAGCTGGGCAGAAGAAAGAAAAAGCTTCGCTATGGTGTTACTTTTGCTGTTGCGTTCCCCCTATATATAGTACTCTATGTTATGCTGGTCCCTGATTTCTTAAAAGGCTACGGTACTTCGGCAGTTACAATAGCTATATGTATTGTGATCGGTTATATGCCTTCTGAAATGATAGTCAAGTCTGTTTTCGGATCAGGTACGGGCACAGGTGAAGTTGTCAGTGCACCTAAGATATTCAAGTATGTATTTACCGATGAAAAAATAATGGTAACACGTGACTTCGATTCGATCAGCATACCCTACAGCGGTATTGACAGAGTAACCCAGAATCCATATTTTTACAATATATTTTTTATAGGAAACAAGTACGCGATCGATAAAAATGGTTTCAACTGCAATAAAATTGAATTTGAAAAACTGATGTTCGATATGGGAAAAGATATCGAGATCGAAACATAATAATTATCTGAAAGGAAAATGTTAAAATGAACACTATAGAACAGTTCAATGAACACGTTATGCCGACTTACGGAAGGTATGACCTGGTATTAGATAAAGGTGCTGAACAGACAGCTGTCAGCGAAGACGGCAAACAGTACATAGATTTTGGCTCGGGTATCGGCACAAACAGCCTTGGCTACTGCAACGAGGAATGGGTAGATGCAGTATGCGCACAAGTCAAGAAGATACAGCACACCTCCAACTACTACTACACAAAGGTACAGGCTGATTTTGCTGAGAAACTCTGTGGCATCACTGGTTACAGCAAGATGTTCTTCGGAAACTCGGGTGCTGAAGCTAACGAGTGCGCAATCAAGGTTGCAAGGAAGTACAGCTTTGACAAGTACGGCAAGGAAGCCGAGAGGAATATCATCATCACACTGGTGAACAGCTTCCACGGAAGGACAATGGGAACTCTTTCCGCTACAGGACAGGACGTATTCCATAACTACTTCTTCCCTTTCCTGCCCGGATTTGTAAATGTAAAGGCTAATGATATCGATGACCTGAACAAGGTAATTGCCGAAAACGACGGCAAGATCTGCGCTATAATGTTTGAATGCATTCAGGGCGAAGGCGGCGTTGTCGGACTTGATAAGGCTTTTGTAAAGGCTATATTCGATGTTGCTGAAAAGAATGATATCCTGACTATCTGCGATGAAGTTCAGACAGGTGTAGGCAGGTCAGGCAAGTTCTTAGCTTGCATGAACTACGGTGTAAAGCCCAATATCGTGACCATGGCAAAGGGTCTGGCAGGAGGACTGCCTATCGGCGTATGCCTGGCTGACGAGAAGTGTTGTGATGTTCTGACCAAGGGCACACACGGTTCTACATTCGGCGGAAACCCTGTTGTATGTGCAGGCGGTCTGGCTGTACTGAACAATGTAACAAAAGAAGGCTTCCTTGATGAAGTTATCAAGAAGGGTGACTATATCCGCGAGAAGCTGAAAGATGTTCCCGAAGTTACAGGCATCAGCGGTATGGGACTTATGCTGGGTGTCAGCCTGAAGACCAAGACCGCAGGCGATGTTTGCAAGGCTTGTCTCGATAACGGTCTGCTGATACTTACAGCTAAGGAAAAACTGCGTTTCCTGCCTCCGCTGAACATCAGCTACGAGGAGATAGACAAGGGTCTGGCTATTCTCAAGGATATCCTTGAAAAATAATAGTTCGGAGGTATACCATGACTATCAGGAAAATGGTTATCACGGACTACGATAAAGTTTACAGCCTGTGGCTTTCCTGCAAAGGCATGGGGCTGAATGACCTTGATGATTCGAGAGATGGCATAGCAAGATATCTGGAAAGAAATCCCGAAACGTGCTTTGTGGCTGAGGACAACGCTGAAATAGTTGGTGTGATAATCGCAGGTCATGACGGCAGACGCGGTTACATTTACCACACTGCAGTTTCTCCCGATCACAGAGGACAGGGCATCGGTACAAAGCTTGTAGATGCGGCTATGAAAGCACTCAAAGATCAGGGCATAAACAAGGCTGCGCTTGTATGCTTCTCGAAAAACGAAGGCGGGAACACTTTCTGGGAGAAGGCAGGGTTCAGTCACAGGACTGACCTGACCTACAGGAACAAGGCAATTTCCGAAATGAAAAGAATAGATACGTAAATAAATAATCTCAAATAACGGAGGTATTACAATATGAACCACTTACTCAAAATGCTTGATCTTTCAAAAGAGGAGATAATTGACATACTCAATCTGGCTGATCAGCTGAAATATGAAAACAAGAACGGAATCGAACACAAGGTGCTGAAGGGCAAGACTCTCGGCATGATATTCCAGAAGTCTTCCACACGTACACGTGTTTCTTTTGAGACAGGTATGTATCAGCTGGGCGGACAGGCACTGTTCCTCTCTAACCGCGATCTTCAGATCGGCAGAGGTGAACCTGTTCAGGATACAGCAAGAGTACTCTCTCGTTACCTGGACGGTATCATGATCCGTACCTTTGAGCAGAAGGAAGTTGAAGATCTGGCTCAGTACGGTTCTATCCCGATAATAAACGGTCTGACCGATTTCTGCCACCCTTGTCAGGTGCTTGCAGACCTTATGACTATCCGTGAGTTCAAGGGTCAGTTTGAAGGTCTGAAGATGTGCTACATCGGCGACGGCAACAACATGGCAAACTCCCTGATCGTCGGCGGTCTGAAAGTCGGCATGAGTGTATCCATCGCTTGCCCCGAGGGCTATCGTCCCGATCCTGAGGTACTGGAATTCGCAAAGCAGTACGGTGACAAGTTCTTTATGACCGACAAGCCTATCGAAGCCGCTAAGGACGCAGACGTTCTGTTCACAGACGTATGGACTTCAATGGGTGAAGAAGCTGAGACCGAGAAGCGTAAGGTAGCCTTTGCAGGATATCAGATAAATGACGATATAATGGCTGCAGCTAAACCTGATGCAATGGTACAGCACTGCCTGCCTGCACACCGCGAAGAAGAGATCACTGAGAAGGTATTCGAGGCTCACGCAAACGAGATCTTCGAGGAAGCTGAAAACAGACTTCACGCTCAGAAGGCTGTAATGGTCAAGGTAATGGGCGGAAATAAGTAATATAACTATTATATCTAAAACAAAGACAGATACATCGTTATTTCAAATGATGTATCTGTCTTATTTCTTATGTACCCCTCTTTACTTTTTCCAGTGTGAAAGTTCAGGAAGTGTTTTAGAAAGGTATTCCCTTGCCTGTTCAGAAGTAAACTGCTCATTAGATATATGATCAGCAAGAAAGTCGATAAGTTCATCAAGGGATGAATAAACATACTTGCCGTCAGTATAGCACCACTTGCAGTAATCTTCATTGAATGTACCGTCCGCTTCTCTACTGAGCACTGAATCATCAAGTGGCATTCCGCAGCATTGACAAATGAGCTTTCTCGGTGAACCAAGTATAGTGTTGATAGATACTTCAAACAATACAGAAAGCAGTTTCAATGTTTCAGTGTTCGGTACGGTATCTCCGTTCTCCCATCGAGATACAGCCTGTCGGGTGACATAGACCTTTTCAGCAAGCTCCTCCTGAGATAAACCTCGTTTTACGCGAAGTTCACGAATGATATTTTTGTTGTCCATGATATGATCTCCTCCTTCTTTGTATACATTATAACATCAAAGCCCTAATAATTCAAGCAACCTGCTGTTGCTCCTACTTTGCTTGTCCGTCACAGAAATACAAGCGTATTTCACAAACGCACACAAGAAACTTTAGTAAAGTTTGTATATTTGACTATTGACTATTTTAGTGAAATTGGGTATACTTTTTAAGGTGCTTAAAATGCATGATAAATATTTCTATTATAATTAAAAGGGGTCTGAACACTAATGACTAAGGTAGTTAAATTCGGCGGAAGCTCACTGGCAAGCGCTGAACAGTTCAAGAAAGTCAAGGATATAATCACAGCTGAGGATTCAAGAAGATTTGTAGTTCCCTCTGCGCCAGGCAAGAGATTCTCTGCGGACACAAAGGTAACTGATATGCTCTACGGCTGCTATGATCTTGCTGCTAAGGGTAAAGATTTCACAAAAGAATTTGAAGCTATAAAGGAAAGATACAACGGTATAATCAATGACCTTGGTCTTGATATCAATCTTGATAATGAATTTGATGTCATCAAGGCTTGTTTCATCGGTAAGGCAGGCAGAGATTATGCTGCATCCAGAGGTGAGTTCCTGAATGGTATGGTACTTGCTAACTATCTGGGCTATAACTTCATCGACGCTGCTGATGTTATTTTCTTCGATGACAGAGGACAGTTTGATGCAAAGCGTACTAATAAGGTACTCTCCGAAAGACTTGAAGGACTTGAGAATGCAGTTGTTCCCGGTTTCTACGGCTCTATGCCCAATGATACTATCAAGACTTTCTCAAGAGGCGGTTCTGATATCACAGGTTCTATCGTAGCTGCTGCTGTAAATGCAGATCTCTATGAGAACTGGACTGATACTTCAGGATTCCTGACAACTGACCCCAGGATCGTTAAAGATCCCGCTCCTATAACAACTATCACTTATAAGGAGCTGAGAGAGCTTTCTTACATGGGCGCAAGCGTATTCCATGAGGATGCTATCTTCCCTGTCAGAAAAGCAGGAATCGCTATAAACATCAAGAACACAAATGATCCCGAGGCTCCCGGCACACTTATTGTTGAGTCCACTTCTCAGAAGCCCGCATTCACCATAACAGGTATTGCCGGCAAGAAGGGCTTCACTGTTATCAATATCGAAAAAGATATGATGAACGCTGAGCTTGGTTTCGGCAGAAGAGTACTTGAAGTATTCGAGAAGAACGGTGTAAGCTTTGAGCATATGCCTTCAGGTATCGATACTATGTCTGTAATAGTTACTCAGGAAGAATTTGCAGATAAGGAGCAGGAGATACTTGCAGGTCTTCACAGAAACTGCCACCCCGATATGATCGAGATCGAGACAGATCTTGCACTCATCGCTGTTGTTGGCAGAGCTATGAAGGCAAACAGAGGTACTGCAGGTAGAATATTCTCTGCACTGGCTCATGCTCATGTAAATGTTAAGATGATAGATCAGGGCTCCAGTGAGCTGAATGTTATCATCGGTGTCAGCGAAAGTGATTTTGAGACTGCTGTTAAGTCGATCTACGATATATTCGTTGAAACAAAGCTTTGATCATAAAGCATAAGGAAGTATAGATATGATAGATGCACAGTCCGTACAGCAGAAGCTGTATGGGCTGTGTCTTTTATTATTTATCGTACATACTCAAATAGTTGTTGACTAAAGAAAACAAATGTTGTATAATCAATATTATAGTTTATAGATATCTTGCTTGAATATATTACAAGCACTACTAAAAATCTGTCTGTGATTTATACAGAATAACACTCAAAAACAATACTTTAATGTGAGGACATATCATTATGAATTTAGCTAAAAAAAGGATACTTCCAGTAATCTGCGCAGCAGTGGTAAGTACCGTTATGTTTACTTCATGCGGAAACAAAAAGAACAACGATACCTCTTCAAAAAAGAATGATATCTCCAGTGCTGAGAAAATCACACTTACAACAGAAAACAATATATCCCCCGATATAGTTGATGATCTTGACACTACTGGCGAATCGGATATAACTCCTTCCATGTGGACTGTAACCGGTAAAAATGGAGCTGTCGTTACTCTTATGGGTTCAATGCATGCTCTTAAAGAAAGTGATTATCCTATGCCGAAAGAGCTGCATGATGCTTATGACAGTGCTGATATACTTGCTGTAGAAGCCGATATAACCGAAGCCGGTTCCCTGACTTTTCAATCGGCTATGCTGGCAGGTATGTATTATGATGACGTAAAAGACGAACTGTCTAAACATTTATCCAAAAAGGCTTATGAAGCCCTTGACAAGTATCTGGATCTTTATTCCCTTGATATTACTGCATATACAAAAATGAGACCATGGGCTGTTTACTCTGTAGTAGAAAATCTCCCCCTTCAACGCAGTGACTTGTCAGGTGATCTGGGACTAGACAAGTATCTGCTTATAAAGGCACATGATGATGAAAAGGAGATCTATGAAGTTGAGGGGATGGAGTATCAGTTTGATATGTTCACACAGCTTTCGGATGATTCATACAGCTTTCAGTTTGAAGCACTTGCAAACAGAACAATTGAAAGCGATATAGAGTCTCTGGATAAACTCCATGAAGCATGGGCAACAGGTGATATAGATCATATAGAGGAACTTGCTAACGAGGAGATTGAAACCGACGATAAGTACGCAGAAGCAGTATCTGAATATGAAAAAAAGATCTATATCGACAGAAACCAAGGGATGAAAGAAGCTGCTGAAAACTTCCTGAACGAAGATAAAAATGTCCTGTTCGTCGTAGGTGCAGCTCACTACGCAGGTGATAACGGCATTATCTCTCTGCTTGAAAAAGACGGCTACACTGTAGAACCTGTAAAGTATGTTAAAGATTATTGATACAGTATATATTAGTCAGATTTGACCGCTATTAAAACTTCCGGCGTGAAACGCAGTATGTATAAGATGATACTTTAAACAATATAGCTTTATACTATTTTTTTGAGATATTTTTATAGTTTTAAATAAAGAGTTGTGCTATAATCATCTACATAAGAACAAACTGGTATCAGTGAAAAATATAATATTTATATCACCATAGATCTATATCCGTGAGAACAATGGCGAGTATGGTGATAACAATAAAACACTGCAGTTTGTACGTTTTCACGAAGGGGGGGTATTATGAAAAAAATAACTGTTATATGGTCTAGCCCAAATCAGAATGGATTGACAGCATCGGCAAAAGACCATATAATAAAAGGAATTTCAGAATCAGGGGCAGAGGTAACTGAGATCCACCTGAACAGCAAAAACATTCAGCACTGCCGTGCTTGTGGAAATGGTTGGGGTACCTGTAACAAAAATGGCAGTTGTGTTATCGGTGATGATTTTGCTGAGATCTACGAAAACCTAGGAAATGCTGACGGTATTGTCTGGATCAGCGCAGTGTATTGGTCTGATATGACAGAATGTTTCAAAGCATTCTTCGACAGACTTCGCCGCTGTGATGCTGCCTTCAGCCATTCACTTGCAGACAAGCGCTGCATACTTGTGGCCTGTGCTGGCGGTACAGGACGCGGTACTCTTGAATGTCTTACCCAGCTTGAACGCGGTCTTGTTCATATGGGTATGCGAACTTTTGACCGTATACCGGTCGTACGATTCAACAGGGATTATATCCTGCCTGCACTTTATGAAGCAGGCAAGACATATATAGACTGCCTGGAAAACGGATTTGATATGTATTATTGAAATAAAAGGATAGTGAAAAGGCGCAGAAATAAGGGCTGCGCCTTTTTTTGCGTCAGCATAGAAATTAAAGCAGTGCTGTATGGAGTGTAAAGTAATACAGCTATACATGAAATTGATCAATGCGAAACTAAAAGAATATGCAGATTCAACGATATTTTCAAAATATCAGTTGACTTGACGGGTAAAATATGTTACTATAATTTTATATGTAAAAATTCAAAGCTATGGAGCGTAAATTTATGGTTAAGAAAAAAAATGACAACAAAAACCACTCTTCGGGTATACTCGGCAATAAACTTTATCTGTATCTTACCGAATTTTTTGCGGGTATGTCCGTTATGGCTGTAGAGCTCGGTGCAAGCCGACTTTTGGCGCCTTATTTCAGCTCATCACAGATAGTATGGACTATCATCATAGGCACGATAATGATAGCTATGGCTCTTGGTAATTATTTCGGAGGAAAAAGCGCTGATAAAGATCCTGACCCTGATAAACTCTATAAAAGGATCCTGCTTTCAGCAGTATGGATAGCAGCTATACCATTTATTGGGAAAATTGTGATATTAGGTATATCTGCAGTTCTGGTAGTGACCGTCAGTACGAATTTTCTAATATGGGCGGCTTTTCTTGCGTGTATGGTGATATTTGTTTACCCATTGTTCCTGCTGGGTACTGTCACTCCGTCACTGGTAAAATACACTACTGACAGTCTTGAGGATAACGGCAGAACTGTCGGGACTCTTGGTGCTTTCAACACAGTGGGCAGTATCATCGGCACTTTTGCCCCGACTTTTATTACAATACCAACAGTCGGCACAGCTGTGACATTCCTGATATTTTCGGGTATACTTCTGATGCTTGGACTGGTATATTTCTTTTCCTGCAAACGCGGCTATATCCGTATGGCTATATGCACAGTGCTTTTCATAGTATTTTGTATAACCGGTACAGTTCTGGGGTTTGCTTTCTGGGAAAGATCACTGACTTACGAGGGCGAATCCGTTTACAACTATCTTCAGGTAAAAGAGGACGACAAACAGGCGGCATTATCGACTAACGTGCTTTTCGGAATACAGTCGATCTACATGAAAGACGGCGGTCTTACAGGACTTTACTACGATACGGCAATGGCTGCTCCTCTTATGAGCGAAGGCGATGATATCACCAAAAAGAATATGCTGATCCTTGGCATGGGTACGGGAACTTATGCCAAGCAGTGCAAGGCATATTTCCCCGGTATCAAAGTTGAAGGAGTAGAGATAGATGATAAAATAACAGATCTTGCACATAAATACTTTGATCTTGACGATGATATAAAAGTTACTACCTATGACGGCAGAGCTTTTCTCAATTCACTGAAAGGAGCTAACAGAAAAAGCTCCGATTCTGCTTTGAAATACGATGTTATCATGGTTGACGCTTATCAGGATATCACCATACCTTTCCAGATGTCTACCGTCGAATTTTTTACACTGGTGAAAAACAGCCTGGCACCCGATGGCGTAATGGTGGTAAATATGAATATGCATTCGGATAAAAAAGGCAGTATCAACGAGTGCCTTTGCGATACCATCGCATCGGTTTTCAGTAACGTGTACACAGTAAAGGTGGATGGAACCACCAACCGCGAGCTTTTTGCCTCCGATCTATCAGGTATGCCCGACAGACTTTATTCAGCTTCTCAGAAGCTTGAAGATAATGATCTGAAAGCTCTCATGGAAGATATATACATGAGAATGGAGCGATATGAGGGCGGCGAAAACATCCTTACAGATGACAAAGCACCAGTTGAACTGCTGGGTATGCAGGTCATTGATGATCTTATTTCAGAAGAACTGACTTACTATAAAAAGCGATTCAAAGAAGACGGCATAAAAGGTCTTATCGATTGAAAGTTTTAAGTTAATTTTAGTTTAGTATAGTACACTTTAAACATCGATAAAGAATTATAAGGAATGATAAGAATGGAAATCGACAGCATATATATCGTGATACCTGCCTATGAACCAGATGAAAAGCTGATAGCTCTTATTGATGAACTAACAGACAAACACACTTATAATCTGATAGTAGTTGACGACGGCAGCAGCTCCGATAAAAAAGAAATATTCGACAAGGTAAAGGATAAAGCCGAACTTCTGATACACGAAGTAAACCGCGGAAAAGGTGCTGCGCTGAGATCGGCTTTCACTTATATCAAAAACACCTGCAAAGGAAGATACTATGTGATTACAGCCGATGCTGACGGTCAGCACAAGCCTGCGGATATCATGAGAATAGCAGAAGCGCTGAAAGAACATCCCGATAAACTGGTGATGGGCTGCAGACGTTTCAAGGGTGATATCCCTCTGCGCAGCCGTTTCGGAAATAATATGACAAAAGCCGTGTTCAGATTTGCGGCAGGTGTGGGAGTAAGTGATACTCAGACGGGTCTGCGTGGATTTTCAGACAAGCTGACAGATTTTATGCTGGGACTTTCGGGTGACAGATACGAGTATGAAATGAATATGCTGCTTGAAGCTGCAAGGGACGGTATAGGCTTTTATGAAGTGCCCATAGAGACTGTCTACCTTGATGAAAACAAGAGTTCCCATTTCAATCCGATAAAAGATTCATTCAGAATTTATAAAGATATTCTCAAGTTCTCATGCTCTTCCCTGCTGAGTTTCTTTGTTGATTACGTTTTGTATTCGGTGATATTCGCATTAAGTGGAAGCATAAGACTTTCAAACGTGATAGCAAGAGTATTCAGCTCGATATTCAATTTTCTGCTGAACAAAAAGGTGGTTTTCAAAAACAAGGAAAATCTCTATAAAACAGCACTGAAATACTTCCTGCTTGCGGCGGTGATACTTGCTGTAAACACTCTCCTTCTCGGACTTATTGTAAAGTACTTTATCAAAAATGAGTACATTGCCAAGATAATAGTTGAAGTACTGCTGTTCTTATTCAGCTGGAGCGCACAGCGGAGTTTCGTTTTTAAAAAGAAAGGTCTGACTACTGATGAGCAAAAATAAAAGGATGCCTGTCTGGGGTATGATACTGACAGATACGCTGCTTGTATGCGCAGCTGTGGGAACGTTCATGCTTTTTGATTACGTTATGCCCCAAAGCGCAAACACCAAAGGAACGGTAGTTGCAGAAGTCGACAGCGCAAATAAGACAAGCTTTGCACTGCCAAAATCCGGTGAAAAAAGCGAAACACAGAAAGTAAATACTGTGGATGAAACTTCGGAAGATGATAACAACTCTGCCTCACAGGATAGCTTTTCCCATGCCGACAGCGTTTCCGATGAAAGCAGCAGTCCCGAAAAAAAGAAAAAAGAGCATCACGAACACACCAAGGAAAACTGGTACGATAACACTGATACCGATGAATATACCGCCGACAATGCACTGATAGAATCCGTGTTTAATGCAGATGTACAATCGGAAAGAGTAGTGACATATGAGGGCGATGACGCAGTTATCTATATTGACAAAAAGTGGTTCGGGGATGGCGATGATAAGATTACTTATTATTCGGCTGATATATATGTGACCAGCGTTGACGTACTGAAAACAGGTCTAGCAAAGGACACCTACGGAAAGAACATCAAGGACAGCATTTTCAATATGGCATCGGAGAACAATGCTGTATTCGCAGTTAATGGCGATTTCTACGGTAACTCCGAGGAAGGAATAGTCGTCCGCAACGGTATAAAATACCGTAACAACCTTAACGATGTTGACATATGTGTGCTGTTCACAAACGGCGAGATGAAGACCTACACCTATGAGGAATTCGATACCGAGACTGTACTGGCACAGGGCGTATGGCAGGCGTGGTGCTTCGGACCAATGCTTCTCGACGGCAATGGCGGAGTGCTTGAAAGCTTCAACACCACCACCTATCTCAACAGTGCAAATCCTCGTTCTGCCATCGGCTATATCGAACCTGGACACTATAAAATAGTTACTGTTGACGGCAGAGACCCTGGATATTCCAAGGGCGTCACACTCAGCGAACTAGCGGCTATCATGTCTGACGAAGGCTGTACTACCGCATACAATCTTGACGGCGGCTGTTCGGCTATGATGGTATACGAGGGCGAACTTGTGAATATTCCCGACAGAGGACGCGAGATTAGCGACATTATCTATATCGGAGGGTAAAGCATGAAAAGACTGGCAAGGATACTTCCCCACGCAACTATCGTCATGGTGGGAATGTTCATATTTTTCTGGGTGCTGGATATAATGAATCCGACAATGAATCTCATCAACCGCAAGGTTTCAAACAAGCTGATGATAATAATGCTTGTGCTGTCACTTATCACGGCGATCATGAATATCTATTTTGAGCGGAAATACGATGCCCTTAAAAACAAGGAAGACAAATGATAAAAACTCGGTACAGTTGGTTTGTACCGAGTTTTTGGTTACTTCTGTTTTATTATAGCACAGCTGAGGGGTGCCAGACGAAGATTCAGCAAATAGTTATAGGCTCTCATATCGCCATTCAAGCAATTAGTGCCTGCATAAATATCCCTGTCGGAATTCAGTATCTCGGCATAGTCACCGTTTTGCTCGACTTTTAGTCCGTAATTCTGACGAAGTCCGGAAAAATTGAAAACGAAGTATACTCCTTTGCCGTATTTATCACGTCTAACAAAGGCATATATTGACTGGTTGTTGTTATTTGCATCGCACCAGCGGAAATACCCCGAATTATAGTCATTCTCATACAGTGCAGGCTCACTGAGATAAATATGGTGGAGCTCCTTTATAAAGTGATGAACAGAATCATGGGATGGAAAAGACAGAAGATTCCAGCCAAGTTCCTTGTTGCACCGCCACTCCATATACTCGGCGATCTCGTTACCCATGAAATTCAGCTTCTTTCCCGGGTGACCAAACTGGAAAGTATACAGACACTTTATCGTTGCTATCTTTTCTTCGTGACTGCCAAAGCATTTATCAAGCATAGTCTTCTTGCCGTGTACGACTTCATCATGTGAGTACGGAAGTATGAAAAGGTCATTATAGAAATAACTCATGGAGAAAGTCATTTTAGCGTGATGCGCACGGCGTTCATAAGGCGGAGTCATGATATAATCAATAGTATCGTGCATAAATCCAAGATCCCATTTATAATCAAAGCCAAGCCCGCCGAATTCAACGGGAGCAGTAACTTTGGTCTGATCTGTAGAGTCTTCGGCAAATAGTAAAACATCGGGGTGGCGCTTCTGTATAGCATAGTTCGAATTTTTTAAAAACCATATACCCGTATCATTGATAGGACCGTCACGTCTGCCATATTTGAATATAAGGTTTGCTACAGCATCGTAGCGCAGACCGTCAATATGATATTTCTCTATCCAGAAATTTATAGATGACTTGATAAAACTGAGGACATGAGGCTTGCTGTAATCAAAAAGTGCTGTACCCCATTCGGAAAATCTGTCCTCTTCCCTGTCAGACTCAAAGAGAAAACCACCATCATAGATATGCAGCGCAAAAAAATCTGTAACGAAATGAACAGGAACGAAATCCAGTATAACACCAATATCAGCCTGATGACAAGCATCAATGAACCTCATTAGTCCGTCGGGATCTCCGTAGCGGGATGTTGCTGAATAATATCCCGTAACCTGATAACCCCATGAACCATCATAAGGATATTCTGTAAGCGGCATGATCTCAATATGGGTATAGCCCATATCTTTTACATAAGGAATGATAAGTTCAGCCATCTCATCATAGCTGTAGAAGCGATCATCACCCTCACTGTCAGATCTTGTTCTCCACGAACCGAAATGTATCTCATAGATATTCATTGGCTTGTCATAGCATTTTCCGCGCTTTGAGATCCATGCACTGTCATTCCATACATGATGATCAAGATCATAGACTATTGATGCATTTTTAGGTCTGACTTCACTGTAAAATGCAAAAGGATCAGAACGGTAATGTTTCTGTAGTGCCTGAGTTGTTATTACAAACTGGTAAATATCTCCAATTTCAGCAGAATGAACGGTTTCCCATACACCGCTGTCAAGACGATTCATTTCGAATTCACTGCCGTTAAGCATAAGTGTGACTTTTGCAGCATTTGGGGCATAGGTAGCAAATCTTACTCCGCCATCAACAAAATGTGCACCAAAATAGTCGTATGCGTTAAGGCTCAGACCCTCTAAAAAATCATTTATAATCATAAATAAAGCACATCCTTAAAAATAATTTACCAAAATCACTTGAATTTTTTTTCAATTGTGATATAATTATATTGTTGAATTATAAGCCATGAAAGGATACAGCGGATGTCAACATCAACTATTACAAAATCAGCGCTTTGCAATGCTCTAAAAGAGCTGTGTGCGCAAAAAGACTATGAAAAAATATCCATATCCGAAATAACCGGTTTTTGCGGAATGAACAGACAATCCTTCTATTATCATTTTCAGGATAAAGAGGAGCTTTTGTCATATATATACTACAATGAACTTTTCAAAAACATCACCAGAGGAGTAAACTACGATAACTGGAATGAACGTCTTGAAGGTCTTCTGGAAAATATGCAGAAAGACAAAACGTTTTACTCCAACACTCTGCGGAGCAACGAAAAGACCTTTGAAAAGTATCTTTATCAAAGTATGCACCGTTTGTTCCTGAGGTTTTTCTACCATGCAGTCGCAAATACACGCAAGCGCAGTGAGAAGGCAAAATTCTTTGCAGATTTCTACTCACACGGGTTCTGCGGAATGATAATCGATTGGGCTAAGCAGGGTATGAAGATATCTCCGCACACGGTCATGCTGCAAATGAAAGAGCTTGCATTTGAGAACGTCAGCATCGGTAAGGGATTTATCGAAAACCTGTGATAAGAGTATTATACAGCACGGCAGATATGTTCTGCCGTGCTTATTTTTACATATATGCTTCATTCACATGATCAATGAATCTTCCAAAAGCGGCTGCACCTGCTTCATCACGCTTATAAACACCTGCGTGTTCAAGCACCTTTGCGAAGACCTTACCTATTTCGTCTTTCAGTATAGCTTCGGCATTCTCAGCTGTGAAAGAATACTGTTTTTTGAGTTCATCCGCCCAATCTGCGTGCTTTGCCAGAACTTCATCCGCACGGATATCATCACCGTTTATCATAGCTTTTGAAAGCTTTTCCATTTCACCTTTAAGACGTGAAGGCAGCACAGCAAGACCCATGACCTCTATAAGTCCTATATTCTCTTTCTTTATATGATGAAGCTCAGCATGAGGGTGATATACACCTAACGGGTGTTCATCTGTAGTAATATTGTTCCTGAGTACCAGATCCATTTCATATCTGCCGCCGCGCATACGCGCTATAGGTGTTATTGTGTTGTGAGGTTCTCCGTTTGTTTCGGCATAGATGAACGCACCTTCGTCAGTATAGCCACGCCAGAGATGGAGTATCTTGTCAGCCAGTTCAACAAGTGCTCCCCTGTCGGTGCTGTTAAGTCTTATTACTGACATCGGCCACTTAACGATGCCTGCATCAACGTTCTCATATCCCTTGAATATGACCTTGCGCTCAACTTCTGCCTTAGCCATTGGGAACTCATAATGTCCGCCCTGAAAATGTTCATGGGAAAGGATAGAACCTCCTACTATCGGAAGATCAGCATTTGAACCTACGAAATAGTGGGGGTATTGCTCAACAAAGTCAAACAGCTTATTAAATGCCGACTTGTTTATCACCATTGGTGTGTGTTTCTTATTGAAAAGTATACAATGCTCATTATAATATACATATGGCGAATACTGCAGACCCCATTCCGAGCCGTCTATGGTCACACCGATAATACGGTGGTTCTGTCTTGCAGGTGAATTTAGTCTACCTGCGTAGCCTACATTTTCATAGCATAGAAGGCACTTGGGATAACCAGACTGCTTTGCAAGCTTTGCTGCCGCTATAGCTTTAGGATCCTTTTCCGGCTTAGAAAGGTTTATAGTGATATCGATATCGCCGTAATCGGTCTGAGTCTTCCACCTGACATCTTTGCTTATGCGGTATCTTCTTATATAATCGGTATCCTGTGAAAATTTGTAAAACCAGTCAGTAGCAGCCTCAGCTGAAACGGATCTCTTGTCAGCAAATATCCGTTCCACCTCTGATGGTCTCGGGATGATAAGCCCCATAAGTTTAGTATCAAAAAGGTCTCGGTGTACAACAGTATCCTCACACAGACCATTCTCACAAGCATAGTCCAGAAGTTCTGCAAGTGTGCTCTCAAGATCGACATTAAAGTACTGTTCAACAGGCTCATCATATTCCTCAATACCAAGTGCCTCAATAATACGATTTATTGCCCATACCTTATCACATGGCTCGATAAGCCCTTTTTCAAGACCGTAAGTCACAAGCTTTTTGATGCTGTCATTAATCATAGACCCATCTCCTTTTTCCATATCCATCGGGCTTACCCTTTCACCCGTACCTTACAATAATTATATTATAAAACTGACCCGAAGTCAATAAAAAAATATAAACTTACACCAATATAATTATAATATCATTATAGATATTAAAGAAATGTTAAATCCGCCGACGAAGGCTTGACAAAGAAGAAAAAATATAATATAATTAATTTGTAGATATGAACAATGGCGTTGAGAGGAAAAAATACGCTATACGGATCTTTCAGAGAGCTGCCGTTTGGTGGAAGGCAGCAGTTCGGTAGTGCGATAACTCGTCCTTGAGCCGGTATGGTGAAAATTACAGTAGCTATGCCCGGGATTCTCCCGTTACAGAGAGGCGCATTAGTTGATGCGACAGAGGTGTACAGTGTGAGCTGTGCATAAATCAGAGTGGTAACACGGGTAATATGCTCGTCTCTTGTTTTTACAGAGACGGGCTTGTTTTATTTTATCAATGTCACGCATCAAAAATAAAAATATATTTAGGAGGAATCACAGATGAAAAACGCAGAAAAGTATGCAAGAGGATATTATATGCCTCCGGTAAAATGTATGAAATGGGCAGAAAAAGACTATATAGACCATGCCCCCGCATGGTGCTCGGTTGACCTGAGAGACGGAAATCAGGCACTGATAATACCAATGAGCCTTGAAGAAAAACTGGAATTTTTCAAGAAACTGGTAGATATCGGCTTCAAGGAGATAGAGATAGGTTTCCCTGCAGCTTCTGAAACAGAATACGAATTCTGCCGTACACTTATAGAGAAGAATATGATACCTGACGATGTCACCATCCAGGTACTTACTCAGTCGAGAGAACATATAATCAAGAAGACCTTTGAAGCTATCGACGGTGCTAAGCACGCTGTAGTTCACCTTTATAACTCCACCTCTGTTGCTCAGAGAGAGCAGGTATTCCGCAAGTCCAAGGAAGATATAATCAAGATCGCTACCACAGGTGCAGAACTTTGTAAGGAGTATAAGAAACACGCTAAAGGTCACATCACTTTTGAGTACTCCCCCGAAAGTTTCACAGGCACTGAGCCTGAATTTGCAGCTGAGATATGTAATGCAGTAATTGATATCTGGGAGCCCGATGCTGATAACAAAGTCATCATCAACCTCCCTGTTACCGTTGAGATGTCGCTGCCCCATGTTTACGCTCAGCAGGTAGAGTATATGTGTGAAACTCTCCACAACAGAGAGAACCTGATAATCTCTCTCCACCCCCACAATGACAGAGGTACAGGCATAGCTGATACCGAACTCGGTCTGCTCGCAGGCGGTGACAGAGTTGAAGGAACTTGTTTCGGCAACGGTGAAAGAACAGGTAACGTTGATATCGTTACTCTTGCACTGAATATGTACACCCATGGTGTTGAGCCGAACCTCGATTTCACCGATCTTCCCTCACTCATAGAGCTTTATGAGAGAGTAACAAGAATGAAAGTGTATGACAGACAGCCTTACTCCGGTTCTCTGGTATACGCTGCATTCTCAGGCTCACATCAGGACGCTATAGCAAAGGGCATGAAGTGGCGTGAAGAAAAGGACGACAAGCACTGGACTTGTCCTTATCTTCCCATTGATCCCCACGATGTCGGCAGAGAATACGAGGGCGACGTTATCCGTATCAACTCACAGTCAGGCAAGGGCGGCATAGGCTATATCCTCGAACAGCAGTACGGCTACGACCTCCCCAAGGCTATGAGAGAGGACTTCGGCTATAAGGTTAAGGATATCTCAGACAAAGCTCACAAGGAGCTCAGCAGAAGCGAAGTTCACCAGATATTCAAGGATACATATCTCAACATCAATACGCCTGTAGATATAACCGAGGCTCACTATACACAGAAGGCTGACGACCTCATCGGTGCTTCTATCAAGGCTGTTATCAATGGCAAGACTGTTGAGTGCAGCGCTGACGGCAACGGCAGACTTGACGCTGTGGCTAACGCACTGACCGCTGAGATCGGCATGGAGATAAATGTCGATACCTATACCGAGCACGCACTGGAAAGAAAAACTACCTCCGAGGCTTGCTCATATGTAGGAATAAACGTTAACGGCAAGATCTTCTGGGGTGTCGGCAGACATTCCGATATCATCGTTTCTTCTGTAAAAGCACTTGTATCTGCTATCAACAATGCAATGAATAAGTAATATATAAGAAACTCCTGCGGTATGAAAATATCGCAGGAGTTTCTTTATACAGATATAAAAAAGAGCGGTCTGCTGACCGCCCTTGATAATAATTTCAAATTAGTCCATCTTAGCGCCGCAGCTTGTGCAGAATGCGTTACCTGCAGGAACCTTTGCACCGCACTGTGTGCAGAATCTTTCAGCACCAGCATTTGCAGCAGGAGCAGCAGTAGGCTGAGGAATAGCCTGAGCAGGCTGATTGAACTGAGGCTGTGCATAAGCGTTCTGTGCGGGAGCACCTGCGGGCTTCAGAGACTTTAATGCACCTGGATTCTCGTTTAATGCATTCAAAAGCTCAAGAACCTTGCAGCCGATGTAGATAACAGCTATAATCCAGAACAGAACCTGTAAAAATGTGATAAAACCAGTACCCTCTTCCTTAGGTGCAGCTCCCTTACCATCAATGGATGCTGCAATAGTGAAGATATTTGATAAAGTAATAGCGTTCTTGCTTGCCTTTAAAGCCTGGAAACCACAGTTACCAGCTATTGTAAGAAACAGTGCAAACAACACATTCACAGCAGGTCCTACTACCTTATAAAGTCCGTTCATAAATCCTTTGATCGAGTTCATTGTCTTTACCTCCAAAGATAATTATTTAATAATGTTATTATACTAATTTTTATATTGTTTGTCAATACTAAAAGCTGTTATTTTTAATTTTTTTGTTTTTATTTGTCATATCTCATAAGAGAGATGACCATTAATCTATTTTCATTGCCTTCTTTAACAATTTATATTCTGATCATATGTTATATATTTGAAGAATACTTACAACTCTTGATACATCCAATATAAAAACTGCTTGAGATCATGCAGCAGCAGAATAACAACTTTTTTCAAACTCAAAAAACGAGCAGAACGGAATACCGCGAACAAAATGGAGTTGAAAAATAGTATTAATTGTGGTATAATATTGTACGGTCTTGGAAAAGAGACTAATTTTAATAACCATAAGTTAGCTTAGGCTAACTTAATAACTATAGTTTGAAATAAAAAGATCTGATCTATACTGACATTCACTCAGAGATATATGTCGTCATTAAATCCATTATTGCAGTGTTTAGGACTGCTCTTAAGAAAACCGGTAAAGATCAAAAGTGGATAACACAGGAAGGGATAGTTATGAAACCAATCATATCAATGAATAAAATTAATGAGCTCATACCGACAGAACAACATCTTGCCGAAGACACATTTCTATTTTGTATGGCAAATAAGCAGGAGCATTATACTATCCCTTATCTCGCAGCACGTGCAGGAGTATCACCTACAAAGCTCAAAAAGGTTTATCATCAAGTTTACGGCACATCGATATTTACACATATACGTAAAGAAAAGATGCTTTGGGCTGCCAATAAGTTAGCCACATCTAACTTTAAAGTGATCGATATTGCTGAAGCCTGCGGATATGATAATGCCAGTAAGTTTTCCGCAGCGTTTTGCAGCGTCATCGGATGTTTACCAACAGAGTACAGGAACCGTGTCCGTTTGGAGTAGAAAGCAGATAGGGCGTATGCTATAATATACTAAATTAGAGCGTATGCTCACGAATAAAAAGAGGTGATCTGTATGATTTGTTTGCCTTGGAAAAAGCTCGGTCTGTTTGCAGGCGGACTTCTGTTCGGTACAGCCGGCATAAAGATCCTTAGTAGTCAGGATGCGAAAAAATGTTACACAAATGTAACTGCCGCAGTACTCCGCGCTAAGGACTGTGTAATGGGCACCGTAACGAATGTACGGGAAAACTGCGATGATATTCTCAGCGATGCAAAAGAGATCAACGCTGAGCGTGCTGCTGCGGATGCAGAAGCAGTCATAGCTGACGAACAGAATCAAACCAAATAATCATCACAAGCAGACCGCTTCCGGCGGTCTGCTTTACTATGGGGTGTATGAAATGAAATGTAAAATACTTCACGAATCAAAAGGACGTATCCGCGTGCATTTCTGTCAGAAATATATGACGCTGCATCAGGCAGATATCGCCGAATATACGCTGTCTTCGGTAAGCGGTATAACAAAAGTTCAGGTGTTTGACCGCACCTGTGATGTGATACTGTATTATAGCTGCGAACGTGAAACCATACTGTCTGTGCTCGCTAATTTTAGCTACAGCGAAACTAACGAAGCACTTGTTCCGCCTAAGACAGGAAGATCACTGAACCGAGAGTTTGAAGAAAAGCTGGGTTCTGCAGTCATGGGACGTTTGCTCCAGAAATTTCTTTTGCCGCCTCCTCTCCGAGGTGTGGTTTCTTTTGTCAAAGCGATAAAATACATCCGCAAAGGACTTCACTGCCTGATGAAAGGCAAACTTGAAGTTGAGACCCTGGATGCGATCGCGATAACTGTATCCATGCTTCGCGGAGATCATAATACTGCCGCAAGTGTAATGTTCCTTCTTACGATCGGTGATATACTAGATGAATGGACTCATAAAAAGTCTGTAGATGATCTTGCAAGAACAATGTCACTCGGTGTTGAGAAAGCCTGGATAAAAACAGAAGACGATCAGGAAGTTCTTGTACCTATATCACAGATCAGCAAGGGCGACATCGTGATTGTCCGCACAGGATCTATGATACCGCTTGACGGTACAGTTAAAGCCGGTGATGCGATGGTCAATCAGGCTTCTATGACAGGTGAATCCGTACCTGTACACAAATCTGAAGGTGCCTATGTATACGCAGGGACTGTAGTTGAAGACGGCGAATGCTTGATACAGGTCGAAAACACCGCAGGAAGCGGACGTTATGACCGCATCGTGAAAATGATAAAAGAATCTGAACAAATGAAATCATCAGCAGAGAGCAAGGCAGCACATCTAGCAGATAAACTCGTGCCGTGGTGTCTGGGCGGAACGCTCATGACATGGCTGCTCACACGAAGTGCCACAAAAGCAGTATCTATCCTTATGGTCGATTTTTCATGTGCATTGAAACTGGCTATGCCGATATCCGTACTATCTGCTATGCGACAGTGTGCAAATGCAGGGATCACGGTCAAAGGCGGAAAATTCCTTGAAGCCGTTGCCGAAGCAGATACTATCGTATTTGATAAAACAGGAACGCTGACACATTCACAGCCGCGTGTCGCACAGATCATTACATTCGGCGAACGTGATGAAGCAGAAATGCTAAGGCTAGCTGCGTGTTTAGAGGAGCACTATCCGCATTCCATCGCAAATGCCGTTGTTGCAGAAGCATCTGAGCGTGGGCTGCTGCACGAAGAACGTCATTCAAAAGTAGAATATGTTGTCGCTCACGGAATTTCAAGCATGATCGACGGCGAACGGATAGTCATCGGCAGTTACCATTTTGTAGTCGAGGATGAAGCCTGCAAACTGCCTGATGAACGAATTTTCCGACATCTTCCAAAAGAATATTCCCATCTTTATCTTGCGATCGGAGGCGAGATCGCTGCTGTGATCTGTATAGAAGATCCGATGCGTGATGAAGCCGGAACTGTTATTGATAAGCTTCATACGCTGGGCTTTTCCAAGATCGTTATGATGACAGGTGACAACGAACGCACTGCAAGTTCCGTTGCAAATAAAGTAGGTGTTGATACATATTATTCTGAGGTGCTTCCTGAGGACAAAGCAGCATTTATCCGCGCAGAGCATGAAGCCGGCAGACGTGTCATCATGATCGGTGACGGCGTGAACGATTCACCGGCACTAAGTGAATCTGATGCAGGGATCGCTATCAGCAGCGGTGCAGCGATAGCAAGAGAGATCGCAGATATTACTATCTCAGCGAATGATCTGTACACACTGATCACCCTCAAACAGCTCAGTGATGCACTTATGCGAAGGATACATCGTAACTACCGAACCATTATCGGTTTTAATACAGGACTTATCATTCTCGGCGCCGCAGGGATACTTTCACCTGCGACATCCGCTTTGCTTCATAATGCTTCGACATTGGCGATAGGACTTAAAAGTATGACCGACCTTCAGATATAAAAAACTGACAGCACTTCTCAGTGAGGTGCTGTCAGTTTTTTCATCTCCTGCTGATAAGCAATTTATTATTCACTATCAGCGATACATCCTTATAAATATCCAAGCCATCACAGCCGAAACTGCGACCTCTATGATAAGCCTGGGTATTTCTTTTCCGTCCCACTGCGGTTCAACGCTCCAAACTTCAGGCGTTCTGCCTGTTTTCTGCCTTATCAGTATCCCAAATATTTTAGTTCTTGTGAACATCCACCAATCAAGAACGACCGCATCAAAAATAGAGATTATCCAGAAGAAGATAACAAAACGTATCGTCAATTGACGAAAATTCATACCTGAAATCACACCTTGTTTGCCTGCTGATATAATGGTAATACAATATAAAGCGCCGATAACCAGAGATAATATTGCAAGCGAGACCTTTCCCTTAAAGTCGAATTTTCTGCTTATACCATGTTCTTCAAGCAGCTTTTTTGCTTTAGGTGTCATACACCAATATGCAACCTGCGGTGCTGAAAATGCACCTATCAGGCAAAAAGCTGTTAGTAGAATGACCCCGACAAGACCGTATAATAAACTTAAAACCATCCCTGATCACCTCTGTATAATATACTATTATCATTAAACGGCAAATTTTCAGCACTGCCTTTGATTATCCTGACTCGCTTGCCGCTTTCACCCCGATTGACTTTCCTTGCTTTTTTCACACTTTCATCTGATATATCAAGTCCGATAAAATTCGTATTTTCACTCTTTTCAAGCATACGCTTGATATTATATCCACCGCCGCAGCCTAAATCTGCGACTGTACCTTTGTCCGGTATCCTGATAAGTTCCAATGCCCATTTCGCCATAGGCAAATGCTCCTTATCCATACTAACAAGCATCATTCGTCCGAGTAGTCCTTTCGGATTCCCGAAATTATCTGTAAAGCTCATGATCATTCTCCTTTTATAAAATATCTGTTCATCAGCGGCTTACAACCCGGAATAGAATATTGTAATGCCTGACAATGATGCATTCCTTTTGTCAGAAGTAACCCTACGATCAAATACATAGTTAGTCGTACCAAACCGAATGATATATTATAGCATACAATATCCCGGATTTCAAGAGTTTATCAGAAAAAACAGTCTGATCATTAATTGAACTCCTTTATATTTTAAGTATGAAACAGAGTATCCAATGAATTACAGATCAGAAAGAATAACATAGTATTTCAGGAGCCCTGACGTTTTTTCATATTCTGCCAACTGAAAAAGCTGTATATATCGTTAACAAGAAATACTGCAAAACACACAACTACAGAGATATATCGAGAATCAGTCATACTAGCCATCGTCCAGAGGAACATAAGTATAATATCATTCGCTGAGTATGCAATAGCATAAAAAGGACTTCGCCTGAATGTCAGATAGACTGCAAGAAAGGTCGTTGTGACCGATAGTGTACTTGGAATAATGTTGGCGGTATGAAATGCCTGCAATATGAAATAAAAAACTGTCGTTACGATCATTGCTAAACCGGACATAAAAGCTGTTTCCGTCTTACTTATGCTGTTTACCCGAACTTCTGATCTGTTGCCGTTAAAAGGATTTCGCAGCCATGAGATCAGAGCAACTACAGCCATAGGCATAGTCATACCAAGATAAGTTATCATTTCTCCGAAATATGAAAACCTATAGGAAATAATGCCATACAGAAAACTGAATGTGATAACGAGCACCTGACCGATAGGATTTCCTTTAGCATTGAATATCAAGTAAGTTACACCGATAAGCGAAGCACACAATGTAAGATAGCTGCTTCTGTCAAACAATATAAACGATGTAATTACCAGCAAAGCCGAAATGCTCCATATCATAATCTCGGTCCTTGAAAAATACCCTTTGATGTATTTTAGCATTATAAATTCCTCCAAAAAATAAAGCATCTGCGCACACATCTTCTAAGACCTAACGATGTGTGAACAAATGCTTTCAGCATTCCTACCCGGTGGCAGTTTTCATATTACACTGATTATAGCACAAAAAAATAAAAAAGTCAATATTTAAATGGAGACACCACCAACTATTCCCACAGTCCGTATAAAAGCCGATCAGAGCGTTACGTAAGCCGGAGAGTCAACTATTATACTGAATCCGCACAATTCAAATAATATGGTTAAAATATGATTAGTCCATGCCGATAAGCAGCCTAAGCAGAGTATTCTTTTAATTTGGTCCTTGCAATATCAAGAGAAGCTATGATATTATAAATGGTTAAATAATATGCAAAAAAATTGACTTATGTTATATTATTGTATTTTTTACTATATATGCGCGCTGAATTTGTGCATTATCAACAATATAAAATTTCCTTGTTTGTTGGAAATGAGAATTGACATTACTTTCATATTATAATATAATTGATTAAAAGGAAAATATAAAGAATGGAATAGCTAGAAAATTCGGAGTATTATTCAAATGAAGGAGTTGTTTAATATGTTTAAAATCAAGAAAATGTTAGCGTTAACTGTTGCAGTTTTATCATCTGTTTCAATATGTGCCTGCAGCAGCGATAATGGTTCAGATGAAAGCAAGTCAAGCGGTACTGTGACCACTGTTGAAAAAGTTGAGGTAGAAGATACAAAGGAAATCGATGAGCTATCAGATGATACTCAGAAAGAGATCATATGGATGGGCACTTATGATCTGAACCCCAACGAGGAACGTGGTGAGGACAAATCTGTTGAAATGACCCTTTTCAACAACAAGGGCGGTACAGTAGTGTGGAGCCAGGTTACCGACAATGAAAAATTCGACAAGCTTGCAAGTGCTATACTGTCACAGCAGAACGTTCCTGATATATTCAAATATGAGTGGATGGCTTTCCCTGCTCAGGTACTTAAAGATATGTACCAGCCTGTGGATGATATCGTTGACTTTGATGCCCCCCTGTGGGTCGATACCAAAGCAACTGCTGAGCAGTATGTTTTGAACGGTAAGCACTATGTGGCTCCTATAAGTACAACTGTCGGCACAATGATGATGTATGACAACGCTGTAATAGAAGCAAATGGTCTGCCTGATCCATATGAGGAATATCTCCAGGGAAACTGGAACTGGAATACATGGGAAGATATGATGTCAGAGTTCTGTAACGGAAGCACAGAGAGCGTTCAAAGATATGGTATAAACGGATGGTTCCAGCCTCAGATAATACAGCAGACAGGTAAAACAATGGTAAACTTTGAGGACGGAAAGTTCGTTTCTAATATTAATGATCCGGATATCGAGAGGGCTGAAAATCTGCTTTACGATATCAACAAAAAAGGCTATGTAAACAAAAACTGGCTTGGCAACGCAAGATCTGCACTGAAAGACGGAAGCGTACTGTTCTACTGCATGGGTACATGGGCTATGACAGGAGAAAACGGCCCTGAGGAAGGTGACGACTGGAACATTGTTCCCGTACCAAGTGATCCCCAGAGTGATGAAAAGGTAATGACAGCGGATATGACCGCTTATATGTGGGTCAAAGGCTCAACTGCCAATGAAGCAGTAAAGACATGGTTTGAATGCTGCAGGATCGCAAATACTGATGAAGAATATCTCGAAAACGGTAAACAGAAGTTCCTGAACGCAAATCCATACTGGACGGAAGAAATGTACCAGACATATATGGATGCTTCCAGCCCCAAAAACAAATTCATGTTTGATTATGGCTATGGTATATCATCTCTGCTTTCAGATGACAATGCCAATGCTGACGGCAGCTGTATTACCAGAAAGCTTTATGAATCCACCAACAGCGAAGATGAAAACGGCGTACAGTTCAGCTGGACAAAGTTGCGCGATACTTACTCAGCAACTGTTGATTCCGAACTCAAGACTATCAATGAAGCACTCGCTTCTTACACCAAATAATACCTCTACCAGAAAAAAGCGCCGCACATATGCAGCGCTTTTTTATATTATCTTTCCATTTTCCAGACTTCAACCGAGTACGGTTTAAGCTCACTGCCGCCGCCGAAATCATGTACAGTTCCGGTCAAAAGCTCATCAGCCTGTCCGCATCTTGCATCGAAATGAGCAGTAAACGGCTGGTCATCGGCATTTATCGCAACAAGGATACGTTCACCCTCGAACTCACGTTCAATTATGCACTGCTTGTTTGTCAGCACAGGAATATTGATACTGCCATAGCTCAGGCATTTGTACTCGGTACGGATATGCGCCAACTTAGAAATAAGGTCGGTAAGATCGTTCCATTCGGGCTTATCGAATGATACTCTGAGAGCGGGATCTCCGTCCTTCTTTTCAGCCTTTGTTCCCCATTCAGATCCGTAATATACACAGGGTATACCTGGCATACCGAAAAGCAGACCATAAATGAGCGGAAGATGCTTTTCATTTGTAAGAATGCTTGCTACGCGGGTCACGTCATGATTATCTACGAAAGACAGCAGATGCTTTCCGCGATACCTGCACCAGCCCTCACTGCCAAACTGGTTTTTCAGCGAATGGCATATCTCAAACATATTCATGCTGTTAAAGCTGGAATACAGACCTTTATAGCACTCATAGTTAGTACAGCTGTGAAGCATCTCATCGTTTACCCAGCGTGCATAGTCACCGTGAAGCAGCTCACCTATGAGAACAAAATCTTCCTTTACCCAGTTTGCGTGCTGACGAAGTCTTTTAAGAAAATCAAAATCAAGACAGTATGCAACATCAAGACGAAGTCCGTCTATATCAAATTCTTTCACCCACTGAGTGATACACTCCAGTATATGATCAACTACTGCAGGATTTCTGAGATTAAGCTTTACAAGGTCAAAATGACCCTCCCAGCCTTCATACCACAGACCATCGTTATAATTGGAATTTCCGCCAAGATCGATATGGAACCAATCTTTGTAAGGAGAATTCTCACGATTTTTTAGAACGTCCTGAAAAGCCCAGAAGCCTCTGCCAACATGGTTGAATACACCGTCGATAACCACTTTTATTCCTGCTTCATGGAGTTCCTTTACCACCTTGGCAAAATCTTCATTAGTACCAAGGCGAGGATCTATCTTGCGATAATCTCGGGTATTGTAACCATGTGTGTCTGAATCGAACACGGGTGAAAAATAGATAGCGTTCGCACCAAGCTTACTGATGTGAGGTATCCAATCAATTACCTTTAATATTCGGCTTTCCTCAACACCGTCATTCTCAAACGGTGCACCACAAAAACCAAGCGGATAGATCTGATAAAAAACACTTTCATAAGCCCACATGATGATTTAACTCTCCTTTTTATATGGTTTGTCTTATTCGACTGTATTTATTATACCACGCTTTTGTGAAAATTGCTATACTCATTTTCTATACAATATTTTCAACATAATTGTAGATTGTGTACAATTTGCTGATTAATATTGCCTGATATTGTTCACATTTTGCAATAATCAAATATTTGCCCAAACAAAACGCTTCTGTCGTTATAAGACAGAAGCGCTGCAAAGCCAATAGATCATCAGCTATCTATGTCTTCCCTGCCATCGCATCGGTTCATACAGCTGCCTGAATCAATGCCCCGCGGGAAAAATTCATTGGTCGGAAAATCTATCTGCTCGAACATCTCACATGGGGTGCCGCTTGTAGAAGTGCATTCCTTACCCGGTACACAGTAATCATATACGGGTATCATAAGCGGTACTGCCCTGGCAAGCGAGATTATAGCAAAAAGTCCGATAGTAACCAGTACGCTGCGTTCTCCGGTATCGGCATCAGCAGCAGTAAGTCTTGTATCCAGGCACATAGGCTCCACAAGACTCACAGATGCAGTCGGTAAAGTACATAACGACCTGCAGCAGCCGCATCCTGTCGTAGGATTTTCAGGGGTTGTTACCATACCGCTGTCTGAAACAAACCTCTGGGTACCGCCGTCACTGCCGTACAGAATGACTTTTTTGGTAAAAATCGCATTTCCGTATATGACAACAGGCGGAGTATTCTCCCCGTCAAAGACTTCTATCTGAGCACGGAAATTATAGGTAACATCTACGGAATAGAATCCCTGATTGAATGCCACAGGACTTATGGAGAAATTTACATCTGTAACATCAATGGACTGCGTCTTGATGTAAGCTGCATCGTTAACAAGCTGCTGATCACTACGGCTGAAATCAAACTCAACGTCCTCCAGACAATCCTGCGAACTGCAGGAATCGTATATGCGCATAGCATCTATGCACACAGCTTCCTTAAAACTGCCGTTTTGTCTGTTGATAGTTTCGCTCATAAATATACCTCCCGGATAATAATGTGAAGTTTTATCTTCTTTACATCATATTCGGGAAATAATAAAAGTGTGCAAAAAAAGCGGCAAAAATCAGATCTGCCGCTTTGAACTATGTATTTCTTCGGATATCAGGTGTTCTTATCCACTGTCTTGAACTGCTTGAGATTGCCGATCTTCTCGTTTCTTTCATCGAGCACCTTCTCAACATCTGCCCAGTCAAGACCCTGATTTACTGCCAGCACCATTACATGATACAGCAGATCGTTTATCTCATTCATGAGTTCAGCGTTGTCGCCGTTTTTGGCAGCAATGATTGTCTCAGCTGCTTCTTCACCGACCTTCTTGCAGATCTTGTCAACACCCTGCTGATACAGATAGCAGGTGTAGCTCTTCTCAGGTGCTTCACCCTTATCGAACTGTTCTTTTCTAGCCTTTAATACCTCAAATATTTCCTGATAAACTGTCATTATTCTTCCTCCTCATTTTCATTGTACATTTCCTTGAAAAAGCAGCTATAGGAACCTGTATGACAGGCAACTCCCGTCTGTTCAACATTTACAAGCAGAGTATCATCATCACAGTCGCCGTAGATTGATACGACCTTTTGCAAATGTCCGCTTGTAGCACCCTTGTTCCAGTACTCCTGTCTTGATCTGCTCCAGAACCAGGTATAGCCTGTTTCCAAAGTCTTTTTCAGGCTCTCCTTGTTCATATACGCCAGCATGAGTACCGTCTTTGTGTTGACCTCGTAGCATATCGCGGGGATAAGCTCGCCTTTTACAAAGTATTTGTCAAGATCATTCAGATCAACCTTTATCTTGCTCATAATTACTCCTTTATTCATCTATTACTGCTACCTGATAATCATCTTCATATATGATCTTTCC
>ODAI010495025.1_pt1 | contig 39693 bp, 36 predicted proteins | sample 1539321 | NCBI WGS metagenome assembly ODAI01 (sample SAMN02144231, study PRJEB22623) | gut metagenome | biome: sheep rumen | host: Ovis aries | place: New Zealand
GGCGCTCGGCTTCGGCTTCCGCTGCGGGTTCCTCGGACTGCTGCACATGGAGATTATCCAGGAGCGGCTCGACCGCGAGGTTGACATGGATGTCATCACCACCGTGCCGAACGGATCCTACAACGTCTATACCAAAGACGGCCGCCTGACGCGGTCTACTCCCGTGGGGTCGGGCATGCCGGCAGGGTTGGGTACCTCGATCATGCCGCCGTCCTTGGTATAGACGTTGTACGATACGTTCGGCACGGTGGTGATGACATCCATGTCAAACTCGCGGTCGAGCCGCTCCTGGATAATCTCCATGTGCAGCAGTCCGAGGAACCCGCAGCGGAAGCCGAAGCCGAGCGCCATGGAACTTTCGGGTTGGAAGGTCAGAGACGCATCGTTGAGTTGCAGTTTCTCAAGGGACGCGCGCAGGTCTTCGTAGTCTTCTGACTCAATGGGATAGACACCGGCGAAGACCATCGGTTTGGCTTCCTCGAAACCGTCAATGGCTTTGTCGCAGGGGCGCGCTACATGGGTGATGGTGTCGCCCACTTTGACTTCGGTCGATGTCTTGATACCGGAGATGATATATCCCACGTTGCCTGCGGATATCTCCTTGCGCGGGGACATGTCGAGTTTGAGAATACCTATCTCGTCCGCGTCGTACTCCTTGCCGGTGTTGACGAAGCGTACCTGGTCGCCCGTGTGCATGGTGCCGTTTACCACCTTGAAATAGGCGATGATGCCGCGGAAGGAGTTGAAAACGGAGTCGAAGACGAGGCATTGGAGCGGTGCTTTCGGGTCGCCTTTCGGCGCCGGGATGCGCTCTACGATAGCATCCAGAATCTCCGGCACACCTTCGCCGGTCTTGGCGGAGCAGCGCAAAATCTCCTCGCGCTTGCAGCCCAACAAATCCACGATCTCGTCTTCTACGCGCTCCGGCATGGCGTTGTCCATGTCGCATTTGTTGAGCACAGGGATGATTTCGAGGTCATGCTCAATCGCCATATAGAGGTTTGAAATCGTCTGCGCCTGCACGCCCTGCGTAGCGTCAACGACGAGCACAGCGCCCTCGCACGCCGCAATGGACCGCGAGACCTCGTAACTGAAGTCCACGTGCCCCGGAGTATCAATCAGGTTGAGGGTATAACCCTTGTAATCCATCTGAATAGCGTGCGATTTGATGGTGATACCGCGCTCTTTCTCCAGATCCATGTCGTCCAGCACCTGGTTCTCCATCTGCCGTACATCGACAGTCTGGGTGATTTCCAACATTCGGTCGGCGAGGGTCGATTTGCCGTGGTCAATGTGCGCAATAATGCAAAAATTACGTATTTTATCCATTGGTTCTAATTTTTCTGTTTACTTTACTTTTCATCCACTGTCATTTGGCAGTTCTTGCAATCGAAATGGAGTGCGAGCACTTTGCCCGTCCTCAGACGCAGGTAACGCGGCTCCTTGTCTTTCGGATAAGGATTCGTCTTGCGGCAATGCCCCAATTCAAAGAGGATGCAGTATCGGCAGGTCATCAGAGGGTAGTCTCTCGTCTCCATTCGTTCAGTACACTAATTGGTATAAAATAAGGCTTGGACTCAATCTGCACGTTGCGTGCGACATAAGGCGTGTCGCCCAGTTTGGCTAACTGCGTGCGGATGGTGTCCAGTGCTTTCTGCGCATTCCTGGCGGGCTCAAAACATTTACCATTGATACATTTACTATGTACCATTTTGCCATTCGGCAGATAGTATTTCAAATCAAAACCCTCTTCCGTCTCGCGGAACAGAATATCCACGGGTATCCGGCGCTCGCTCTTCAAACTCTTTGTGAACTCCACATCGAGATTTCGATAGAGAGGGGAAGCCCCTTTCCGTAGGTTTTCCCCTGAAAGGGCAAACCTTTTATTCACGAGAATAATGTTTCCATCCACTCCGTTAACATTACAGCCCTCGCTGCCGATGGTCAGTCCGTCGCCATTATGGAGCGTCACACCTTCCTTGAGCCGCACGCGCAGGGTGTTGCCGCGTGCCTCTAACACTTCGCCGATATATTCTCCTGTCGATTTAGGAGTCTCCCAATTTGCCATGGGACGGGTACGCCCATGCAGGAAATAATCCGTCCCGCCACGGTGGAAAGTCTTTGCCGGGTCCGGTACAAAGGTACGGTTATAAACAGGTCTTTCGTCTTTGAGCGCAGCGGTCTTTTGTCTTTGAGCGTAGCGGTCTAAAGCATCCCGGTAATAGGCGGTGATGTTCGTTACGTAGTCGGCGTCCTTGAGCCGCCCCTCGATCTTGAAGGTCGTCACGCCGGCGTCAATGAGTTCCGAGAGATACGCACTCCTGTCCAAGTCCTGCAAGGACAGCAGGTATCGCTGGTGTATGGGTTCGCCGTGGTCGTCAAGCACTTCGTCCATGGAACCGTCCAGCAGGTCGTACGCCATTCTGCAGAACTGCGCACACGCGCCTCTGTTGGCACTCCGTCCGGCGAGCACTTCGGATATATAGCACCGCCCCGAATAGCTGACGCACAGCGCGCCGTGTACAAACGCTTCGAGTTCGATATCCGGCACCGCCTCATGGATGGCACGGATCTCGTCAATAGACAGCTCACGGGCTAAGACAACGCGCTTGAAACCCAAGTCGCGCAGGTGCGCCACATGCTCGGGCGTGCGGTTGTCGCACTGGGTGGAAGCGTGCAGACGGATGGGGGGCAAATCAAAATCCAGCAAGTGCAGGTCTTGAATAATCAGTGCATCGACACCTATTTTATATAGCGCGTGCGCGAGCGCAACCGCTTGCGGGTACTCATCGTCGCGGAGCAGGGTATTAAGCGTCACCAGCACCTGCACTCCGTAAGAATGGGCATAGCGAACCACCTCCTCCAGATCCTGAAGACTGTTGCCCGCTGCCTGGCGCGCACCGAAAGCCGGCGGACCTATATAGATAGCATCCGCTCCCGCCTGCACTGCCGCCTTGGCTACTTCTTTGTCGCGAGCCGGAGCGAGGAGGCTAAGCGGTACATCACAATGCCTGCCGTTACCGACACGTTCATCGAGTGCTTCGTTCCGTATTGGGGTATCTCTATGCATCCTTGACAGATATCTATTACTTCCTGTTGTACGCCGAAAACCTCATGACCGAGAACAACGGCGATTTTGCGTTCGACTTTCGACTTTTGACTTTCGACTATTTGCTCTGCGGCTTCTTCGAGTGTCATGGAGTTATGCGCCTGCTCTACGGCATAGACGGTATAACCCTCTGCCTGCAGCGCGCGGACGGCGTCCTGCGTCTCTTTGTAGTACTGCCATTCCACGGATTCTTCGGCGCCGAGGGCGGTCTTGTGCAGTTCCTGGTTGGGGGGACAGCAACAGATACCGCAGAGCACCACCCGCTCTATCCGCATGGCATCCGCCGTACGGAATACCGCCCCCACGTTGTGTTGGCTGCGGACATTATCCAACACCACCACCAGCGGCAGTTTGTCCGCCTCGCGGTATTGGTCCACGCTCATGCGTCCCATCTCCGCGGTCGTCAGTTTGGGGGTCTTGCTCTCGCTCATAAAGTAAAAGGTAAATGTACGCGGAGGACTTGCGCCTCTTCGTCAATCTCTATGATAAAATCCTCGTGGAGCGGCATGAGTCGTCCGTCCTCCAGAGTGGCGAGGGTGTTGATGGTGCTCTCATCGACCCCGGCTATCTTGCCGATGGTTCCGGCTTCATCGTCCTCCACGGTATAACCCATGAGGTCCTGCCAAGTCATCAGCCCGTCCTCTTCGTTCTGCATGCCAGACCGCAATACGAATGCCTCTTCACCCATCAGCTCGGATATATTCTCACTCCTGAACGGCACGAAAAGACCATCCCTGCGGACGAACACAAACTCCGGCAGGTCCTTGTAATGAGTCCGTTTGAGGACGCCGATGGATATCAGTTCTTTCTCGCTAATCATCGTCCTTGAGTCACGGTCAGTTTGCCGTTGGAGTTAACAATAGTCAGTTTGCGCAGGGCTTCTTTGCTGATGCCGTTCTTAGGGAGAGCGTAGCCGCTGCCGAGTTCGTACTCCTCGCCACATTCGGGGCACCGCGCGTACATGCCGTCCATCATACAGGGGCTGCGTTTGCCTTTACCTGCGCACACAGGGCACCCTAAATCGAACGCCACATAGCCGTTGAGGCTCACATAAACCACCACGCCTCCGTAGCCGTAGGTGTCCATTGCGGAGGTAGGCAGCATGAATTTCCCGTTCTCAAAATAGCCTTCTCTGTTCACGGTAATGTAGGTATTGAAGTTCTCCGGCGTGAAGTCCACGAACACCGCCCGCGTGTCAATCACCACGCGTACCGGATACGCCGGCACGGAGGACATGAAGGTCGTCCCCTCGCACGCGCTCAGTACAAGGGGCAGTATAAAGAATACTATGTTACGAATAACTTTCATCAATCCATCATTCCATCAATCTCCGGTGATGCCTCCGATATGAATGGTAAAAATGAGGGTGGAGAAAGGCGGTATATAACCGGTGGTGCCTTCGGTTCCCGATCCCTCCGCCTTGCTCATGTCGTTGGTGGCAAAGGCGTTGTAGTCATAGCCCAACTTAGCCGGCACGTAAATCTCTATATCGCCACTGTTATGGATCTTATGGCAGCCCTCGCGGAAACCGGGAATAGTGGTGGCAAGGTTGAGCGTCGCGTTGTTGGTCTGCTCTACCACGTAGCCGTTTATCAGCCGTAGGGTGTAGTCGCAGATGATGGTACTGGTGCTGTTAGGCCGTGCCTCGCCGGTGTCTTTCAGCGGGTCGGCGATGATCTTGTATTGCAGGCCGGTAGAGGACACCTGAACACCGGGTTTCGTTTTGTTCGCCTCCAGCCACATGTCGTTCTGCACTTTCCATTCCACCCAGTCGTTCTTCTTGCAACTGCTTAGGGCAAATGCCAAAATGGTACATGCTAAAATGGTAAATGTCTTTATTGTGCTATCCATAATTCGGGATTTAGAATGTTTCTGTCTTGATATATCTGGAAATAGAGTTCGGTCTTCTGATCCTGATCGGGGTCGGTGAAGATGGTTCCGATGGCCTGTTTGGTCTCGACTTTGTCACCCTGTTTGACGGAGAGTTTGGAGAGGTTTGAATAGACGGTACGGTAGTTACCGTGCTGGATAATAACGGCGTATGTGCCACCCACCATGAAACAGCTTGTTACCTCGCCTTTATACACGCTCCGGGCTTTGGCGCCGGCTACGGTCTGCAGGTAAATACCCTTGTTGTCGATGGTCACCTGGCTATAGACGGGGTGTTGCTGCCTGCCGTAATGCCCGCTGATCATGCCTTTCTCCACAGGCCACGGCAACCGTCCTTTGTTCGCCTCGAATCCGCCGGCGATGAGCTGCTGTTCCTTGGTCAGCGAGGTCTTGGACGACTTCTCCGCCTGCTTGCGGACGATGTCGTCGATCTTTTTATTCAGTTCGTTCACTTTCTTCTGCTTCTGCTGGATTTGCTTGCTCAGGTTCTTCTCTTTGGACTTGAGCTGGGTCAGCATGTTCTGCTGTTTCCGCTCGTCGCGTTTGAGGTTCTCCTGCTCGCGCTTGCGGGTGCTCAGGGCGTTCTGTTTGTCGGTCTTGTTGGCTTGCAGCAGTTCGTTCTGCGTGTCTATCTCCGCCTGCGTGTTCTCAATCCGCCGCACCTGTTCCTGCCTGAAACGCGCAAACTCCTGCAAGTACCTCGCCCGGCGTACCAACTGCTGGAAACTGTCACTTGACAGCAGGAACAGCAGCGGTGACTGCTGCAACTGCGCATAATGGCTCTGACGGACCATCTTGGCGTACTCGGTCTTATGGTCCTCCAGCACGACCTGCAATGAATCACGGGTACTGGAGAGCTGGTTCATCTCACGGTTGAGCGCCGTGATCTCGTTGTCCAGTGTGCGGATGAGGATCTTCTGGTTCTTTATATTCCGGTTCAGCAGCTGCAGTTTGTTCATCGTGGCACTCTCGTCACGTTTGGTCTGCTTGAGCATTTTGTTGGTCTGCTCGATCTCCTCCTGCAACTGCCGCTGTTTCTTCTGCAGGTCCTTCACCGTTTCCGCAGACGCAGTGTTACAGCACACCGCAACGGCCAGACAATATACTATGTATCTAAGACTTCTCACTTCCATCATTCATCAATACAGTATTTATCAATTCCCTACAGCCATTTGCTTACGTCTATCTTGGTGTATCTGTCTGTCCGTAGTGCCTCCACGCGCACGGGTACGTCCAACCGCCGCGGGCTGTAGTGGATCACCAGCTCGATGGTGTCGTCCCCGAACTGGTACATGAGCCTTGCTTTGTCGGAGCCGGTGGGTAACTCGCCGGTACACACCTGCTGGAAGATGTCCCAGTTGAGGGTGGGGGTCAGTTTGCGGTTCAGTTCCGCGAACGTGGTCTTGGCGTATTGCCCCTGCATCTTGTTGATACCGGTGATCTCGGTCGGAGTCACTTCCAGCCGCATCATCTCCATGCCGAATAGCGGCATGACGCTCACTACGATCATCGAGTCGCGTACCGTCTGCATGGTAATGGCGGCAGACAACTGCGTGTGGTTGTTGCTCACTTTCGCCTGCGCGCCCTGTATCAGACAGGTGTGCCAAGCCGGCTCTTGCTGACTGCTGGCTGCTGACTCAGGTCCGCCCCCGCTGACGGCTGTCTTCTTCGCCCCGCATCCGCTGAGCAGCACTACGCATATAAACAGTATATATAGTTTATTTTTCATTTTTCACTCTCTCAATGTGTTTTTCGATCTCTGTTTTCGTATGGTCGTCGCGACAGTTGTTCAGCGCGCGGTAGAGATAGAACAGCGCCAGGTCGTTCTTGCCCTTCAGGTGCAGAATCCACCCGTAGGTGTCGAGATAAACGGGGTTGTCGGCGTCTTCGCGGATGGTGGTAGCGCTCAATTTCTCCGCTTCGTTCAGATCGCCGCCGTGGGTGGCGAGGTAATAGGCGTAGTTATTGAGTACCATGAGGTTGTACGGGTCCATCGTCAGAATCTTCTTGTACATGCCGATCAGCTCTTTGGGCTTGGCACCCGTCTGCTCCATGAGCTCCAGTCTGAAAAGCAGGAACCGCAGGTTGTCCGGGTCGGTCTTGAGGTACCGGTCAATCTCTTTGATGGCTTTTTTCGGCTGTGCCGCTAAGGCGTAGATGCGGTAACGGGTGATCGCGCTATAGGCGTCATAACCTCTCTGTGTATCGATCTCGTCCTGTATCTTCAGTGCGGGTTTCCATTGCCCGGTAGCCAGATAGACCTGTAACAACCGCTCTAACAGATCTTCGCTCCGTGCTCCTTTCTCCTGTGCGCGGTAGGCCTGCTCATACGCGGCTATGGTCTCTTCTTTTTTGCCCATTCCCTGGTACATGATACCTAAGTAATACAGGGTTTGAGCGTCGTTGGGTTTGAGCTCGTGGCAGAACTGAAGCAGGGCATATGCCTCCGCGTAGCGCTCATTGTCAATGGCGTTCCGCGCAGCGTACCAGTAGTACGAGAACTGCTGCTCCTGCTCCGGCGTCAGCGGCTGAGCACACAAGCCCCCTCCAACTCCCCCATACAGGGGGAGAGAAAGGAACGCAGTTAACAATAATATGTGGATTATTTTTATCTTCATTTGGGTTATTTCCTCCCGCTGTGTCCGAATCCTCCGGCGCCGCGTTCGGTGTCGCTCAGCTCCTCCACTTCCACTATCTCCGGTGTCTCGTGCTTGGCGATCACCATCTGGCATATCCGCTCTCGGGGTTCGATGGTTTGTGCCTCGCCCGAAAGATTGATCAGAATCACTCCCACCTCGCCGCGGTAGTCGGCATCGATCGTGCCCGGCGTGTTCAGTACGGTCAGCCCGCGTTTGAGCGCCAGCCCGCTGCGCGGACGGATCTGCGCCTCGTAGCCTGCGGGTAACTCGATAAACAGCCCCGTGGGGATGAGTCTCCGCTCCATGGGCTGCAGGGTGACCGCCTCCGCAATATTACAACGGATATCCATTCCTGCCGCCTGCGCACTCTCGTATCTCGGCAGCGGATTTGCGCTCTTGTTGATAATCTTTAAAACCATGATTTTTGTTTTTTTGTTTCCTGTCTCCTCCCCTTATGGGGAGGTCGGGTGGGGCTTTAGAACCTTTTTTCTGCAAGCACTCTCAGACCGTCCTCTACAATTCGGATATGTATGTCTTTGTCCATCTCCACGGGATCGCCGTCCAGGTGGAAGGGAGCCGCCTCCTCGCGGAAGAGCGTCACTTCTTTCGCACGCAGCGTGTCCATGAAATGGCTGTCGTCAATGCTGCCGGCGAACAGACGGAGTGCCAGACTCGCGCTGCCTAACAGCGCATGGCTCGACATCAGCATGATATCCATCTTACCGTCCTGGATACTTGCTTTCGGCGCAATGAGCGCCTCGTAGCCCCACTGGTTGGCGTTGGCGAATGTGATAAGGAACGCCTTGTGCGTCACGTCCAGACCATCGCCCACAATGTGGTACGTCTGCGGCTGGTAGGAGAACGCGTCTTTGATGATGTTCTGCAGATACGTGCTGAATCCGCGTTTGTTGCTGCCCGCAAAATGATCCGCTATCAGTGCATCAAAACCCGTGCCACAGGTGCTTACGAAGAGCCTGCCGTTCGCCAGACCGTAATCCACCGAGATCGGCTCCGAGTGGTTGATCATCTCAATCGCTTTTTGCGGACGGATGGAGATGCCCAAATGGCGTGCAAAACCGTTTCCGCTGCCCATCGGGATGATACCCAAGGCGGTTCGGCTTTCGACTTTCGACTTTTGACTTTCGACTATTCCTCTAACCACCTCGTTCACCGTCCCGTCACCGCCGACGGCTACCACTGCGTCAAAACCCATCCGGGCGTACTGATGCGCCATCTCTACCGCGTGACCGGCATACTCCGTGAAGGCGATATTCGGCATCCACTGCTCGCCGTCCAGCGTCTGCATGATCAGTTTGGGCAGCTTGCGCTTTGCGTTCTGTGTCTCTTTGCTTCCCGATACGGGGTTTATGATAAAAGCTATATTTTTCATACTTTTAATAGGTCTTCTATGACTATGCACATATTCGTGCAATCTAAATCGGCTACAAAGGTACAAAAAAAAAATGACATACGCAAGCGCGCACGTGTTTTTTACAAAAAAGTGTGCTTTTTTTATAATTTTCAATTTTCAATTTTCAATTTTCAATTATTTATCGTATCTTTGCACTCGGTATCTATAGAACATGGCTATGAACAGGACTATTATTTATATACTACTATTTTTCATCTTTCATTTTGCATTGTTCCATTCCTCCTGCTCCAGGCCTGTCTCTTATCCTGCGCAGGACTCTCCTTTCGCAGCCTGGCAGGGCTCCGAACCTATTGCTAATACGCCTTATTACCTCTGTGCCGACACGCTCCGTCAGGGTGGGCTGGTTCTTCTGCATAACCTCGCTATCGTGGATTCCGGCGGCAGGATTCTTTATGCAGACACGCTTAACGACTATGAACCCGGTCAGTGCACGCTCATCTCCGACACCCTGATACGCCTCATGCTTTTCGACCCCTGCGAAGAACGCTATATCTATGTGAAACAGAGGTGATATAGGGTCAATACCGAGACCAAACCATAAGATCACCATACAATCACCATAGGATCACCATAGGATGAATCCCTAAAACTGCACATTGAGTGCTTTTACTGTATATATACATAGTATATATACACTTTTTGCCTGAATTAGCCGTTCGGAAATGCGCTACTTGTTGTCTGTAAATGCACGCAAAAAACAATGAATTATGCAAATAAATCTGCCAAAATGGCAGAGAAAACAGGAAAAGTTCACAAATATTTGCATATGTCAGAAAAAAGTTGTATCTTTGCACGAATTTTGTGCGCATTCTGCATGACGCGCGAGGAATAAAAATGAAAGATGAAAAATGAAAGATGAAAAATAGAATAACGAGATATGAATTTTATTGAGATTATTACCAAACTATTCGGCAACAAGGCGCAGAAAGACATGCGCGCCATACAGCCGTATGTGGACAAAGTGAAGGAGGCGTATGAGAGTATCGACCGGCTGAGCCACGATGAACTGCGTGGCCGCTCGCAGGCGTTGATGGACGAGCTGCAGGCTGCCGTGGCGGACCAGAAAGCCCGTATTGCGGAGCTCAAAGCCTCTATTGAGGGCACGCCGATCGAGAAACGCGAGAAGATCTACAACGAGGTGGACAGACTCGAGAAGGAGATCAAGGATATCTACGAGGTGAAGCTGACGGAGATGCTTCCGGAGGCGTTCGCCATCGTCAAATCGACCGCCCGCCGGTTCACGGAGAACGAGCGCATCGAGGTGACGGCAACGGAGCTGGACCGCAACTTAGCGGCTGACCCGCGGTTTGATTTCATCGAGATAGAGGGCGACAAAGCCGTCTATCACAACCACTGGATGGCGGGCGGCAACGAGATCACATGGAACATGGTGCACTACGATGTGCAGTTGTTCGGCGGCGTGGTGCTCCACGGAGCCGTGAAGAACGACAAGGAGCAGCGCGGATCGATTGCCGAGATGGCTACCGGTGAGGGTAAGACCCTTGTGGCTACGCTGCCGGTCTATCTGAACGCCCTGACGCATGAAGGTGTGCACGTGGTGACTGTGAACGACTACCTCGCCAAACGTGATAGCGAGTGGAACGGCCCGATATACATGTTCCTCGGTCTGACGGTCGATTGTATCGACAAGCACAAACCCAACTCCGACGAGCGCCGTAAGGCGTATGCCTGTGATATTACGTTCGGTACGAACAATGAGTTCGGTTTTGACTACCTGCGTGACAACATGGCTATCTCGCCGCTGGACCTCGTGCAGCGCGGACATAACTTCGCGATTGTCGATGAGGTGGACTCCGTCCTGATTGACGACGCCCGTACACCGCTCATCATCTCCGGTCCGGTGCCGCGCGGCGAGGATCAGATGTTCGATGAATACAAGGACCGCGTGGCGAACCTCGTCCGTCAGCAGACGACCTTGACGACCAAACTTTTGGCAGAGGCGAAAGCGAAAATGGGTTCGGCAGACGAGAAAGAGAAAGAAGCCGGCGAGTTGGCGCTCTTCCGTTCGTTCAAGGGTATGCCGAAATCGAAAGCCCTCATCAAATACCTCTCCGAGCCGGGCGTCAAAGTGCGGTTGCAGAAGACCGAGGAGTTCTACCTTCAGGAGAACGAGAAGAACATGCACATCGCCACCGACGAACTCTATTTCGTGATTGACGAGAAGAACAAGTCCATCGAGCTGACCGACAAAGGTATAGACGCCCTGACCGGTTCGACCGACGACCCGAACTTCTTTGTCCTTCCGGACGTCGGAAGCGAGATGGCGGAGCTGGAGGAGAAGGCTAAAGGCGAAGGGTTAGAGGCTAATGAAGTTCAGCAACGCAAAGACGATATTCTGACCAACTATAGCATCAAGTCCGAGCGCGTACACACCGTACACCAGCTGCTCAAAGCCTATACGCTGTTCGAGAAAGACGTCGATTACATCATCGACGGCGGGGAGGTGAAGATCGTGGACGAGCAGACGGGACGTATCATGGAGGGCCGCCGCTGGTCGGACGGTCTGCACCAGGCGGTGGAGGCGAAGGAGAACGTGAAGGTGGAGGGCGCCACCCAGACCTTTGCGACCATCACGCTCCAGAACTACTTCCGTATGTACAACAAGCTCTCCGGTATGACCGGTACCGCGGAGACCGAGGCAGGCGAGTTCTGGAACATCTACAAACTGGACGTAGTGGTTATTCCGACCAACAAACCGATCGCCCGCATCGACATGAACGACCGCATCTATCGTACCAAGCGTGAGAAATACAACGCCGTGATAGACGAGATCGTAAACATGGTGAACCAGGGTCGTCCGGTATTGGTGGGTACGACATCCGTCGAGATATCCGAGCTCCTGAGCCGCATGCTGACGCTCCGTAAGATCAAGCATAATGTGCTCAACGCCAAGCTGCACCAGCAAGAGGCGCAGATTGTCGCCGAGGCAGGTCGTACGGGCGTCGTGACCATCGCCACGAACATGGCAGGCCGTGGTACCGATATCAAGCTGACGGACGAGGTGAAAGCTGCCGGCGGTCTGGCGATCATCGGTACCGAGCGTCACGAGTCCCGCCGCGTGGACAGACAGCTCCGCGGTCGTGCCGGACGTCAGGGCGACCCGGGTAGCTCCGTGTTCTACGTATCGCTGGAGGACGACCTGATGCGTATGTTCGGCTCCGAGCGAATCGCGTCCGTGATGGACAAGATGGGATTCGAGGAAGGCGAGATGATCGAGCATAAGATGATCTCCAACTCCATCGAGCGGGCGCAGAAGAAAGTGGAGGAAAACAACTTCGGTATCCGTAAGCGCCTCATCGAATACGACGACGTGATGAACCAGCAGCGTAACCTCATTTACGCCAAACGCCGCCATGCTCTCATGGGAGAGCGCATCGGCGTGGACATCACGAACATGATCTACGAGACGGCGGAGAATATCCTCAATGACGCCAAGTCGGCGAATGACTACGAAGGGCTCAAATTCGAGGTAATGCAGGTCTTCGCCATCGAGTTGCCTTTTGACGAAGAAGCGTTCAACCGCGGCCGTCGCGCCGAGCTGAGCGAGCAACTGGCTGAGGCGGCTCTGGAGAGCTTCAAACGCCGTATGGACAAACTGACGCAGATGGCCGATCCGCAGATCCAGTATATCTATGAGACGAAAGGACAGATGTACGAGAATATCCTCATGCCGCTGACCGACGGCAAGAAGGTCTATAATATTGCCGTCAACCTCAAAGCGGCGGCGGAGAGCCACTGCAAGGAAGTGGTGAAAGAGTTTGAGAAACGAATGTTGCTCTACGTCATTGATGATGAGTGGAAAGAGCACCTCCGTCAGTTGGACGACCTCAAGCAGAGCGTCCAGAACGCTTCGTACGAGCAGAAAGACCCGCTGTTGATCTACAAACTCGAGTCGTTCAATATCTTCAAGGCGATGCTGGACAACCTCAACCGCCGTGCTATCTCTATCCTGCTCCGCGGACAGATTCATGTGACCGAACCGGACCACGTACAGCAGGCACAGCAGCAACGCCGCATGGACTACAGTCGTTACCGCACCCAGAAAGATGCAGTGCAGCAGGCGGCTCAGGCTTCCGGTGCTGCGGCTGCCGCAGGACGCGACACCCGTGAGAACGCCCGTCCAGAGCCGATTCATGTGGATAAGAAACCGCGGCCGAACGATCCTTGTCCCTGCGGAAGCGGCAAGAAATACAAACAGTGCCACGGGCGTGCCGGCGCAGCCGGAATATGATAGACCGCGGCTTCGCCGCTCAAAGACAAAAGACCGCTTTGCTCAAAGACAAAAGGCTTATAGTGAGGAAGTTATTGACTATACTGTTATTTGTATGCGCCGCCATGAATTTGACGGCGCAACAATTATATATCGACACCTTCAAACTCGCCGACCAGCAACGGACGGTCGAGATGGACGAGGTGTTGCTCGACCTCGTGTCCCGGCAGAGTCTGGCAATCCATGCCAACGACACCACCGATACGCTGACCCTCGCGGACTTAATGCGGCTCGACTCGCTCCAACGCGAGAAAGCAGAGATTGATTCGCTCAGGCTGGCTAACGCCGAACTGACGGTACAATCAATTGAGAAAGTGCCGGATATCTCCATCGAGAAATCATGGGTGAAAGACGAGGTGGAGGATCGCAACGATGTGTTGGAAGCCATCAGGGCGATGAAGTCACCTTGGCGGCGCGAGGCGACACTCATGGCGCAAATCACCCAGAACTACGTGACCGACAACTGGTACCAGGGCGGCTCGTCCTCCTTCGCGGCATTGGGTATCGCCAAAGGGCAGGCCAGTTATATCACTGACCGGTTCACATGGGAGAACTTCGGCGAATGGCGAATAGGCGGTTCCACCGTCTCCGCCGACAGTCTGCATAAGATGAACACGACGGATGACCTCTTCCGTATTTACTCCAAAGCCAACCTGCGGATCATCCCGACGCTCTTTACATCCGTCTCCGCAGAGATTGAGACGCGTCTTTTCCCTACCTATAAATCCAACTCCAGGGAACTCAAATCGGCGCCGTTCTCGCCTTTCCGGTTCAACTTTGCGGCGGGCGTGGACTATAAGCCTGTGAAAGGGCTTTCTCTGTCCGTTTCGCCCTTCTCGTATAAGGTGATTCATATTGCAGATACGGCAAGGGTGAAGAGCACGGATTATGGACTTGAAGCAGGAGAGCAGACACAGCATAATATCGGTTCGTCCGTGCGCGTGGAGTATCTATGGAAACCCGTGCGTGAAGTGCAGTTGGAGACCAGGTTTTATATGTACACCAACTACCGTCACGTGGAGTTGGACTTGGAGGTGAACTGCGACTTCATTATCAACCGCTGGATTTCCGCCCGTGTGATGCTACACCCGCGGTACGATACTTCGGTCATTAAGGACGGAGAAACCAAACCGCGGATACAGTTCCGCGAACTGATCTCCATCGGATTTAACCACAAATTCAGGTAATCTATTAAAACCAATATACAATGAAACGATTGTTAACGATTGTGCTTGCCACGGTGATGGCTGTGACACATATGCAGGCGGGCGATAGCTCCCGTGCTCCCAGAGACGGTTGGGACTCTAATCGCAGTTCTCTCACCTTCACTGCCGGTTACATGAGCCTTTTCTGGCTCGGCGCATCCACATTGTCATGGGTGCCGGCTCTTTCGACCAATGGCGCCAAGGACATCCGCTACTACGGCGGGTATGGACTCCAGTACCACCACCAGAACTTCTGGTGGCTCCGCTCGGGGTTCAAGATGAGTTGGGAAGGTACAACATTCTCCATGACAGATGCCTCAACAAGTGCCGTTAAAGGCTCTTCGTTTGTCCATCTGGCGGCAATGATGGGAAGCGTGCAGTTTACCTACCTGAACCTGAAGTATTTTCAAATGTATTCGGGAATAGATTTGGGTGTAGGGGCGTACGTGCGCGTTGACCGTTACAATAGCGGCTATTCGGACAGCAAGGGGAATACGCATCCCGTATCATTTGCCGTCATTCCGGCTCTGAACATCACGGTTCTCGGTCTGGCGGTTGGTGGCGAGCATGTGTTTGGCATGTTGGAGGCCAACGCGGGAATGGAAACAATCTTGAAAGCCGGTATCGGTTTCAGGTTCTGACACAAACTCAGTCTATTTGCATAAGGCGTCCAGCTCAAGCCATCGTAAATAGCCCTTTAAGTATTTCTCGCAAGCTCGATTTACTTACACAAGGCCTCCAGCGCTTGCCAGCGCATGTAGCCCTCGTGACCGTATTTCCAGATGTTGTATTTGATCTTATTCAAGGGCACCTCTTCACCGAGGTGGCTTTTGGAATAGAACTTGTCGGCATAGCATATCACTTTCTCCTCAATACTTTGCGGGCAATAGTCCTGTTCGGGAATGGGCAGCTCTTCGCGCTCTATCTGCTCGATGGTAATGCCGGTGCCGGTGTGCCGCTCGGCTACCAATGCGTGTTTGGGAAGTCCCTCGGAACGCAACAACTCAGCACCTAAATAGCCGTGCTCGATGTATTTGTGCGGTCCGTTGCAGTAGATCTTCGGCGCCGAGCAGTAGATGATCCCTATATCGTGCAGCATAGCCGCTTCCTCTACAAACACGCGGTCTACTAATCCTTGCTCCGTCCACTGGGGGTGGGCATCCACAATCTGCAAAGCACGGTCGGCTACCTGCCGGCTATGCGTGACAAGCACGTGTCTTAACTCCGGCTGCGAAGCATAATATTTGTCAATGAGTCCTAAATAATCAATCATCCGTGTAATCCGTTTAAAAAGGATTTGATATCCATGCGTTTCTTGCCGGGAACCTGGAGTTCCAAGATGCTCACGGCACCTTCTTTGCAGGGCACAATAAGTTCATTCTTCGATACATCGATATTTCGATATTCTGATATTCCGACTTTGTACACCTTCACGTTCTCAAAACGCTGTCCGTGTATGGTGAGGTTTGCCCATGCAGCAGGGTAGGGACTGAGACCGCGTACGAAATTATGCACTTCTGCGGCGGTCATCCCGGAGAAGTGAATTTCGCAATCCTCTTTGAATATCTTGGGTGCCGGACGTAATTCCGCCAACTCGGGCTGGGGGGTGGTCGGCAGGGCGATGCCTTTGTTCTCGCAATCGATGATGAGGTCCACCGTGCGGGTGACCATGGTCGCACCTAAAGCCATGAGCCGGTCGTGTACCGAACCTACGTTTTCGTCCTCGCCGATCGGAATGCGCTCTTGGAGAATCATGTTACCGGTGTCTATCTCGTGCTTTAACATGAAGGTGGTCGCTCCGGTCTCTTTGTCGCCGTTCATGACCGCCCGGTTGATCGGCGCTGCACCGCGGTATTGGGGCAGCAAGGAGGCGTGGAGATTGAACGTGCCCAGTCGCGGCATCGCCCAAACAGCCTCCGGCAACATGCGGAAAGCTACGACTATCTGCAGATCCGCATGGTAGGAACGCAGTTCCTCTAAGAACCCTTCGTCTTTCAGTCTCTCCGGCTGTAAGACCGGCAGACCTGCCTCCAAGGCATATTTCTTTACGTCCGAGTACTGCAACTGGTGGCCTCGTCCTGCCGGTTTGTCCGGCATGGTCACCACGGCGACTACATTATATCCGCCTTCTACCAGCGCCTTGAGGCTCTCCGCGGCAAACTCCGGCGTACCTAAATAGATGATTCGTAAGTCCTGTTTGTTCATTTCTTCTTGGTTTTAGCGTTCTCGGGCTCCCTGTATTTCTCCTCGAGACTCTCCGGCTGCTTGTCCACTACCGGCGATAGAGGTCTTCTATACGCGCGAATGATAAGATATAGACCTAATGCGATGAACGGGATACTGAGCAGTTGACCCATGTTGAGCAGGTGTCCTGCCTCGAAAGCCTCCTGGTCGTTCTTGATGAACTCCAGTAGGAAACGGGAGACAAAAACAATCTCGAAGAACACGCCTAACAACAGTCCCTCTCGCCGCCTTGCATCCGTGTACCAGTACATTGGCCATGTGACGAGTAGCGCAACAAAACAATACAGAATCTCATAAATCTGAGTAGGGTGGCATGGAACGGTCTGACCGTCACGGACGAAGACAAAACCCCACGGCAGATCGGTCGGACCGCCGTATATCTCACTGTTGAACAGGTTGCCCAGACGGATCAGCATCGCCGTGAAGCAAACGCCTACGCAGAGCCGGTCGAGGATCCAGAGCCACGAAGTGCCGAACTGCGGGTACCGGCTGAACTTGTATTTGTTGAGCAGAACAGCCGCCGTGATCAGACCTATTGCGCCGCCATGACTGCTGAGCCCGCCCTCCCATATTTTGAGAAGCCGGAGCGGGTTCTCTATATACGGATTGCGGTACGTGAACTCCCAGCCGAACAGGTGCCACGGCTGGCCGTATTGGTGCCACTCATAGAACCAGCAATGCCCTAACCGCGCACCGATGATCACACCTGCCGCCATCCAGAAAAAGAGTTGGTCCGCCCACTCGGCAGGGCAATTCTCCCGCTTGTACATCCGCTCGTTTACTGCCCAGCAGATATACAGACCGATTGCCCATAACAGACCGTACCATCGGATTCCTCCGTCACCGAAATGAATCAGTATCGGGTCTACATCCCACACTATATAGTTTAATATCATATGCCCCAATTCAGTTTTGTCCGTAAACTCTTCAAGAAACTGTTGTCACCTAATTGTACCACCTTTACCGTGTATGGTGCACGCTCGATATGGAGGCTCATGTCCGTGCTCAGACTCTGGCTGCGGCCATCGACAGAGACCATGTACGCATCGTAGCGGCTGTTGACGCGGATGTCAAACTGCCAGTCGTCCGGCATCACAATCGGCCGTACCGTCAGGCTGTGCGGCGCGATGGGCGTGAGGATGATCCCGCGGCTCTGCGGCACTACCAACGGTCCGCCGGTAGAGAGGTTGTAGGCGGTACTGCCAGTCGGCGTCGCGATAATCAGACCGTCCGAGTGGTAGGTGTGTAGCAACTCGCCGTTGACTTTCGTCTCTATAGTCAGCATGTTGGTCAAACCTTGTTTGAGAATGGCAATCTCGTTGAGCGCGTTGGGAGCCATCACTAAATCGTCGCGTTTGTTACCCTCTTTGTCGATGATCGTGAGCGAGAGCAAGTGCCGCCGCTCTATAGTGTATTCGCCGGCTACCAGTTGCTGCAAAATCTCATCTACATTCTGGGTCTGCACCTCCGCCAAAAAGCCCAAGTGACCGCAGTTGACACCCAAGATGGGGATATTCTTGTTACCGATGGCAGCCGCACTGGTCAGAAACGTACCGTCACCGCCTACGGACAGCGCAAAATCAATTGGCTCTCCATATACGTTCTCGGGCTGTTGCTCGCCGTCCCAATTCTCAGGGAAACTGGGGTACTCACGCAGGTCTAACTCCTGCCGCAACTCCTGGGAGAGTAGCACATGAATACCTTTTTCTGTCGTAAACTGCAATATATGCCTCACCTCTGTCAGGGTGTCCGGCTTCATCGCATTTCCAAAAATAACTATAGTCATTGCTGTTCAAACCTTTGCGAGTGCAAAGGTAATACTATTTTTTGAGGTGCGCAAGTAAAAGGCACTTTTTTTAATAAAAATTATTAAAAACTTGCGTATGTCCGAAAAATATAGTATCTTTGCACACTAATTTGTATTAATACGCATAAATTAACCAAATCAATAGTATGAAAGAGTACAATTTGACAGCAAAGATGCGTGCCTATAAATGGGACGAACTGACGGACGAACAGCGCGCCGTGCTCACGGTTGCGAAGGAGCAGGTGGAACGTAGTTATTGTCCCTATAGCCATTTCCACGTAGGAGCGGGGTTGCTGTTGGAGAACGGTGAAATCATCCGTGGGTGTAACCAGGAGAATGCCGCTTACCCGAGCGGCCTGTGCGCAGAGCGGACCGCTTTGTTTGCCGCCGGGGCGCAGTATCCCGAGGTGCCGGTGAAGAAATTGGCAATCGCCTGTTTCACGGGCGGACATTTCACCAAGGAACCCGGTGCGCCTTGCGGAGGATGCAGACAAGTGATGCTCGAGAGCGAACACCGCTACGGCGCTAAGATGGAGGTTCTCCTCTACGGTGAGGAGGAGACATATGTCTTTGAGTCCGCTGCCGACCTCCTGCCGCTGACGTTTGTGAAGGAAAACTTAATAGGTTAATTGAAAATAATAAAGAAAATAGACATTTATCTGCTTCGGAATTTTCTGGGGCTGTTTCTGGCTACTTTCTTTATAGCGATCTTTATCTTGTTGATGCAGTTCATGTGGATGCACGTGAACGATTTGGTGGGAAAAGGAATAGGGCTGAACGTGTTGGCGGAGTTTTTCGTCTATGCCACGGCGTCGGTTGTGCCTTTGGCATTGCCGTTGGCTATACTCCTCAGTTCGCTGATCTCGTTCGGCAATCTGGCTGAGAAACTGGAACTGACTGCCATGAAGGCGGCGGGGATTTCCCTCTTCCGTATATTGAGACCGTTGGCTGTTGCGGTGGCGTTCTTGAGTGTAGGGGCGTTTTTTTTTAGCAACAGCGTGCTGCCCAAATCGCAGATGAAACTGTGGGCGCTCATCTTCTCCTTACGCCAGAAGAGTCCGGAGTTGCAGATCCCTGTAGGCGAGTTCTACGACGAGATAAGCGGCTACCATATTTATGTGCGGAACAAGGACAAAAACTCGCTGTTGAACATCATGATCTACGACTACACGGAGGGATTCGAGAACGCGACGGTCATGGTTGCGGACACAGGGCGGCTCACGGCTTCGGCGGACAAGCGCTTCCTGATACTTGATCTGATCAACGGGGAGTCGTTTGAGAACCTGAACAGGAAGCAACAGCGGGCAACCGGTACGACCAAGAATATACCTTACCGCCGCGAGACATTTGCCCATAAGCGGATAGTCATTGATTTTGCAACGGACTTCAACCGCTACGACGAGTCCATTCTCGAGGATCAGCATGTGAGCAAGAATGTAACCCAACTGCTGCAGTCGATCGATTCGGTGAAAGATGTCTCAAGGGAGCGTTGTGCGGAACAAAGCAATCAGTTGCTGGAGGAGCGTTTTTTCAGCCGGGAGAACACGCGGAACGTAATCGTGCCGACGGAACTTACTGCGGACGAGAAGCAGACTTATTCGCTGGATTCTCTCTGGAGAACGGTCTCGCCTAACCAATACACCCATATTCTTGTGATGGCGAGGGAGCGGGCGCAGAACTACCGGGACCAGATCGACTATAACGCAATCATGCTGGAGGACGCAGACCGGTATATACGCAAGCACGAGATAGAGCTCTACAGGAAGTTCACTTTGGCGTTCGCGTGTCTGGTGTTCTTTTTCATCGGAGCGCCGCTCGGTACCATTATCCGCAAGGGTGGGTTGGGGGCACCGGTAGTGATATCCGTCATACTGTTTATCATCTATTATATCATTGATAACACGGGGTACAAAATGGCGCGCGAGGCATTATGGCCCTGTTGGGCGGGAATGTGGCTCAGCTCGTTTGTTCTGCTGCCGGTAGGGATTTTCCTGACCTACAAGGCGGCTACCGACTCGCCGCTTTTCAACCCTGAAACATGGACAATCAAGGCAAAGAGATTCTTTTATAGAGTTAGAAATTATGAAAATCAATACAATAGAAGAAGCATTGGACGACTTCCGAAACGGTAAGTTCGTCATTGTAGTGGACGACGAGGATCGTGAGAACGAAGGCGATTTCATTATTGCCGCAGAGAAGATCACGCCCGGGAAAGTGAATTTTATGCTGCAGCACGGACGCGGCGTGTTATGTTGTCCGATCACCGAGCAGCGTTGCGCCGAACTGGATCTTATGCACCAGGTGGCGAACAACACTTCCATGCTCGGCACGCCGTTCACCGTAACGGTGGATAAGTTGGAGGGCTGTACTACCGGTGTCTCGGCAGCGGACCGAGCAGCTACTATCCGCGCCTTGGCAGACCCCGCGTCGAAACCGGAGACCTTTGGCCGTCCCGGGCATATTAATCCGCTTTATGCCAAGGCGGGAGGTGTGCTCCAGCGCGCCGGACACACGGAGGCGGGAGTCGATCTGGCTCGGCTGGCAGGCTTGCACCCTGCGGCTGCATTGATAGAGATCATGAATGCCGACGGAACCATGGCGCGTATGCCGCAGTTGCAAGAGGTGGCGCATGAGTTCGGACTCAAGATCATCACTATCAAGGATCTGATTGCGTACCGTCTGGAACGGGAGAAACCGGTACCCGCCGTTACAACGGCACTGGTGGAAAAAGGTGAAACGGTATTCCTGCCTACCCGGAACGGGGAGTTCATGCTCACTCCGTTCCGTGACCTCACCACGGGGCTGGAGCACGTAGTCCTGGCGAAAGGAGAATGGGAGCCTGACGAACCGGTGCTTTGCCGCGTACACTCCAGTTGCATGACGGGGGACATCTTCGGTTCGCAGCGGTGCGAGTGCGGAGAGCAGTTGAACAGAGCCATGCAGATGATCGAGAAAGAAGGCAAGGGCCTGATCGTCTATATGAACCAGGAGGGACGTGGTATTGGACTCATGAACAAGATCCGTGCCTACAAACTTCAGGAGCAGGGTGACGACACTGTGGAGGCGAATATCCATCTGGGGTTCCGTCCGGACGAGCGGGACTACGGCGTTGGCGCGCAGATTCTCCGGGAAATGGGGGCCTGCAAGCTGAGGCTCATGACCAACAACCCCGTGAAACGCGTAGGACTGGAGGGGTACGGCATAGAGATAGTGGAGAACATTCCCATTGAGATTGCGCCTAACCGTTGGAACGAGCGGTATATGCGTACCAAGAAGGAAAAAATGCACCACGATCTCAAACTCGTGTAGCCGTTTGGCACGGAATTTGAATAATGAGAATATCGGAATGTCGGTATATCGTAGTATCGACATTTCGGGAACCCTTTAAATTAACACAATTATGAAAAAATTAACTACACTTCTGATGACGCTGATGCTCGTGAGCACAGTGTTATGGGCGGACGAGACAGTAACGGTTTCCGCCAAGAGTACGGACATCTCGGAAGGACTCGATCTGAAGGTGGTAGCTAAACTGTTCGCAGAGGCTAAGAACCTGGAGGAGTTCGAGACGATGCTCAACAACCCGGACAGCGCGTTCTGTAATCTGGATCTCAACGGTGACGGGCAAGTCGATTACCTGCGCGTGGTAGAGACGGGGGAGGGCAACAAGCGGCTTGTTGTATTGCAGGCTATCCTCGCGAAGGATATATTCCAGGATGTTGCCTCCATCTACGTGGAGAAAGATGCGAAGGACGAGGTCAAAGTGCAGATTGTCGGTGACGAGTATGTCTATGGCACGAATTACGTGATCGAGCCTGTGTATGTCTATCGGCCTGTGATCTACGACTGGTTCTGGTGCGACGGATGGTATGCATGGAACAGCCCTTGGTATTGGGGATATTGGCCCGGATGGTGGTATAGCCACGCTTGCTGGTCGCACGACTGGTACTGGCATCACTGCTATGCGTTCCATCATTACCACTGTTGCTGCACGTTCCACCACGCTCACGTGGTCTATACCGGCTATTATGAGTTAAGCCGGGGTGTGTCGCGAAGAGAGTACGCGGTGGCTAACCCCGAGCGTTCGTTCCGTAGCCGTAATGCCGGATTGACCAATGCCCGCGAGATCCGCAGTACCAGCAGCGTACGCAGTGCGCGCACCGTAGCGGCAGGTTCCGGGCGTGGAGCCGTGGGAGGCGCAGGGCAACAGATGGCAAGTCAGCGTACCGCCGCATCGGCGCGTAACACGTTCGGCAGCACCACGCGCACTGCCGGTCGCTCCGCAGCGGACGCCGGTTCCGCCCGTAGCGCAAGCGCAACCGCTTCGACCAGGACAGCCGCCGGTTCAACACGCTCGACGGCAGTCACAACCCGCTCTGCCGCATCTGCTTCATCGGTTGCCGGGTCCACCGGTTCGTCACGTCGCTCAACGAGCGCAGTGGGCAGTTCCGCATACACTGCTTCCCGCGGCAACGGTAGCAGTTCCTACGGCAGCTCACGCTCAAGCAGTTCCTACAGCAGTTCGCGTTCAAGCAGTTCCTACGGCAGCTCACGCTCAAGCAGCTCCTACGGCAGTTCACGCTCAAGCAGTTCCTACGGCAGTTCACGCTCAAGCAGCTCCTACGGCAGTTCACGCTCAAGCAGTTCCTACAGCGGAGGCAGTTATGGCGGAAGCCGTAGCAGTTTCTCCTCCGGTGGAGGCAGTGTACGCAGCAGTGGAGGAGGGTTCTCTTCCGGTGGTGGCGGAGGTAGCCATCGCCGCTAATGACCAAAAGAAAGGTGGCCTCACGGACATGAGGTCACCTTTTTTATGCGCTCGCTTGTCGTTTAGTGGGCGGCAAGCATGTTCTCCGGATCGAGGAGCTGGTCCAACTGCTCCTTGCTCAGTATCTTGTGCTCTAACACAAGGTCGTACACACTCTTGCCCGTTTCTAACGCCTCTTTGGCAATCTTCGTCGAAGCCTTGTAACCGATAACGGGGTTCAGCGCAGTAACGATGCCGATGGAATGTCTGACGGTTGCCGCGTTGTGTTCGCTGTTGATGGTGATACCGTCGATACATTTCTTGCGGAGAATCTTCATTACGTTGCGTAGCCATGTGACGGACTCAAAAATGCACTCGGTGATGATCGGTTCCATGACATTGAGCTGGAGCTGCCCTGCCTCGGCGGCGAAGGTCACAGCCGTGTCGTTGCCGATGACTTTGAAACATACCTGGTTGGTTACCTCGGGGATAACGGGGTTCACCTTACCCGGCATGATTGAGCTTCCCGGAGCCATGGGCGGAAGGTTGATCTCATGCAGACCGCAACGCGGACCGGAAGCCATGAGACGAAGGTCGTTGCAGGTCTTGCTCAGTTTGACTGCCAAACGCTTGAGAGCGGCGGAGTAGCTGACATACGCACCGGTGTCGGGGGTCGCTTCCACCAGGTCACTCGCCAGAACGAACGGTTCGCCGGTCAGTTCGCACATCTTCTTGATGCATAACCGCGCGTAGCCCGCACGGGCGTTCAGACCCGTACCGATGGCTGTGCCGCCCATGTTGATCTCGTAGAGCAACCTGACGTTCCTGTCCAAATTGGCGATTTCTTCCTCCAGGTTGTTGGCAAAAGCATGGAACTCCTGCCCGCTCGTCATGGGGACGGCGTCTTGAAGCTGGGTACGGCCCATCTTGATGGAGTTATTGTATTCGTCGCCTTTCTTGCGGAGCGACTCGATGAGCAGCTGCAGTTCCGATACCAGCCCCTTGTTCATGCGGATGAACGCATAACGGAACGCAGAGGGATAGGCGTCGTTGGTCGATTGCGCGCAGTTGACATGGTCGTTCGGAGAGCAGTACTGGTATTCGCCGCGGTTGTGACCCATGATCTCCAGGGCACGGTTGGCGATCACCTCGTTGGCGTTCATGTTCACGGTCGTGCCGGCGCCGCCCTGGACCATGTCGGTCGGGAACTGGTCGTGCATCTTGCCGTCGATGATCTCGTGGCATGCCTGCGAGATGGCTTCGTAGATATCATCGTTGATGACGCCTAACTCGTGGTTCGCCTCCACGGCGGCAAGCTTGATATATGCCATGGCGATGATATACTCAGGGAAATCGGACATCTTGAGGTTCGATACCTGGTAATTGTTGATACCACGTTGCGTCTGTACGCCGTAGTATGCTTCGGCTGGGACCTGCAGTTCACCCAACAGGTCGGATTCGATACGGTACTTTTCCATAATATTGGATTAGTTTAAGTTGTTTATTTTAAGTTTCCTAAAAGAGAGCGGACGAACTCCACGCGGTTGAATACCTGCAGGTCGGTCATCTGTTCGCCGAGCCCAATGTACCGCACGGGGATCTTGAACTGGTCGGAGATGCCGATCACTACGCCGCCTTTGGCGGTGCCGTCCAGTTTGGTGATGGCGAGTGAGGTGACCTGTGTGGCTGCGGTGAACCGGCGTGCCTGCTCAAAGGCGTTCTGACCCGTTGAACCGTCCAGTACCAGCATGATATCGTGCGGCGCGTCGGGTACCACTTTCTGCATTACGTTCTTGATCTTGGTCAGCTCGTTCATGAGGTTGATTTTGTTATGGAGCCGTCCGGCGGTGTCGATCAGTACGATGTCCGCGTCATTCGCTTTCGCGGACTGCAATGTGTCGTAGGCTACCGACGCAGGATCGGAGCCCTGTTGCTGCTTGATGACCGGCACGCCTACGCGCTCGCCCCAGATGCACAGTTGCTCCACGGCGGCGGCACGGAACGTATCGGCGGCACCGAGATACACTTTCTTGCCCGCCGCTTTGTACAGGTGGGCAAGTTTGCCGATGGTAGTGGTCTTGCCCACGCCGTTCACGCCTACTACCATGATTACGTAAGGCTTGGCAGGAAGCGGCGCCTCGAAATCCGGCATGTCGGATACGTTGTTCTCTTGTAGCAGGGAGGAAATCTCATCCACCAGCAGCCGGTTCAGTTCTTCCGTACCGATATACTTGTCGCGTTTGACACGGTCTTGCACCCGCTCAATGATACGCAGCGTGGTCTCCACACCGACATCAGAGGTGATCAGCGCTTCCTCCAGGTTGTCCAGGACATCGTCGTCGATGGTCGATTTGCCGGCGATAGCGCGGCCGATCTTGGACAGAACCGACTCTTTGCTCTTCTCCAGACCCTTGTCGAGGGTCTCTTTCTTCTCTTTGCTGAAAAAACTGAAAAATCCCATATTACTTGTAATTCTTTCTCATTTGTTTGTAATCTCTCCGCGCCTCGCAGATTGCTTTCGCAGAGCCCGGTTTGCCGATGGTAAGGAACATGAGCGCCGCGGCATAATCAAGTATCCATCTGATTGCTAATACGCCCCACGGGAAGGGTCTGTTCTTGTAGATCATCAGCAGGTTGTTGCGGAAATTGAGGTAGGTCTTGCGCGGGTTGTCGTAACTCAGTGCTCCTCCGCCGAGGTGGAAGACCATGCTCTGCGGCACGCAGGCGAGTTGCCAACCCTTGTTACGCATCCGCCAACAGAGGTCAATCTCCTCCATGTGGGCGAAGAAAGCGGCGTCCAGCCCTCCGCAAGCCTTATACACGCTCGTCCGCACGCACATGCAGGCACCCGTGGTCCAGTCGATGGCCGCGATATTGTCGTACTGCCCGTGATCTTTCTCCACCCGTCCGAACCGTCTGCCGCGGCAGTAGGGATAACCTAACGGGTCGAGATAACCGCCGGCGGCACCGGCGTGCTCGAAATACTCCCTTTTACGGTCGCTCCGGATCTTGGGCTGCACTGCCGCCGCTTCCGGGTGTGCATCGAGATAAGCGAGTAGGGGAGTCAGCCAATGCGCTGTCACTTCTACATCCGAGTTCAGCAGTACGGTATACTTGCTCTCTACTTGGTCAATCGCGCGGTTATAGCCCTCGGCGAACCCGTAGTTCTTGTCCAGCACAATGGTCTTGACAGACGGAAACTCCTGCCTCATGACCTCCATGCTGTTGTCCGTCGAGCCGTTGTCCGCTACGATCACCTCGCAGCTCTCGTCACTTGTATGGACGAGCACCGACGGCAGGTAACGGCGTAACATCTCCGCTCCGTTCCAGTTCAATATGATTACGCTACACTTCAACTCTCAACTCTCAAATTTCCACCTGTTGTGCGTCCACAACCAAAGTGCCGGCTGTTCCCGGATGTTTTGCTCCAGTATCCGGGCGTAGGAGGCGGTGATCGCGCCTTCAACGGTCTCTTTCGGGCTTGCGGCAAGCGTCTTCATTACCACGCGGTAGTAACCTCGTTTCTCGCGTGTGATATAAAGGTAGAAAACGGGATAGCCGAATTTCTTGCCTAACACCTCTCCTCCGTCCAGGAAACCCGTCTCACGGTTCAGGAAAGGTACCCGCCTGCGCGTCACTTCCGGACGGGGCTTCTGGTCGCTGAGCAACCCTACTGTCACGGGTTTCTTCTCCGCACGGTACCGCACCATTTCCCGTAACACACGCTGTTTCTCCACACATACACCTCCACGCTTGGCGCGAATCGCGAGCATGAGTTTGTCCATCGTCGGACTCTTGAGCTTGCGGTATATGTTCATTTCCGTCACCCCCGGAGAAACCCATTGCTGGATAGACGCCATCCACTCCCAGTTGCCGAAATGAGCCAGCATGAAGATTCCTCCGCCGGCTTCGTCCACCAGCCTGTTTACCTCTTCCATCCCCTCGAACACCACGCGCTCTCTCATCTCCCCGTCCGTCATACGGTAGCCATAAACGGCTTCCACGATGGTGTTGCAGAACTGATGGTAGAACCCGCGGGCAATCTCCCGCCGCTCGGCATCGCTCTTCTCGGGGAAGGCAAGACGCAGGTTCTTATCCACTGTCTCCCGTCTGTACCGAACAACATAATACATTAACGGGTAGATCAGCCAATCCGCAAAGAAATAATGTACTCTCAGAGGCAGCAGGGATAATATGTTCACCAGCGCTTTTAACACAAGATCAGCATTGTTACGTATATCAAGATAACCGGTGCAGCCAATATTATGGAATCAAAACGGTCCAGCACACCGCCGTGACCCGGCAGGAACTTACCGCTGTCCTTCACGCCTACCGTCCGCTTGAAAAGGCTTTCCATAAGATCTCCTAATGTCCCGAAACCGCTGACAATCAACCCGAAACCGCAGGCAATCAGCAACTCATAACCCTCCTTGGCAATCGCGTCAAACCATCCGAAATGGTTCAGTATGAACGCCGTCCCGATGGTAAAGACTATGCCGCCGATGAGACCCTCCCAACTCTTTTTCGGACTCACCCTGGGGAACATTTTATGGTTGCCGCCCGGGAGTTTGGAACTCAGCATACCCACACAGTAGGCGCCCGAGTCGTTCACCCAGATCAGCACAAAGACTGCTAACAGCAGGTATCGGTCTATATGACAAAGGACGTTCATTAATGCGAAAGGCAGCACAATCATCATCTGCCCCACGAGGAAATGTCCCCATTGGATAATCGGATTACCGTTCTTGTCCCATAACTCAGCGATTAATACGCCGAGCGGCAGGAGCAGCGTGAGCAGTGTCCAAGGGTTAAAATGCCCGTAGAACCATACGGTCACCAGCGGAAAAACGCATAGCACGGCGCTCATCTCACTCCAAAAATCCATCGTGCAACGCGGATGGGTCAGACTGTTGTATTCGCGCAACGCTAAAAAGGCAAGCGTAATGGAGAGAGCTAAAAAGATAATCTCATTATAGACTATACTCCCTACTACTACCCCCACATAAACGGCACCGCTCAGCGTTCGTTTCCAAAATTCACTCATAAATCTCTTAATTTTTGCTACAAAATTACAACATTTTTTGCACATGTGCAAATATTTTCGTATCTTTGCATCGTTTTTTTGAGAATATATGGAAAATAACACAATTGAGATGGCTCTCTTGGAGCCTGAAGAGCGAGAATTAGTAGATTTTATCTACGGTGCCATTCCTGCGGAAGACCGCGGTGCCTTGACAGCCGATGATATTTTGTTTGTTCTTGATGCAATGGACGATTACCTGGAGGAACAGGGGCTCGTGCGTGTCGATGAGGAGACGGGGGAAATGGAATACCTCGACGGAGAGGTAGATGAGACGGAACAATTGAACTACGTGCTCGCTGCCGCCAAAGAGGATAAACGCACTATCACCGGAGTGCAGATACAGCTGATTCAGGACGCCGAACTGCAGTTCGGTATTCAGAAAGGTTACTACGCGGAGGAGTAAAAGGTGGGAAAGATAGCTACTATCGGTTTTTTCGATGGCGTCCATAAGGGGCACAGGTATCTCTTTGAACAGTTGCACAAAGCCGCTGATGATCGTGGTTTGGAGCCGCTGATTGTCACTTTCCGCGAGCATCCCAGAGCCGTGCTACAATCCGATTATATACCGCAGCTCTTGACCTCTGTTGAAGAGCGGGAAATCCTATTAAGTCGTTTTGGCGAGGTAATCATGTTGCCATTTGCGGACTTCCAATCACTTACTGCTGCTGAGTTTATGACCTATCTGCGCGACCGCTATGGAGTCACGGCTCTGCTCATGGGATACGACCACCGTTTCGGTTCCGACCGGTTGAAGCACCTGCAGGACTACCGGCGCGCCGGAGCGCAGTGTGGCATGGAGGTATTGACCGCCGGAGAATATATAGACAGCGAGTGGCACGTTTCTTCTACTGAGATTCGCACGGCGTTGGAGGAAGGGAATATTGTACTGGCGAACGAACTCCTCGGCCGTCCTTATGCTATCCTCGGCGAAGTGGTGCACGGCAAGGGTGTCGGGCACACCATCGGTTTCCCTACAGCGAATATCCGGCCTGTCACACCAGAGAAAATAACCCCCAAGAGCGGCGTCTATGTAGTACGTGTCAATACGCCTCTCAACGACGATGCCGCCGCTTTTGCCAACATAGACGCAAACGGACTGATAGAGGTCCACATCCCCGCCTACAAAGGCGAAGACCTCTACGGGGCGCAACTCGAAATACGCTTCATGCGCTTTCTACGCGAGGAGAAGCATTTTGAGTCTCTCGAAGAACTGAAAACCCAGATCAGGGAAGATATTGATAACACCCTGCGTCCGGCTTAATCCCGGCACGCGGGACGCCGTTCCGGTCAGTCGGGTAGGGCAGCGCTGCAACCGAATCGCCTATACCGCGCAGCGGAGAGAGAGAGTCCGGACGGAAATCATAATAGATATATTCCTTGTACTTGTAGAAATCCTTGACAAAGACGGCGGTGGTATCTGCCGTCTTTTCGTAATAGACATTCTTCTCTGCATGCGGCATCCGGAGCGTGTCGGTCTTGAGGTAATTACCCTTGAACACGCCCGGGTAGTATTGGTCGAACGGAGTGGCTACGACAACCTGGTTGGCGGTATAACCCGTCACGACGGAGTTGTAGAACGAGGTCACGGTCTGCGGCCCGGTCTTGCTCAGATTATTGATATACACCGCTGCGGCGTCCTCTTTGGCGGCGGACTGGATACGGATGTTCGTATAGCCGAAATAAGAGGCGACCGTGGAGTGTATGAACTTATGCTCTCCCCCGTCGCAATAGACGCAGTAGGAGGCGCAGTTGCTGATCTCCGTATTGGTCACAAGAGCGTCCACGTGGCTCAGTACGAGCCCGTAGAGGTTGTGGTTGTGTATCCGGCAACCGTCCATCCGGAGGGCAGGCAGCGTGCCGGTACAGGTGCTCGTACACGCCAGACCGACCGTACCGGAGAGTATATCCGTGTAACTAAGACGGTAGTTGCGCGGAGCCTCGCTCTGCAGATAAATACCGCCCCACGAACCGCCTGCATACAGGTACGGCACCGAGTCAAACAGATTGTCCAGTCTGTCACCTCGGATGAGAACCGGTTGCTCCTTCGTCCCGAGGGCTGTGAGCCCGCCAAGCACATAGAGGTTAGCGCCCTGGTGCATGTATATCCGTGCTCCGGCGTCAATGGTCAGGTCTCCGCCTACGATGAGCGTGTCGAAGACGATATATGGCTTCTCTGCAGTGAACCTGTAGTCTCCTGCTATCTCCGTGCGTTGGCAACCGCGTCTGCCGATACGCGTGGCGTCCTGGCCGTATGCCTCCAGAACGACTGACTGGGCGTGACCGGTTGCCAGATGGAAATGTATCTTGTCCGAAACGAGAACGGGGCTGTTGCTGTTCATCGCCTCCGGACGGATGCGCACGAAGACAACCATGCTGTCCCCGCCGTAGATAGTCAGCTCATGGAGCCGGGCGAGATCCGCCTCGCCGTCCACATTCACGCGGAAAGCTTTGCCGTCCTCCACCCATACACGGTCAATCAGTATGGCAGAGGCGTTGCGGTTATACACCATTAGCTGCAACGTGGCGCTGCCTTGCTCTGTGAAAACGGTGTCAAAACGCAAGGTGTCCTCCGAGAACCTGAGACGCAGCGACGGATCATCGCTCACTTGGTACTCACGGCAGGAGAATAGCGCGCACGCGCAGAGTAATATGAATAGGTACTTACGCATTACTCGAAATTAAAGGTCAGACATACGCAGTGGTTCGTCAGTCGCGAGATAGCGTCTGTGTAGAACGCGTCCTGTGGCGAGAGTTCCATCCGCCCGGCGGAGGGGCTCAGCTGGTTGGCAAAACCGATCCGGTACGTGATCTCGGGACAGAACTTGAACCACCGGAAATACAGGTCCACGCCGAACCCTACCTCGCAGAAATAGTCGGTCACGTTCAGCAGAACGGGTTTGTCCCGGTCGCGGCTCACGTTGAACGATGCACCGCCACCGGCAATCACGTACGGCCGGAAATTACCCTCACGCTCTGCGGAGAACTTGAGATACAAAGGTAGGTAAACAGGCATAGCCAATACATCGATATTAGGTCCCGTCTTTCCGGGCGTGCCCACTACGGGTTTGCCGCTCTCGCTCTTGTAACTGAGGGTACGGCTCGTGAACTGCATACCCGGACAGAAACGCAGGTTGAGGTAACGGGCTAAACGCACATCGGTGATAAAACCTACGTGGAAACCCGGCAGAATACTGCTCACGCGGGCGTGGTAGATTTCCGTTTCACCCGTAAGCGGGTCGGCGATGGGTAGCTCGCTGTCCGTCACGCCGAAAGACGCAAAGTTAAGACCCAACTGGAAACCGAAGTGAATGATCTTGTCGTCCACGTACGGCCTGTTCTGCGCCTGTTGGGCGTAGCAAACTGAAAACTGAAAACTGAAAATTGAAAGGACTATTGTCAACCCTACCAATTTTTTATATATCATCTTTTCATCTTTCATCTTTCATCCTAATACTCGCTGCTGCTGTTGCCGCTGTCGTCGAAATCGTCTCCGCCTCCGCCGTTCAGGTCTCCGCCCTCTTTGCCACGGCGTTTGCCTTGCTGGTTGCCGAAGTTATAGGTCACGGTGAAACTGATGGAGCGGCTGTGCCACCGGTTCTCGCTGAACTGCCAGAAGCCGTCGCCCCAGGTCGTGTTGCGCCGTGCGCGGCTGTCCAATATATCGCGCACGTTGAGCGCGAGCGCCAGCTGTTTGTTGAGGAATGTGTGCCTCAGACCGACATCTATCGAGTAACTGTGGCTTGTCGTTCCTTGCGCCACTACACGAGGCGAGCGGTAGTTGGCGGAGAGTTGGCCGCTGAAGTTCTTGGTGAACAGGAACTGCGCGTTGATTTTCACTGAACCCGCAAAAATATTCTGTTGCGGCAGGTTGACGGGGATCTCCACGCCCTGGTAGAGGATTGTCTTGTCCACTTTGGAAATGTTGTTCCAGTAGAAGTTGGCGGAGGTGGTGAGTTGCAGCAACTCGCCGAAAAGCCGGTTCTTGGCGACTACCTCGACACCCAACTCCTGCCTTGTACCTATATTGAAATAGGTGTTCTTCATGATCTCCCCGTCCATGTACTTGAAGTTCTGTACGGCACCTTCGCGGTATTTCCAGAACACGCCGGCTGAGAGCGTGTGCCGCTCCCAGGTCTTGAGATAATTGAGCTCCAGGTTATTGGAGTAGGCGGGTAACAGATCCACGTTACCAAAACTGATATTTGTGCTGTCGGAGAAATCCATGCGCGGGTTGATCTGGTGTCCGCGCGGACGGTTGACGCGCCTGGTGTAGTTGAGTTGCAGCTCATGCCCGTTGCCGAAATCATAACTGATATAAGCACTCGGGAAGAGCTGGAAATAAGCGGTGTCCTTCTTGTTGGGGAACGCCGCATAAGAGTCCTGTACGGCACCGCTTGCGTCCTTGTAGTAGGAGTCCAGATGACGCATGTAGTATTCGCCGCGGAGACCGACCTGGATAGACAGTTTGTCCCAGAACCGGTTGCCGTAGGTTATATAGAGCGCGTGGTTCTGCGTCAACCCGCGGAAATCGGCATAATAGACGGGCAGCTCGGTACTTGTGCCGTTCTTGATAGTATGCGCGTCTGCCAGACTGTTGTTCCACGAACGGGTGTAGTCGTACCCTGCTTCCAGACGGCTCTGCTGGGTCGGCTTCCACTCGTAGTCGGCTTTGACCTCGATGCTTTGATCCTTGCTCAGGCTATTCTGGTCCTGGTACGTAGTGTCAAACCGGTCAAAATCGAGGTTGTGGTCAATCTGGGTGTAGTCGGTGTACTGGTTGAAGCCGAAGTTGTTATACGTACCGCTGACGACCAGTTTGTGCTCGTCTTGCTCGAAGGTGTAGTCGAGCGTGGCGTTACCGCCTGGGTGCGAGCCGTTGCCGCTCTGGTCCCTCGTGTAGTCACGCAGCATGGTTCCGTCCGGGGCGGTCAACTGGTAGAGACGGTGGTTGGTGTTACTCATCTTAAAGACCTTCGGGTCGCTCACCATGCCGAATCCCGACACGCCGATCGTGTGTCCTTCCGCTACATGGAAATTGAATCCCGCGCGGGCGAACATCCCTCCGCCGCGGTGGGTCTGTTGGCCCTCCTGGTTCAGGTGGCTGACAATCAGCGACGAGTCCAACTTCTGGCTTCCCGTGCCGGAGAGGTTGTAGCGGTCGGTCTTGCTTCCGCCGTTGCTTATATGGTAGCGGTAACCTACATTGAAGTAACCGTCCACGGGGCCGGCATTGAAGTTGATATTAAAGCCCACGTTGGCGCCGGGAGGCACGTTCCACGGCGCAGCTAACGAATAGTCGATACCCGCTTGCACCGATCCGTAGTAGCCCGCTGTGCGGTCTTTTTTCATGACGAGGTTGATAATACCCGAGGTTCCTTCCGGCGAGTATTTGGCGGAAGGGTTGGTGATGATCTCGATCTTCTCGATCGTTCCGGCAGGCATCTGCTGAAGCACCTGTCCGCGGTTGTCGGAATTGAGCCCCGCAGGCTTGCCGTTGATCCAGATCTCGACATCCTCGCTGTTACGGAGCGAAATAGTACCCTCCTGATCGACATCTACGGACGGGATATTCTCCAAAACATCCGTCACGGATGCACCCGCCGAAGCAATGTTCTGATCGACGGTGAAGACCTTTTTGTCCAGCTCAAAGCGCATGGAAGAACCTTGCCCCACTACTTCTACGTCTTGCAACACTTGGGTGTTTTCCTTGAGGGAGATGCGCCCCACGTTGAGCGTTTTGCCGGCTACGGTGATCTCTTTGCGGCTCTCGCTGTAGCCCATGAATGAAACGACCAAGGTATAAGTACCGTCCTTGAGGTCCAGAGTGAACGTGCCCGCGGCATCGGTGATTGTACCGGTCACCAATTCTTCTGATGGCTGACTGCTGACAGCTGACGGCTTCACGACACTGACATTCGCATAGTCGATGGCCTGCTTTGTACCAAAGTCCACCACCTTTCCGGTAACCTGCGCAGCGTACGTGCTTACAGCCATCAACAGGAGCGAAATAATTATACTTGTTCGTTTCATAAACGATTTAACGTCACGTCAGTGACCCTATTAACTCTTTAACTCTTTAACGCGTCGAGTAACCACTCGACACCGAGCAGGTAGCCGTCTGTGCCTTTTCCTATTATACTATGTGCGCACACGTCCGTGAGGAGACTCGTTCTGCGGAAGGGTTCCCGGCTGTGTATATCGCTGATGTGCACCTCTACGACCGGCACTTCGCTCTCCTCCACGGCGTCGCGTAGTGCCACGCTCGTGTGGCTGTATCCACCGGCGTTGAGGACAATGCCTTTCGCCTCTAACCTTTCGCCTTTCGCCTCTTGAATCCAGTCAATCAGGTCTCCCTCGTGGTTGCTCTGCCGGTAGATAAAATGCACGTCAGGCCATTTTCGCTGGATCTCCAGCAAAATCTGTGCCATCGTCTTTGAACCGTATATCTCGGGCTTGCGCAGCCCCAAGCGGTTCAAGTTCGGACCGTTGATGATCAAAACCTGCATGAGGAAATGTACGATTATTAAGATTTGTTGCTCCCGACTTGCCTCCGACTTAACCACGACTTGCCCTCGACTTTACCTCGACTCAAAGGTGGTCGTGAAAAAGCCCTGAAAAGTTTACGATTATTAAGATTTACCGTGCGCCGTTAACAGCCAAGAGGAACTCGTCGTTGTCTTCCGTGCGCTCCATATAGGACTTGAGTTTCTCCATCGCTTCCTGACCGCTCATGTCGCTGAGCATCTTACGTATCTGCCACATGCGGCTCAGTACGTCTGCCGGCAACAGAAGGTCGTCGCGGCGGGGGCTGGACGCCGGGATATCGACAGCAGGGAAGATGCGTTTGTTGGCCAACTTGCGGTCGAGCTGGAGCTCCATGTTACCCGTTCCCTTGAACTCCTCGAAGATCAGGTCGTCCATCTTGCTGCCGGTCTCGGTCAGCGCGGTAGCAATGATAGTCAGCGAACCGCCGTTCTCAATGTTACGGGCGGCACCGAAGAAGCGTTTGGGCTTGTGCAGCGCCTGTGCTTCGACACCTCCGGAAAGCACTTTTCCCGAAGAGGGTGCCACGGTGTTGTACGCACGTGCCAGACGGGTGATAGAGTCGAGCAGGATTACGACGTCATGACCGCTCTCTACGAGCCGTTTGGCTTTCTCATGGACGATGTTCGCCACGCGTACGTGGTTGTCCGCCGGTTCGTCAAACGTGGAGGCTATGACCTCGGCATCGACGCTGCGCTGCATGTCGGTCACCTCTTCGGGGCGCTCGTCGATGAGCAGGACAATCATATATACCTCGGGGTTGTTCTTGATGATGGCGTTCGCCAGCTCCTTGAGCAGTACCGTCTTACCAGTTTTTGGCTGCGCTACGATCAGTCCGCGCTGCCCTTTTCCGATGGGGGAGAAGAGGTCGATCATGCGCACACTGAGCGAGTCGTTATGCCCCGTGCAGAGTTTGAATTTCTGATCGGGGAAGAGCGGGGTGAGGTTCTCGAACGCCACGCGCTTCTTCGCCATTTCCGGCTCCAGACCGTTGATGCGGATCACCTTGTCCATGGGGAAGAACTTGTCCGGCTGCGGGTTGACGCGGATGGTACACTCGACGGTGTCGCCCGGTTTCAAACCGTATTGGCGCACCTGGTCTTTGCTGACATACACGTCGTCCGGGCTCGGCAGATAGTTGTAGTCGGCAGAGCGCAGGAATCCGTAGCCGTCCGGCGCACACTCCAGTGTACCCATCGCGAGCACCTTCTCGCCCAAGTCCGGCAGAACATAAGCCGGCGTTTCTTTTTTCGGCTCTTCGGCTACCGGTTCCTCTTTTTTCGGTTCTTCGGTACGGGGCTCCTTGGGACTTGGTGCCGGTTCCTCTACCTTTTCTTCCTCCTTCTTTGTTTTCTTGCGTGTCTTGGGTTTCTCTTCCGCCTTGGGACTTTCTTCCGTTTTGGGCTCATCTCCTTCCTTCTTCGCTTTCTTGCGGGTCTTTGGAGCCTCGTCTTTAGGTGCCTCGTCCTTCGCCGGTTGTTTTTCTACTTTGATCCCTTCATCCGTCAGCGGATTGACTGCCTGAACGGTTTTGTTGGGCTTGTGGTTGTTCGCGTCAAGTTGCTCCTGCATCTGTGTCATCTGCTCTTTCTCCGTCCCCACGGTAGCCACTACGTGCTCGGATTTGAGGTTGGAGGTGTCTATTTTCTTGGCAGTAGCCTTTACGCCACGTTTGCGCTCACGTTTAGCCGGCAGCCCTGCTTCCGCGCGTGCGTCCTCTTTGGCTTGCACGACTGCGGCGCGTTTGTCCGCCTGTGCGTCCAGAATGGCGTAACTGATTTCGCGTTGCGACTGGCTGCGGCGGGGATTGAGCCCCATTTCTACCGCAATTTCGCGCACTTGTTCGAGCGTCATGCGCTCAAGTTTCTGTAAATCGTATTGCATAAACTTAAATAAGATATTTTCGTGGAAAAATTCAAAAGAAAAAGACCTTTTTCTTCAAATTCTCTGCAAAGGTACTACTTTTTTCCGGATTATGCAAGCGTTTTGTCATTTTTCTAATGAATTTTTGAAGAATTTTGTCATTTATGCGGTGAATTCTATATCCCATTATGGCGTTTTTTTCAATAATTTCAATAAATTTAGCGTTGTATACACTTATTGGAGGCAGGTAAGGGTAATCCAAGAGGCAAGTAAGAGTAAAGTAAGAGGCAACTCGGACTCAAATTTTTCCAAAAAAATGCATTCGCTCTTGCGTATATGCAAAAAAAGCACTACCTTTGCAGTCGCAAAGGTTTAGAGGCATGCAACTGATAGATATACATAAGCCGGTGACGATATGCCGGGCATCGGCGGGAACGGGAAAGACGTACACGCTGGCGGCGTATTACGTGGGGCTGCTGTTGTCGGGCGAGGACTACCGCTCGATCCTCGCCATCACGTTTACCAACAAAGCGACGGCGGAGATGAGCGAGCGTATCATCGGTTACCTGCACGGCATAGCGGAAGGCGGCGAGAGCGCGTTCCTGGAGTACGCGCGTTCGTTCATGGTCCGCGACGCGGGTGCGCCGGAGAGTGTGCTGCGCGCACGCGCCGGCGAGTGTTTCCGAAAAATGCTGTTAGACTATGACAATGTGCAGGTGCAGACGATTGACTCGTTTCTGCAGAGTCTGCTCTCGGGTCTGGCGGGAGTGCTGCGCATCGGGGCAGGGCAGAGTACGGAGCTCGATGTGGATCATGTGATAAGGACGGCTGTAGATGAGTTGCTGAGCACCGAGATGACGGAAGCGGACAAGGAGATATTAGAGGACTACATGCAGCTCAAGTTGGATCAGGAGAGCCAATGGGATGTGCGCGGCAGTCTGGTGGCGATGGTCAAAGAGCTGTACAACGAGTCGGTGCAGATGTTAGACGCGGAGGGGAAGATCCTCTTTGACGCCAAGGCGATACAACGCCGCAGGAAAAGGGTGGAGCAGATGTGGCAGAACGACGAGCGGGTGCAGGAACTGAAGGCTATCCTGGATACATGCAAGGTGCAGGCTGATGGCTACAACCGCTATACCAAGGCGGCGTACGAGCGGCTGAGGCGGTCCGTGGAGAAGCCGGAGAAAGTGTCTGCCAAGGACCGTTTCCGCGGGGTGACGGGTAAGTTCTGCAGTTCGGAGGAGATGGCGCAGGCAACGGCGATTGCCGAGGAGCTGGCAAAGACGTACAACACGCTCTTTCTGACAGTCAAGTTCAGCAGGGACCAGGAGCTGATGGCTTCGCTGCAGGCTATTATCCTGCGTGATTTGGCGGAAGCGAACAGTGCGCTGTTAGCCCGTACGGCAAGCACGCTGAGCAAGGCGCTGAAGACAGGAGACGCGGATTTTATTCTGGAGAAAGCAGGCATCCGCTACAAGCACGTGCTGATCGATGAGTTTCAGGACACGAGCCGGCTTCAGTGGAGCGTAATAGAGCAGTTGCTGCGCGACGTGCTCGCCGGCGCGGGCAACACGCTGCTGATCGTGGGGGACATCAAACAGTCCATCTACCGCTGGCGCAACGGCGACTGGCATATCATGGAGGGCTTAGGGACAGACCGCTCATTAATGCACGACAGCATCAATGAGCGGTTCACCTCGCTGACGCGGAATTTCCGCAGCAGCGAAGAGGTGGTGAAATTCAATCTGGCGCTCTTCAAAAATATCATTAGTGAGAATGACGGTCTGGTAGAACGGATATACGGCGAGGGGTACAAACCGGAGAATCTGGAGCATTTCTATCAGGCGGACAAGAAGCGGGGCGGTTATGTGCGGTTCAAGGCGTTCCCGAACGCGAAGGACGACGAACTGGCGGCGGACATGTTTATGCAGATGGAGGAGTTGCTGCAGAAAGGCGTGAGGGCGGAGGATATGATGGTACTGGTGCGGTTCCGGTCAGAGGCAGTCGCCATCACCGACATGAAAGCCGAACTGGACGAGGAGCAGTTTCCGCTGCTGACGAAGACGGCGGTAGTGTCGGCGGACAGTTTTCAGCTCGACGCCTCGGCGGACGTGCAACTCATCATCGCGGCGCTGCGATACCTGGTGCACGGCGATGAGGTGGCGGGGAGGATGGTGAATAATGAAGAATTAAAAATTACGAATGACGAATTAAAAATTAACGCCAAGACGCCGCTGTATGAGGCTGTGAGCGAGCTGGTGCGCGTGCTGCTGACGGACGAGAACGGGCAGTATAAAGGCACCGGGACGGCGTACCTCAACTCCTTATTGGACCGCACGCGCGAGTACGTGGGTGCGTATGGGAGTTCGATTGAGGATTTTCTCGTTTACTGGGACGACACGATGCATGCCAAACCGATTCCGGTGACCGCTGCGAACGCCATCCAAATCATGACCGTTCATGCGAGCAAGGGTCTGCAGGCGCAGACGCTCTTCGTGCCTTTCTGCCACTGGGAGAAAGAGGACGGACGGCATAAACCCAAAGTGTGGTGCGAGGTGTCCCCGCGGATTGACGAGAGGGGCGATTACGTGCCGGTGCTCTACGGAGCCGAGATGGCGGACTCCGACTACGCAGCGGAGTATGCGGAGGAACAGACGAACCTGCGGATAGACAACCTGAACATGCTCTACGTAGCACTGACGAGAGCCGAGGACAACCTGTTTGTAAACACCTCCTATTCGGTGACGAAAGACGGCAAACGCGGCGCGTGCAACCATGTGGGCAAGTACCTGCTGGATTTCGCCGGAGAGGAAGGATACGAGGCAGGGGAAGTGAAAATTAAA